>Ga0256867_10001102_pt1 | contig 11209 bp, 10 predicted proteins | sample RVTome_15_FD_185939 | JGI IMG/M metagenome (GOLD analysis project Ga0256867, IMG submission 185939) | Soil microbial communities from uranium-contaminated site in the Upper Colorado River Basin, Wyoming, United States - RVT150D86 (HiSeq) ... | reverse complement strand
TACTTCACTTGGTTGTCCCGCTCTACCCATCGGTGTATCTTGTCCAAAATCGGAAATATCGTCGAAAGTCGCGGGAATCAAGGGGGTCCAGATGGGGCCGGGGGTTACCCCATTAACCCTGATCTGCCTGGCAGCCAACATTTTTGAAAGCGAGCGTGTAAAACTAACTATAGCGCCTTTGGTGCTAGCATAATCGACCAAATTATCATTCAATCTGCCACTTCCCCTGTAGCCTTTTCGAATAACTTCCGGCTCCGGAATCATTTTATGCTCTCTTCCGGGTTGGGATTGACTTTGTTCCTGAAACTTCTGTGGTTTTTCCATAAAGAATAGATTTACCAAACAGGGCCATAAACACGTTTAGACTAGGCTTTGACTAAGCGGTTCATGGCCATGTCTGTCCTCGGCTGAAACTCTAGCCTATTCCATATCGGCAAACAGTTTTTTGGTTAGTTCTTCTCTTTCATCGTTCATCTGACTAAGAGAATTTTCTACCTCATTCTTTACATTTTCCCACTGGTCATCACTGGCATCAGATATTCTATCTGTATATTCATCCAGGTCATCCAACTGGGTTTTCAACTTTTCAGAAGCATGTTCTGCATCTTGTTTAAGATCATCTCCGAATTCCTTATCGTTGATATTGTCAAGATCATATTCAATTTTTGTACGTTGAGCAGCGATTTCTGAAGAAAGTGTTACTTTCTCTTCCTGAATTTCTTCAGGACTTTTGCTAATGGCTTCAGAGAGGTCCTCCTTAGTATTTTGGTAATCTTGCTTAATTCCTTCCCGAGTGGCTTTGCAAGCCATTAAAGAAATCAACAGGAGCGTAGTAATAAAATATATAGCTTTCATGGTTGTAATTTTTAATGTACATAAAGTTTATACCCCACAATTGCTTCATAATTGTACCATTTTTGAGACAGGACACAAAAATACTGAGCAACCTGTTCTCATTGACTGGTAATCAAGTGCTTAATGGTAATTCGTGTAAAACGGCTATTATGGGTGGAAGATTCTTCAGTAAGAACTGTGAAAGCAGGTCAACAATTTTGGGTCTAAGAATACCCACTTAAAAATCAGTGGCTGTCCAAATTTCTTGTGTAAGCTTTGTTACAACACTGTAGTAGAAATGATCCATCATCATAAAACCCGTAGTCATTGTGAACCCAATTGAAATTAAATTATTTTGCTGTTCCACAGGTAATTAGTCAAATTCCTGGTTGTCCCTGTAATCTGTGGCACAATCTTTAGAGTTATAGTACTTACTTAACCAAACAATTTTTAAAGTCATGAATAAATATCAATGGAAAGGAAAATGGAATATTATTAAAGGTAAGTTGAAAAAGAAATATGCCAATCTTACCGATGATGATTTGAAGTATATTGAAGGACAGGAAGACGAAGTTCTGGGAAAGATCCAAAAGAGAACAGGGGACAGTAAAGCTGAAATAGAAGCTTATATCGACCGCCTTTAATCCTTATTAAAGCAAATTATCTGATTAAATGTTATGGATACCAATAAAACGATATTGATTTTCTTCTTTCTCATAAGTAGTACTGTGGTAGTTCAGGCACAGGGTGTGGCTTTTGGGATCAAAGGGGGAGTAAATTTTGCCAATCAGGATATAGAAACCATTAGTACAAAGTCCAGAACCGGCTTCCACGGGGGTGTTTTTACCTCCATTATGTTTTCGGAGCACCTGGGAATGCAACCCGAACTGTTTTTTTCATCGCAAGGCGCTGAGTTGGAGTTGGACAATCTTGAAGATGCCAAGAACGAATTCAACTACCTTACCATTCCACTATTGCTCAAAATAAAACCTTCGAAGGCGCTCAATTTATATTTGGGACCACAGGTAGGGTTATTGACCTCAGCCACCAGAGGCGGTCAAAGTCTGGACGATTTGTATAAGTCAAGTGATTTCTCACTTTCATTTGGGGTCGGTCTGGATTTACTGGAGATGCTGGAACTGGGGGCCCGGTACAATCTGGGTTTATCAGATATAAATGACGGCGACCCGGAATTGGATGAGATTGAGATCAAGAATCGCATGTTCCAAATTTATGCTGCAATAAAACTGATTGGTGATGACTAAAATTTCAAGAGTTGAGATCAGCAGAATGGATCATGGTGCCTGGTTGAACCATGGGCAAGCGTTTTACCACTGACTTAGCCCAGTCTTTGGTTCTTTTCCCAAAGCATTCTTTCAAACTGTCAATTCCAACAACACTTCCATTGGCCAGTCTTCCGAGAATCGCCAAATTTGTGGGATCTGTACCGATTGGATTGAACACCAGTCCGTTCGCACAGGTATGTGCTCCCATATCCTGGTGTATGGGCATAATTAAATTATCCCTAATCAAATTTTGAATCAATTCGGATTTAACTGACAACATACGCGGAGCATCCAAAACCGTATTGATCATGGTGGTAGCCGTCAAATTTTTTCCATCAATCTCAAAATGCCATCCTTCATCGTTTAACTCTATATCGGGATCATCAACCATGCTCAGGCTTAATATATTGGCATCGATCAGTGCAAGTAGCTGCTGAATGCTGGCCACGGGAGGTCCATAGGAGTAGCGTTTAATCCTTTCATCCAGATCAATAATTGATTTAACTATTTCGATGGATAAATTGGTAAATGACAGATGCTTGTACAACAATTGTTGACAATGTCGCCAAACCTGACCAATGCAATAATCCAAACTAACCGGGCCGCTGCCAGTGGCCATGCTTATAAAGACTTTCATACTTACAGCAGCAGGTAAATCCCGGGGAAAAATGGAGTTATGGGTGGTGGATTCATCATTCAACCATTTTATGGCAAGAGATAGTGCCTCATCTCCGGTTAATGAATGACCTCTAAATGGTTCCTTAAACCTGACAAAAATGCCGGCAGCCACTTTAGCCATGGCTTTGATTAAAAAGAGGTGATTCTTTTGCCATTCGCCCCTGGCTACGTTTGTCAACAGATCCTGCCTGAGGTTTCTCATTTCCTGGTCAGTGGGTTTAAACTTCCGGTCCACAAGTTGGTTCAGTGGCTTTGGAACTATTGGAAGTCCGTCCCTGGAAAAAGGTATTATTCTGACCGGTACGAATTCGGTGGTGGTAAATTTCATCGATTGAGTATATTTATTCACTACTTCGAACCTTCCGCCTAAACCTTCGGTTAAAGCTCGCATGACATCCAGCATTGCCAGACCGAAGCCTCTTAAGGCTACGTTTTTTCCTTTAAAACTGGTATTCCTCAGTCTAAATCGATCTACTGGATATGGTTCGGCAAATAGTGATAGCCCTGGGCTTTTTTTGCTACATTTTTGCCAATAATTTAATTGTTCAGAAGGCAGCGTAGATTGGTGACCAACAGTGAGGACTACTTCATGAGCATAAAAGAGGGTGTGGTCTTTCGCTATTAAACTGAAAGTTGAGCCAGTTCTTTGAACCTTTTTAACAGATTGGTTAATAGAAACCAGGGTACCATTTTTATGCAAGGTATCGGCTATCGATAAATACCTCTCCTTTAAATATTTACCTATACAGGAACGGGTAGGATATAGATCCGGGGTATTGGAATTATCATGGTTCTCAGACCATTGGTGAAATGAGGGGAATGAGGGAATAGAAATCCCACAGTAGCTAATTCGCTTACGGCCTTTAATGGCTATCTTACGATAGGGAATATTAAGCCAGTTGGTACAGGGTTGATTCAAATCGTATACCCAACCACTTCCGAAATAAATTGTGTTATTAAATTGCAGTACTTTTATCATTTGCCCGGTACTGTGGTGGTCCAACTCCAGAAAAAGATTTTCCAGCGCTGATAGACCGGTAGGTCCGGCTCCTACAATAGCAATACAGTAAGGCATTGATGTTCGGTTCATTTTAGGATTTGCAACATATCGGAATTAATAATTGCATAGTGTTTGCTTAAAAAAGATTCAAAGATTCGGCCAATTCTTTCGACTAGCCATAGGTCCCTTCAAAATAACACAGAGGCACATTAACAGCGACTTTCTCCATGGCAGGGTGGGTATTTTTGTTACATAAGCGGGGAAATATTTCTCAAAAGTTCTGGCATACTCATGTTGCCTGAGGTTGAGTAAACAACTTCACACTTCTGTAGAAAGTATGGCCCCATTTTTAAGTATTGGAGTGGTTTCACCAGGGAGTATCAAATTTAAACCTGCTGAGTTTTAGGTTGATGCGTGATTTTGTTTCAGGCTGGCACCATTATTTCAATTAGAAATAACATTTTATGTTCAACCTAAAACTAAATAAACTATGGTACCTGTTAATTTATCGGCATCCAGCATAATTGGAACCGATGTTGAAAACCCACAGGGGGATAATTTAGGCAATGTCAAAGAAATTATGTTAGATACCGTTTCTGGCAGAATCTCCTATGTTGTACTTTCCTTTGGAGGGTTCCTGGGAATTGGCGATAAATATTTTGCAGTTCCCTGGGAAGCATTCACTATAAACGATGACCAGGAAATTTTCGTCCTGGACGTTCCCAAGGAGAAGTTAGAGGATGCTCCCGGGTTTAATAAAGATAATTGGCCTACCAATGCCGATCATCGATACATTAACTCGGTATACCAATATTATGGGTATAGACCTCATTGGGAATCTGTCGACGTGTAAATCGCTTTCCGGTTAACAGCCGTAAATCGACTTTTAACAGCGAATCCCGTCTATCTGGACGGGATTCTTTTTTTATCGAGGATCAGACGTTTTTAATGATTGAATCAGGTCTGTAGGGCATTCCCTATAGTGGTCCAAAATTGCGGCTGATGGTTTCCTGAGAGGAGGCAACCAGCCAGGAAAGCAAGTCCCTAAGCCAGCCAGCCATTATTCCACTACATAAAAACATAATTCTTACACAACATAAAAGTATAAATTTCGTACACCATATAAACATAATAATCGTACGGCATAAAAACATAACATGTGAACGAATAGGATCAGATCAATGCAATGGCAACACCACAGGAAAAACTGGCTCAATCTCTGGAAGCGTTAAAGAATCTGCAGGATCAAGGATTTGTAGCAATCAGGACTTCAGAATTAAGCCGGGTAAATCGTGAGCGGCTTAGTAATAACGGATTTATCCGACAGGTAATCCAGGGTTGGTATGTCATTGTTCCTCCGGATGAAAAGCAAGGAAAAAGTACTTCCTGGTACGCTTCTTACTGGCGTTTTTGTGCCAGATATCTGAACATACGGTATGGTGAATCCTATTGCATTTCGGCTGAACAATCCCTGCAAATCCATGCGGGTAATTGGGCTGTACCTCATCAACTGATAATCCGGGCTACCAAGGGGACAAACTCGAGTACTTCTCTGCCTCATGGTACATCATTGTTCACTATGAAATCTACACTGCCTGAAAAAGCAGAGATTATTGTAAAGAATGGTATTAGAATGCTAGGCCTGGCTTCTGCTCTAATAAATTGCGCTCCGGCTATGTTTACCAGAAACACCACAGATGTGCGGACAGCTTTGACCATGATCCAGGATGCCTCTGAAATCCTCGGCCTGTTATTGGATGGCGGACATTCAAGAGTTGCCGGCCGCCTGGCCGGAGTTTTCCGGAATATTGGCAGGGATAAAGTAGCTGATGAGATCGTTAAGACCATGCAAAGAGCTGGGTATGATGTGCGGGAAACAGATCCTTTTGAGGATAAACCACCGATTGAATTGTCGATACGAAACAAGTTTCCCTACATTAACAGGATACGGTTGATGTGGCATGCTATGCGGGAGGTGGTGATAAAACATTTTCCGGCGGCTCCCGGGTTACCCAAAGATCATGAGAAATACCTGAAGGAAGTAGAGGACATTTTTCTAACGGATGCTTACCATTCCTTATCGATCGAACGGTACCGTGTTTCGGTTGAACTGATCGAAAAGATACGAAGTGGTGAGTGGGATCCGGAAGATAACCAGGAGGACCAAAAGCAACGAGATGCTATGGCTGCCAGGGGTTACTGGCAGGCTTCTCAACGTGTCCGAGAAAGCATCCAACGTGTACTGAATAATGAAAATGCCGGAGTGGTTGCGGATGATGATCATGGGGACTGGTACCGGGAATTGTTTGCTCCCAGTGTGGTTTCGGGTATAGTAAAAGCATCCGATCTTGCCGGGTACCGGAATGACCAGGTATACATCGGGCAATCCAAGCATGTTCCGCTGAACAAAGAATCAGTAAGGGATGCCATGCCTGAATTATTTGCCCTTTTGAAGAAGGAAGATCATGCTGCTGTACGGGCGGTTCTGGGGCACTTTGTTTTTGTTTTCATTCACCCGTACATGGACGGTAACGGAAGAATGGCGCGTTTCCTTATGAACGTGATGTTAGCTTCCGGTGGTTATCCCTGGACGGTGATTCCAGTGGAAGAACGTGATAGCTATATGAAGGCGTTGGAAGTGGCTAGCGTTGATCAGAATATTGAGGAGTTTGCCAGGTTCATAGCGTGGTTGGTTGGGGAGGGGTTGAAAGGGAAGCCGGTTGCAAAGGTGTAGACTTAAAAAGGCCGAAGAAGAAGGTGCCCTTTTGAGACACCTTCTTTTCTGGATAAAAAATTGTTAAGTACAGCAAGCTTTAATTGTTTCCTTCAAAAAATTCCTCTACTTCCTCGGTTGCTGTTTCTATACTCTCCTTAACATCATCGAAGGCTCTTTCAAAATCCTCTTTGGTGTTTTCCCATTTATCCTCACCTGAATTTCTAACTTCAGATTGTTGATCATTGAGGCTTTTTTTATACTCTTGCAGTCGATCAATCTTCTCATCCACTGCTTGTTCCACTTCGTCCGGGTATGTCTCATTATCCAATGTTTGGCGATAATTTTCAATTCTGCCCTCTACTGCGGCTATTTCCGCCTCAATTTCTGCTTCTAAGCGGGCTTTTTCCTGCTCGAAGGTATTCAATGATTCATTTACATCCTCAATTTCTGAATCATAGGGACTGTCAGCATCTTGTCTGGAAGACTGAGTACAGGATTGAATGAGCAAGACCATCGCTATTATACAGGCGCTGGCCAGAATATATTTGATCTCACGTTTCATGGTTCTTACGTTTTAAGGTTAACTTATTTTTATATGGGAACTAATGAAAATTATATGCCAACCAACGATTTTTCCTGGCATTTGACCGTAACTAATTGATATTTAGATTTTTGTAGTTTATATCAGGAAACTTTACCTAAAACCCGGCTGTAGAAATTAATTCACACCTGGGGAGAATGGTGACAAAAATTGGTTGAAAACGTAATTAGCCCGGATTGGTACCGTTTTTGACAGAAGACCGCCTTAGAAGTTACTGCCATGCCTCGGAAGTCATTGTTGGAAAAGTTGATAAGTTCTCCTCAAACGTCGGTTGAGGAGTTGGATCTGGTATATGTTGATGATCGAACTTTACCTATTTCGAGGTTGAAACGTGGCAGAGGCTTTAGTTATTACATGAATGACCGCCCCCTGAAGAATAAAAAGCATATTCAACGTATCAAAGACCTGGTGATTCCACCGGCCTGGCAAGAGGTGCGTATCACCCATTTGCCGAATGGACATTTACAAGCAGTGGGTAAAGATGTAAAGAATCGAAAACAATATATTTATCACCTGAGGTGGCTGGAGATGCGCAACCAGACCAAATTTTACAAGATGGTCGGGTTCGGGAAAAAATTGCCCTCGATCAGAAAAAGAGTGGAGCGCGATCTTCGGCAAAAGGGCTGGCCCAAATCAAAGGTACTGGCCCTTATCATCAAGTTGATGGAAGAAACCCATATTAGGATCGGTAGTGAAAAATATGCTAAAATGAACCACTCTTACGGACTTACCACACTGCGCAAAAAGCATGTTGATATTTACCGGAGCAAAATGAAATTTGAGTTTACGGGAAAAAAGGGCAAAAAACATTCGGTTACCATTCGCAACAAGAAATTGGCAGATTTGGTAAGTCGTTGCGAAGATATCGCCGGGTGGGAATTGTTTCAATACTTCGATCAGCAGGGTAAAAAACAGTCGGTTGATAGTGGACTGGTAAACGGATACTTAAACGAAATATGCGGAACCAGTTTTACCGCCAAGGATTTCAGGACCTGGGCGGCTTCGGTCTTATTCTTTGATGCTCTAATGGACTTAGGCACCGCCACCGATAAAAATGAAAAGCACAGGAACTTGTTGAGGGGCTTTGATACTGTAGCTGAAGCACTCGGGAACACCCGGAATGTGTGCAGAAAATATTATGTGCATCCTGTACTGGTTTCTTGCTATGAAAATGACTCTATCGAGAAATCCTTTAAAGTGGCAAAAAGGCAAAGCACAGGTAAGAAATATTTCTTGCCCTCTGAAATTGCCATGCTGCAACTGATTCAAAAATACAGGCCGGAATTTTCCTGAGAAAACCGCCGACCATGAACCTTTGGGTATTTTTGTTTGTTTCCATTCTTAATTTTATACAATCTTTATCCGTATATTACTCTAAGAAGTCCTAACAGACTGCTTTAAATGACAAAACTCTATTTAAAATACAATTACCATACAGTTTGTAAAACACTTCTCAAAGAGCAGTTGAACCGTTTGCAGATTCCACATTGCATATATGGAATAGGAGAAGTAGAAATTACTAAAAATCTTACTGATCAGGAACTGACAAACCTCAAGATTGCCCTTGATCATTACGGGGTCAAAATTTTAGACAACTCTAAGATGACCTTGGTGGAGCAAATCAAACATGTTATTGACGACATGTTAGCAGATGACCATGCCAGGGAAAAGCTATCGGTTTACCTGACCGGGCAATTACACTACTCGTATGCGCATTTGTCACGCGTTTTTTCTGAAACCACATTTACCTCCATTGAAAATTTTGTAATCCTTCGGAAAATAGATCGGGCCAAGGAACTTTTGGCTACTACCAACCTAACCCTAACTGAGATTGCTTACCGGCTTAATTATAGCAGTGTGGCGCATTTATCCGGACAATTCAAAAAGAACACCGGGCTTACCCCCACTGAATTTCAGAGACTTTTAGAAAAGAGAAGAGCCCGCGGAAAAAAAACTCAACCGCTTATGTCCATTAAATGAACCAACAACCTATGAATATCGTCCTGGTCGATGATGACGAAGACGATCGCATTCTCTTTAAAGAAGTTATTGAGGAAATACCTATAAGAACAAAACTATCTTTATTCAATGATGGCCAGGAGTTGATGGATTACCTGATTCTTTCGAACGAACAGCTGCCTGATCTGATCTTTTTGGACCTTAACATGCCTATCAAAAACGGACTTCAGTGCCTGAAGGAAATCCGTGATAACCCGGATCTTAACCATATAGTCATTGCCATATACTCCACTTCATCCTCCGACAAGGATATCGAGGATACTTTGGTAAATGGGGCTAATATCTATATCACAAAGCCCACCAATTTAATGAAACTAAAGCAAGTGGTAAAAAAAGTATTGCAAATCAATTGGCAGTACCATACTTCTAACCTCGACCGGGATACTTTCTTGTTTCGAATTTGATATAAAATGGACTTTAGTCGCACTACCCCTTCTACTAAAATCTCCTTTTATTTATTGATAGTGGCAGTGGTCGTTCTTTTGTTCGCCTCGGGTATGACCTATCTGCAGATAAAGCGTATGCAAAGATCGGCCGAAATGGTAGCCCATGCCATGGAAATAGAAAAAGCAATATCGGCTTTGTATTCGCATTATACCCGGATGGAATCGGAGGAATTCAGGGCCTTAATAATAAGGCAGAGAATTTCCGAAGATTCATGGAACGAATATCGTTCGACAGGCGCTGCGGCTTTTGACCATTTAAAGAAGTTGTTCGATGGAAATGATGCACAGTTGGAAAGTCTGACCAATATCCAACACCTGCAGGATACTTTATACACCGCGTTAATGGAGTTGGACGAAAGTATCCCAGGGGAAATGGTTTTACCGGAGGTCACCCAAAGACGTTTGAAAAAAATCGCCGAAACACTTGAGAAAATACTTAGCATCAGAAATGATATGCTTTTGATAGAAGGCCGTTTGATGGCTGAAAGAAAGGCCGAATACGCCTGGCAGAGCTATCTTACCCCATTGGTATTCCTGTTTATGGCCTTATTTTCCCTGGTGGTAGTACTGATATCCTTTAGGACCATTTTTAATAACAAAAAACGCATTCGCACCTCACAGCAGTTATTGAACAAGATTGTTGACAGCACTGAAAATATTATTAATTATTATGAACCTGTATATAACGAATCCCTGGGCATAACCGATTTTAAAATTGTCTTTGCAAACAAACGTAACCATCATTATCTGGGGTTGGACCCTAATGAAATCCGGGAAAAACTGGTTTCGAAGGTATTCCCATTTTTGATGAAAGGAGACTTTGAGGAATTGATTAGATGTTTTGAGCAGAAGCAAGAAATGCATTTGGAACGGCAGATTGAGTTTAACAGACGAAAGATGTGGTTCAGGTCAGCTGTGAGCCCACTCAATAATGGTATTTTGGTTAATGCCAGAAATACCACCCGGGAAAGGGAATCCGAAGAAGCGCTGCGTAATCAAAATATGGATTTGGTGCGTATAAATGCTGAACTCGAAGCATTCAACCGGGTGGCCAGTCATGACCTCCAGGAACCACTGAGAAAAATACAACTTTTCATATCACGTATCCAGTCCACAGAGGAGCAGCAGCTTTCCGAAAAGAGCAGGGAATATTTTAAGAAGTTGGAAAATGCTGCAATAAGGATGCAAACACTAATTAGCAAGCTGTTGGACTATTCGAAACTTGAACACAGCACTGATTTTTTTGAGGCCGTGGACATGAACGCTGTCCTTGAAAAAGCCAAGGAGGACCTTTCAGCCACCATAGAGGAAACCAGGGCCCAATTGTATAGCGAAAAACTGCCGAAAATATCAGGAATATCATTCCAAATGGAGCAGTTGTTTACCAACCTTCTTTCCAATGCCCTAAAATATGTAGCCCCTAAGGAAATTCCCAATATCAGGATATACTCTGAAAAGGTACACCGGGAACAAATACCATTTGACTTTGTCAAATCGGCTGAACATTACCATAAAATAACCATAGCTGATAATGGTATTGGCTTCGATATTGCCCAGGCAAACAAAATTTTCGACCTGTTTCAGCGGCTTCATCACGCTTCCGAATATTCCGGTACTGGTACTGGACTG
>Ga0256867_10001098_pt1 | contig 11222 bp, 12 predicted proteins | sample RVTome_15_FD_185939 | JGI IMG/M metagenome (GOLD analysis project Ga0256867, IMG submission 185939) | Soil microbial communities from uranium-contaminated site in the Upper Colorado River Basin, Wyoming, United States - RVT150D86 (HiSeq) ... | reverse complement strand
CGGCGCCGGCTGGTCGCCGGGCGCCCAGCACGCGCAGCAGCTGGAGGCGTGGTTCGTCCACGTCCCCGGGATCAAGGTCGTCTTCGCCTCGACGCCGGCCGACGCGCGCGGGCTCCTCTGGAGCTCGATCTACGACGACAACCCGGTCGTCTTCTTCGAGCACCGGACGCTCTACAACCTGAAGGGCGACGTCCCCGACGAGATCGAGGGCATCGAGATCGGCAAGGCCCGCGTGCACCGCGAGGGCGAGGACGTCACCGTGGTCGCCACCGGCCGGATGGTGCACGAGGCGCTCGAGGCCGCCGAGGAGGCGGAGTCGGAGGGGATCTCGGTCGAGGTGGTCGACCCGCGCACGCTCCTGCCGCTCGACGAGGAGGCCATCGTCGGCTCCGTGAAGAAGACGAACCGCTGCGTCGTCGCCCACGAGGCGGTCGTCCGCATGGGCTTCGGCGCGGAGATCGCGGCCGTCGTCCAGCACGGCGCCTTCGACTGGCTCGACGCGCCGGTCGAGCGCGTCGGGGCCACGTTCACGCCGATTCCCTTCGCGCCGGTCATGGAGCAGTACGTCATCCCGCACGCCGAGGACGTGCTCGCCGCCGTCAAGCGCACCGTCGGGAAGGGCTGAGCCCTTGTCCAGCCAGGTCACGCTGCCGCGGCTCGGCCAGGGCATGGAGTCCGGGACGATCGTGCGCTGGCTGAAGGCGGAGGGCGACGCCGTCGAGAAGGGCGAGGTCCTCTACGAGCTGGACACGGAGAAGGCGACGCAGGAGGTCGAGGCCGACGCGTCCGGGACGCTCCTGAAGATCCTGGCGCAGGAGGGCGAGGAGATCGACGTCGGCACGGCGATCGCAGTGATCGGCGAGCCCGGCGAGGAGTATTCGCCGCCCGAGCCCGAGGATTCGGGCGACCAGGAGGAGCAGCCGGCTGCGGTCGAGGAGCCGGCTCAGCAGGAAGAAGCCGCCGCCCCGCAGCCGGAGGCCGCGAAGCGGGCAGAGAACGGGGGTCGCGTCAAGGCCTCGCCGCTCGCGCGCCGGATCGCGCGCGAGCGCGGCATCGACCTCGCCTCGGTGCACGGCACCGGCCCCGAGGGGCGGATCGTCGCCGAGGACGTCGAGCGGGCCGAGAAGACGGCTGCGCCCGCGGCGGCGCCGGCCCCGCCGGCCGGCGAGGTCGAGGTCATCCCTCTGACCGGCATCCGCAAAGCGATCGCGCGCCGCATGACCGAGGCCTGGGAGGCGCCCGTCTTCCAGATCGCCATGTCCGCCGACATGACCGCGGCCATCCGGCTCCGCGAGGCGCTCGTGGCGCGGATGCGCGAGGGCGAGGCGAAGCCGACCTACTCGGACATCCTCACGAAGCTCTCCGCGGCCGCGCTCATGCGCCACCGCGCGGTGAACGCGCTCTTCGCCGGCGACGAGATCCACCTCCTCCCCACCGCGAACATCGGGATCGCCGTCGCCGTCCCGAACGGCCTGGTCGTGCCGGTGCAGCGGAGCTGCGAGACGAAGACGATCCAGGAGCTCGCGGAGGAGCGCGCGGACCTCGTCGCGCGGGCCCGCGACGGCAAGCTGCGCCAGGAGGAGCTCGAGGGCGGCACCTTCACGATCTCGAACCTGGGCATGTACGGCGTCGAGCGGTTCGTCGCCGTCCTCAACCCACCACAGGCCGCCATCCTCGCGGTCGGCGCCATCGAGGAGCGTCCGGTCGTCCGCGCCGGCGACGTCGTTCCGCTCCCGCTCATGGAGCTGACGCTCACGTGCGACCACCGCAGCATCGACGGCGCCACGGCGTCGGAGTTCCTGCGCACGGTGAAGCAGTTCCTGGAAGAGCCGGGTCTCGCTCTCTAGCGTGCGCCCGCCGGTGAGCATCTGGTACCGCGTCAGGGACCTGGACGCGGCCCGGACGTTCTACCGCGGACAGCTCGGGTTCGACGAGGCGTACGTGGACGAGGACGACCGCTGGGCCAGGCTCGTCCGCGGCGACGCCGAGGTCGCCCTCGCCGAAGGTGAGCCCGAGGAGGCCGAGACCGTGCTCACGCTGGACGTCCCCGACCTGAAGGCCGAGGCCGAGCGGCTGCGAGGCGCCGGCGTCCGCGTCGGCACGGTGGTGGAGATCCCGGGGACGATCCGCCTGCTCGACGTGTACGACCTCGACGGGAACCGACTGCAGCTCTCCCAGGATCTCTAGCCTCTGAGCCGAGCCCGGCTATCCTCGGGGGCGTGCGCTCGCCGTTTCGCCGGCTGTCGCGCCGGGCGCTGATCGCCCTCAACGTCGCCTTCGTCGCCGCGTCGCTTTGTCTCATCGCCCTGACGGTCGTCCTGCTCACGAGCGAGGACGAGTCGCCCGGGGGCGTCCCCGGGACCAGCGAGGATCCCGGGCCGCTCGTCACGAGCGTCCGCACGGAGAGCCCCGTCGGGCGCTTCGAGGAGGCCACGTGCACGGAGGAGGCACACGCGGTCGAGAGCCCCGGCACGTGGTTCCATCCGCGGGAGTACTTCTACCCGCCGGGCGCGGGCGCGCCGACGACGGCCGACCTCGATCACCTGGTCGAGGAGGACGGGGCCGTCGCCGTCCTCTACCGCGCCGACGCTTCCGCGGAGGCCCAGGAGGCGCTGCGCTCCTGGGGAGCGGTGGGGATCGGCGTGGTCATCGCGCCGAGCAGAGCCGCGGACGCCGCGCCCCTCGAGGCGTACACGGCGACCCGGCTGCTCCGCTGCGACGGCGTCGACCTCGACCGGCTGACCGAGTTCACCGACCGGCACTTCAGCCTCCCGCTCGAGGTCGAGCCGCACGGCGAGGAGTCGGGCGAGGGCGAGCTTCCTTGACATTTCGGTCGAGAGCGGATACGGCTGCCGTGACCGCAAGGACCGCACATCGAAGGGGGGTCTGACATGCACAAGGCTCTTGCCGTCACGATGTCCCTCTTCCTCGCCACCCTGGTGACCGCGGCTGTGACGATGGCCGGCGGCAAAGGCCAGGGCGGAGGCAAGGGACCGAAGATCAACGCCCTCGTCTACCACGAGACGACCGGCTTCCGGCATGCGTCGATCCCGTACGCCATCCAGCAGATCACGGTGTGGGGAGCGGAGCATGGGATCGAGGTCACCGCCGACCAGACCTCGAGCCGGTTCACGGACGCGGGGCTGGCGGAGTTCGACGTGGTCATCTGGCTGAGCACGGTCGGTGGCGTCCGCGGCGACGCCCCGCTCCTCACCGACGCGGAGTGGGCCGCATTCGAGCGCTACATGGAGAACCACGGCGGCTACGCCGGGATCCACGCGGCCTCGGACTGCTGCGACGAGTCGGCGTGGTACGGCGAGCTCCTGGGCAACCAGGCTCGCTTCGCCAACCACCCCGGCGGCCTCCAGGGGTCGCCCGGCTGCATCGGGTCGTTCACCGGCTCGTGCTTCGAGGCCGTGGTGGAGAACGAGGACAAGAAGCACCCGACCACCAGGCACCTTCCGGACCGGTGGGCGATCTCGGACGAGCTCTACAACTTCAAGGCGAATCCGAGGAGCACGGTGCACGTCCTGCAGACGCTGGACGAAAGCTCGTACAACTTCCAGCCGCACCCGTTCATCAGGAACTGGGGCACGTTGATGGGGGACGACCACCCGATCACCTGGTGCCAGTTCTACGACGGCGGTCGGGTCTGGTACACCGGCCTCGGCCACGACGAGAACATCTACCGCAACGAGGACTCGATGACGATGATCATCAAGGGAATCAAGTGGGCCGCGGGCAAGTGGGGCGCCCACGGCTGCAGCAAGGATTCCTGAGCCCGTCTGCGGAGCGTTCGGCGCGAAGGGGGCGGGACGCCGTCCCCTTCGCCCGTCTTTCCCCCACGTGAGGGATCGCCTGCTGCCCGGGCGCGGCCGTTACCTCCTGCGAACCGGATTCAACCCCGGGTCACGGCGAGGGCGGCACAGGGGCCGCCCTCCCGTATTTCACCGGCCGGCGTCCGCCGATGCGACTCGTCCGGCGACGTCGTCGACAGGGACGGACTCGGCGGTCAGCGGGCTCGTCGCCGTCCCGGCCACCACCTTGTAGACGCCCTGGGCGGCGCCCACCGGGACGAGCGCGACCGAGCCTCCGGGGGCCCGAAAAGTTCAGTCCGATTCCGTCGCGGCCCACAGGTGCGCGGATAGGATCGCGCTTGGAAAACGAACCGAAGGGAAAGGGCCAGAACATGGAATGTGACGTCGCCGTCCTCGGCGGCGGTCCGGGGGGCTACACGGCCGCGATCCGGGCCGCGCAGCTCGGGGCGAAGACCGTGTGCGTCGAGAAGGAGGAGCGCCTCGGCGGCACCTGCCTCCGCGTGGGGTGCATCCCCACGAAGGCGTGGGTGCAGACGGCGTTCGCGCTCAAGGAGGCCGAGGAGACCTTCGCCAAGCTCGGCGTGAAGGTGGGCGCCCCGGAGCTCGACTTCGCCACGGCGAACGTGTGGAAGGACAAGGTCGTCGACCAGCTGACCGGCGGCGTCGCCACGCTCTTCAAGGCGAACGGCGTCGAGTGGGTGCGCGGGGCCGGCCGCTTCAAGGACGCGAACACGATCGCGGTCGAGGGCGGCGAGGACGTGACGTTCAGAAGCGCGATCGTCGCCACCGGCTCGTACTCGCTGCGGCCGCCCATCGACGGGATCGACTCGGCGCGCTGCGTCGACTCCACCGGCCTGCTCGCGCAAACCGAGGTCCCGAGGCGGATCGTCGTGCTCGGCGGCGGGATCATCGGCTGCGAGTTCGCCTCGATCCTCCAGCGCTTCGGGAGCGAGGTGACGATCGTCGAGATGCTCCCGACCCTGATCCCGCAGGAGGACGAGGACGCGGCCAAGGAGCTCCTCAAGCAGTTCAAGAAGCGCGGGATCGCCGTCCACCTCGAGTCGCAGTGCGACAGGATCGAAGAGACCGGCGACGGCCTCCGGGTCCACTTCGCCGGCGAGACGGTGGACTGCGACCTCATGCTCGTCGCCACGGGCCGCGGGCCGGTCACGCAGGACCTCGGGCTCGAGGCGATCGGCGTCGAGCTGGACCCGCGCAAGGGCATCGCGGCCGACGAGCGCCGCCGCACCACGGTCCCGCACATCTTCGCGGTCGGCGATTGCGCCGGCTACTGGCAGCTGGCCCACACGGCCTTCCGCGAGGGCGAGGTCGCCGCGGAGAACGCCACGGGGCACGACGCCGTCGTCGACAACCGCGGGGTCCCGCGCCCGATCTACACCGACCCGGAGATCGCCGGCGTCGGGCTGACCGAGCGCGAGGCCCGCGAGCAGCACGGCGACGACGTCGTGGTCGGCTCCTTCCCCTTCTCCGTGAACGGGCGCGCGATGATGCAGAACGAGACCGTCGGCTGGGTGAAGTCGATCCACGAGTCGCGCTACGGCGAGCTGCTCGGGCTGGTCATGGTCGGGCCGCACGTCACCGACCTGATCGAGGCCGGGGTCGTGGCGCTCGACGCCGAGGCGACGGTGGAGACCGTCGCGGACGGGATGACGGCCCACCCGACGCTCTCGGAGGCGATCAAGGAGGCGGGGCTCGTCGCGCTCGGCCGCGCCATCCACATCCCCAACCGCAAGCGCGCCGCCGCCAAGACCTAAGGAGGGCCATGCTCAGCAAGCGGAAAGCACTGATCGGCTACGGCGTCTACACGCTCGGCAAGCCGCTGGCAAAGCGGAAGCTGCGTCAGCAGCAGGCCGAGACGGCGAGGAAGAAGAAGATCTGGGGCAGCGTCGCCGCCGCGACGGCTGCGGCCGCCGCGACGTTCGGCGGGCTCATGTTCTGGCGTCGGCGCCGCTCCGGGAGCGGGGAGTCGGCGGAGAGCTGACGGCCGACGCCGTCGTCGTCGGGGCCGGCATCGCGGGCTGCGCGGCGGCGCGCGCGCTCGCCGAGGCGGGGGAGCGCGTCCTCGTCGTCGACCGCGGCGGGATCGGTGCCGGCGCGTCCGGGCGGAACGGCGGCTTCCTCTTCCGCCAGCCGGCGGCATGGATCGGCGAGCTGCTCGCCGAGGCGATCCCCTGGTACCGCCGCCTGGAGGAGGAGGGGCCGGTGCCGCTCGACCTGCGGGAGTGGCCGATGCTCCTCTTGGCCGTGGAGGAGGCCGAGCTCGCGCACGCACGCGCCTACGCGGCGGCCGTGGGCGGGGCGGAGGTCGACCTCGGGGAGGACTCGTGGCTGGCGGACGACCTCGCGGGCGGTTTCGTCGTCGAGGGCGGGGTGACGCTGGACGCCATGGGCGCGACCACGGCCGCGGCGGAGGCGGCGCGGCGCGCGGGCACCCGCTTCGAGCTCGGCTGCGAGGCGAAGCGGATCCTCGTGGCGGCCGGGCGGGTGAGCGGCCTGGCCACCGACGCCGGCGTGGTGGGCTGCGGCCGGGTCGTCGTCGCCGCCGGGCCGCGCCTTCGCTTCCTCCTGCGGACGGCCGGGGCGGACCTGCCGGTTTCCTCCTCCCGCGGCTGGCTCCTGGAAACCGCGCGCGTCGACCCGCCGCCGCGCTACGCGATCGAGCAGGCGCTCTGGCCTGCGCAGGAAGACATGGGGCCGCTCGTCGCCGACCCGACGCTCGGCGAGGTCGCCGCGGGCGCCACCGAGGAGCCCGGCCTCGTGTCACTCCTCCTCGGCGGCCGCCCCGCCGGCCACTGCCTGATCGGGACGTCGCTCGGCCGCTCGCTCCTCGAGGAGCCGGAGCGGCCGGAGACGGTCCGCCGCCTGGCCGAGCGCGCGGTGCGGGTCGCGCCGCACCTTGCCGGCGTCCCCGTCGTCGCCTCCTGGTCGGGCCGGCGGGCGATGACGCCGGACGGGCTGCCGGTCCTCGGTCCGGTCGGTGACGTCGAGGGCCTGGAGGTGATCGGCGGGCTCTCGTCGATCGGGATGATCACGGCGCCGGGCATCGCGCGGCGGCTCGTGTCCGGCGACCACGGCCCGTTCGCCGCGGAGCGGCTGGCGTGATCCGCCGGGCCCGGGACGGGGACGCCGACGCCGTTGCGAGGCTGCTCTCCGAGGACCCGATCCCGACAGGGGTGACGGGCGCCGGCGTCCGGCACTGGGTCGCGAGCCAGCCCGAGCGCGCGCGGGCAGGCGCGTGGATCGCTGAGGATGAAGGAGGGATCGCCGGCTGGGTGCGGGCGCGCCTGCAGTGGGCGACGAGCGCGGAGGGGATCGGCGAGGTCTGGGCCTTCGTCTCGCCCCGTCGTCGTCGTCGCGGGCTTGGCTCGGCGCTCTTCGAGACCGCGCACGAGCACGTCCGCTCGGCGGGAGCCCGCGTGGTGGAGTCCTGGTCGCTCGAGGCCGAGGGCGGCCGCTTCCTGCTCTCACGGGGCTTCGCGCCGTCCCGGGAGCATGAGCTCCTGGCGCTCGAGCTCGCCGCTGCCGATCTGTCCGGGCTCGATGCCGCGATCGCCGCAGGCTTTGCCCAGGGTTACGAGCTCGTGCCGCTCGCGGCCGTCTCCGACCGGCTGGAGGCACTCCATGCGCTGGACGCTGCGGCGACGGCGGACGTCCCGAGCACCTTCGCCGAGGACGACATCCGGCTCGACGACTGGCTCGCCGAAGCGTTCCGGCATCCGCAGCTGACCCACGAGGGGAGCTTCGTCGTCCTGGCGGGGGGCGAGCCGGTCGCGGACGCGCTCGTCCACGTCGACCCCGACGCCCGGCTGGCCGCCAACGAGATGACGGGGACCCATCCAGATCACCGCCGCCGGGGGCTCGCCCGCCTGGCGAAACTCGCCACGATCGCCTGGGCGCGGGAGCAGGGGTACGAGACGATCCTGACGAGGTGCGACAGCGACAACGCCGGCATCCTCCACCTGAACCGGAGCCTCGGGTATCGCCGGGTCGGGATCGAGACGCAGTACCTCCTGAAGGAACTACGATAGGCGCCGTGGATCCGCTCACGGAGCCGATGGTGGGCGCGGACCGCCGTGAGGTCGGCGGCGCGACCGTCGAGATCGTCAGGGTCGGGAACGGCCGGGTGAAGCGGGCGATCTACCCGCCCGGCTTCCGCTGGTCGACGCACATGCGCCCGACGGTCAGGAGCGAGACCTGCCGCCACGCGCACATCGGCTTCCTCGCCCGCGGCCACATCCAGGGCGAGTACGAGGACGGCTGCGCGTTCGAGTTCGTCGCCCCGCAGGTGGTGGCGATCGAGCCCGGGCACGACGCCTGGGTGGTCGGCGACGAGGAGGCCGTGCTGATCCAGTTCGACTCCGAGGAGGGCACGGCCCGGCGCTTCGGGGTCCCCTCCGAGCACAGCCACCACTAGCCTGTCTCCGTGTTCGACGAGCTGACCGAGTACGTCTCGGGCTCCCCGTGGACGTACCTCTTCCTCTTCGCGGTCGCCGCGCTGGACGCCATCATCCCGCTCGTCCCCAGCGAGACCTCCGTGATCCTGGCCGGGGTCCTCGCCTCCACCGGCGACCTCAACCTGTTCCTCGTCATCCTCGTCGCCGCCGCCGGCGCGGTCGCCGGCGACAACACGTCCTACTGGATCGGGCGGAAGGTCGGCCACCGCTTCGTCGACCGCTTCTTCAAGGGAGAGCGGCGCAAGCAGGTGGACTGGGCGCACAGGCAGGTGGAGGAACGCGGCGGCTACCTGATCATCATCGGGCGCTTCATCCCCGGCGGCCGCATCGTCGTCACCCTCTCGTGCGGCATGCTGGAGATGCCGTGGCGGCGCTTCATCGCCTTCGACGTGATTGCGGGCCTGGTCTGGGCCACGTACGCGGCCATGCTCGGCTACGTCGGCGGCCGCACGTTCGAGGAGAACCCGTTCCGGGGCTTCCTGCTCGCCTTCGCCGTCGCGCTCGCGATCGCGGGCGTGATCGAGGCCTACCGCTGGTACCGGAGGCGCCGTGCCGTCCCTGACAGCTGACCTCGAAGCCGCCGCCCGCATCGGCGCCGACCCGCGCGGCGGCGTCAGCCGCTTCGCGTGGACGCCGGAGCTCGCCGCCGCAAACGACTGGCTCGCCGAGCGCCTCGCCGCGCTCGGGCTCGAGGTGGAGCTCGACCCGGCGGGGAACGTCATCGGGCGCTGGCCGGCTGGGGAGGGGAAGGCCGTGCTCGTCGGCTCCCACCTCGACACCGTGCCCAACGGTGGGCGCTACGACGGCGCCCTGGGCGTGCTCGCCGCGCTCGACGTCGTCCGGCGCCTCAGGGCTGAGGGCGTCGAGCTCCGGCGCCCGCTCTGGGTCGTGTCCTTCAACGACGAGGAGGGCGGGCGCTTCCAGACCGGGACGCTCGGGAGCCGCGCGTACTGCGGGGACTGCGACCTGCCCGACTGGGGCGGCCGCGGCGTGCCGGAGGCGATGGCCGGAGCCGGGCTCGACTTCGCGCGCCTCCCCGAGGCCCGCGGGATCGACGGGGTCGGGGCTTACCTGGAGCTCCACATCGAGCAGGGCCCGGTGCTGGAGCAGGCCGGAATCGACCTCGGCGTCGTCACGGCGATCACGGGGATGGTCGGCTACCGCGCGCGCTTCCTCGGCGAGGCGAATCACGCCGGAACGACGCCGATGGCCCACCGCCGCGACGCGCTCGCCGGGGCGGCCCGCGCCGTCCTCGCCCTGCGCGACGAGGCGCGCGCCCGGGAGGACATGACCGCCAACGTCGGCGTCATCTCCGCGGAGCCGGGCGGCTTCAACGTCGTCCCCGGCGCCGCCGAGCTCACGATCGACGTCCGCTCGCCGACCCCGGACGGCTTCGCGCGCCTCGACCCGTTCGTCCGCGGGACGCTCGAGCGGATCGCGGCAGAGGAGAAGCTCGGGCTCGAGGTGCGCGAGACCCATCGAAAGCAGCCGGTCGCGCTCGATCCCGTCCTCCAGGACTTGCTGGAGCGGGCGGCGGCCGAGGAGGGCGCGACCACCCTCCGGCTCCCGAGCGGAGCCGGTCACGACGCGATGGTGCTCGCCCACCACGTCGCCGCGGCGATGCTCTTCGTCCCCAGCCGGGGCGGTCGCAGCCACACGCCGGACGAGTTCTCGGCGCCGGAGCACTGCGAGCTGGGCGCGCGCGTGCTCGCGCGAGCCGTGCGCGCTCTCGTCCTGTCGGGATGAGGCAGTCGTCCCCAGGGTCTGAAAGGATCCCCGCGTGAGCCAGCGCACGCGCTCGATCCTCGCCTGGGTGCTCTTCGCGCTCGGGACGCTCGTCGTCCTCGTCGGCTCCCTCACCGTCTGGGTCAACCGCCAGGCTCTCGACACGGACAGCTGGGTGGACACGAGCACGAACCTGCTCGAGGACGACGAGGTGCGGATGGCCCTGTCCGTCTACATCGTCGACCAGCTCTACGCGTCCGCCGACCCGCAGGAGGTCCTCGAGGAGCGGCTTCCGGACAACCTGCAGGGCCTCGCCGGCCCGATTGCCGGAGCCCTGCGCCAGCCCGCCGTGGAGGGCGTCGACCGCTTCCTCCAGCGCCCGCGCGTCCAGGACCTCTGGGAGACCGCCAACCGGGTCGCCCACGAGGAGCTGCTCGCGGTCCTCGAGAACGAGACCCGCGGGAACGTGACCACCGGCGAGGGCACGGTGACGCTGAACCTGCGGACGCTGGTGGTCAACATCGGCATGGAGCTCGGCTTCGGCGACGAGCTGGACGCGCGGCTGCCGGAGGACGTCGGTCAGATCGAGATCCTGCAGTCCGACCAGCTCGAGGCCGCCCAGAACGGGGTGAAGGCGATCAAGTGGCTGAGCTGGCTCGTCATTCTGATCGCGCTCGCCTGCTACACCGGCGCGGTGTGGCTGGCGCGCGGCCGCCGCGGGATGCTCCGGAACGTGGGCGCCGGGCTCTTCCTCGTCGGGATCCTGCTGCTCGTGATCCGCCGCCTGGTGGGGAACTACGTCGTCGACGCGCTCTCTTCCGGGGAGTCCGTGCGCGACGCCGTCGGGGACACGTGGATCATCGGCACCAGCCTGCTCGCCGAGGTGGCCTGGGCACTCATCATCTACGGGCTCGTGATCCTGCTGGGAACCTGGGTCGCCGGGCCGATGCGCTGGGCGACCCGGGCCCGCGGGGCGATCGCCCCGACCCTCCGCGACCGTCCAGGCGTCGCCTGGGGCGTTCTCGCCGCCCTGTACCTGCTCCTCGTTCTCTGGGCCCCCGTCCCCGCGCTCGAGAATTGGCCGGGGATCCTCCTGCTCGGTGCGCTCGTCGCGCTCGGCTTCGAGGCGTTCCGGCGCGTGGCAATCGGCGAGCTCGAGCCGGCGGCTCCCCCGCCTCCGCCCGCGCCCGCTGCCTGAGCTCCG
>Ga0256867_10001097_pt1 | contig 11222 bp, 9 predicted proteins | sample RVTome_15_FD_185939 | JGI IMG/M metagenome (GOLD analysis project Ga0256867, IMG submission 185939) | Soil microbial communities from uranium-contaminated site in the Upper Colorado River Basin, Wyoming, United States - RVT150D86 (HiSeq) ... | reverse complement strand
GCTGGCTGGCACGACCCCGACCGGGCGAGGGAGGAACCTGAAACGGCGTCACCCGGGCTCCTGCTCTGGAACCCGTCGCCACGCGAACGGTCGGGGATCGTCACCGCCGAGCTCACCTTCTTCCGGCGAGATCTGATCGTCGGGCCGCCCGATGGACGCACCCCGCGGACCGGGCCGGGTTTTCGCCCGTTCAGCCTGGTGGCTGGGGCGGGCGCTGCCATCCCGGTTCAGGTGCTCGCACAGCGCGCCGGGTATGAGCGGCTGGACGCGGAGAGCCATCATCCCGACCAGGACCACGTGGACCGGGTCTTTGTGGCGTTCGAAGCGCCACCGATGCAGGGACTCGCCGTGCGCGGGCTCGTGCCGCGGACACGCACCGTCGCGACCGGGCGCTCCGGGCTCGAGGCGCGGGAGGATCGCCTCGCGAATCGGCACGTGGTGGTGCACATCTCCCCGGCCGGCGGGTTGACGCTCGAGGATCGTATGACGGGGGAGCGGTATGACGACCTCGGCCTCCTCGTGGACGAGCCCGATGCGGGCGATACCTACACGTTCTCCCGTGGAACAGCGGCCGCCGTTCGCGCAGGCGGCCGGCGATCGCGCACCGTGCTTGCCGGCGGACCGCTCGTGGGTGCGGTCGAAACCGTCTGGAGCATGCCCTCCGCGGGTCTGGGGGACATCGGCATTCGGCTCGTCACCGTGCTCCACGCGGACTCTCCGGTGGTGCGTCTCCAGATGACCATCGACAACCGGGCCACCGATCACCGCCTTCGGATGCGGTTCCCCGTCGGGGCGGGGAGCCCCTGCATCGCGGGCGCCGCGTTCGGGGTGGAGCAGCGCGCGCCGGTGATGCCCGATCGGGCGCCGGGCAGGATTGAGTATCCCGTGCTCACCGCACCGGCGCAGCGATTCGCGGCGGCCGCCAAGGCTCGCCGCGGACTGGTTGTCCTGAGCCCGGTGTTCTTCGAGTACGAGTGGACCGCGGATGGCGCGCTGTTCGTCACCCTGCTCCGCGCGGTGGGCGAGCTCTCGCGAGCGGAGTTGCCGGAGCGGCCGGGACATGCCGGGTGGCCTGAGGCGGTACCACTGGCCCAGGAGGCGGGTGCACACTCCATCGATCTTGCCCTGGCGGCCGCGAGCGCGGAGGACCTGGCCCATCCGGATCGGCTGGAGCGGTTATGGGAGGATGTCTGCCTGCCGATCCAGACTCCGTTCATCCGCAATTATTCCGGCGGCCCGGAGGCCTTCGATGAGGGGTTCGGCATCACGCTGGAGGGGGAGGGGCTGGTCTTCTCCGCCGCGAAGCCCGCGGACTCGGGCGATGCTCTCATACTGCGCTGCTGGAATATCGGCGCGCAGGAAACCGCCGGGCGCTGGCGGTTCGTGCAGCCGGTGGTGCGGGCGCGGCTGGTGCGCGCGGACGAAACTGGAGCCCGCGATCTCGACCTGGCCCCGGACGGGCGGTCGGTCGAGTTCACCGCCGGCCCTCACGCGATCGTCACGCTCGCCGTCTCGAGGGAGCTCGCGTGATCTGGTTGGGGATCCTCATGGTGGACGCTCTCCCGTCAGCGGAGCAACGTGCTGTTCGTGAGCTTCGAGGAAAGGACGCGCGACCTGGCCGGCATCGTCCGCCGGGTGGAGCCGTTCGTCGGCGTCGCGTCCCTCACCGAAGAAGAGCGGGCGCAGGTGGTGGCCAAATGCAGCTTCCGGTCCATGCAGGAGCACGAGGAGGCGTTCGAGATGCACCCGCCGCACATTCTGGCGGTCGACGCGGAGCTGTTCATCCGCGGCTCGGCGGACCGCCACAAGGATGTTCCGAAGGACACCGAGGATCGCATTCGGCGCTGGTCCGTGGAGCACCTCGCGGGGAGTGACTTTCCCCTGGCGCAGTACTATTCGGATCTGGCCGCCCCATGACGGCCTTCACTCTCGCGCTGCGGGACTTCGAGCAGGCCCGGGCCCGAATCGCGCCCCACATCAAGCGCACGCCCTTGCTCACCTCGCGCCAGCTGAGCGAGCTCACCGGCTTCGACATCCGGCTCAAGGCCGAGCTCTTTCAGCGGGTCGGGTCCTACAAGATCAGGGGCCCGCTCAACAAGTTCGCGCTGATGCCGGAGGACCAGAAGCGGCGCGGCGTGGTGTGCTCATCGGCGGGCAATCACGCGCAGGGTGTGGCGCTGGCCGCGAAGATCCACGGGATCCGGGCGGTGGTCTGCATGGCCGAGAACGCCACACCGTCGAAGATCGCGGCGACGCGGGGGTACGGCGCCGAAGTCGTGCTGCACGGGTCGATCTGGGACGAGGCCAACGAGAAGGCGAAGGAGCTCGTGCAACGCGACGGCCTCACCTATGTGCATCCCTTCGACGACGAGCAGCTCATCGCGGGGCAGGGGACGCTCGGCCTCGAGATCGCGCAGGACTGGCCCGAGGTGGACGCCGTCATCGTGCCGATCGGCGGCGGCGGGCTGATCTCGGGCGTCGCCATGGCGATGAAGAGCCATAACCCGAGAATCCGCGTGATCGGCGTGGAGTCCTCCGACGGCCCGGCGATGAAGCGGAGCGTGGACGCCGGCGAGCTCGAGACCATCGATTGCCGGACCGTCATCGACGGGCTCCGGGTGAGGCGGGTCGGCGAGATCACCTTGTCGGTGGTGCAGCGCTTCGTCGACGAGATCGTGACCCTGCCCGACACGGAGATCTTCGACGCGGTCATCTGGGTGATGGAGCGCTGCAAGCTCGTGGTCGAAGGCGCCGCGGCCGCACCGGTGGCCGCGCTGCTGCACGGTCTGGTCAGGATGCCGGCGGGGTCCCGCGTCGCAGCCGCTCTGTCCGGTGGCAACGTGAACCTCGATCCGCTGCGGGGGCTGGCATGGAACTGACCCGGCGCGCGCTCGCCGGCCTGGCGCTTCTGCTGCTCCCCGCCGGCTGCGGCCGGGCGGCCGACGATGCCATGCTGCACCCGCATTCCGGATTCGTGCAGGTTCCCGGCGGTCGAGTCTGGTACGAAGTGGCGGGCGAGGGATCGGGTGCTCCGGTGATCCTGATTCACGGCGGTCCCGGCGGGCGCAGCTGCCGGCTGGCGACCCTCAAGGCGCTGGGATCCGAGCGTCCGGTGATTCGGTACGATCAGCTCGGCACCGGACGCTCGGACCGTCCCGCCGATACGACGCTGTGGCGGCTGCCCCGGTTCGTCGAGGAAATCGACTCGATCCGGGCCCACCTCCGTCTCGAGCAGGTGCATCTCTACGGCCATTCCTGGGGCGGAACCGTCGCGCTGGAGTACGGCCTGACCCGGCCGGCGTCGGGTGTGCTGTCCTTCACCCTCAGCGCCCCGCTCGTGAGCACGCCCGTGTGGATCGCGGATGCGGACACGCTTCGGATGGAGCTCCCGCCGGGGCTGCAACGGATCCTGCGCGACCACGAGGCGGCGGGCACGATCGACTCCCCGGCGTACCTCGCCGCGACCGATTCCTTCTACGTGCGCTTCATGAGCCGGCGCCAGCCGCCGGTGACGCCCGCCGCATGCCGGGGCGTATCCGGCAACAACACCGTATACCGCTACATGTGGGGGCCCACCGAGTTCAACGCCACGGGCACGCTCAGGTCTTACGACCGGATCGACCGGCTGGGGGAGCTGACCGTGCCGGTGCTGTTCCTGGCCGGCGAGTTCGACGAGGCGCGCCCCGCGACGGTGCGTGGATTCGCCGCCAGGGTGCCGGGTGCGCGATTCGAGCTGATCCGCGGGGCGGGCCACGCTTTTCCGGTCGATGAGCCGGAACGGACGGTCGCTGTGGTGGGGGCGTTCCTGAGGGAGGTCGATTCCGCCGCCGGCCGGCGTTAACGCCGGCCCCGCTCCTCGACCACGTCGGCGACCAGGGTACACGCGACCACCACGACGACGAGCGCCACCCCGGGCGCCAGCCCCACCCACGGCGCGTTGACCACCGTATCCCGCCCCGACGCGATCATGCTCCCCCACGAGGAGGCCGGCGGCTGCACGCCCAGCCCGAGAAACGACAACCCGGCCTCGAGAGTGATGGCATGCCCCACGCCGAGGGTCGCGAGCGCCAGCACGGGAGCCATGGCGTTCGGCAGCGCATGACGCAGCAACACGCGAAGGCCGCCGGCGCCGAGCGTTCGCGAGGCCTCGATGTACGGACGCGCGAGCTGGGCGCGGATGTCCGCATACACCAGCCGGGCGACCGGCATCCAGCCGGTGAGCCCCAGCACGACCACGACGAGCGCCGCACTCGGCTCCCAGAGAGAGGCGAGCAGCAGCAGGAGCACCACGCGCGGCAGACCCAGCGCGAAATCGGCCGCGCCGAGGAGCACGGTGGTCACCGCTGGAGGTCCCGCCGCCGCAGTGGCTCCGATCGCAACCCCGATCGCCAGCGAGACGATCATTCCCAGAATGCCGACCAGGAGAGAGATGCGCGCGCCATAGAGGAGCCGGGCCCAGACGTCCCGGCCGAGCCGGTCGGTGCCGAGCAGATGGAAAATGCCGTTTCCGTCGGTGCTCAAGGGGGACAGGAAGCGGGTCTCGACCACGTTGCGCTGGGTATCCGGATGGATCGGCGAGAGGAGTGGTGCGAGCACCGCGGCGGCGATTATCAGACCTAACACGATGAGGCCCAGACGCGCCCGGCCCTCGCGCCAGAAGCCGGTGCCGTCAGGACGCGACACTGCGGACCCGTGGATCGACCAGGGTGACGAAGAACTCCGCGAGCAGATTGCCAGCCACCACCAGGATCGCGCTGATCGTGGCCGCCGCCATCACGACCGGGTAATCCCGGGCCTGGACCGCCTGCACCAGGACCTGTCCCACGCCGGGCCACGCGAAGATCGCCTCGACGAAGACCGCGCCGGAGAAGAGCGCGGGAAGGGAGAGGCCCAGCAGCGTGACGACGGGCACCAGCGCGTTGCGGAGCTGGTGCGCCACCAGCACCCGCCGCGGGCTCAGGCCCCTGGCCTGGGCCGCCAGGAGGAATGGCGCCGCACGGACCTCACGCATGGCCGCGCGGGAAAACCGCGCCGCCGCCCCGAACCCGACGAGGGTGAGGGTGAGAAGCGGCAGAGCCAGGTGCCGGAGCCGGTCGAGCGTTCGTTCCCATCCGCTCAAGAACTCGGCGTCGACCCCTGCCGCGCCGAAGGCGGGCAGCCATCGCAGTCCGTACGCGAAGACCATCACCAGCGCGAGGCCGAGCCAGTAGCTCGGCATGGCGTTGAGCGACACGGTGACGGTGGAGAGCCAGCCGTCGAGGCCCGGGCGGCGCGTGTTAGCCTGGAACGATCCGACCGCGATGCCGGCCACCCAGCTCAGGACGATGGAGAGGAGCACGAGCAGCGCCGTGGCCGGCCACGCCTCGCCGAGCAGCGCGGCGGCGGGCCGCCCCTGCGCGATGCTCGTTCCGAAATCGCCGCGGACCGCCCGTGCGAGCCACTCGGCGTACTGGGTGACCAGCGGCCGGTCGAGGCCGAGGGCCCCCCGCGCGGCTGCGACCTGCTCGGGGCCGGCGGCAGGGCCGAGGAGCCGCTGTACCGGATCCCCGGGGGCGAGATGGAGCAGGAGGAAGGTGAGCGTGACGACGCCCAGCACCACCGCGGTGCCGCGCGCCAGGCCCAGGAGCAATCCGCGAGTCACGGGCGGATCTTGCCGCCGGTCTGGGCCTGGGGCAAGTCGCTCGAGGGCTACCTGCCGTCCTGACCTCGGCCCGGTCTCGGCCCCGAGACCGGACGGCAGGTGTGACTATCGCCCCAGCTCCAGCATCCCGATCCGCCCGGTTCCGCTGAGCGCGAGCCAGATCCGCTTCCGGGCCGGATCGGTCACCATGTGGCGGACCACCGGCCCCGACGTCGGAATGGTGACGACTTCCATCTTCTCGGTCCGGGGATCGAAGCCGATCATCTGACTCGACTGGGCCTCGTTGTACCAGACCTTGCCATCGGTACCCAGCGCGATGCCGTATGGGCCGGCCCCGGACGAGACCGACTTCCACTCCTTGAAAGTGCCGGATCGCGGATCGAGCGCGCCGAGGTATCCGCGCTGGAAGTCGGTATACCACACTGTGCCGTCGGGAGCGACCTGGAGTCGCCTCGGACGCGCGTCCGCATGTGGAATGACATACTCCCGGATGGCGCCCGTGGTGGTGTCGACCCGTCCCAGCTTGTTGGTCCCGAGCAGCGCGATCCATACGGATCCGTCGGGTGCTCCCGCCATCCCATAGGGAACCGACCGCGGGGTGGAGGAGGTGAATGTGCGAACCTGGCCGGTAGCCGGATCGAGTACGCCGTAGGTGTTGTTGTTGGCATCGGTGAACCAGATCTTCCCGTGCCAGACAATGGGTGTGTGCGGATTGCGCGTCTCAGCCGGAAGAGCGAACTCCGTGATCCTGCCGGAGCGGGGATCGAGCCGGCCCAGCTTGGCGGTCCTTTGCGCGGTATACCATACCATTCCGTCGGGTCCTACCTCGATCCCATGTGGCCCCGAGTTGGGAGTCGGGGTAGGGAAATCGGTGATCTTGCCGGTCGCGGGGTCGAGCCGGCCGATGAAGCTGTTGGTCTGATCGGTGTACCAGACGATGCCGTCCCGCCCGACCGCGGGATCGTGCGGAAAATTCCCCGCCCGGGGAATCACGAATTCGGTGATGGTCGGCTTGGCGGCCGTATCGGCCGGGAGTATGGCAAGAGGGGGCGCGAACGCCAGGGCGCAGAGGCAAAGCATGGTCGACTCCAGACCTCGAGGGGATGATTGTTCCTACGTAACGACCCGTCCGCGGGTTGCGATCCGCCCTACCGTTTCCCTTCCGATCCCCAGGTCACTCGCCGTAGTCCGGTGCCATCCACCTGGACGACGTACACCTCGTTCCGTCCCGACCCGCTCCCCGAGAACACGATTCGCCGTCCGTCGCGCGACCAACTGGCCTGGGCAAAGACCACCAGCCCGGTCGTCAGCCTCCGTGCGCCCGAGCCGTCGGCGCCCATGACGTACAGGTCGCGGGTGCCGTCGCGGTCGGAGGTGAACGCGATCAGCCGGCCGTCGGGCGAAAACGACGGCGAGTCATCGTTACCGGTGCTCGATCCCACCGCGCGCGGCGGGCCGCCCTCGGCAGGCATCAGGTACAACTGCTCGCGGCCGCTCCGGTTGGAGAAGAACGCGAGCTGCCGGCCGTCGGGGCTCCAGGAGGGCACCTGCTCCTGGCCCGCGTCGCTGGTGAGGCGGCGCTCCCCCCTGCCGTCGGTGGGCACGACCCAGAGATCCCAGGCGAAATCGCCGGTCGTCACCGTGCTTCGCTGGAATGCGATGCGCGATCCATCCGGAGACCAGACCGGCACACCGTCGAATCCGGGCGCGGCCACGAGGCGACGCTGTCGCGTGCCATCGGCGTTCATGAGGTACAGATCGACCTCATTCGGGTCCGCCGCGTCGCGCGGAGACTGAAACGCGATCTGGTGCCCATCCGGCGACCAGGTCGGATGTGCGTCGCGGCCCGGGCTCCAGGTGAGTCGCCGCGGGTCCGTGCCGTCCGCGCGCATCAGGTACAGCTCCCAGTCGCCGTCGCGACGCGAGGCAAAGACGATCTGCGCGCCATCCGGCGACAGCACGGGCCACGCGTTGTCGTACGGCGTGTTGGTCACCTGGCGAAGGCCGGAGCCGTCATCGGCCATCACGTAGATCTCGTAGCGGCCGGTCCGGTCGGAATAGAACGCGATCTGCCGGCCGTCGGGCGACCAGTTCATCTCATACAGACTGTCCGGGTGCTGCGTCAGGTTCCGCGGGTCGGTGCCGTCCGCGTTCATCACGTACAGCTCGAGGTTGCCGCCCCGATCCGAGAAGAATGCGAGGCGCTGGCCGTCCGGCGCCACCTTGGCGCCGGCATCCATGGCCGGATCGACCGTCAGGCGCGTCAGCCCCGTGCCGTCCAGGTTCATGCGCCAGACATCGTTGTTATCACCGGACTCGGCGGCGAACACGATGGACCTGCCGTCCGGCCACCACGCGGCGTGTCCGTCGCGCCCGGGGCGGTTGGTGAGCCGCGTGATGTTCCCGCCGTCCGCGTCCATCGCGTACACCTCGTCGTCGCCGTTCCGGTTGCTGTCGAAGAGGATGCGTCGGCCATCGGGGGACCAGGCGGGGTGCCTGGCGAACATGGAGGCCCGGTTTGTCCCCGGATGGGTGATGCGGCGCTCGCCGGTGCCGTCCGGGCGGATGGCGTACAGGTTCCAGGTGCCGTCCCGATTCGAGTCGAAGAGAATCCAGGTGCCGTCGGGCGACCACACCGGGTGGGTGTCGTCGGCCGCGGTGGCCGTGAGCCGCCGCTCGCCGGTGCCGTCCACGCCGATGATGTACAAATCGGCAGGGCCGTGACGCCGGGTTTCGAACACCAGGTGGCGCCCATTCGGCGACCAGGCGGGATTGACGTTCAGGAATGGGATGGCCTGTGCGGACGCGGACGCCGTGGCACCAAGCAGCAGCGGAATCAGGGACCTGAGGTGCATGGGATACCTACGGACGCCGGCTCGTTTCTGTGTCGGCGCGGTGTTGCCCACCGGCCTCCGGCGGTCCTACTCTTGTGCGTGGTCCGCCCCGCAGCGTGTCTCGCCCTCCTCGCTCTCGCCTGTGCTCCCGTCGCGGCGCGGCGCGGGAACACGGTAATCCTCGCGTCCGGCGCCGATCTGCAGAGTCCCAACCCGCTGATCACCACCCACCCGCTGGCGCGCCAGGTGCAGCGGTACGCCCTCCTGGTCACCCTGGTCCGCTACGACAGTCTGCTCGCACCCGCGCCCTACCTGGCCCGGCGGTGGCGGTGGTCGGCGGACAGCACCGTGCTCACTTTCTCGATTTTCACCGGATTGACCTGGCACGACGGCACGCCCACCACGGCGCACGACGCGGCGTGGACGCTCACCGCCGCGGTCGCGCCGGAGACCGGCTACCCGCGCCGCAGCGACCTCGCGAGCCTCCTCGAAGCCCGAGCGCCGGACGACTCCACGCTGGTACTCCGATTCTCCCGGGCCCTCCCCGGTATGCCGGATGTGCTCACGGACCTCGCGGTCGTTCCACGGCACCTGCTCGATACCGTTCCGCTTGCCCGGCTTCGCCAGGCCGGATGGAATCGGCGGCCGGTGGGCAATGGCCCGTTCCGGTTCGTGGCGCATCAGCCAAACCGGCGTTGGGTCTTCGCGGCCAACCGCGGATTCCCTGAGGAGCTGGGCGGACCGCCGCGGCTCGACCGTTTCGTGGTTGTCGTGGTGGACGAGCCCACCACCAAGCTGGCCGCGCTGACCTCGGGGGAACTGGACTTTGCCGGGATCAATCCGGCCCACGCGGAGTTCGTGCGGAAGGACCCCCGACTCAGGGTCCTCGACTACCCCCTGCTGCTCACCTACGCGATGATCTTCAATCTCCGCAGCCCCCCGTTCGATCGGATCGAGGCTCGACGGTCGGTTGCGGCAGCGCTCGATCCGCGGGCGGTGGTCGAAGGCGTGCTCTTCGGCTTCGGCACGCCGGCCAGCGGACCCCTGCCTCCGGAGCTGGTCGCTCCGGCGGCTCCGGAATCACCGGGGCGGGCGCGGCCGGAGCCCGGCGGCGCCGGTTCGCTCCGGTTCGAACTGCTCACGGTCGGCAGCGGCGAGGCGCCGCTCGAGCAGATGCTGCAGGCTCAACTCGCCGCCCGGGGCACCCGCGCCGAGATCCGGCAGCTCGAGCTTTCGACCTTCCTGGACCGGGTGCAGGGACCGGCCCGGGAGTTCCAGGCGGCGGTGATGGGCGTGTCCGGCGATCTCGGCCTCGGCCACCTCGTTCCCCTGGCCAGGACGGCCGGATTGCGCCCCGACCTCACGGGCGAGAGACTTGTCAGCCTCATTCAGGACTCGGTGGCGGCGGTGTTCCTGTATCACGCGCGGGGCGTGCAGGGGATGAATCGTCGGGTGAACGGCGTGACCATGGACTTGCGGGGTGAGCTGGTGACGCTGTCGCAATGGTGGGTGGATGACGGTGCGCGGTAAGCAGTGAGCGGTGAGCGGGTATTCCGGGCGTCGGCTCCCGCGCGGCTGGATTTCGCTGGCGGATGGACGGACGTCGCGCCCTTCGCTGAGGAGGAGCGCGGCCTCGTGGTCAACGCGGCCATCGAGCTGCGGGCCCGAGCCGAGCTCCTCCCCGGCGGGGATCGATACGTGCTGCAGTCGCATGAAATGGGGGAGACCCTGGACGTGGCGGACCTGCGCACCCTCGAGTCCAACGGCAAGCTCGGGCTGCTCACCGCGGCGCTTCGGCTCTCCGGCCTCGGGCCCTGCGCGTTGCGCACCAGGTCCGACGCGCCGCCGGGATCGGGCCTGGGAAGCTCCGGCGCGCTCGACGTCGCCCTCGTCGCGGTCATCGATGCCTCGCGCGGAATCACCCGGTCTCCGGTCGAGCTCGCGGAGGAGGCGTTCCGGCTCGAGTCGGTCGAGGCCGCCCTTCCTGGCGGCCGGCAGGATCAATTCGCAGCGGCGCTGGGCGGATTCAATAAGCTGGGATTCACGCGTAACGCGGTGACCGCGGAACCGCTGGTGCTGGATCCTGCATTCCTGGCCGAGCTCGCCGGCCGCATCGTGGTGTGTTACACCGGCACATCGCGGGTCTCCTCCCGGACGATCTCCCGGGTTATGTCCGCGTACTCCGCCGGCACACCGCACATCGTGGCCGCCTTGCGGGCGATGGTCGACACGGCGGAAGCCATGGCGCACGCGCTCACCGCGGGCGACCTGGCCCGGGTGGGCGATCTCCTGAGTGAGAACTGGCTCCACCAGAGGCGCCTCGATCCGGAAATGACCACCGACGCCATGGCGCGGCTAGAGCACGGCATGCGGCAGGCGGGCGCCCTCGGAGGCAAAGCGGCGGGCGCCGGTGCCGGCGGGTCGATGTTCTTCCTCGTGAGCGGTCACCGGAGCGAGGCCGTGGCCGCGGCTCGAGCGGCTGGCGCGCGGGTGCTCGATTTCGCCTGGGCCATGGACGGGGTACGGTCGGGTGCCGACGCATGAAGGTCGCCGGCTTCACCTCGACCGGCAGCAAGCGACCGGAAGCGCTCTTCGGCGGATCCGGAGACGAGGTGCCGCTTCGGATGGTGAGGAGCGCCGGATGCTGGGTGCTCGATGCCGAAGGCCGCGAATACCTCGACTTCGTCATGGCGCTCGGGGCGGTCGCCCTCGGCTACGCGGACCCGGAGGTCAACCGGGCGGTGCAG
>Ga0256867_10001096_pt1 | contig 11222 bp, 14 predicted proteins | sample RVTome_15_FD_185939 | JGI IMG/M metagenome (GOLD analysis project Ga0256867, IMG submission 185939) | Soil microbial communities from uranium-contaminated site in the Upper Colorado River Basin, Wyoming, United States - RVT150D86 (HiSeq) ... | reverse complement strand
GGCCGCGGGCTGGCGCCGTCGGATCATCTTCGGGTCCGGGGGGTGAAGTTCACGATCGACAGCTACTGGGGGACTCAGGTGTTGTGGGAGGCGGGAGAACTCGTCGAGGCGGTCGCCACCGCCCACGAGGCAGGGTGGCAGATCGCTAGCCACACCGTGAGTACCGGCTCCCACCAGATGGTCCTCGACGCATTCGCGGCTGCCTTGGGCGGGGAGCCCAACCTCCTGCGCCACCGTATCGAGCACGCCGTGCAGGTGACCGACGACCAGCTTCGGCGAATCGCTGAACTGGGGCTCGTCGTGGTCGGCCACACCGCCGGCTTCCCCACCGACTCCCATGCCGACCCGGAATATCTGGAGTACCTCGGCGAGAACACCGCATGGCTGAATCAATACCGCGATTTCGTCGAGGCGGGCATCAGATTCGCCTCGGCCTCGGACACACCGTGGTTATACCCGGATCTTGAAGTGACGCCGAATCTGGGTCGCCCCCAGGACCTGATCGCCGGGGCCATGGACGGTAAGGGTTCCAACGGCACGGACGCGCCTCCCTTCATCGAGGCACAGACTCTCACCTTCGAACACAGTTTGCGATCGGTCACCATCGACGCGGCTTATGCCATCAGAGCGGATGACCTGCGAGGTCACCTCGCACCTGGGAGCTACGGGGATGTCACCATCCTCAAAGGTGACATGGAGGGAGCCTCGCCGGACGAGCTCCGACAGCTGACCGTCGTCGCCACCATCGTCGGCGGCAAGATCCTCTTCTGCGACGAGCCGACCCTCTGCGACTGAAGGGGCGGTTGCGGACGAGGCTCAGGTGTCAATGAGTGGGTCCCCTCTGGCAATCGAACGCAGAACCTTCGGATTAAAAAGCCGATTCAGGCGGTTTGGCGACCTGGCTTCTCGGAGAAACTGGCCACTACCAGGCAGTTTGTCTTACCTCGTCTCAGTGTTTTAGCGCCACACTTGTGCTGCTGCACAGAGGGGGCACAAACGCCAGTGCTTCAAGCGGAAAGGTTGGTCGGGGCCGAACAAGGCAAAGGCTTCATCAAGATCTTTGACGCCGGCGGGTTAGAGATTGGCTCCGAGTGCCCAGGCTTCCGTGTGAGCTGAGAAACAGGTTTGTGTCATGGACGAAAAGGCCCTGGACCAGGCAACTCACAGAGAGCCAGACCGCTACCGGCCGAAAGTAGCCAGGCCCAAAGCGCCCCTCATTCAGAATTGACAGCAGGCGATGAATCCCGTCCACCAACCACCCGCGGAATGCAGTCACTATCGAAGCAGGTCTTGTGCGGTGTCCTCACCTTCTCCCTCACTGTGCCAACAGGACGACGGATCGTTTTCACGACAAGCCTGCGGCCTGCCGAGACACGTCTGATCCGGGGACGGCGGATTAGGCGCGGTTGGCGAGGAGAGGCCCGTGATTATTGGGGATTTGGGCGGGCGGACGATTCGCGTCAAACGAGGGTCAAACCGGGCGGAGGGCAGCACAACGGACGCAAAACGCGAGAACGAACTAGGTGCGGTGCGAAGTTGGTCTGTTCGACCCAGCTTCAATGGCAAAGGCGATTCGTGGCAAACGCAATTGACCGAGTCAGAAGATCGAGTTCAGGCCTGGCCTCTAGCTGCCTTGGACGAGTACTTGCGCTGAGCGGCTTGCTTTGACACTCCCAGCATCGCTCCAATCTCAGACCAGCTGCGATGGGCTTGACGAGCTGAGATCACAGCGTCGGTGATCTGATCATCAACTTCACTGCGCTGATCTACCAAATCAGCAATGATCGGCAGCGCTTGTGTGTCTGCGGTCCTCAACTCGGAGGGGTCCACACTGTCTGCCCACTCCTCAAGAGCCAGGGCACGTCGCTCTCTCGACTTGCTCATTCGATCCACCAACCTTTCAGGAACTTCTCGCGAGCACTCATCGCGTGGACTACTGCAGATCCGTCCTCGTCTGTGACTACGCCTATCTGTAGCGGTTCGCCCGTGCGCGAAGGTCCGATGAACATCGTGACACCTGGATAATCAGTTTCGAAGGCTCGCCAGTGAGGCCGTAGTTCGTCGAGCATGTCTTCGTCCGGTACATCGTGCTTGCGGGCGCTCGCCTCGCTGCCCACGACCAGAGGGATACTTCCTCTCTGTCATCGTCAACATCTGTTGACGATGTACAGGCTCTCGCCACACCCACACCACCTAGTTCTGACTTAGGGTGAAACATGAGCTGACCAGGGCTCTTGTCGAGTTGCGTCAAACCGCGCGAGGAACGAAATTAGGACGTGTTGGGATGATGGGTCCGCTCGATCCACTTCAAGTGAACCGAGCTGCGTCAACATGTCATCGCCAACCGATACCGTGGTCACATGCCACGAATCAGCTCTTTCTACGGCATCACCATCCTGATGTTTTTCGGAGACCACCATCCTCCCCACTTCCACGCCCGTTACGGCGAATACAGCGCCCGGATATGACTCGATGGGACCATCCTGGACGGAGCACTACCTCGGCATGCGACACGAATGGTTCTCGAGTGGACGGCTCTTCACTCGGATCAACTGGCCGCGGGTTGGGAACGAGCCATGAATCACCAGCACCTTGCATCGCTGCCATGAGGCGCCTTCGAAAACCCGTGCGATTGCCTTCTTTCAGGCCGGTGTGAGCGTCAGAGATCGCCAGGTGAACCCCGTCCAAACCCCGGTTTTTGAGAGACCGGAGGAACTGGGTCCAGAACATTTCGTCTTCGGAGTCGTCGACATCTAGGCCCAGCATTGCCTGGGCTTTCTGGTATCCGCGGCCCAGAAGAGTGACTCGAATCCGGCGAGGTGGACTATTCCGCCCGCTGCACCATGCGCACATCTGGCCCGTATCGAATCCGGAACAGCAGCGTTCTGGTGGGACCGTTCGTGTACTGGTGGAACTCACCATGAGGATGCACGACAAAGGACCCCGGAGTGATCTCGACGGTCTGGCTGTCGGTCCTCATGTTGCCACCCCCCTCCAAACATAAGTAGATCTCGATGGCCTCGGGATGAGCGTGATCCGAACTCTGTTGGCCAGGCTCCCAGCAAGCGACGGTGACGTCACCCTCGGAATAACGGCCGAGGATCTTCTCCACTCTCTCCTCGGCTCGGAACTCTTGCTCCGCTCGCAGGTCAAAGATGTCCATCCCTCTCTCCTTCTCCTATGTCTCGCGGTTCTTGTCGTCCATCTGCGGGCCCTGCGGGTGCGTCGCTATCACGGCGTCCCGACGTCATGCGCTCATCGAGAACGAGCCTCACGACCATCCGAAGCCCCACGAACACCACCAACACACCGAACACCCGAGCGAGGGTCGCCGACGAAAGCCCCAGTGCGAATCGCGCTCCGACGAAAGCCGAAATCACACCACCAATCCCGATCAAGGCGGCCCCACCAAGGTCGACCTGCCCATGGCGCAGGTTGACGCGGGTGCCGGCCACGGCTGTGAAGAGGATCGCCACGAGGGAGGTGCCTTCTGCGACATGCTGCTCGAGACCGAGCAGATAGATCATCGCCGGCACCATGACGACTCCGCCCCCGATGCCAGCCACCCCCGATGCCACCCCGGCCACCAGGCCGATGCCGACCGCTACGCCGATGGTTGTGAGGGTCTCGAAATCGCCAACCGAGCCCGACAAACCGTCGCCCCACACCATCCTGACGCCGGTTGCGATCATGATGAGACCGAAGACCCCTCTCAGTGCAACTGCGGACAAGCGGTTCATCAGATGAGCACCAGCATTGGAACCGACGACCCCTCCCAATCCAAGACTGAGACCGACTACCACATCGATCTCCCCAGCCAAGGTGAACGTGGTCGCTCCTGAGATCGCGATCAAGACGATCGCAGCCAATGAGTGGGCATGCGCCCGATGCTGTTCGAACCCGAGGAAGCCGGTGAGGAGCGGAACCAAGACAATGCCGCCGCCAACCCCCAGCAGGCCACTGAGTAAGCCGGCGACTGCACCGACCGCCAGGATGACGAGGCGACCGGGTAGAAAGGTAGATGACGTCTCTGTCACTGGACTCCGCTAGCGAGCAACCGCAGCCTCTCTGGCCAGCAGGCCTCGTGGCCCCGAATCCTTCGTCTCCACGGTCCGATCACCCGCAAGCGGTTCAATGAACGCCTATTGTAAGCCATTGTATACAACCGAAGACAGTGGACCTGACCCGGGCCAAGGGTACGGAGGTCTCATGCATGCTGCAGACATCGATGGTTTCACCCTGGTCGGCCACTCCGACCTCAATGGGCATGGAGACGGCATGCAGGTGATGCCGCTAGGCGACGTTCTCTACGTGGCTCACTTCGGCCCTAGTGGCAAGGGCACCTCGATCCTCGACATCTCAGACTTGACCAGCCCTCAGGTGCTCAGACAGTGGGATGCGCCGCCGGGATTGCACACACACAAGGTTCAGGTGGCGGACGGGCTGCTTCTCGTCAACCACGAGTTGTTCCGGAGTGGCGGGCCGGCTCCGGTCGGCATGGCGATCTACGATCTCACTGACCCAGTCGACCCGATTCGGGTTGGATTCTTCGATACCGGCGGCGAAGGTGTCCACCGAATCGTCTACGAAGGCGGGAACCATGCCTATGTCTCGGCAACGCCACCCGGGTACAACGGTCGAATCTGGTTCATCGTCGATGTCAGTGACCCCGGTCATCCAAAAGAGATAGGGCGGTGGTGGCTGCCCGGAATGTGGACCGACGGGGGCGAGACACCGGACTGGCCAGACGACGAGGAGCGCATCGTCCACCACGCGATGGTCCACGGGGAGCGGGCATATGTCGGGATGTGGGACAGCGGGATGGTCATCGTCGACATCAGCGATCCCACTTCTCCGTCAACAATCTCCCGGATCAACTGGGAGGAGGGCGGGCACACCCATACCTGTTTGCCGCTCCCTGACCGCGGTCTGGTGGTCGTGACCGATGAGGCGACCACGGACGGCTGCGAGGGCGATCGTCATGTGGTGCGGGTCGTGGACATCAGCGACGAGGAGCACCCATTCGTCCGATCGATCTGCCCTGTGCCTGATGGAGACTTTTGCGATCGGGGTCTCCGATTCGGCGCCCACTGTCTCCACGAGAACAGACCGGAGAGCTATCGAAGCCAGCAGCTGGTGTTCGTCACCTACTTCAATGCCGGGCTCCGCGTCTACGACCTGACCGACCCCGACCAGCCCGTCGATGCCGCCCACTGGATACCCGAGTGCCCTCCCGGACAGGCCGCCAGCCAGATCAACGATGTCTTCGTATCAGACGACCACACGATCTTCGCCACTGATCGTGTGAGTGGCGGTGTCTACATCTTGAAGCCAACCGGCGAGCTGTCGAAGCGCATGACCGAGCTATCCGAACCGAGCTAGTCTCGGCTCGGCCTTCGACTTCCGTATACATCTGCGCGCTAGGTTCACGCCTTGCCGATGGGGAGAACGAGTTGTGATCGCCGACCATATGACAGGTATCTACATCAGGGGTGAGTGGGTCGACTCCGACGAGGGCTTCACCGTCCTCGACAAGTACACACTCGAGCCGGTGGCCGAACTGAAGTTGGCCACGGAGAATCACGTCGAGAACGCGGTGGCGTCGGCGGTCGAGGCGTCCAAGCGACCCCTGCCGCCGGCAGAGCGCGAGGAGATACTCAACGGAGCAGCCGCCTTGCTCGAAGAGCGATCGGACGAGATCGAACAGAACTATGTCGCCGAGACCGGATTCACGCCGGCTGATGCTTCTGGCGAGTTGAGGCGAGCTGTCGGCATCTTCAGGCTGAGTGCAGGGGAGGCGATTCGCCTCGCGGGCGAAGAGGTGCCTGTCGCCGCCTCACGAGGCAGTGAGAATCGGCTGGCCTTCACAACGAGAGTCCCGGTAGGCGTGGTGGCCGCCATCTCGCCTTTCAACGCTCCACTGAGCACGGTCGCTCACAAGATCGGCCCGGCAATCGCGGCCGGTAACAGCGTGGTTCTCAAGCCGGCGGGAGCGACCCCCTTGTCGGCCATGGCGCTCACCCTTGCCCTCGCCGATGCAGGTCTGCCACCCGGGTATATCTCCCTGGTCTCCGGGCCCGGCATCAGGACGGGCACGGCCTTGGTCACCAACCCTGGCGTTCGCTTCGTCAGCTTCACCGGGTCGACGGCGGTGGGCAGGACCATCCGGCAGAATTCGGGCCTGGCCCGCACCCACCTCGAACTCGGATCGAACAGCGTTTCCATCGTCGCCGCCGACGCCGACCTCGATTTGGTCACCGATCTAATCAGCCACGCGGGCTATCGAAAGGCTGGTCAGGTCTGCACCAGCGTGCAGCGGATCCTCGCCGACCATCAGATCTCTGGTGAGCTCGGCGAGATCCTGGCAAGCGAGGTCGCATCGATGAAAGCTGGTGATCCGAGGAGCCCGGATTCAGATGTGGGGCCACTAATCTCGACTGAGGCCGCCGCGCGCGCCCATGCCTGGGTGAAGGCCGCACAAGGGGAAGGCACCACGGTGGTGGGGGGCGCGCTGCAAGGTCACCTACTGCAACCGACTCTTGTCATCTCCCCCAAGGAGAACTCACAACTGGTGAAAGAGGAGGCCTTCGCACCTGTGGTGTCGCTGATCCCGGTTTCCTCGTCCGACGATGCCATCGCGCAGGTCAACTCGGGACCGTATGGGCTCCAAGTGGGATTCTTCACCCAGGATCTGGACCGCGCCTTCGACGCGGTTCGTCGCCTGGAGGCAGGAGGGGTGATGATCAACGACACTTCCAGTTACCACGCCGACATGATGCCGTATGGAGGAGTCAAGGAGAGCGGACACGGGGTCGAAGGACCCAAGTACGCGGTGCAGGACATGACGGACCCTCGCCTGGTGGTTCTGAACCTGAGAGCTCCTGGTGCCAGGTGATGGGCGACTCCGACTAAGCCGCTGCATCTCTGGCTGGTCCGGCACAACCCGATGAGTAACAGCGAGGCCCCTGGCTTTCCACTAGAGGTGGATGTGCTGGTGGTAGGGAGCGGCGCCGCCGGGCTGACGGCAGCTCTGACTGCCGCGATCTCGGGTCGGACAGTTCTCCTCGTCGAGTCGGCCGGCCGGTTTGGGGGGACTTCCGCCCTCAGCGGGGGAAGAGTGTGGATCCCACCGGGCGAGGGCTCGGAAGACAGTCACGCCGCGGCGAGCGAATACTTGGCGGCCAGCTTCGGGAGCGAATCCCAACCGATGATCGAGGCCTTCGTATCGGGAGCGCGACGGATGGCGAGGTTCGTCGAGACCCACAGTCGTCATCGGTTCATCCCATGCCCGAGATATCCGGACTACCACGCTCAACTACCCGGCTGGACCTCTGGAGGACGGGCTTACGACGCCGCACCGATCGGTCTTGGCGAGCTGGTGCCAGAGGCATCGGACATCTTCCTTCCGCCGGGCTACCTGCCGATCACTCATTCGGAGTGGGAGACATGGCGATTCCCCGCTGAATTCGATTGGGAACTGATCGAGAGACGCCGCGAGAACCGCATCCTCACCAACGGAGCGAGTCTGGTTGCCTCGCTCGTCGACGGAGCAGTCCGGGCGGGGGCGAAGCTGGTCAAAGACGTCGCACTGCTCGATGTGGAGCACGGGCCTGGTAGTGAGCCAATTCGCGCACGAGTCGGGAGTAGACATCTGGACACCGCCGTCGTCGCCGGCGCCCTGATCCTCGCCAGCGGTGGCTTCGATGCCAACCCCGAACTCCGCTCTGCCCTTCTGTCGCCCGCCCTCGGAGTCAGCGCCTCGATCCCGACGAACACCGGAATCGCATTGCAGCTGGCACAGGAGCAAGGTATCGCAGTCGACAATCTGTCCCAAGGATGGTGGATGCCAATGGTCCAACTCCCCGACGAGACTGTGGACGGCAACCCCTATCCACGCGCTCTGGTTCGTGAACGCGGTGTCCCGCACCAGATCGCGGTGAACCGATCGGGTATGCGGTTCGTAGACGAGGCGTGTCCCTACCACGAATTCGTCCAAGCCATGCTTCAGCGACGAGGCGGTGAGTTTCCCAACAGGGAGGCTTGGCTCGTGTTCGACCAACAGTTCCGTGAGAAGTACCCCTTCCCGGGCCTCGAGAGCACGGGACCTCTGCCCGCCCACGTGAAGACAGACAACACCATCGGGGATCTGGCGTCGCGCATCAGGATCGATCCGGGCGCGCTAACGGCGACAGTGGACCGTTGGAACTCCTTGTGCCGTTCAGGGCGCGATTCGGACTTCGGGAGGGGGGAGAGTCTCTACGACCGTTACTACGGAGATCCCAGGCTGGAGACCAGCCCAAATCTGGGGACGATCGAGCAGGCCCCTTTCTATGCGGTACCGATCACGAGCGGCACGATCGGCTCGAAGGGTGGTCCGATCACCACTACCGAGGCTCAGGTCATGGAACACGACGGCCATCCGCGGCGTGGCTGGTACGCAGCTGGGAATGCTGCAGCATCCTGGACCGGAGATGACTACCCAGCGCCGGGCAGCACTCTGGGCATCGGAATGACTTTCGCCCACCGAGCGGCAATTGCAGCCATCCGCTCCCTCGACGAGAGCCCCTCGTGGTCTTCATGATCGGGCTCGAGCCGTGCGATCACTCGGGAGAGCCGTCTGTTGGCCGTGTATACATCGGTATGCTTATATCGCCTCTCCTGAAAGGCCCTAGGACGTTCTGGAGGAGCGTGAGATGACCCTGACCCGCAAGGAAGCACGAGTCCTGATCGACACCGCTGCCGCGAAGGCGATGGAGCTCGGACAGAAGGCCGCCATCGCCGTCGTCGATGCGTCAGGCCGGCTGGTCTCACTCGACCAACTCGATGGAGCGCTGCACAATCGAGACCGGATGGCAAAAGGCAAGGCGATGGCGGCGATCACATTGGGTCAGAACACTCACGAAGCCTTGGACCTTCTCGACACCAAGCCGACCAGGTATCACGGACTCATCGGTATGTTCCCGGGTGAGATATACATCTCTGGAGGGGGTGTCCTGCTCGAAGCCGACGGAGAAATTGTCGGCGCCATCGGCATCGCCGGCGGAAAGCAGGGAACGGATGAGAAGATGGCCGAAGCGGCCATCGCTGCATGGCGGAAAGCTCGTGACGACCTCACCTGAGTCAGGTTGCCGCGCAGGCCCGAAACCGGGCGCGTTCGAAGACCAACCCTTACTTTCGAGGGCGCGCGTACAGTCGCAGCGAACTCGTGAGCACGTCCTCTGGAAGAGATGACTGAGACCGTCCACCAGGAGATGGCAGAGGGCGTACCGGATACGCACCGCCCAAGCCGGGTCAAGCGGAGGAAAGGGTGGCGTCGGTCACCAGACGAAGACCGGAACAGCCTGATCGGCCAGCACTGGCTTACTCCCTACCTGCTGGCGACACCGGCCGTCCTGATGGTGCTGGCGCTCCTTGCGTTCCCGGCGCTATACGCCACATGGGGAAGTCTGTTTGCGACGGAGACGATCGGAGGGGAGCCGGAGTTCGTCGGATTGCAGCACTATGGCGATCTCTTCACCGATCCGGACTTCTTGTGGTCCATGAACCGAACCGTTGTGTTCGTGACTGGGTGTCTAATCCTCGGGATGTCGCTCGCTCTGGCCTTCGCCTTCGCGCTCAACAAGGCGATCGGTGGTCTTCGTTTCCTGCGGGGACTAACGATCCTGCCTTATGTGGTCTCCGGTGTGGCGGCAGCAGTCATGTTCCGGCTGCTGTTCAACGAGGACTTCGGCTGGGTCAACAAGGCACTGGGTCTCGTCGGCATCGATGGGCCGGCATGGTTCGTGAGCCCGACGTTGGCGATGGTCGCGGTGATCGTGGCCCAGGTGTGGACCGACCTTCCGCTCGCCATTCTGCTGATCCTCGGTGGCCTGCAGACGATCAACCCGGACCTATTGGATGCTGCTGACGTGGATGGCGCCTCCGGCTGGACCCGGGCTTGGAGGGTATCCATACCTCTGGTGACCCCGCAGCTGGTCCTCGCCACGGTCTGGTTCAGCTACTCCACTCTGACCGCGCTCGGCGTGGTCCTCGCCCTGACCGGAGGCGGCCCCCTGGATGCAACCCAGACGTTGCCGGTCGTGCTGTACGAAACGGCGTTTCGCAACTTCGACACGTATCCGGCTCTCGCCATCGTGGTCGTCGTGCTCGTCCTGAACGCCCTTCTCACCCTGATCTACGTGGCACTCGGACGCCGATGGGACATCGGAAACTGATGGCCACTCAGACACATACTGTCAACCAGCAGAAGGACCGTCAGATCAACCAGGTGCTGAAGGCAATGGTCCGACTGCTCAAGAAGGTGTGGGTCTGGATTCCGTTGGCGCTGCTGGCGGTGTGGACGATTGGTCCAATCCTGATAACCCTCTCCATCTCTCTCAAGACGAGGGGTGCCGTCTTCGCCGATCCCCAACTCATCCCCCAGGATCCGACGCTCGCCGCCTATCGGGACGTCATTACCCGGCCCGGCTTCCGGGAAGCATTTGTGAACAGCTTGGTCGTGGGCATTGGAACCTCCTTGTTAACGCTCCTGATCGCGGTACCGGCGGCATACGCCTTCGCCAGGTTCAGGTTCAAAGGTCGCCACCTGCTGCTCCTCTTCACGTTTCTTCCCCGCCTCATACCGGGACTCGGTCTGATGGTCCCCCTCTATCGTCTCGCCGTCGCTGTCGGCGCACTCGACAATCGACTCACACTCGTCGTCGTATTCGCGGGGACGATCTTGCCTCTTGCGATATGGCTCTTGGTTGGATTCATCCAGCAGATACCCCGCGACATAGAGGAGGCCGGCAACGTAGACGGCACCACCTTCTTCCAGCGGATTCGCTACATAGTGCTGCCTCTCTCGGTCCCCGCTCTGTTCACCATCGGAGTCCTCGCCTTCCGGGAGGCTTGGAACGAGTTCGATCTGGTGCTCGCGTTGACGCGGAGCCCGGACGCGAGAACCTTGCCCTACGAGCTCTTCTTGATCACCACGGGTACCGGGTTGGCCAACAACCCGGGGCAGGCGGCCTTCGCCATCCTGACGCTCCTGCCTTTCATCTTCGTCTACCTCCGCATCGAGAGGTACATCGTGAGCGGTCTGACGTCGGGTTCGCTGAAATAGCGGGGTCGCCGTGGGTTTGTGGCACGCGAGTCCCGAAATGTCATCCTGGACCTCACCGACGCGGTCCATTTTGTATACTGTTGCCTACAGAGATGCTGGCGGCTTCGTAATTCCTTCC
>Ga0256867_10001095_pt1 | contig 11224 bp, 10 predicted proteins | sample RVTome_15_FD_185939 | JGI IMG/M metagenome (GOLD analysis project Ga0256867, IMG submission 185939) | Soil microbial communities from uranium-contaminated site in the Upper Colorado River Basin, Wyoming, United States - RVT150D86 (HiSeq) ... | reverse complement strand
CAGGAATTGCTGAATTTGCTTGAGTTGCGTCAGCCGGCCAATGGCATTGCTACGTCGTTTGACGAGGCGCGTGAGGTGGCCCGTCGGGTTGGCTACCCAGTCGTGGTGCGTCCGTCGTATGTGCTGGGCGGACGGGCGATGGAAATCGTCTATGACGATGCGAGTCTGGCGGCTTACATGAAGATGGCGGTGGCGGTGTCCCCCGATTTGCCGATTCTCGTCGACAAGTTTCTCGAAGATGCGGTGGAAGTAGATGTGGATGCGATCTGCGACGGCGTCGATGTGGTCATCGGCGGCATCATGGAGCACATTGAAGAAGCTGGCATCCATTCTGGCGACAGTGCCTGCTCGCTGCCGCCGTACTCGTTGTCGGAGGAGACGGTTGCGGAACTGATGGCGCAAACCCGGGCATTGGCGCTTGAATTGGGGGTGGTGGGTCTGTTGAATATTCAGTTTGCCATTCAGCAAGGGGTGGTGTTTGTGTTGGAGGTGAACCCGCGCGCATCCCGCACCGTGCCCTTTGTGAGCAAGGCGATTGGCGTGCCGCTGGCCAAGCTTGCGGCGCGTGTAATGGCCGGCAAAAGCTTACAGGAATTGGGCTTTACCCAAGAGGTGGCAGTGCCCTACCGGGCCGTCAAAGAGGCGGTATTGCCGTTCATTAAATTTCCGGGCGTCGACACGGTCTTGGGGCCGGAGATGAAATCGACGGGTGAGGTGATGGGTCTCGATGTCTCGTTTGGCCGGGCCTTTGCCAAATCGCAGATGAGTGTCGAGAGCACGCTGCCCCATGTGGGTTGTGCCTTTATTAGCGTGCGGGACGGGGATAAGCCGGCTGCCGTGCGGCTGGCGCAGGAATTGCGTGCCCTCGGATTTCGCATTGTGGCGACGCACGGGACAGCCATGGCGATTGCGCAGGCTGAGGTACCGGTTGAGGGGGTCAACAAGGTGAAAGAGGGACGGCCTCATGTGGTCGATTGGATGACCAATGGTGAGATTGATCTGGTCATCAATACGCCGGAGGGGAAACATTCACAGGCCGATTCCTACGAGCTGCGGCGCACGGCGCTCATGCAGCGGATACCGTATTGCACCACGATGCCCGGAGCGTTTGCGGCGGTGCAAGCGATTCGGTCGTTGCGTGAGGGAGAACCCGAGGTGCGCTCGCTGCAGGAGTATCATGAGCGCTTGAGTCAATGAGAGGACTCGCGATGGGGGACATGCGCCAGAAGCCGGACCTGCGGGTACAGGTCGCAGGTCTCGAACTGCAAAACCCGATTATGGCTGCGTCCGGGACGTGTGGCTATGGTGAGGAATTACATCCCTTCGTCGATCTGAACCAGTTGGGCGCGGTGGTGATGAAAGGCCTGTCTTTCCAACCTTGGCGGGGCAATCCGGGGCCACGGCTGGTGGAAACCTCGGCTGGCATGCTGAACTCAGTGGGGTTGCAAAATATCGGCATTGAGGCGTTTATCCGCGATCAATTACCGCGTTTGCGGCAGTTTCGCACGCACATCATAGTGAACTTTTGGGGTAGCGCCCCCTCGGAATATGCAGCGGTGGCGGAACGCGCCAGTGATACGGCAGGGATTGCAGCGTTGGAGGCAAATATTTCGTGTCCGAACACGCAACACGATGGCCTCCTCTTCAGCAGTGATCCGCGGCTGACCTATGAGGTTGTATCGCGCGTGCGTCAGGTCACCTCGCTACCCTTGATTGTCAAACTCAGCCCGAACGTCACCGATATTGTCCCGATTGCTCATGCCGCCGAAGAGGCGGGAGCGGACGCGGTGTCGCTGATCAATACGCTGCTGGGCATGGCGATTGATTTGGAGACGCGCACCCCGTGTTTGCCGCTGGGTTCCGGCGGCTTGTCGGGACCGGCGATTAAGCCGGTGGCGTTGCGTATGGTGTGGCAGGTGGCTCAGGCGGTAGCGATTCCGGTGATTGGCATGGGGGGGATTAGCACGGGTGAAGATGCGTTAGAATTCCTTGTGGCCGGGGCCTCGGCGTGTCAAGTTGGAACCGCTAGCTTTGCGGATCCGCGTGCTTGCCGTACGATTCTGGCGGAAATGCGGCGATACTTACAGCGCCATCGCATCGCGTCAGTAGCCGAGTTGTGTGGCACTCTGAAGTTGCCTGCGGTGCGTCCTGTGGCATCAGGAAGGGGGTGAGGCTGCACATGCGATCGACTGATCAGGTGCGTCACGAGATCGTGGCGGTTTGTCAGCGTCTCTATCAGCGAGGGTTTATTGCCGGCACGGAAGGCAATGTGAGTGTGCGGCTCGCGCCGGACCGGGTGTGGATTACGCCATCCGGATGCCACAAAGGCATGATTCGCGCTGAGGATTTGTTACTGATTGATGCGAGCGGAAACGTCTGCCTGGGACAAGGCCGTCCGTCCAGCGAAACTCCCATGCATCTGATGCTGTACCGCCGCCGTGCTGAGATCCAGGCCGTGGTGCATGCGCATCCGCCGCTTGCCACGTCGCTGACGGTGGCTGGATACGAGCTGAATACGTCTCTGTTGCCTGAGGCGGTGGTCGCCTTGGGAGCGGTGCCAACCGTGCCGTATCAGATGCCGACCACGTGGGAGTTTGGAACCGTGGTGAGCGACGCGATGCAACATGCCGCGGCGGCACTCTTGGAGAATCATGGCGGTGTGGCGGTGGGGACTTCCCTGCAAGAGGCGTTTAATGTCATGGAAACGGTGGAGCGAGCGGCGCAAATTTTTTATCTAGCCCACACCCTGGGCCGCGTGCAGCCGCTGCCACCGGAAGCGCTGCACGCCTTGCAAGCGTTACGTCCGTCTTAAGTGACAAATTCTTGGACAATGCTAGCGCTGTATGACCGGTAGGTGAACGAGAAGCGAGACGGAGGGAGAAGTAGGAATACGGCATGCTCAAGTCACGGAAAGAAAAGTCGGCATTTCGTGAGAACGCGGAATCGATTGTGATCGCCATCATCCTGGCGTTTGTGATGCGCCAGTTTGTCGTGCAAGCGTTTAAGATTCCATCCGGTTCGATGGAACAAACGCTGTTGATTGGCGATCATATTTTAGTGAACAAGTTTATCTATCACTTTACGCGGCCGGATTTGTTCGATGTCATTGTGTTCAAATACCCTTGGGAAGACAAGCGGGATTTTATCAAACGCATTGTGGCGTTGCCGGGAGACCGGGTGGAGGTCCGCAGCCGGCAGGTCTATGTGAATGATCAACAGTTAAAAGAGCCGTATGCCCGCCATACTGCACTGCGGTCACATCCGGATAACTTTGGCCCGCTGGTGGTGCCGAAAAAAGGCGATCAGGTTGAGATTCGGCGGGATCAGCGTTTGTATCTCAATGGCAAACCGGTTCCCATACCGAATGGCCGCTTTTACCCGCGAGACCATGGGGCGGCGATGGCGGGGTTCGAGGTGTTTTATGGCGCTCTGTTTCCAGCCGGCACCACGCTGCAACAGCCGATGCCGCCGCTGACGGTATCGCACGATTACTACTTCACTCTGGGCGATAATCGCGACAATAGCAAGGACAGCCGCTATTGGGGGTTTGTCAAGAGCGACCGGATCAAGGGCAAGGCATTTTTTATTTATTGGTCTTGGAATCGGCACGCTCGGCTGGCTCAGCATGTGCGGTGGGACCGGCTGGGTAAATTATTGGAGTTGGCGCCGCCGGGGGAGGTATTAGCTGGGGAGTAGCCGCTGTACTGCGGTCGCGAGCGCCACGAATTGACGCGGGTGAAGTTCCTGTGGTCGAGCCGTGCGGGACAACTCTAAGTCATCCCATATCGAGTTGAGGTCGGCCTCGGTGAGTGTCCACTGTGGCGCCGACAAGAGATTTTTGCGCAGGGTTTTGCGCCGATGCGCAAAGGCTATCTTGACGAGGCCGAAGAGAAACGGCTCATCCGGGCTGGGCCACGGCAGCGTCTGAAAGGGGTCGAGCCGTAACACGGTGGAATCGACGGCTGGGCGTGGCGTAAAAGCCTGACTGGGGACCTCAAAACAGGATTGAATGTCGGCATAATACTGGAAAAAGACGGAGATCCCGCTGTAAGCACTGGATCCAGGTGCAGCGGCGAGGCGAGCGCCCACTTCTTTTTGCAGCATGACCACGAGACGCGGAAAGTGTTGCCGATAGCTGAACAATTGACGCAGAATATGCGTTCCGGTGCTATAGGGTAAGTTTCCCATGACAATCAGCGGGTGCGGTAATTGCCCGTAATCGTAGTGCCGGGCATCGGCTTGGATGAGGTGCACGTGCGGGGTGTTGGCAAAGCGCTGCTGCAAAGCCTGGGCGTAGCGGGCATCGATTTCGATAGCATATAGGGCAGAGACTCGTTCTGCAATGGCGCCGGTGAGGGCGCCGCGGCCAGGACCGATTTCCAGGACGGCCGCTTCGGGCGTGAGGCTGGCGCTAAGCAGGATCTGATGCACCACATGCGGGTCGCGGAGAAATACTTGTCCCAAGCGCCGGCGGTCGTGTTGCGATCGTTTGCTCCGCATGGTGCTCTTTCCTCTGGCCTCCGGGTATAATGCAACAGGTGAAGGTGTAAAGATTGATTATACCTGCTCTCGCCAGGACGAGCGATGCCTGGTTTCGCGGGGCGTTGTGCAGTAGAGGAACGCTGCATGAAAATTCATGAGTATCAAGGCAAAGCGATGTTGCGCAACTATGCTGTACCGGTGCCCAAGGGAGAGATGGTCGCCTCACCCCAGGCGGCTCGTCAGGCTGCGGAGGCGTTGGGGGGCAACAAATGGGTGGTGAAGGCGCAGATCCATGCCGGTGGCCGTGGCAAGGGCGGTGGCATTCGCGTGGTATCCTCGCCGTCGGAAGTGGAAGAGGCAGCCGCCCAGTTGTTGGGGCATCGTCTTGTGACCCCCCAGACCGGTGCGGAGGGACAAGAGGTGCGTCGGCTCCTGGTCGAGGCAGGTTGTGAGATCGCGCGCGAGCTATATTGCGGGTTGTTGGTGGACCGCTCTACAGCGCAGCCGGTTTTGATGCTCAGCTCCGCCGGGGGGATGGATATTGAGGAGGTCGCAGCCAAAACCCCAGATAAAATATTCCGCGAATCCATTGATATGGTTGTTGGGCTGGCGCCGTTCCAAGTACGGCGGCTGGCATTACAGCTCGAACTGAGTGAGGCCGAGCAACAGGCGTTTTCTACGTTGATGCAATCGCTCTACAAGGTGTTTCGGGAGAAAGACTGCTCGCTTCTAGAGATCAATCCACTCGTGGTGACACCCGCCGAAAAGCTGCTAGCGCTCGATGTCAAACTGCAGTTTGACGATAATGCCCTATTCCGCCAGCGTGATGTGGTGGACTTGCGAGATACGGATGAAGAAGATCCGCTTGAGGTTGAGGCGTTAGCCCATAATCTCAATTATATCAAACTGTCCGGCAATGTCGGGTGCATTGTCAATGGCGCCGGATTGGCCATGGCGACACTTGATTTAATTCAGCATGCTGGTGCAGCGGCCGCGAATTTCCTCGACGTCAGTGGTGGTGCAACGTCGGAAATGGTCGAAAAGGCGTTTCGGATTTTGATATCTGACCCTAAAGTTGAGGTCGTGCTGGTTAATATCTTTGGCGGTATTTTGCGCTGTGATGTGTTTGCCGAAGGGTTATTGCAAGCGGTGCGGACGCTCCAGGTCAAGATCCCGGTGGTGGTGCGCATGGAGGGCACGAACGTCGAGCAGGGGCAGCAGCTGCTGAACGAATCCGGCTTCAATTTTCTCCTGGCCAATGGCATGGCCGATCTGGAACAGAAGGTGATACAGGCCTTGCAGGGTTAGGAGGGCGCCATGAGTATTTTGGTGGATGAACACACCCGCTTGTTGGTCCAGGGGATGGGGCGTGAGGGGACGTTTCACGCCGGACAGGCGATTGAATACGGCACGCATGTGGTCGGTGGTGTGGCGCCCAGGCGAGGCGGCGGCACCGTGCTGGAGCAGCCGTTGTTCGACACGGTAGCGGATGCAGTGGCCGAGACGGATGCGAACACGTCAATTATATTTGTTCCGGCCCGCTTTGCCATGGATGCGATACTCGAGGCGATCGAGGCGGGTATTGGACTGGTGATTTGCGTTACCGACGGGGTTCCGGTGCTCGATATGTTGACGGTGCGGCGGTACATGATCGGTAAGGATGTGCGCTTGCTCGGTCCGAATTGTCCTGGCGTCATCTCTCCGGGTAAGGCCAAAGTAGGGATTATGCCGGGCCACATCCACCGTCCCGGACGCGTGGGCGTGATGTCGCGCAGTGGCACGCTCACCTATGAAACAGTGTCGCAGCTCACCGCGCACGGGATTGGCCAATCGACGTGTGTGGGGATTGGCGGTGACCCCGTAGGCGGACTGACGTTTGTCAATTGCTTGGAATTGTTCGAGCAGGACCCGGAGACCGATGCCGTGGTGATGATCGGTGAGATCGGGGGTACCACCGAAGAGGAGGCGGCCGCGTATATCCAGGCGTATATGACCAAACCGGTGATTGGATTTATCGCCGGCCAAACCGCCCCCCCTGGCCGGCGTATGGGCCATGCTGGCGCCATTATTGCCGGGGGGCAAGGGACGGCAGCCGCGAAGATCGCAGCGATGGAAGCATGTGGGATTACGGTGGTGCAGAGCCCGGCTGAGATTGGCGAGACGGTGGCCAAGGTGCTCGAAGTCACTGCCTAATGCGGCCCCTTGCGGAAAGCAAATCAGATGCAGCATGCGGAATAAAGGTTCTCGGACTTTATGACGGCGACGTGTTGCGATGGGCATACTGAAGGATTAGAAAAGGTATAAGACACAACATGGAACGGACGCTGACGATTATCAAACCGGATGCCGTGCAACGCCATCTAACGGGGAAAATTTTGGCGCGGCTTGAAGATGAGGGTTTTGTCGTTCTCGGGATGAAAATGGTTTATCTGTCGAAATCGGATGCAGAACGGTTTTATGCCGTGCACCGGGATCGCCCCTTTTTTAACGATTTGACGACCTTTATGTCGTCCGGCCCTGCGGTGCCGATGGTGTTGCAGCGGCAGAATGCCATTGAGACGTTGCGTCAGGTCATGGGCGCCACCAATCCCGCTGAAGCAGCCGAAGGCACCATTCGCAAGGAATTTGCGCTCGACATCGAGAAAAACAGCATCCACGGCTCCGATTCCCCGGAATCAGCCGCAACGGAAATTCCTTTCTTTTTTAGTCACCTGGAGTTTCAAGTGCGATCGTAAGCGATCGTCATGAGGCCATTGCCAGCCGCCTTACCCAAAGTCGCATCACCGAGCACGGAAAGATACTGGGGCAACAGATCTCTTTCTATCGGCTCTGACTTTCATTTCACATCGATGTAGTCGGCCAGGTAAATATCGGTGGCGCGGGGTTTGGCGGGCGCGCGGTTGGATGCGAAGACGAGTTTGGCGCCATCGTGAGAGAACATGGAGAAGCTATCAAACACGGCGTTAAATGTGAGCCGGGTGAGGCCGGCGCCGTCGGCTTGGGCGGACAGGCGCCGGGCAACTGGCTGGTGGAGGCATACACGATCGCCGTATCGCCCGGGAAGAAGAACAAGCAGGTGTGGGCGCCGTGGTCCGGACTGACCCTGCGTTTGTCACTGCCGTCGAGCCGCATCGTCCAAATTTTATCGCAGGCATAGCCGCCCCGGTTGGATTGCCAAATCAGACGGATATCATCCCAATTGAAGTAGGCTTCGCCGTTATCGCCGTCTGAAGTGAGGCGGGTGGTGTTGTGCAGAGGGGAAGTTGGGGCCGTCGCGGTTTGGGCGGTGGCGATATCGGGCAGCAGAAATGTGAAGCCGAAGGATACAAGCAGAATAAAGCGATGGAGCCAAATCGTGCCGGCTACAAGCAGGTGCATGGCATCGGTTCTCCCGGGATGGCGGATATCTGAGACCGCGCGGCAGGCTGATGGTGGCAAAAGCTTGCCGTAGTGTGTATGATTCTTCCCCTGCAATCAACAAGGAAGATGCGTACGGGGAACCCCGGCACGCACCGACCGATTTTTCTTGACATAGCGGATTGGTTGGTTTATCTGTCAACTGACAGATAGAGAGGCGGAGGCCGCGATGACTCGATGCGTGATGGATTAAAGGAGAGCGAGGATGGGCACTGGACGCTGGAGCGTGACGAGCACGATGGAATCGGTGATGACGTGGAATTACGACGTCGAGAACGTTGATCTGCGAGCGTTATACGAAAAGGCCAAACGCGAGCAGTGGAATGCGACCACGCAACTCGATTGGGCTCAAGATGTCGACCCGGAAGGAGAAGTCCTCGATGACGACATCAATCCCAATGTGGCGTTGCTGCGCGACTCGGATATTTGGCGCCACATGACGCCTAAAGAGCAGAGCCGCTTGCGCTATGAGACCTTGGCCTGGAATCTCAGCCAGTTTTTGCACGGCGAGCAATTGGCAATTTTTGTCGCTGGGCAGTTGTGTGCTTCGGTACCGTGGATTGACGCCAAGCTGTATGGGGCGACACAAGTGGTGGACGAAGCGCGGCATTCCGAGGTATTCTATCGCTATCTGAACGAAAAGGTGGAGAAGGAATATCCCCTCTCCGACACCATGCGGGGCATTTTTGAAAATCTCCTGGGCGAATCGCGTTGGGATATGAAATACCTCAGCCTGCAAGTCATCCTGGAAGGCTTGGCGATGGGGCTATTTACCCGCATGTACCAATCGGCAAATGATCCGTTGTTAAAAGAGTTGTTGCACTTTGTGCGCCAGGATGAAGCGCGGCACTTTGCCTTTGGCGTGTTGTCGCTGCGCGATTATTACACCCGGGAGCTGACCGAGGTGGAGCGCCAGGAGCGCGAAGATTTTGCCTTTGAGCTGTGTTCGACGATGCGGGGCCGAACGTATCCCAAAGAAGCTTGGGAAGAAATGGGCCTGCCAGTGGATGAATGCCGCCGTGCCATGGCTGAGGCAGCTCGCCGCAGTAAGTTGCAATTGTCGTCGTTTACGCGCGTGACCGCCGCTTTGAAGACGGTGGGCTTGCTTTCTGACCGGATGCGGCCGCATTATGCGGATATCGGGCTATTGAAGTATGAAGACGTGGTGCTGGAAGAAATCCGTGACGTCGAGTCTGAAGTCGCGGTGTAGCTCGCCACCGGCTCGGTAATGGGACAACCGGTTCATGGATCAAGGAAGGAGATGACGATGGCGAATGTCACACAATTAGGCTATTTGGGGATTGGGGTAAGCGATATTGATGCGTGGGAGACGTTCGCCACACAGACGCTCGGCTTGCAAGTTAGCGAGCGTGAGGATGATGGCACGCTGTTTCTGCGCATGGACGAGTATCGCTATCGTTTTGCGCTGCATCCGGATGGCACAGACGATGTGAAATACGTCGGCTGGGAAGTGGCCGACGAGCATGCCCTGAGTGAGGTGGCCAAGCAGTTGCGCAAAGCCGGGACGAAAGTCAAAATGGGCAAGGCGGCGGAGAAGGAAGCGCGCCGGGTCGTGGATTTGATTCAATTTAAGGATCCCAGCGGCAATCCGACAGAAGTGTTTTATGGCCCGATGCAGAGTTTCGATACTCCGTTTGTCTCGCCGCGTGGCGTGTCCGGTTTTGTCACGGGAACGATGGGGCTTGGGCACATTGTCATCGCGGTAGACGATCTGGACGAGAGCATCCATTTTTATCGCGATGTGTTGGGGATGCGGATCAGCGATTTCATCCAGATCGAGCGGCCCCCCGGCAACAAATATCGTATGGCCTTTTTCCACTGTAATCCACGCCATCATTCCCTCGCCTTTATAGCGGGCAAGCCAAAACAGCGGCTCAATCACTTTATGCTGCAAGCCCAGTCAATTAACGATGTCGGCGCTACCTACGATCTATGTCAGGAGCAGGGCATCCCCATCATGCGTAGCCTCGGCCGGCACACGAACGATCACATGATGTCGTTCTATATGCAGACGCCGTCCGGTTTCCAGGTGGAATTCGGCTGGGGTGGGCGTGAAGTGGATGATGCGACCTGGCAAGTGCAGCAGCATACGAGCGGCAGCATGTGGGGCCACAAAGCTGTGCCTGCACCGGAACCGGTAGGGGCTGGGGATTAGCCCGGTACGTTTGGCGGCAAGGGAAGATTGCCGTCATATGTCTTGATGTGAAACGGCGTTCGTCAGATGTTGAGTGATCTTGACGAACGCCGTTTGTCTTTGCGGTAATCGCTCAGGGTTGCTCCTAAAGGTGTTCCACGATCCGGACTAAGCACCTTACCGAGTGCCGCTCAGATGTGAATAGAAAAAATCAGCATCGGACATGGAACGTTTTTATACATTCGGGGAACTCATCATTGAACCGCCGCGTTGTGGTGAACACCTAGAAGGATGGCATGGATTTGCAGAGATGATCGTGCGCGCGGTGGTGACTGAGGGCATGCAGGCACGGGTCGACAGAAGGTCTGATCTTTTCGTGTCTTTTTAATGCAATTTGCATTTTTCTTGACAGTTTGAGCATGCCATGGCAAAGTTATCTAGTCTGACTACTTCCTTCAAATGTAGAGCAGAGTACGAATCAATAAGCTGATGCTCTCACCTGTTTAGATCATTATTTTGATATGCCGTACTGATGGTCATTCCTTTCCTTAGTGCCTCTTACTACTGATTGTGTCAATGATCAGGCCGGGTCATCAACAAGTTGAAGTTAGAGGCGTTCGGCGCCTTCTGGAGTTTGTCCAACCCCCTATCGAGTAATGTCGCCTCGTGTGATGTCCTGTATTGCCTTGTGCATCTAATCTGTTGCTAACCGCTTCATGGGATGGTGCGTCTGCTGCACCGATGTGATTGCCATGTCTTGTATAAGAGAAGGATAACACGTTATGGTTCGAACAGTAGGAAAGAAGTTGCTGCAGGCATTGGGAATGGTGGCCCTGATGTCCTTCGCGGTCGCTGGTTTTGCCCATTTTGTCGAGATTATACAAAGTGGAGAGACCGAGCACTACGCATGGCGCGGCGTGCCACACGCTCAGGCGCAGGAAAATCCTCCGCCGACCCGGTTACTCGTTGGGAGTACCGCTACCAACAGCATTTTAAACTATGACCTCCCCACTGGCGCGATCTCCGAGACCTTCATCGTGTCACAAAACCTCGGCCTGTCTGGACCCAGAGGGCTGGCCTTTGGCCCTGATGGCAATCTCTACGTCAGTAGCCGCGATACCAATAGCGTTATGCGATACAACGGCATGACCGGTGAGTTCATTGATACCT
>Ga0256867_10001094_pt1 | contig 11225 bp, 9 predicted proteins | sample RVTome_15_FD_185939 | JGI IMG/M metagenome (GOLD analysis project Ga0256867, IMG submission 185939) | Soil microbial communities from uranium-contaminated site in the Upper Colorado River Basin, Wyoming, United States - RVT150D86 (HiSeq) ... | reverse complement strand
CTGGCAGGCGGCGCGCGCCTTGTTTGTGATGTGCACGGCTTTCGCGCAACTCGCGAGGCCGAACTACAGGCCATGGCAAATCACGCTGCCAATCGAGTTCGTCAGACTGGCATCGCTTTTACGTTTGAGCCGATGAGTGCAAACGAAAGACGGATAATCCATCTGACCCTGGCCGATAGTCCGGATCTATTCACCGAGTCGATCGGTGAAGGCTCCGATCGTAAGTTGAGAATTGGTCCAAAGAGTTCTGCCCGTTAAGCCACGAATCTTCACGAATAAACACGGATCAGAAAAATCTGATCGGTGTTGATCCGTGAAATCCGTGGCCAACTCCGATGAGTACCATAGTTGCACTATCCACACCGAGGGGTCGCGGAGCCCTCGCCGTGATTCGCTTGAGCGGTCCAGACGCGATCGCTATTGCGAAGAAGATGGGCAACCTGGATCAAGTTGATCCAAGACGAGCAACGCTTACGAAGTTAATGCGTCCGACGGACAATGAGATCCTGGACCAGGTTTTGTTGACTTCCTTCCCAGCGCCTCACTCACTAACAGGTGAAGACGTAGTGGAGATAAGTTGTCACGGTTCACCTGCAGTAGTGCGAGGCATCATCGATTCGACACTGGAGATAGGCGCAGTCCTCGCGGGTCCCGGGGAGTTCACACTTCGCGCTTTGTCGAATGGAAAAATAAACCTGGCCCAGGCAGAAGCAATTCGAGATCTCATCGCCGCCCAGACTGATGCGGCACTCAAGCAAGCGTCTCGACAGTTGAATGGTGAGTTGTCGAATGCGCTTGGTCCATTCAAAGAGAAGCTTGTTGAAGTGATAGTTTTGTTGGAGTCGGCGCTCGAGTTTGTCGAGGAAGACATTCCAACGCCGCGCGTTAACGAAATCGAAAAGGAATTGAGAGAGGTCAGCGACGGTGTTGAACGACTCGGCAAAAGTTACAGCGCGGGACGATTACTCCAGGAGGGGATCCGAGTAACGATTACTGGCCGTCCGAATGTCGGTAAGTCTAGTCTGTTCAATAGTTTAATAGAGCGCGAACGCGCTATTGTTACCGATATTCCTGGCACTACGAGAGATACGTTATCCGAGGCGATCGATCTCGAAGGCATTCCGGTAATCCTCACTGACACCGCGGGACTGCGCGAATCAACTGATGGGATTGAGACCTTGGGTATGGAGCGAACTCGCAGGGCGATGGGAGATTCAGATCTCGTTCTGGTGGTGCTCGACGGCTCCGCGGATCTTGGACCATCAGATCAAGAGCTGATAAGTCAAACGAAAAGTGCACGTCGACTGATCGTCTTGAACAAAAGTGATCTTCCAACTTTCAACGCCGCGCCTTGTTGTGTCGAGGACCTTCAAGCTATTAATGTATCAGCACGAACCGGTGAGGGGCTGACGACTCTACGTTCTGCGATTCTGGCCAGCTTGAATAGCCACGGAATGGAAGACGGGGGTTTGTTAATCACAAATGCGCGTCACTATGATCTTCTGTGCAGCACTCAGCGCGAACTCGACGTCGCGCGCACCGCTCTTCATGATCGACACAGCGAGGAACTCGTGCTAGTGCCTTTGCATAATGCTTTGAAGTCACTAGGACAGATTACCGGAGAGACAACGACGGAGGATATTCTGTCGGAGATATTCGCAACGTTTTGTATCGGGAAGTAGTCATGTCATTCGACGAGGCCTTCAATGTAATCGTGATTGGCGCCGGCCATGCTGGGTGCGAGGCTGCGTCCGCAGCGGCTCGACTCGGTGCGGAGACCGGGCTGATCACACTGAACCTCGATCTCGTCGGACAGATGTCCTGTAATCCCGCTATCGGTGGAATCGCGAAAGGGCATCTGGTGCGAGAGATCGATGCGCTCGGTGGGATAATGGGCCGTGTGATAGACCGCACAGGAATTCAGTTCAGGTTGCTCAATCGTTCACGCGGGCCGGCAGTCCAGTCTCCTCGAGCTCAGGCGGATCGCATGAGGTATCGCAGCGAGATGCGACGGACGCTCGAAGCAACCTCGAATCTTCATCTACGTCAGGGCAAAGTCGTCGACCTTGTGATTGATCACGGAAGGTTGGCCGGCGTAGTGCTGGAAGACGGAAGACGATTTGGGGCACAGGCGGTCGTCGTGGCCACCGGCACATTTCTGAATGGATTGATACACACCGGTCGACGCAGTTATTCCGGCGGACGTGCCGGCGAACCCGCGTCGATTGAGCTTTCCGAAACTTTGAAGCGACTCGGTTTTCCTGTGGGCCGGTTGAAGACAGGAACTCCTCCGAGACTCGATGGAAGAACAATCGACTGGAATGCTTTCGAACCGCAACCAGGCGACCGGATCCCCGTACCGTTCTCCTTCTCGACCGATAGCCTCGAGCAGAAACAGATCCACTGTTATATCGGCTACACCACTACGCGCGTGCATGATGCGATCCGGGAGAACCTCGCAGAATCGCCACTTTACTCGGGAAAGATCAGAGGCGTGGGACCGCGCTATTGTCCTTCTATAGAAGACAAGGTCGTAAAGTTCTCTGACAAATCGAGACATCAGCTCTTTCTCGAACCCGAGGGGCATGACACTAACGAGGTTTATTTGAATGGCTTTTCAACCTCGCTACCTGCTGAAGTGCAGCAGGACCTGGTGAGGATGATCCCCGGAATGGAAGAGGCCAAAATCATTCGACCTGGTTACGCGATCGAATACGACTTTGTCGATCCGAGAGAATTGGGACCAGACCTGCAAACAGCTCGGCTGCCCGGGTTGTTTCATGCCGGGCAAATTAACGGAACCACGGGTTATGAAGAGGCAGCGTGTCAGGGACTTCTGGCCGGGATAAATGCGGCGCTCTTCACACAGAAGAGAGATACTTTCAGGCTTGGACGAGAAGAGTCGTACATCGGAGTCCTGGTTGAGGATCTCATCAAGCAGGGCGTTGATGAACCTTACCGGATCTTCACGTCGCGAGCGGAATATCGGCTCGCCCTCCGCTACGACAACGCCGACGAAAGGCTTGAGGGTTACGGCAGGGAATTGGGACTTGTCGGAGACTCAGATTGGGAAAGATTCAACTCGCGGCAAGCACGACTCGCAAAACTAAGGAACACGCTGGACAACATTCGCTTGCGACGAACTGATGCTCAGCATGCCGCCGTGTCCGCACTCATTGGAGCGGATCTCGGAGATTCGATTTCGTTGTCGCAACTGGCAAAACGTCCAAAGGTTACATCCGACTTGATAATGTCGCTTTTGCCGGCTGAGATAAAACCCGTGACGGAAGCCGATCTCAACTCCGTGCTGGCGGATTCACTTTACGAGGGATATCTTGAATCGCAGAAGGCGACGATTGCGAGGCTATACCAGCACGACGCCCTGAAGATCCCTCGCCAGACCGCCTTCCGCAGTATAAGCGGGCTCTCAAATGAAGTGGTTGAAAGACTTGACCGAGCCCAACCGTTGACCTTTGGAGAAGCCAGACGGCTGCCAGGCCTTACGCCAGGCGCGCTCTCAACGCTGCTCGTCTTTCTGTCAACACAGCAAAAAGCCGTCTGATGTTTCACGTGTCCCGTACAATACCCCATTCGGCTTTGCACAAAAAGTCGTCCTGGAAGTCGAAAACCTCAGTCCCCTAAAAAGGTAATGAGCCCTGGGAAGGGCCACAGAATTCGCAGCCAATCTACAACCTTTAACCTCCTCGACTAGTGATTTACGACGGCGGAAACGTTTTGCCACAGAGAGTTCTGTCGCCCCTGCGGGGCTTAGCTGCTCTCGTGTGTGACCGGTCAACCTTCTGCCGCGCCTGCGGCGCGCTTTGAAACAACGCCGCGAATGCGCGCGAAATATTCAGTGAGCGTGCCTATTTATTCATAGCCACTACCGTCGTAAGATGGACTTTTTGTGCAAAGCTTGGCAGGTATGTGTTAGGTTTATGCCCCAAACAGGGGGATGAGGAGAAAGGCGCTTCCGCCTGACTACACTGATAAATGGCTAAGTCGATAGCCGTCGCAAACCAAAAAGGCGGAGTCGGTAAGACCACCACGGCGGTTAACCTTGCCGCGATAATCGCCAATTGGGGCAATCGCGTCCTGCTAGTGGACGCTGATCCCCAGGGAAATGCGACGTCTGGAATAGGGATTCAACGAGGCAGTTTTCGAAGGAACCTTTATCACAGCCTCGTCCTCGATGAGCCACTCTCCGCGATCATTCTGCCCAGTGCTATTCCTTCGCTAGACGTAGTTCCTTCAAATAAAGACCTGGCGGGCGCTGAGATTGAGTTGGTTGACGTGGAGCAGAGAGAGTTTCGCTTAAAGGGCGCCCTCGCGAGTGTAGAGGCCAACTACGACTACATCGTTATCGATTGCCCGCCATCGCTTGGACTGCTGACGTTGAACGCACTCACAGCAGCCAGGTCACTCTTGGTTCCAATTCAGTGTGAATACTATGCGCTCGAGGGCGTCACGGAGCTCTTCGATACGTTGGCTCGGATCAGGCGGCTTCACAATCCTGGTCTGATGATCGAGGGCTTACTTCTTACGATGTATGACGAGCGAACCAATTTGTCGGCTGCCGTGGCGGCTGACCTTCGCGACTTCTATGGCCTGCAGGTCTTTCAGGTAGTTATTCCTCGAAATGTCAGGCTTGCTGAAGCACCAAGCTATGGCAAGCCGATCATCAGTTATGACGCACACTCCAAGGGGGCTGAAGCTTATTCGCAATTAGCCAGGGAGATTATCCATGAATCGAAAAGCGCTGGGACGGGGGCTGGGGGCTCTTCTATCGGCTGACCGCACGATTGATCTCGGGCCGGAGCCAACGGACGTTGATCTGGATTCAATTGTGCCCGGACCTATGCAGCCACGCACGCACTTTGACGAAGCCAGTTTGGAGAGTTTGGCTGAATCGATACGTAGCCACGGCGTCGTTCAGCCTTTGCTCGTCAGGCGTCGCGGAAACGGCTACGAGTTGATTGCCGGCGAGCGACGTTGGCGAGCAGCAAAACTCGCGGGGCTATCAAGGGTCCCGGTTGTGGTCAAAGAAGTTCCTGACGCAAGTCTTCTCGAGATCGCTCTAATCGAGAATATTCAACGCGAGGATCTAAATCCAATCGAGGAAGCGCAGGCATACAAAAAGCTGATTGAGACTGTGGGACTAACGCAGGAAGCACTCGCTTCGCGAGTTGGACGTGATCGCTCGTACATCACGAATTACTTACGCCTTCTTCGTCTGCCGGAAGACCTTCAGCAGCTTGTGAGGGAAGGGCGACTATCAACCGGTCACGCGCGAACACTCTTGGCCTTGAGTCAACCAGATCTTCAGAGACGAATCGCGAGACAGATTATCGAGGGTGGATTGTCTGTCCGAGCCACCGAACACCTGGTCCAGAAGATGGTCCAGGAAAAGCCTGCGAGGAACTCCCCAGCGCCGCTGCCCGTGGATCCGAACGTCCGCGCCGCCGAGACCAAACTCAGAAGGGCACTGGGCACGCAGGTGAAAATCCACATGTCCGAAGGCGGTAGGGGCAGAGTCGAGATTAGCTTCTTCAACAATGAGGACCTGGATCGAATCTACAACCTACTGGTAAACCCGGGTCGATTGTAGGGTGTACAAGTCCGCGGCGGGTTCACCAGTACTTTGTACAACGCAATCACAAATTGGCCCTAGCCGACGCTACAGCATTTGTGCGCTCCAACCGCTGGGCTGAAATTGGCCAGCGCCTTCAGCGTTACAATGCGAATACCTTTCAAACTAACCCAATACCGGCGTTACTCGTTCGGTTGACCCGTCCCTAGCACCATGTTAGACTCGCGCGCTTTTCGGCAGCCATAATCAGTGCACAGACAAGAGGAATCGGATGTTTCTCGCAGAGACCTCAATTCAGTTGGTTCCTGATGGTACGTTACTGCTTCACCTGTTAATGGTGGGCATAATGGTGGCCGTTTTGAATCGGACCCTACTGAAGCCAATAAACCAAATTCTGCTTGAGCGAGAAAAGCAGATCACGGGTCGGCGAATTGAAGCGCAGACGATGGCGGCTGAGGTGCAGGAGAAGCTTCGGAAGTATAACGAGAGCTTGCGTGAGGCGCGGGCCGATGGTTACAGGCTCCTGGAAAAAGAGCGCGCCGAAGGCCTCAAACAAAGAGAGGAAAAGCTGCGCCTGTATCGCGAGGAAATGTCGAAAGAGGTGGCTGCCCAACTTGAGACGACCCGAAAGGAAGAACATTCGGTAAAGGGAGAACTCGAGACGCAGGCAACTGCCATTAGTGATTTAATAAGTTCTCAAATACTGCGTCGACCTACTCGGTAATCCGGAACCTGGCGAAAACTCCGTAAGAAACTATGTTGTTACTGGCGTCTGAAGGATGGATGGAGTGGTGGTTCAACTACCCTGGCCTGGAGGCGTGGAAGTTTGTGAACCTCGCCATTTTCACGACTGCGGCCATTTACGTGTTGCGTCGTAAGATCAATAACTTTTTATTGGCGAGGCGCGACTCCATTCAGCAGGAACTGGTAGCTGCACAAGTGGCGCGCGAGCAAGCACTGGCCAAGGTTGCTGAAGCCGACACTCTGCTGAGCCGGCTCGACGACGACGTTCGCGTGGTCCATGAACTGGCTCGGCAGGAAGCAGAGTCGGAACGACAACGGTTGGCGGCTGCCACTTCGAGCGAAATGGAAAAGCTCAAACAACAGGCCCAGCGAGAGATGGAAAGAGCAGACAAACTTGCGCGAAAAGAACTTCGCCAGTACCTCGCGAAAAGAAGCGTTGAGCTTGCTCGAGAGTCAGTTCGGAATCAATTGCGGCCTGAGGACGACACGCGTTTAATAAAGGAGAACATGGGTGAGTTGAGGAGGACTTCGGTTTGAGCTTGCAGACTATTGCACGCCGCTACGCCGCGGCCCTCGCCGATGTGGCCATCGAACGACATGAAGAGCGGGAGGTCCAGAACGAGTTAGACCAGTGGGCCTCAATGATCGAGGCTAATCCGCAGTTAAAAGAAGTCTTTGCTAACCCTACAGTCGCTTACGATCAAAAACGAAAAGTTCTCGAGGAGCTGATCTCGCGCAGTCGTGTGAGAGAAACAACCGCGAGCTTTCTCCGTGTGTTGTTGAGGAATCAGCGCCTCTCGCAGTTGCGAGAAGTGGCGGCTCGATTTGGTCGGGTACTCGACGAGCGTGGAGGCATGGTGGCTGCCGATGTCACGACTGCGAGACCTATTCCGGAAGAATTGAGGAACGAGCTGCACGAGACGCTGACGACGGCGACCGGTCGGAAGGTTCGCCTAAGCTTCAACACTGATGAAGCAATTATCGGCGGTCTGGTCGCACGAATCGGCTCAACCATATTCGACGGATCAGTTCAAAGCCATCTTGATCGGTTGTCAGAGAGTCTGGCAGGTCGTAAGTTATTGACGTCCCGCTGAAGTCTTTAGAGGAAATCATGGAACCAATCAGACCTAGCGAAATCAACGAGATTATCCGCAAACAGATCGAAAACTTCGAAGCCGGCGTCACGGTCAGCGAAGTTGGAACCGTCATCAAGGTCGGTGACGGCATTGCTGAACTCCACGGTCTTGAGAAAGTAATGGCCGGTGAACTGCTCGAGTTTCCGCACGACGTTAGTGGTCTCGCCCTGAACCTTGAAGAAGACAAGGTGGGCGCCGTCTTATTCGGGGATTTTCAGAAGATCCGAGAAGGCGATCTTGTAAAGCGCACTGGTCGAATCATGGAGGTGCCTGTTGGCGATGCGATGGTCGGGCGTGTGGTCGACGTGCTTGGCAACCCGATTGACGATCGTGGTCCAATTATTACAGAGCACTATTCTCCAGTTGAACGAATAGCTCCGGGAGTGGTTGACAGGCAGCCGGTTAAAGAACCACTGCAAACAGGTCTCAAAGCGATCGATGCGATGGTCCCAATTGGTCGCGGCCAGCGCGAGCTGATCATCGGCGATCGTCAAACCGGTAAGACCGCAGTTGCCGTCGACACGATCATCAACCAGAAGGGCAAAGACGTAATCTGCATTTATGTGGCGATTGGTCAGAAGGCTTCGACGGTGGCCCAGGTAGTCAAGACTCTTAAGGATTTCGGGGCGATGGAGTACACGATCGTGATCAAAGCCACGGCCTCGGATCCGGCCGCGATGCAGTTCCTGGCGCCTTATTCCGGCGCCGCGATGGGTGAGTACTTCCGAGACAACGGAAAACACGCGCTGACGATTTACGACGATCTCTCAAAACAGGCAGCAGCTTATCGAGAGATTTCGTTGCTGCTGCGACGTCCACCGGGCCGCGAAGCTTACCCAGGCGACGTGTTTTATCTGCACTCACGATTGTTGGAAAGGGCGGCAAAGCTTTCTGACGCGAATGGCGGAGGTTCACTGACAAGCTTGCCTATCATTGAGACTCAGGCGGGCGACATCTCTGCGTATATTCCGACCAACGTTATCTCGATAACTGACGGACAGATCTTCCTCGAAGCCGACCTCTTTAACAGTGGCTTCAGACCCGCGATCAACGTCGGCAACAGTGTTTCGCGCGTCGGTGGATCAGCGCAGATCAAAGCCATGAAGCAAGTGGCTGGAACGTTACGTTTGGACCTGGCCCAGTTCCGCGAGTTGCAGGCTTTTGCTCAGTTTGGTTCTGACTTGGACAGAGCTACGCAAGCTCAATTAGCCCGTGGACAGCGGCTGACAGAAATACTGAAACAGCCTCAATATGAGCCAATGGATGTCGAGAAGCAGGTGTTGGTGATTTGGACCGCGACCAATGGCTATACAGACGACATCGCCATCGAGGACGTGCGACGGTTCGAGACCAGCCTGCTCAAGTTTGTTGAGAACTCGCACCCGGGTTTACTCGCCGAGATCGCTGAAAAGAAATCGTTGACAGACGAGATCAAGGCAGGCCTCAAACAGGTGCTGGAAGACTTAAAGGATGATTGGCAGAAACAATCCAGCGGAGCAGATTTGGCGGTCGCTCCAAGGCAAACACCCACTTCCGCCGCACAGCCATCGGCCTAACGACGTTACGTAATGCCGAATCTTCTCGACATTCGCCGGCGCATTAAGTCGGTAAAGAACACGCAGCAGATCACCAAAGCCATGAAAATGGTGTCTGCCGCGAAACTAAAACGCGCCCAGGATCGCGTCGTAACCGCGCGTCCGTTTGCGAACAAGATGATGGAAGTCCTCGGGGAGCTCGCGAAGCGAACCGATGAAAACTTCCATCACCCGCTGCTCGATCTTCGCGGCGATCAGCGTTACCTGCTGGTCCTTATTACTGCCGACAAAGGGTTGTGTGGCGCTTTCAATACAAATCTTACCAAGGCCGCGCAGTCTTTTATGAGAGATAACTCAGACAAGTCTGTTGAGCTCATGGCAATCGGTCGCAAAGGCCGCGATTTCTTTCGCAATCGACACGCAGTCATTGCAGGCGAGTACCTTGGTCTAACTGGAAAAGGTCGAGTGGAGTTTTCAGAGGCGCTCGAGGTTGCGCGGTCCATAATCAAGCAGTACACCGACGACAAAGAGATCGATAAAGTTTTCCTCATTTACAACGAGTTCAAATCTGTACTTTCGCAGCGCGTCGTGTTGGAACAGTTACTACCCGTCTCGCGAGCAAAAGAAGAAGACCCCGAATCTAAGTCACAACAACCTCAGACACTGGTTGACTACATTTACGAGCAACCGCCTGAAGAAATGTTCAGCAGGCTCTTGCCGCGTCTGGTTGAGACGCAAATCTTTCGCGCTCTGCTCGAGTCGGTGGCTTCAGAGCAGGGCGCGCGCATGACGGCAATGGATTCGGCGTCGAAGAATGCCAACGAACTGATCGACAGCTTGACGCTCAACATGAATCGCATCCGCCAGGCAGCGATCACGAACGAGATTATCGAAGTCGTTTCGGGAGCCGCCGCGCTTTAATTGTTGACACAAAGAGGCGCCAAAAACACAAAACAGATCAAGTTATTAAGTCGTTACTTACCGCTTGTCGCCTGGCTTGCATTTATTTCTTACGCGTCGTCCGACAGTTTCTCGGCCGGAAATACTTCTCGCTTCATTGGTCCACTAATCCTCTGGTTATTTCCAAACACAAGTTCGGAAAGCCTTGCGTTGGTCCATCTGATCACCAGAAAGGCCGCGCACTTCGTTGAGTATGCCATTCTCGGGTTTTTGGCCGCGCGCGCATTTCGCACCTCAGCGCGTATCGCGATCCGCCGCCGTTGGTTTTTAGTCTCGATGAGCCTGATTGTGGGGTACGCCATAATTGATGAATACCATCAGAGTTTTGTTCCCACCCGAACAGGATCAGTTTTCGACAGTCTGATCGATATCGCAGGCGGGCTAACTGCCCTGATCGTCATTAAATGGCGAACCGCAAAAGCTATGGATTTTCACGAATGAACCCGGATCAGTCTCATGATCCGTGTTAATTCGTGAACATCTGTGGCTAAATGTATAATCTCTCCCGGTTTCTATCCTTCAGAATGAGGCTCAAAAAATGGGAATACTTGATCGATTAAGCCCGAGTTCACAGTTCATCGAGGTAATTGAATGGCTCGACGACTCGTCCAACACTCTCCTTTACCGTTTTCCAGTTAAAGATCAGGAGATCAAAAACGGAGCGCAGCTAATCGTGCGGGAATCGCAAGCCGCGGTTTTTGTTCATGAGGGCCAGATAGCCGATCAGTTTCCGCCGGGCCGCTACACAATCGATGGTGGCAACACGCCGATTTTATCGAAGCTGGGCGCGTGGAAATATGGATTCAACTCTCCATTTAAGGCTGAGGTCTACTTCGTCAACACGAAACAGTTCACCGATCTAAAGTGGGGAACGCCAAACCCCGTCATGATGCGCGACACGGACTTTGGCATGGTCCGTTTGCGAGCTTTTGGTATTTACTCCATTCGTGTTGCTGATCCGCAAGCGCTCATTAAGGAGATTGCGGGAACCAACGCCCGGTTTATTACCGAAGACGTCGAGGGCCAGCTAAAACGCACGTTGGTAGGTGGCTTTAGCGATGCGCTGGCCGAATCCAAGATCGCTGCTCTCGATCTCGCGTCAAACTACGATGAGCTCGGCAAGTTCACGCGCATGAAGCTCAATGAAGAGTTCAAGACCTTTGGATTGGAGTTAACAAAGTTCGTCATCGAGAATATTTCGCTTCCTCAGGAAGTCGAAGCAGCCATGGACAAACGTACCTCAATGGGCGTTATCGGCGA
>Ga0256867_10001093_pt1 | contig 11233 bp, 10 predicted proteins | sample RVTome_15_FD_185939 | JGI IMG/M metagenome (GOLD analysis project Ga0256867, IMG submission 185939) | Soil microbial communities from uranium-contaminated site in the Upper Colorado River Basin, Wyoming, United States - RVT150D86 (HiSeq) ... | reverse complement strand
CAGCCGGGTTCGACGGCGGCATGCCCAAGCGCCGCGACGCCCGCGCCTTCCCCCGTCCAGAGCCGATTCCTGCTCGCTCCGAGGCCGGTGCCGGCGGCGCTGCGAACCATCAGATCGGCGGCGACGACGCCGATGACCGCGACGGCTCGGCGGACGTCCAGACGCCACGGTCGACTGGAACCGTCGGAAACGTCGGCAACGGCAGCGGCGGTGGCGCCGAGCCGGCGCGCGAGCCACGGCGGATGGTGCCTCCGTCGAACGATGATCTGGACGTGCCAGACTTCCTCAAGTGACCGTTCCGCTCCGGTACGAGGAATCACTCGGTGGCGCCCGGTTCGCCTTCACCGGCCGGTTCGGGGGCGTGAGCCGAGCCCCGTACGCCGAGCTCAATCTCGGCGGTCACGTCGGAGACACCGACGACATCGTCGTCGAGAATCGCCGGCTGTTGGCGGAGCGGATCGGGCTACCGGTTGATCGCGTCCTCTACATGAATCAGGTCCATGGCCCTGAGGTCGCCGTCGTGAGTGGGCCGTGGGACGGTGCGGCACCGCATGCTGATGCACTCGTGACGCGAGAACGTGACCTCGCGCTCGCCGTGCTCGTGGCCGACTGCGTGCCGCTCGTGCTAGCCGATCCGGGCGCCGGCGTGGTCGCCGTCGCCCATGCCGGCCGGCCAGGCCTGGTTACGGGGATCGTCCCAGCCGTGGTCAAGGCGATGAAGGAAGGTGGGGCGAAGGCCATCGCCGCGCGCGTCGGGCCGTCGGTTTGCGGGCGCTGTTACGAGGTGCCGGAGACGATGCGAACCGAGGTGGCCGCTGCGGTTCCCGAGGCGTTCGCGACGACGCGGCAGGGTACACCGTCGGTCGACGTGGCGGCCGGCGTCGAGGCGCAGCTGCGATCCGCCGGTGTTGCCTGCGAGCGGGTGGCGGGGTGCACCATCGAGGATCACGGGCTCTTCTCATTTCGGCGCGACGGGAAGACCGGCCGTTTCGCGGGAGTGGCGTGGCTGCCGAGTTGACCCGACGCGACGAGGTGGCCGCGGGTCTGCAGAGCGTGCTCGCACGCATCGACCGCGCCTGTTCGGCCGCCGCCCGTGACGCGTCCGAGATCACACTCGTCGTCGTGACCAAGACCTTCCCAGCCACGGATGTGAGGCTGCTGGCCGAGCTGGGCGTCACCGATGTGGGCGAGAGCCGCCACCAGGAGGCCGAACCGAAGGCGGCCGAATGCGCAGGCCTGCCGGTTCGGTGGCATTTCGTCGGTCAACTGCAGACGAACAAGGCCGCGGCGGTTGCGGGCTACTCGTCGGTGGTGCACTCGGTCGACCGGGTGCGGCTGGTGGACGCCCTTTCCCGGGGCGCCGCGGCGGCCGGGCGACCCGTGGAGTGTTTCGTCCAGGTGGCTCTGGACGAGGCGCCCGGCAGGGGTGGGGCAAGCGGTCAGCAGATCCTCGAGGTGGCCGACCGGATAGCCGAGGCCGACTCCTTACGGTTGGCCGGGGTCATGGCGGTGGCGCCGTTGGGGGTGGATCCGCACGACGCCTTCGCCCGCCTTGGAGGGCTCGTAGAACTAGTGCAAAACCGACATCCGACCGCGTTGTCGATCTCTGCGGGTATGAGTGGTGACTTCGAGGCGGCGATTGTGCAGGGCGCGACACACCTGCGTGTCGGCAGCGCAATCCTCGGGAAGCGCCCGCCGCGGGTCTAGGGTCGGTAATGCGGAGGCCGATATTCGACCCCGCAACGACACACCGTCCACTATCGGAGGATCCGCGAACATGGCCGGCGCAATGCGCAAGGTTGCGGCGTACCTCGGCCTCGTCGAGGACCACGGCCGTTACGACGAGTACGACGACGAGTTCGACGAGTACGCCGGCGAGGCGTTCGACGAGATGGGCCCCGACGGCGGTGAACGAGAGCCTCGCGAAGCCCGGCCGGAACGGCCCGCGACAGTCGCCTCGCTCGCTGAGCGGCGGCCGATGTCAGTCGCGCGAAGTGCGGTGGAGTCGCCCCGCATCGTCACACTGCATCCGCGCACCTACAACGACGCTCGCTCGCTGGGCGAACACTTCCGCGACGGCATACCGGTCATCATGAATCTTTCCGAGATGGACGACGTCGATGCCAAGCGGCTGGTCGACTTCGCCGCCGGGCTCATCTTCGGGCTGCGCGGCAGCATCGACCGCGTGACGGCGAAGGTCTTCCTGCTGTCGCCGGCCGACGTCGAGGTCACTGCGGAGGACCGCGCCCGCATCGCCAGCGGCGGCTTCTTCAACCAGTCCTAGCCGGTCGATCACGTTCAGCAGGCTTATGGGTGCCGTACCACCCGCACGCGCCTGGTACGGCACCGAATGATCACGTTCAGCAGGTGTGTCGGCGCTTCAACAGGCGCGCGCGGGTGGTACGGCAGGCCTGCGCATGCTGAACGTGATCGAACTGACCGTCAGGCGCAGCGGGGGCACAGGCCGAAGATCTCGACCGTGTGCGTGACGTCGACATACCCGTGCTCGCGAGCCACCTGCGTCGCCCACGATTCGACCGCCGGCCGCGCGATCTCGACGGCGGCGCCGCACGAGCGGCACACCAGGTGGTGATGGTGATCTTCGATGCCGCATCGGCGGTAGACGGCTTCGCCCGAATCGGTGCGAAGCACGTCGACCCTGCCGTCTTCGGCCATCGCCTGGAGCGTTCGGTATACGGTCGCGAGCCCGACCCGGGACCCGCGCTCCTTCAGCATCGCATGCAGGCGCTGAGCGCTGGTGAAATCGTCGATCTCGTCGAGCACTTCGTCGACCGCCGCACGCTGGCGCGTACGGCGCTGTTCCTTGGTCGGCTGCTGGCTCATCGGTCCTCTGCTGCGGCGGGTATCGGTCGGTCCTACGAGTCTACGGACGCCCGGCCCGCGGGTCCGCGCAGGCGCTCCGCGTAGATCAAGCCCGACCTTACGCGCCCGGAGTCTCGCATCAGGGCTCGGTTCAGGTAGGTTGTTCTCTCGTGTCCGCTGTCGCCAGCATTCTCGAACTGCTGCTGTGGTTGTACTTCATTGCGCTGCTGGCACGCTTGGTTTCCGATTGGATCCAGGTGTTCGCGCGAGATTGGCAGCCGCGCGGCCCCGTGCTCGTGGTGCTCGAGGCCGTCTACACCGTGACCGATCCGCCGCTGAAGTTCATCCGGCGGTTCGTGCCACCCATTCGACTTGGGTCGATCGCGCTCGACCTAGCGTTCATCATCCTGTTCATCGCGGTGTACATTGCGCTATCGGTTGTGGGAGCACTGCGATGACCGGGTACGGTGACACCTTGACCGCACAACCCAGGGGTGACGTTATGCCATTGACGCCCGAGGACGTCCAGGAGAAGCAGTTCTCGACAGTCCGCCTCAAAGAGGGCTACGACATGGAGGAAGTCGACGACTTCCTGGACGAAGTGCAGGCCGAGCTCGAACGCCTGCGACGCGAGAACGACGAGCTGCGCGACAAGCTGGCGGCCGTCACTCGCGGGGGCGGATTGATCGGTTCGGCCGAGCCACTGCCTCCCCGCGCGGGAGAGGGTCCGAAGCCGGCGCCGGCGTCGGTGATCTCGCCGTCGTCCGAAGCGCCGCATGCGGCCGGTGCCCAGAGTCAACCCTCCGAAGCGGCGGCGAAGGTGCTCGCACTCGCCCAGCGCACCGCCGACGAGCTCGTTGCCGATGCGAAGGCGGAGGCCGATCGACTGCTTACCGATGCCCGGCAGCGCGCCGAGAAGATCGACGCTGAGATAAAGGCGAAGATCAGCAAGCTGGAGACCGAGGCGCGGCAGAAGGCCGAGGCCATCGAGCGCGACGCGGCCCAGCGAAAGCAGGACGTCTTCGGCGCGCTCGAGCAGGAGTGCGCGCAACTCGAGCGCCGACGTGACGAGCTACGCGACTTCGAACGCGAATACCGCAGCCGGCTCAAGGCCTACCTGCAATCCGAACTACGCAAGCTCGAAACCGGCGCGGTCGACGAGGTCCCCGTCCCAGTTGCTCAAGTGGCCGCACCCGCGGGTGCGGCGCAGCCGGCCGGAAACCCGAACCCGGCTGCCGGTCAGAACCCGAACAGCAACAGCGGCAACAACAACCCGGCCACGACCACCGGAGGCGGCGGTTCGATGCGCTCGGTAGCGAGCCTGCTGGAGGACGACCAGCGTTAGGCCGCACCCGCTGATCGCCCACGGCGCCGATCATGCAGAAGCGGGGCGACACGCCGGACATCCGGGCTGTCGAGCGCCTGGGTGCGCCGTGAGCCGACGGGACAGGTCGGCGTGTCGCCCCGCTTCTGCATGATCAGCGCACCTGTTCGGCCAGGCGCAACCTGAAGCGCAGACCGAGGTCGGCGTCGGTGTGATCCGGCTCGCCGGTGAGCGGCTCCAGCGAGTCGTGGATCGCCACCGCGAGCACTTCGCCCGCGACGAGTTCGGCGTGTTCTCTGAGCGCCGCAGCGGTCTCGCCGTCGGCAGACCAGGCGAGCTCGACCCGGTCGGTCACCTCGAACCCGCTGGACTTGCGTGCCTCCTGGACGAGCCGCACGAACTCGCGGGCCAGGCCGGTGCGAACCAACTCGTCGGTGAGAGTCAGATCGAGCGCCACCGTCTCGCCTTCACGCGCCACCGCCCAACCGTGCCGGGGCGTCTCGGTGATAACAACATCGTCGTCCGCAAGATCGACCTGGCCAATGCCCGCGACTTCCAGCGTCGCCGCTCCTGATTGCAGCTCGCCGGCGAGCGCCCGAGCGTCGGACGCGGCGATGGCCGCCGCCACGGCCGGGGTGTTCGCGCCGAACCTGCGGCCCAACGACCGGAAGTTCGCCTTGGCCGATACGTCGACGAGAGCGTCCCCGACCGAGTCCAAGGATGCGAGCTCGACGACGTTGAGCTCGTCGGCGACGTGCCAGCACAGCTCGTCGTCCAGATCGTCCCAGCCACGTGCCCCGACCAGGGCCCGCGCGAGCGGCTGGCGCGTTCGTACCTTCGACTCCGCGCGGGCGGCTCGGCCCAGCTCGACGAGCCTGCGCGCGAGTGCGACCTGCCCGGCCAGCTCGTCGTCGACGGCCGCTGGATCGCTGTCGGGCCAGCTGCTGAGGTGAACCGACTCCGGCGCCTCCGGAGTGACGGGTCGCACGATGTCCTGCCAGACCCTCTCGGTCACGAAGGGGACGAACGGCGCCAGGAGCCGGGCCAGGGTCTCGACGCACTCGTGCAGCGTGGCGAGGGCGGCCGGGTCGCCGTCCCAGAAGCGCCGCCGCGACCGCCGCACGTACCAGTTCGACAGGTCGTCGACGAAACCGGCCAGCCGGGTCCCGGCCCGCAAGGTGTCGAAGTCCTCGAGCGCGTCGTCGACGTCCAGGACCAGCCGGTGCAGCTCCGAACGGATCCAGCGGTCGAGCACTCGCCGATCGGCGGGAGCGGGAACGCCTGCGCTGGGTGTCCAGCCGGCCGTTCGCCCGTACAACGACAGGAACGCCGCTGTGTTCCAGTAGGTCAGCAAGACCTTGCGGACACCCTCTTCGATGGTCGCGTGGCCCACTTTGCGGGCCTGCCACGGCGAGCCGCTGGCGAGCATGAACCAGCGGACCGCGTCGGCGCCGTGCCGATCCATCAGCGGGATCGGCTCCAGTGCGTTGCCGAGCCGGGTGCTCATCCGCCGCCCGTCCTCGGCCAGGATCAGCCCGAGGCATACGACGTTCTCGTACGCATTGCGGTCGAACAGCAGCGTCCCTACCGCCATCAGGGTGTAGAACCAGCCGCGGGTCTGGTCGAGCCCTTCGCAGACGTACTGGGCCGGGTAGGCGGACTCGAACCGCTCGACGCTACCGGGCGCGTGCGGATAGCCCCACTGCGCGAACGGCATCGAGCCCGAGTCGTACCAGACGTCGATGACGTGGGCCTCGCGGCGCATCGTCCCGTCACACGACCCGCAGCCGAACCTGATGGCGTCGACGTAGGGGCGGTGTGGGTCGAGCGTGGTCAGGTCGCGGCCGGCGAGTTCGGACAGCTCGGTCAGCGACCCCACGGAGACCAGGTGGGACGGGTCGGTCTCGCACCGCCAGATCGGCAGCGGAGTGCCCCAGTACCGGGTGCGCGACAGCGCCCAGTCGACATTGTTCTTCAGCCACTCGCCGTACCGGCCCCACTTGATGGTCTCGGGGTACCAGCTGGTTCGCTCGTTCTCGCGCAGCAGCTCGTCGGCGATGGCGGTCGTGCGGATGTACCAGGACGGCTGAGCGTAGTACATCAGTGGCGTGCCGCAGCGCCAGCAGTGCGGGTAGTCGTGCTCGTACCGCTCGTTCCTCATCAGCAGGCCCCGGGCCTGGAGGTCGTCGACGAGCACGGCGTCGGCGGCCTTGAAGAACAGGCCACCGACCAGCGGCACGTCCGCGGCGAACGTCCCGTCTGAGCGCACCGGGTTGACGACGGGCAGGTGGTAGCGCCGGCCGACGCGGAGGTCGTCCGCGCCGAACGCCGGGGCCAGGTGGACCAGGCCGGTGCCATCGGCGGTCGTGACGTAGTCGTCGACGACGACGTAATGCGCCGCAGGTTCGCGGGGGTGCGCGGGGGCGTCCCCCGCGGGTATGTCGACGAGGTCGAACGGCCGCCGGTACGTCCACCGCTCCAGCTGCGCGCCCGTGTACCGCTCACCCGTCAGCGTCCAGCCGTCGCCGAGCACGGCGTCCAGCAGCGGCTCGGCCAGCACGAGCGTCTCGGTGCCATCGCTGGCCGCCACGTAGCTGACCTCGGGATGGGCGGCCACGGCCGTGTTGGAGACCAGAGTCCACGGCGTGGTCGTCCACACCAGCAGGGACGCGCGCCCGGCCAGGGGGCCGGAGGTGAGCGGCAGCCGGACGTACACGGACGGGTCGGTCACCGTCTCGTAGCCTTGGGCCAGTTCGTGGGACGACAGGCTCGTGCCGTCGCGTGGGCAGTACGGCGCGACGCGGTAGTCCTCGACCAGCAGACCGGCCTGGTGGATCTGCTTGAGCGACCACCACACGCTCTGGACGTACTCCGGGTCCATGGTGCGGTAGGCCTCTGACATGTCGACCCAGTAGCCCATCCGCTCGGTCATCTCTTCGTACGCTCCGACGTACCGCTCGACCGATTCGCGGCACTTGGCGTTGAACTCCGCGACCCCGTACGCCTCGACGTCGCGCCTGCCGGCGAACCCGAGTTCGCGCTCGACGGCGATCTCGACGGGCAGGCCGTGGCAGTCCCACCCGGCCTTGCGTGGGACGTGGAAACCCTTCATGGTCCGAAAGCGGGGAAAGACGTCCTTGAAGGCCCGGGCCTCGACGTGATGCGTGCCCGGCCTGCCGTTAGCGGTCGGAGGGCCTTCATAGAAGATCCATTGCGGGCCACCTGAGGTCTGCTGCAAGGTCTTGGCGAAGATCTCCTGTCGCCGCCAGTAGGAAATGATCTCTCGCTCCATGCCCGGCAGGTCGACGCGCGTGGGCACGGGGCGGTAGAGCACAGTCATTCGGACTCCAGACGGCATGGCGGCGACCGCGGGCATCTGGGTGTCTGCTCGCCCGCGACGGCGCCATGCTACCGACGGGCCGGTGCGACGTACGCGGGTATTTCACCGCCTCGAATCGCACGGAACGCGTGACGTAGCCGACCTGGTCCGTCATCATGGTGCGACATGGTGGCGACGCGGCTCGCGATTCGGGTGAAACCGGGTTCGTCGCGCACTCGCGTCGGCGGAGTGTACGGCGACGCCATCGTCGTGGCGGTGTTGGCAAAGGCGGTAGATGGCAAGGCGACCGAAGCAGCATTAGTGGCACTTGCCGATGCGCTCGAAGTGTCACGGCGTGATGTACGTCTCGTTTCTGGCGCAACAAGCCGGTCGAAGGTGGTCGAAGTGACCGGGTCGGACGAAGTTCTGGGACGGATAGCGGACCTACGCTCCGGTGCGGCACGTTGAACCTGAGGCTGGACCGGCTATCCTCACGGTCCTTAAGCGATCAGTCGAAATCAAGGAGGCCGCCATGACAGGTAATGGCGGGAAGGCCCTCGGCGTCACGTCCCCGGCGGAAGGCACCCCGAAGCGGCATACCGCCGCCGCGCGCAAGTCCGCTGGCGGCAAGGCGACCGAGTCGGTCGACTCCGGTAGGGCCAAGCCCGCCAAGGCGGCCGCGGCCAAGAAGGCGACCAGCACGGCGAAGAAGGCACCGGCGAAGAAGGCGGCAGCGAAGAACGCGGCGGCGAAGGCGCCGGCGAAGAAGGCGGCAGCGAAGGCGCCGGCCAAGAAGACCCCCGCCAAGAAGACCCCCGCCAAGAAACCGGCGACGAAACGCCCGGCGACCAAAGCGGCGGCGGCCAAATCCGCCCGCAGGGCCGCACCGGAGCAACTTGCGGTCCGGTCCGGAGAACGGCCGTGGACCGAGGCCGAACTCGCCGAGGTGCGCAAGATTCTCGAGAACGAGGCGAAGCGGCTGCGAGAAGAGATCAGTGACGCCGAGGACGGCATCGCAGAGATGCTGCGCAACAGCACCGACACCGGCGGCGAGGACCAGGCCGACACGGGTTCGAAGACGTTCGAGCGTGAACACGAGATGTCACTGGCCGCCAGCCATCGAGAGATCCTGGGCCAGACCGAGCGCGCGCTCGCCCGCATCGACGACGGCACCTACGGAATCTGCGAGCGGTGCGGCAACCCGATCGGCAAGGCTCGGCTCAAGGCCTTCCCCCGTGCCACACTGTGCATGACATGCAAGGAGCGGGAGGAGCGCCGCTGAGCGGCGGCGCCGACGTCAGTGAAGCCAGCGGGCGCCGGAGAATCGGCGTCCTTGCTGTTGTCGCGTCCATCATCGTGCTGCTCGACCAGACCACGAAGATCATCGCTGTCGAGTCACTCGGCGGCGGCAAGGTCGTGCCGGTCATCGACGGCTTCTTGCAGCTTCGGCTCGTCCGCAATCCCGGTGCGGCCTTCGGGCTGGGCGTCAACTTCACCGTGGTGCTGGCCGTCATCGTCATGGTCGTCATCGTCGCGATCCTGCGGATGTCCCGCCGGTTGACCAACCTGCCCTGGGCGATAGCGCTCGGCGGCATGCTCGGCGGCGCGATCGGCAACCTCATCGACCGGCTGTTCCGCGAGCCGGGGCCGATGCGAGGGCATGTGGTGGACTTCTTCGAACTTCCGAACTTTCCGGTGTTCAACATCGCTGACGCGACCATCGTGGGCAGCGCCGTGCTTATCGCGATCTTGAGTTTGCGAGGCATCACCCACGACGGCTCCACGCCGGCCACAGGCGGGCGGAAGTGACCGATCGGCGGTCGTTGCCGATTCCGGACGGATTGGATGGCGAGCGGCTCGACGCCGCGCTGGCGCGCCTGTTCGGATTGTCTCGCACCAAGGCGGCGGAGTTGGTCGCCGACGGCCACGTGCTGGTAGACGGAGCGCCGGCTGCAAAGTCAGATCGGGTGCGGGCAAGTTCCTGGCTCGACATAGAACTCCCGCCGCCCCCTGCACCGGTGCACGTGGTGCCCGAGCGGGTCGAGGGCATGCGAGTCATCCACGACGACGCGGACGTGGTGGTGGTGGACAAGCCCGTGGGCGTCGCGGCGCACCCGTCGCCAGGATGGACCGGCCCAACGGTCGTCGGCGGACTGGCAGGTGCCGGATTCCGGGTGTCCACCAGCGGGGCAGCCGAGCGGCAGGGCGTCGTCCACCGTCTGGACGTCGGCACGAGCGGGGTCATGGTCGTCGCCAAGTCCGAGCGCGCCTACACCTCGCTCAAGCGACAGTTCAGGGAACGCACCGTCGACAAGGTCTACCACGCGCTCGTGCAGGGTCACCCGGATCCGTCCCGCGGCACCATCGACGCGCCGATCGACCGGCACCCGACTCACGATCACCGCTGGGCCGTGGTCGCAGGCGGCAAGCCGAGCGTCACCCATTACGAGACCCTCGAGGCCTTCGCGGCGGCGAGCCTGCTCGAGATCCACCTGGAGACCGGGCGAACCCACCAGATCCGGGTGCACATGAGCGCAGTTCGGCACCCCTGTGTCGGCGACTTGACGTACGGCGCCGATCCGGTGCTCGCGTCCCGCCTGGGGCTGACCCGGCAATGGCTGCACGCGGTGCGACTGGGATTCCAGCACCCGGCGACAGGGGAGTGGCAGGAGTTCGAGTCGCCGTACCCGGCCGACCTGCAACACGCACTCGACGTGTTGCTCTCCTGATCGCCGTTTTGTCACCTGATCGCATATCAGAATGTGGACTGAAGTGGATCAGGTGAGATGGGTCGCGCGTGACCAGGCCATACGCCCGACTTTCTCACCTGATCGTCTTGACGGTGATGCCGAATCGTCCCAACTAGCGAGACGGGTGTCTTGCGGATCTGGACTACCACCGCACCAACCGCGTACGGTACGTGTCGTGCGCAGGTCCTATTTCGCGTTTACCAAGCCGGCCCGGGTGGCCGGCGCGGTCGACGTGACCTGACGCACACCACCCGAGTCGGCTTGAAGGCTTCAGGCGTTTGCCTGGGGCCTTTTGTCGTAGGAACGGCCGGCTCGGGTCAGTGCGGACATCGGGGTCGGTCACCAGACCGCCACAAGGAGAACCCCGTGAGCACACCAGTCGAGGAGTCATCCTCCGTCGAGCACCGCAGCGTCCGGATCGGGACGCAGGTCATCGGAGGGCCGAGCCTGCCGGTCATCGCCGGCCCGCGCCGCGGTGCGGAGCTTGTCCAGATCACCCTCCGCCGCCACCATGGCACGGTCGACGCCGTCGAGGCGCTGCGCGATGTGCGCGACCTGTCGGCGGCACCGCTGCTGGTCGAGCCGTTCTCGGCCGCCGACCTGCCGGCCGCCTGCGAGTATGCCGACGGACTCGTGGTCGGCGGGGAATGGATGCAGGACTTCCGGTTGCTGACCGCCGTCGGCTCGACCGGCCTGCCCGTGGTGATCCACCGCGGTGCGCACTGCACCGTGGACGAGTGGCTGTCCGCCGTCGAGTACGTGCGCGCCGGAGGCTCCGAAGATGTCGTCCTCGCCGAGGGCGGAAGCCGCCGGTACGGCGCCGTTCGCCCAGCGCTCGATCTGGCGCTCGTCCGGGAGATGCGCGAGCTGTCCGGCCGTCCGGTCGTCGTCGATGTCAGCGGTACGCCCTGGCTGGCGGGCGCGGCGGCGGCGGCCGGTGCGGACGGGCTGTGGCTTGCTGAGGACGCGACGAGTTCGGAGGTCGACGCGGCGAGGGAGGCAACGACATTGCTGACG
>Ga0256867_10001092_pt1 | contig 11233 bp, 13 predicted proteins | sample RVTome_15_FD_185939 | JGI IMG/M metagenome (GOLD analysis project Ga0256867, IMG submission 185939) | Soil microbial communities from uranium-contaminated site in the Upper Colorado River Basin, Wyoming, United States - RVT150D86 (HiSeq) ... | reverse complement strand
TCGGCGGCAAGACCGTCCACTTCCTGGTCAGCCACCCGACGCCGCCGGTGTTCGACGGTCCGGAGGACCGCAACGGCACCCGCAACTTCGACGAGATCCGGTTCTGGGCCGACTACATCACGCCCGGCATGACCTCGCGCTACATCTACGACGACGACGGCCAGAGCGGTGGCCTCGCACCTGGGGCGTCGTTCGTGATCGCAGGCGACCAGAACTCCGACCCGCTCGACGGCGACAGCATCCCCGGCGCCATCCAGCAGCTGATCGAGCACCCGCGCGTGAACACCAAGGTCACCCCGGACAGCGAAGGAGCGGTCGAGCAGTCGGCGCTGCAGGGAGGCGCGAACCTGACCCACCTGAGCGACCCACGCTTCGACACGGCCGACTTCTCCGACACCGCGCCGGGCAACCTGCGTGCCGACTACGTGCTGCCGAGCAAGAACCTGCGCATCGACGACGCCGCCGTGTTCTGGCCGCTCTCCAGCGACCCGCTGTTCCGGCTGGTCGGCACGTTCCCGTTCCCGAGCTCCGACCACCGGCTGGTGTGGGTCGACGTACGGGTTCCGGGAGCCGGGCACTGACGATCGGGCTCGGCGCGGTCAGGTCGCGCGGTCGTCGGTGACGTCGGCGACCGTCGCGTCGAGGCTCGTGACGAGATCATCGCCGTCGACGGTCGCGGCGACACCGTGTGCGCCGGCGCCGATCGAGACGGTGCGCCCCCGGATGCGCTCGTCCGCGACGACCGGCCACGCGCGCAGCGAGCCGAAGGGCGTGATCGTGCCCCGCTCGTAGCCGGTGACGTCCTTGGCCGTCGCAGCGTCGGGCATCGATAGCCGGCTCACGCCGAGCAGGGCGCGGAGCTTGGGCCAGCCGATCGTCCGGTCGCCGGGAACGAGGACGAACAGGTAGTCGTCGTCGCCGCGGCGCACGACGATCGTCTTGACGACGGCGGCTGACTCGACACCCCGGGCGGCGGCCGCCTCGGCGAGGCTGCGCACCGGCCCGTGACGGACGATCTCGTGCCGGATTCCGGACTCCGCGAGCGCATCCAACGCCGCCTGCTCACCCACGGAGCGGAAGTCTAGGTGGCGGTCAGGTTCGGCCTGACGGGGAATGTTGTCAGCTCTGCGCCACCGCTGCCGCATGGTCCCGGCCGCACCAGGCGTGCGCGTCGAGCCGTCAGACGCCTGTCCAGACGGTGTGGCGAGCCGTCAGCCACGAGTCCAGCGGTAGCGGTGCTGAGGCCGGCCGGCGGCACCGTAGCGAAGGCTCAGCTCGGCCCGGCCGCACTCCGCGAGGTGCTCGAGGTAGCGACGGGCGCTGACGCGGGACAGGCCGGTCGCGGCGGCGACATCCTGCGCCGACAGATCCCCTCCCGCGGCGGACAGCGCACGCGCCACCAGCTCGAGCGTGGCCCGGGACAGCCCTTTGGGCAGCCGCACCGTCGAGCCGGCGCCCCGGAGGATCCCGTACAACCGGTCGACGTGCTCCTGGTCGGCCTCCCCGCCCCGCTCCAGCTGGGTGCGGTGAGCTGCGTAGCGCTCCAGCCGGTCCCGGAAGACGGCGAACGAAAACGGCTTCACCAGGTACGTCGACACACCGCCACGCATTGCACTGCGTACGGTCTCCACGTCGCGGGCCGCCGACACCGCTATGACGTCCACGGGAGGTCCGCCCCGCCCCTCGAGCTCCCGAAGGCCTCGCAGGACCTCGATGCCGGACAGATCGGGCAGGTAGACGTCGAGCAGCACCAGGTCCGGGCGCAGCTGGGCGACCAGCCGCAGCGCGTCCTCCCCGGTGCGCGCGCGCCCGACGACCTGGAAGCCGGGGAGGCGTTCCAGATAGCCGCTGTGGACGTCGGCCACCATGAAGTCGTCGTCGACGACAAGGGTGCGGATCATGTCGGCACGCCGGCACGGGCCGGTATGCGCACCACGAACACGGCGCCGCCGTCGTTGTGCACCTCGACCGTGCCCCCGTGACGGTCGACGACCTGCCGGAGCAGGGCAAGCCCGAGACCACGCGACCTGCCGTCAGAGCCCTTCGTGGAGAAGCCGTCCCGGAAGATCTCCTGCACGAGGTCGGGGTGGACGCCGGGGCCCTCGTCGGACACACGTACGGTCGTGCCGTCGCCGTCCGAGCGGACGAGGACCTCGACCACGCCCCCGGCCGGACCGAGCGCCTCGAACGCGTTGTCGAGCAAATTGCCGACCACGGTGATGAGGTCCTCGGCGTGCGGCAGATCCTCGGCGACATGACTCGACGGATCGACACGCAGGGCGATGCCGCGCTCCGAGGCCACGGCGGACTTCGCCAGAAGCAGTGCTGTGACGGTCGGCTCGCCGACGCTGGTCATGAGCGAATCGGATAGCTGCTGGACCTCCGTCTGCTGGGCGATGAAGCGCACCGCGTCGGTATGCCTGCCCAGCTCGACCAGCCCGGCGATCGTGTGCAGTCGGTTGGAGAACTCATGGGCCTGCGCGCGCAGGCCATCGGCCAGGCTCCGCACGCTGGCCAGCTCACGCAACAAGCCCTCCAGCTCCGTACGGTCCCGCAGCGTGACCACAGACCCGACGCGCTCGCCTCGCACCGACACCGTCATCCGGTTCACCACGAGGACGCGTTCCCCCGCGACGACGACCTGGTCTGCGACGTCGGTCCCACCCAGCGTGACCTCGCGCAGTCGCCCCGGCGGAAGCACGTCCTCAGCCGGCCGGTCCACCGCGTCGACACCGAGGCCCAGGAGCCGGCTGGCCTCGTCGTTGGCGAGCGTAAGAGTTCCGCCCGCGTCCAGCACGAGCACGCCTTCGCGGATCCCGTGCAACACCGCCTCTCGGTTCTCCAGCAGGCGCGCGATCTCCTCCGGCTCCAGGCCGAAGGTCTGGCGCTTTATGCGCCGGGCGAGTAGCACGGAGCCGAGCACACCCAGCAGCACCGCGACGCCCAGCCACGTCAGAAACTGTGGCAGGTCGCGCCGCAGCTGCGCGCTGATCTCCTCGGTGAGGATCCCGACGGAGACGAAACCGATGACAGCACCGTCGTCCTGGACGATCGGCGTCTTGCCGCGGACCGAGCGACCGAGGGTTCCGGTCTCGATGGCCACGTACGACTGGCCGGCCAGTGCCGGGCCGGGATCGGTCGACACCCGATGCCCGATGTTCGCCGGGTTCGGGTGGGAGTAGCGGATTCCGTCGGGGTTGCCCACGACGACGAACGTGGCTCCGGTTGCTCGCCGCACGGCCTCGGCGATGGGTTGGATGGTGCGGGAGGGATCGGCATCCGAGAAGGCGGCCCGGACGGCCGGCGTGGCACCGACACTCTCGGCGATGGCCAGGGAACGCTCCCCGTACTGCTCGTCGAGCTGGGCGCGGGTAAAGCGCAGGGAGACGTACGCCCCGACCGCCAGGGTTGCTGCGATGAGGGCCAACTGCAGCAGCAGGATCTGTGATGTCAGCGAGAACCGGCCACGGTTGGCGCTGCCCGATGGGTTGCTCACGGCGCACGCTCCAGGGACGTCCGAAACGTCAACGACGTTAGGCGCGTCGCATCTTGTAGAGGGCTGACCAATACGACCAGAATTCACGCAGGCTTCACAACTCTGTTGCAGGGCGTGCGGGTCTCCCTACGGTCCACGAAACCGAGGTTCAGGCCGGCCGGATATGAGGAGAAACTCATGCGTTTGCGTCGAGTACTGTGCACCGTCGCTGCAGGAGGCTTGCTGACCGCGACCGCTGCCTGCGCCGCCGAGGACGAGGGCGGCGGCACCGAAGAAGAGGCGGTCGATTACCCCACGGAGCAATTGACCATCATGGCACCGGCTGCGCCCGGCGGCGGGTGGGATCAGACATCCCGGACACTGCAACAGGTCATGGAGACCGAGGGGCTTGCGCCGGAGGGCGTCGAGGTGGTCAACGTCTCCGGCGCGGGCGGGACGATCGGTCTCGCCCAGACGGCCCAGGAGACCGACCCGCACCAGCTCATGACGATGGGACTGGTCATGCTCGGGGCAGTGCTGACCAACGACTCCCCGGCGACGCTGGAGGATGTCACACCGATCGCTCGGCTCACCTCGGAGTACGAGATCCTCGTGGTACCGGCCGATTCCGAGTTCGAGACCCTCGATGACTTCATGTCCGCGCTCGAGGAGGACCCGGGTTCCGTGCCGATCGCCGGTGGATCCGCCGGCGGCACCGACCAGATCCTGGCCGGCCTGCTCGCGCAGGCCGCAGGCGCCGACCCGGCACAGGTGAACTACGTGGCGTTCTCCGGCGGCGGCGAGTCCCTGGCCGCCCTGCTGGGCGGCAGCGTCGCGGCGGGGATCTCGGGCATCGGCGAGTACGCCGCCCAGGTGGAGGCCGGCGAACTGCGCGCCCTCGGCGTGTCCGCTCCGGAGCGACTCGACATCATCGACACCCCGACGTTCATGGAGCAGGACGTCGACGTCGAGCTCGCCAACTGGCGCGGCATGGTGGCCCCGCCCGACCTCTCCGACGAGCAGCGCGACGCCATCGTCGCGTTCTTCGACGACGTCAACGCCAGCGACGGGTGGCAGGACGCCCTCGAGCGAAGCGGCTGGGACAACACGTACCTCGCCGGCGACGAGTACGCCACCTTCCTCCAGGACGAGCAGGTGCGTGTCACCGAGATCCTGGAGGAGCTCGGGCTCGTCACGTGAGCGGCAGCCACGAACCCACCGGCCCGGACGACCATCGCGGGCGACGCGACAACGGCAGTCGCGGTTTGCGAGGTCGGCTCGAGGGCAAGGAGGAGCTCGGCTTCGCCGTGTTCCTCCTCGCCGTCGGCATCTACATCCTCGCGACGACGGGCAGCATCAACGTCCCCGGCACGGGCAGCACACTCGGTCCCCGCTTCTTTCCCTACGTGGTCGGTGGCCTGCTGGTCGTGATCTCGCTCGCTCTCGCCGTCGAGGTGCTCCGCGGTCACCGGGCTGAGCCGGAGGCCGGCGAGGACGTCGACACGTCGATGCCGACGGACTGGCGCACCCTGGGGATGATCGCCGCCGTCTTCATCGCCTTCATCGTTCTCATCGAGCCGCTCGGCTTCGTCCTGTCCACCGCCATACTCTTCGCGGGCGTGGCGTGGAGCCTCGGGGCGAGACGGCCGGCTCGGCTGGCCGCCATCTCGCTGACGGTGGCTATCGTCGTCTATCTCGGCTTCGACCGGCTGCTGGGGATCACGTTGCCGAATGGCGTCCTGGAGAGGGTGCTGTAGGTGGACAGCGTCACGCTCCTCTTGGAGGGCTTCCAGACGGCACTGACGCCGCAGAACCTGCTCTACGCGCTGATCGGCGTGACCCTGGGCACCGCGGTGGGGGTGCTGCCCGGCATCGGACCGGCGATGACAGTGGCCCTGCTGCTGCCGGTCACGTTCACCCTCGAGCCGACGTCGGCGTTCATCATGTTCGCGGGCATCTACTACGGCGGCATGTACGGCGGGTCGACGACATCGATCCTGCTGAACACGCCTGGGGAGGCCGCCTCCATCGTCACCGCCCTCGAGGGCAACCTGATGGCGAGGAAGGGTCGTGGCGCGGCGGCGCTGGCCACGGCGGCCATCGGTTCGTTCGTAGCCGGGACGATCGGGACGGTGTTGCTGTCCCTGTTGGCACCGACCGTCGTCGAGCTGGCGGTACAGCTCGGACCAGAGGACTACTTCGCGCTGATGGTGCTGGCCTTCCTGACGGTGGCCGCGATGCTCGGCAGGAGCGTGATACGCGGGCTGGCGAGCCTCGCCATCGGCCTGACCCTCGGGCTGGTGGGCATCGACACCCAGACCGGGCAGGCCCGCTTCACCCTGGGAATACCGCAGTTGCTCGACGGCATCGACGTGGTCATCGTCGCAGTGGGCCTGTTCGCGGTGGGCGAGACGCTCTACGTGGCCTCCCGCCTACGCCACGAGCCCCTCGAGCTCATCCCCGTGTCCGGCACGTGGATGACCCGGTCGGACTGGCGACGGTCGTGGGCGCCGTGGCTGCGGGGCACCGCCATCGGGTTCCCCATCGGGACGATCCCGGCCGGCGGGGCCGACGTCACCACCTTCCTGAGCTACGCCACAGAGCGGAAGCTGGCCAAGCACAAGGAGTTCGGTCACGGCGCGATCGAGGGCGTCGCCGGCCCGGAAGCGGCTAACAACGCCGCAGCGGCAGGCGTGCTCGTGCCGCTGCTGACACTGGGCCTGCCCACGTCGGCCACCGCAGCGATCCTCGTCGCGGCCTTCCAGCAGTACGGGCTGCAGCCGGGTCCGCAGTTGTTCGAGGCCAACGCCACGCTGGTCTGGGCGCTGATCGCCAGCCTCTACATCGGCAACCTGATGCTCCTGGTCCTCAACCTGCCGCTGGTCGGCATCTGGGTGAAGCTGCTGCAGATACCCCGGCCCTACCTCTACGCGGGAATCATGGTCTTCGCGGCGCTCGGGTCCTACACCATCAACCTCTCCCCGATCGATCTGACACTGCTCCTGATACTGGGCTTCCTGGGGTTCCTCCTCCGCCGGTACGGCTGGCCAGTCGCCCCGGTCGTGCTTGGGGTGATTCTCGGGCCGCTGGCCGAACAGCAGTTGCGCCGGGCCCTTCAGATCAGCCAGAACGATCCCACCGTGCTCGTGACCAGCCCATTCTCGGCGACGCTGCTGGCCGTGGCTTTGCTGTTCCTCGTCGTGCCCCCGGTGCTTCGGCGTTGGCAGCGGCGCACGGAGAAGGAGATCGCTCTGGAAAGCGAGCGGGAGGAGGCCGACCTCACAACGAGGCCCTGATCGGCGGCGGGCCGTCTGTCAACGCTCCCGCCCGCCACACACGAGGAACCCAGGAAGGTCGGACAAGGGAGCTGCCATGACCATAGTCGTCGGCTACGTGCCCAAACCGGAGGGCCGCGCCGCGCTGACCCGCGCCGTGTCGGAAGCCAAGTTGCGTGGCACCGACCTCGTCGTCGTCAATTCATCGGCTGCTCAGTCGCTGGTCGACGAGTCGCTGGCCTCGCGTGAGGAGCTGGACGAGGTACGGCGACAGCTGGAGGAAGCGGGCGTCAAGCACGACGTCCGGCGACTCGTACGCGGCAGGGAGGCGGCCGATGAGCTCATCGAGGCGGCGGAGGAGACCGGTGCCGACTTCATCGTCATCGGGCTGCGCCGGCGGACTCCGGTGGGCAAGTTCATCACCGGGAGCGACGCCCAGCGGATCCTGCTCACCGCCCCCTGCCCCGTCCTCGCGGTCAAGGCCGACGTTTAGTGACCGCGGCAGCACCGGCTCGATCGCGGTCTTCGCGGATTCGTCGCCGTGACGCATTCGGCTATTCCCTGTCGGTATGCCGGTATGTTCGACGGCCCGCTGCTTGGCACGCTTGGCTCCCAGGTGGAAGAGCCGGCCGAACATCTCCAGGTTCTGCCGACCGGTGAGGATCTCGTCGGCCGCAGCGTACTGGCCGGTGAGGCCGATGCTCCGCCGAACAGCAAGTGGTTGGCCGACCACGTCGAACCCGCCGACCAGGGCGCGGCCGCCGTTCGGCCGGATCAACGTGGAGAAGATCCGGACGGCGGTCGTCTTGCCGGCACCGTTGGGACCAGCAGGCCGTAGACCGTGCCGTACGGAACGGCGAGGTCGAATCCGTCAAGGGCGCGCTTCTCGCCGTACCGCTTCTCGAGACTCTCCGAGAGAACCGCGAACTCGGCGGTGGTCAGGAACTCCTCCCGTGCGACATCCACCGCAACCTCGCCCTGATGTGGACCTCGACCAGAAGCCGAGCCGAGGCCCGAAGCCGACCCTCGCTGGAGCGGATCGTCACCGCCGCGATCCACGTCGCCGATGCTGACGGCCTCGAGGCGGCTGTCGATGCGGAGGGTGGCCGAGTCACTCGACGTGGGCACAATGTCGCTCGATCGCTATGTGCCCGGCAAGGCCGAGCTGCTCGACCTGATGCTCGACCGGGTCAGGGCACCGACCCGTCCGTCGCCAGCCTCGGCGACGACTGGCGCACCGCGATGGAGACGCTGGGTTCGCGGCATGTGGCGGCTCTACCTGCGTCATCCGTGGCTGCCGTTCGTGGACCAGAGCCGGCCGCTGCTCGGGCCGAACTCCCTCGACGGATTCGAGTTCGCCCTGCATGGCCTGGACGATGCAGGTCTCACCAGCCAGCAGAAGGTCAACGCGATCAGCCTCATCGGGGCCTTTGTCTCGTCGGCCGCGCGAATGCACAACAACGCGGTCACGGCCGAGCAACGCACTGGTTTGAGCACCGAGGAGTTCTGGCAGGCCCAGACACCGGTGATCGAGAGGGCGATGAGCACCGGACGCTACCCGCTGATCGCGACGCTCGACGAGCACGCCTTCGCCTCGACGGCTGAGGAATTCTTCGAGTTCGGGCTGCGGTGCCTGCTGGACGGGCTCGAAGCACTCGTCGACAGGCGCCAGGACGGTGCGGCGCCGGATCGCTGACGTGCCGCTGCACACTCCGAACAGACCAGCCGGCAGCTGACGCCAGGCGTGCGAGCTTTCTCCGCTGCCCTGGAGCTTCGCAGCGAGGGCACCGATGGTCGCCTCGAGTCCGTCCGCTTCAACCCCGGTATCACAACAGGATCGGCCGGGACTACAGGAGGTGCATCTCCCGCTCGGGCTCGTCCTCGACGAGCCGATCACACGTCGGGCAGTACCACCGCGCCTCGATGACAGTGCCGCACGCCTGGTGCCGGAGCGCCTCGGCAGAAGGTGTGTGCCGCGCACCCCAGTCTGCGAGGAGGCGAAGGGCTCCGGCCAGTTCCATGCCTGCGGCAGTCAACTCGTACGCCATACGGGGTGGTCGCTGGGTGTATGGCCGCGACACCACGATGTTGTCGCGCTCGAGCCGTCTGAGGCGATCGGACAGCGTGTTCGGGGCGATCCCCGGAATCTCCTCGTGCAGGTCGTTGAACCGGCGGGGTCCACCCAACAGGGCATGCACGACGAGAAGGGTCCACCGGTCCCCGACGCGGCCCAGCGCTTCGGCGAGCGGCGAGGATGCGCCCGCTCCTTCGTGACGATCCTGTTCGCTCATCGCATAGATCGTATCGTGGCGGGCTCCGAGTCCCGGATAGTGAGTTGTAACTTGCAAGTAACTCGGTCTGGAGGAACCCATGGGAGTACTCGACGGGATTCAGGAAGAGATCGCCCGCGTGGCCGAGCAGGCGGGGGTGGCGGTCGTCGGCATCGGTCAGCGCTGGGGCGTCGGATCGGGCGTCGTGATCGGCCAAGGCACTGTGCTGACCAATGCGCATAACGTGCGCGGCGAGCAGATCCGTGTGACGTTCGCCGACGGACGCACCGCGGACGGCCGTGTCCGCGGGCTGGACGTCGACGGTGACCTGGCCGTCGTGGAGGTGGACACCGCAGACTCGCCGGCGATCGAGTGGGAGGGTGACGGTGGTCCCGGAATCGGAGCGCCGGTCTTCGCGCTCGCCAACCCCGGAGGACGGGGACTGCGAGTGACCCTGGGATTCGTCACCGGCGTCGACCGCAGTTTCCGAGGGCCCCGGGGGCGCCGCATCAGCGGGAGCATCGAACACGATGCGCCGCTGTTGCCAGGCTCGTCTGGTGGCCCGATCGTCACCGCCGAGGGGAAGCTGCTCGGGGTGAACACGAACCGTCTCGGCGAGGGGTTCTACCTCGCAATTCCGGCGGACGAGAGCCTGCGGACGCGGGTGGACTCGCTGGCCCGCGGAGAGTCGACCGGGCGGGTTCGGCTCGGGGTCGGGGTCGCCCCTGCGCGTGTCGCCAGGCGGTTGCGGCGCGCCGTCGGTCTCCCGGACGCGGACGGGCTTCTCGTGCAACACGTGGAGGACGACAGCCCGGCGTCGCGAGCCGGTCTCGCGCAGGGCGACCTGATCGTCCATGCGGCGGGCCGTCCGGTCAGCGGAGCGGACGACCTGTACGAGGCGCTCGATTCAGCCGCCGGCGGCGAGATCGAGCTGGCTCTCCTGCGCGGCACCGACGATCGGACGGTCCGGGTTCGGCTCGGCGGACAGCCCGGAGATGCAGACGACCGCAATGGCTGACCCACAGTCCGTTTCGAGAGTCCTGGTCGTCGGCGCGACGGGGGCACTCGGCGGACGCGTAGTCGGCGAACTGGCGAGCCGAGGCAGATCCGTGCGGGCGCTTGTACGCGAGGGCAGCGACGCGACGCCGCTATCCGAGCAGGGTGTCGAGATCGTGCGCGGTGACCTGGTCGACCCGGCCTCGCTCGAGCCAGCCCTCGACGGTGTGGATGCGCTGGTGACGACGGCGGCCGGCTACGTCCGGCGGCGCAAGGCCGACTCGTTGGCCGCCGTCGACGACCGCGGGAACCGCAACCTCGTCGATGCGGCGCGCAACGCCGGCCTCGGCCGCTTCGTGTTCACCAGCATCCTGACGTGTGACAAGGCGACGGATGTGCCGCATTTCTGGCAGAAGAAGCTGATCGAGGACTACCTCGAGGCCAGCGGGGTGCCGTTCGTCGCGTTGCGCCCGGGCGCCTTCATCGGCGTATGGGACTACTGGAAGCGCGGCCTCCGGAAGGGACGGCTCATGGCGATGGGCTCGGCGTCCGTCCGCTGGACGTACGTTCACGTCGACGACGTCGCCCGCTACCTCGCCATGGCCGTCGACCAGCCCGGCGCGGACGGCCGGCGGATCGACGTCGGGATGGACCGGCCGGTGTCGACGCAGGATCTCGCCGCGGTGTTCACCGACATCCTGGGCCGCGACATCACGGTGCGCGGCCTGCCGTGGCCGCTGCTGAACCTCTTGGCGCGACCGGTGGGCATGTTCAGCGAACGCGTCAGCGACATGCGGGCCATGATCGAGTACTTCCACACCGGCCAGTACGTCGCGGACACGTCGGCGCAGGCGGAGGTCTTCGGCGACGTCCCTGCGGTCGAGGACACGCTGCGCCGTTACGCCGCCGACGCTGGTCTCATGGCGACCGCTCGGTGACCCAGCCGCCGACGGGGAGAAGAGATCGCGGCCTACGCAGTGCCCGAGCGGGCGCACCGTGCGGTATGGCCTAAGCCGCTTGGGGTGGGTCGCCGGGTGGGTCGGGCAGGGTGGGTTGCTCCGGCCGGTAACGTCGCGAGGATCTGACCATCGGCGGGGTGGGTCCGGCGCCATCCACGAAAACGCTGGCTGCTTCGGTATCGCGCCCGTGTGGCCTGCCGGCGGTGTCGGGATCGCCTCGATGGTTGGGGTGTCGGGGGTCATCGGGTGCCACCATGG
>Ga0256867_10001089_pt1 | contig 11257 bp, 9 predicted proteins | sample RVTome_15_FD_185939 | JGI IMG/M metagenome (GOLD analysis project Ga0256867, IMG submission 185939) | Soil microbial communities from uranium-contaminated site in the Upper Colorado River Basin, Wyoming, United States - RVT150D86 (HiSeq) ... | reverse complement strand
CTCGACATGGTCGAGCACCAGCACCGCGGCGGAGCCCGACGCCAACTCCTCGAGTGTGACCGGTTCTATCGGCCGACACTGAGCCACGAGACCCTGAGGCGCATCGGTGCCGGCCAGGGACCGGACATCGTCGACGATACGGATCAGCGACGGGTCAACCAGAGCGAGGACGTCCTCGTGGCGGGTGCCTCGGCCCCGCTCAACGAACAACTCCTCGAGCCGGCCCGCGGCAATGGCCGCGGTCACGGCGTGGACACCTTCCACCCTACTTCCGTAGCCACCGGGTGCCATCGGGCCCATCCTCGATCGTCACACCGGCATTCGTCAGCCGACGCCTGATGGCGTCAGCCTCCTCGAACCTGCGCCCGGCACGGGCGGCATCGCGCTCCGCCAACAGCGCCTCGATCTGGCGGTCTTCGAGGTCACTTGCGATCGTCGGAGCAGGCGTCGCGTCGTCAAGGCCCAGGACCCCCACGATGGCCTCTACGACTCCGGCCAGGCCCGTGGCGTCGCCTCCCTCGTCGAGGAGGCGGTTGCCTTCGCGCACCAGGTCGAACAGCAGAGAGACCGCTTGGGGTGTGCCGAAGTCGTCATCCATGACCTCGACGAAACGCTGCAATGACTCGGGCTCGGGCTCCCCGGCCGTAACCCGGGCACGAAACCGATCGAGACGATCGAGGGACTCGGCGGCGTCGGCGAGCAGCTCCTCGGAATACTCGATGGGCGATCGGTAGTGGGCCCGGGCGTAGAGCATCCGAAGGGCCCGGCCGCCGTGGGCGCTCAGGATCTCCTCGAGGTCGACCACCCGCCCGGTCGACTTCGACATCTTCTCTCCGCCCAGGTTGACCATGCCATTGTGCAGCCAAAAGCGGGCGAAGGTATCCCCCGAGGCGCCTTCGCTCTGGGCCACTTCGTTCTCATGGTGCGGGAAGACGAGGTCGAGACCCCCTCCGTGGATGTCGAAGCCGTCGCCGAGATACTTGGTCGCCATCGCCGAGCACTCGATGTGCCACCCGGGTCGTCCCGGTCCCCACGGTGACTCCCAGACCGGCTCATCGGGCAGGGCCGCCTTCCACAAAGCGAAGTCGAGGGGGTCGTCCTTGGTCTCATCGATCTCGATGCGGTAACCCGAGCGGAGCTCGTCCGGCCGCCGGCCGGACAGCCTTCCGTACCCGGGCAGAGCCCGCACCGAGAAGTAGACGTCGCCGCCACGGGCGTAAGCAAGGCCCCGGTCGATCAGCTGTTGGATCAGGTCGAGCATCTCCGGGATATGCTCGGTCGCCTTGGGCTCGATGTCGGGAGGGAGGACGCCCAATTGGGCAAAGCTGGCGGAGAAGCGGCGAGTCATGCGCGCGGCGAGCTCCGTCACGGAAACGCCCAGCTCGGCCGCCTCCGCGATGATCTTGTCCTCGACATCGGTGATGTTGGAGACATAGGTGACGTCGTATCCCCGCCAGACGAGATACCTGCGGATCACGTCGAAGGCGACCGCATATCGGCCATGGCCGACATGGGGCTCCGACTGCACGGTTGGGCCACACACGTAGATGCCGACCTTTCCCACGTCACGTGTGGAGAAATCGACCAGGGCACGCCCCATCGTGTTGTAGACCCGGATCATGACTGCGATGTTAAAACGAGAGCCCGTCCCATCGGGTGGGGCGAGCCCGCCAGTTGGAGGCTGCCACGAACGAACCGTCAGCCGGGCGGGGTTCGGACCACCGTGACCACAGCGATCGCGGCGAGACCCTCTCCCCGACCGATGAAGCCGAGCCCATCGGTCGTGGTGGCTTTCACCGAGACACTGGACACGGTGGCGGCCAGGGAGTCGGCCACGTTGGCGACGATGGCCTCGCGATGTGGCGATACCCGGATGCCCTCTGCGACCACGGTCACGTCGACATGGGACACCGCCCAACCGGCGGCGGTCGCCATGGTGGCGGCCTGCCGGAGCAGGAACATCGAGTCGACATTGCTCATGAGGGGATCGTCGGAGGGAAAATGCTCCCCGATGTCCCCAAGCACTGCCGCCCCCATCAGGGCGTCGGTGACGGCATGAGCGAGAAGATCTCCATCGCTGGTGGCGGACACTCCGTGTGTTGCGGAGACGACCACGCCACCCAGCTTCAAGGGAGGGTCACCGTCGAGACGATGGGCGTCGAATCCCCATCCCACCCTGCTCTCCGTGGCAGGCGGGCTCGAGGTCACTCCTCGACCGGGTCGACCCTGGGCAGCGCTCGATCGAGCTTCCTGATGGCCTCTTCCTCATCGACCTCCAGACTGAAAGCCAGCTCCGAGCTGAGGGTGAGGCGAGCCTTGGAGAGCATGCGCTTCAGGGCAGGGCTGATCCCCTTTGTCTGCTGGGCGTAGGAGAGGTCTCTGACCACCTCTGCAACCTGGAAGATGTCACCGGAGACCATCTTCTCGTTGAGGACCTTGTACCAACGGCTCCAGTTGGACCCGGCCTCCTCCGGCTCGCCTTTGAGCGACTTGAGGACCTCGCGCGACTTGGTCTTCGAGATGACGGGGCGGATCAGATCGTCCACCCGCTCGATCGGGACCATCACGGTGAGCTGCTCGGTGGCGATGTCGAGGATGAAGTAGTCCTTCCTCTGCCCGTCGAAGGTCTGCCGCACCTTCTTCTCGATCGTGGCCGCCCCGTGCTGGGGATGAACCACCTTGTCACCTACCGAAAACTTGGTGTCTTGCGCCATGAACGGGGGCGCAGTGTACAGGAGGGTGAATCAATCGAGCACGGGCTCCCACTCGTGAGCGGCGACCTCGAGCCGGTGGAAAGAACTGAGCAGCTGTCTCGCCCGGGTCTCACCCACTCCCTCGACATCGATGAGCTGGGCCTCCGAGACCCGGAGCAGCCTCGTGACGGGGCCGAAATATCGAACGATGTCCTCCCGCACGCCGTCGGGGAGACGACCTATCTGGGAGAGCAGCCGATGCCCACGGGCATCGGCGGGATCGTCGAGGTCGGAGAAGCCGAGTTCCTTGGCGACACGTGTCGAGTCTTCGAGGTCGGGCCCGGTGAGCTCGCCGAGGCGTTCCATGGCACGGTCTACCGAGCCGGAGCGCAAGGGCTTCATGTAGTCCTGCAGGACGAGCTCCTCGGTGGCTGCCACCCCGGAGAGCAGGTCGTTCAGCTGGAGGGTGGAAATGCGCCCCTCATCGCCCAGGGTTCGGGTGCGGTCCCGAATGACCGCCCCGAGACGTTGCACCAACTCGGCGCGCTGGATGACGGTGACCACGGAGCGGTAGCTGGCGAGCCCTGTCACCTCGAGACGGCTCAGCCGGTTCTCCGAGTCGTAGAGACGGGAGCGCAGTCGCTCCAGACTCTGCAGCTCCTGGTTCACGTAGGTAGCCACCTCAGTCGGAGCGGCGAGCTCGATCTTCTGGTCGTGAAAGAAGAGCGTCGCGACCCGGCGGCCCTCACTGACCGCCACCACCGGGGTCTCCGTCTCGCGAGCGAGCCGTTCGGCGGTGCGATGCCGGGCTCCGGTCTCATCGGTGGGGATGGATCCTTCGGGGATGAAGTGGACGTTGGCGGCGAGGATTCGCTCCCAGTCATCATCGACGATGATTCCCCCGTCCATCTTGGACAGCTCGGCGAGACGTGCCGAAGTAAAAGCGGCTCCATTCAGCTTGAAACCTCCCGAGCTGGCCGCTTTGACCTGGGGATTCGAGCCGAGCACGACCAATCCGCCCTTGCCCTGTTGGATGATCCGCTCCAACGCATGGCGCATCGCCGTGCCCGGAGCCAGCCGTTCCAGCGTCTCGGTTATCGATGGGCCACCCACGAGCTCAGGCTATCACCGATGCAACTGGCCGGCCCCCGCGGTCGGAGCACTCACAATCCGGCTCGACGGAGGGCGTCGGCCAGCCGCATGGGCTCACCGCCACCCGGAGCGACCCGGCGTTCCATGCCCATCCGATCGAGCTCTTCGACACGTCTCGTCTCGAAAGGGACCGACCGCACCTCGCCGGCGAGGCCCACCTCGCCCCAGGCCGCCAGACGCCCCAGTGACGTGTTCTCCGCCGACGACGCCAGGGCGAGAGCGACGGGGAGATCAGAGCCGGGCTCGTCGAGACGCCAGCCCCCGACGACGTTCACATAGATCTCTTTGTCCTGGACCCTGACGCCGGCGTGACGATCGAGGACCGCGATCACCTGGTTCACGCGGGCCGCGTCGAGCCCCCGCACGGAACGACGGGGCTGTGGTTGGGTGGTCGGTGCCACCAGAGCTTGGATCTCGACCAGCACCGAACGGCGCCCTTCCACCGCGGGGTAGACGATGGTGCCGGGAACAGTGGTCTCCCAGCCGTCGAGAAACAGTTTCGAGGGGTCTTCCACCTCGACGAGCCCGTCGCCCTGCATATCGAACATCCCCGAGACATGAGTCGCACCAAAACGGTTCTTGGTGCTGCGAAGCACCCTGAGCCCACGGTCGGGATCACCCTCCAGCGCGAGGACGACATCGACCATGTGCTCGAGGATCTTGGGCCCGGCCAACCCCCCGTCTTTGGTGACATGACCGACGAGGACGACCACCGTCCCGGTGGTCTTGGCGAGCCGAATGAGCCGGGCAGCGCTCTCTCGCACCTGGGCGACGCCGCCCGGTGCGGAGGGTATCTCGGGCACACCCACCGTCTGGATGGAGTCGATGACGAGGACCGCAGGGGACCTCTCCCGAGCAAGGGCGACGATGGCATCGACGTCATCGTCGGAGACCAGATCGACACGACCCGAGGAGACCCCGGTGCGCTCTGCACGTAACGCCACCTGCTGGGGAGACTCCTCAGCGCTGGCGATCACGACCTGTTGACCGTGCTCCCCGAGGCCATGGGCCATCTGGAGGAGGAGTGTCGATTTGCCCACCCCTGGCTCGCCACCGAGAAGCACAACCGAGCCACGGACCAGACCGCCACCGAGGACCCGATCGACCTCACCCCACCCTGTGGCCAGTCGATCGACGCGCGAAGCGGTAGCTTCCCCGATCGAGACGGAGGTCGCCAGACGTTGCTTGCCCGAGGGAGCGGGCCCGCTTGTCTCTGCAAGCGGGTCGGAGGAGCCGCACTGCGGACAGAATCCCATCCATTTGGGGGATCGGTAGCCGCATGACTCGCAGCCGAATGTGGAAGAACTTGCCATTTGGAGTTAACGATTGCCGCGCCTTAGTGCGAAAATCAAGACCCCCAAGAGGCACGCCGACAAGACGATCGCGCCCAGGACGCCCGCCAGGGTCCACGGTTCATACACCCGGACGGCCACGATCATCATGCCGTGGCACAATAACCTGAAGGAGGGACGTGGCTTCACACACTTGTGAACATTGCGGCGCGATAGTCGCCAGTGACGAGCAGTTCTGCCCGTCATGCGGTTCGTTCATGGACCCGATGGCCACCCCGCGTCCCCGTCCCCGGCCTGCGTCGGCCTCTGGAAACATCATCAGCGTCAAATCCGACGGCCCGCAGCCCCGTCCCGACGTCCCCTATGAGGAGTTCTCCCTCGAGGAGCGCCCCCCACCTGCCGACCCGGGGCAAACCTCCACACCAGCGTCGTCACAGGGAAACGGAAATGACAGCGGCAGGGAGGTCTCCTGCCCCTCGTGTGGCGCCACCAACCCCGCCCACAACCGGCACTGTCAGGAATGCGGGGCCCGACTCCGCCAGGGGCCACTCCCCACCGCCCCACGCCCCGCCGTCCAGGCGACCGCTGGGGTCCGTGCCGCCCTCGCCATAAGCGGTCTTCTCCTCGGCGTGATCGTCATCGCCTTGCTCTTCAACATCTTCACCGGGGAGGACCCCCCCTCCGAAACGACCACGACGACGTCGACGACCATCCCCCAGATCGCCGAAGCCGGTCCCATAGACATCCTCGGAGAGACCTGCACCCCCCAGGGCATCGGCAGTTTCGTCTGCGCCAACCTCACGTCGGGAACCACGGATGAGTTCCAGGTGAGCTGGGAGGAGACCGCCGACGCAGGGGTCGTGATCCTCCTCACCTTCCGCGAGCCGATGGCCATCAACGAGATCCAATGGACCAACATCGACGACGCCACCCGGTTCCAACAGAACTACCGCGCTCAGAGCCTGGTCATCCTGGCCCAGGACTCGTTGACCCCGGTGCCGGTGACTCTCCAGGACCAACAAGGCACTCAGATCGTCCGCTACACCGCCCTCAACACGACGACACTCGAGATCACCGTGGTGGACGCCTATCAGGCCCAGGTGGTCGACGACAACGTCTTCGATGAGTTGGCCATCGACGAAATCACCGTCATCGGTCGTCCGGTCACTCCGACTACCAACACCACGGCTCCCGCAGCGGGAAGCACGACGGCTCCGGCCGACGGCTGAGCTCACAGGTCTCTTGTGGCCGGCGGCTCGATGCCGCCTACTGTTTGATATAGGGCTGGCCGTCGGCGGCGGGAGGTCTCGCCTTCCCAACGACACCGGCGACGACGATGATGGTCACGACGTAGGGCAGCATGAGGAGAAACTCCGAAGGTATGCCGATGTTGAGAATCGAGATCTTTTGCTGCACGGCTCGGGCAAAGCCGAACACGAGACCGGCGCCGAGGGCACCAAAGGGAAGCCAGCGACCGAAAATCATGGCGGCCAGCCCGATGAAGCCCACACCCCCGGTCATGTCCTCTTCGAAACGAGCCACTTGGGCAAGTCCGAGGAAGGCCCCCCCGAATCCGGCGATCATTCCACCGAGTATGACGTTGCGATATCTCACCCAGTAGACGTTGATGCCGGCGGTGTCGGCTGCCTTGGGATGCTCACCGACCGAACGGGACCGCAGACCCCAGCGGGTGTAGAACAGGCCGAGGTGAATCGCCATCACCAGGATGAACATCCCGTACACGAAGAATGTGTGATCGAAGAACATCGGCCCGAGGACAGGGATATCAGCGAGTAGCGGGATGCGAATCGAGGGGATTCTCTCGGGCGCATTCAATGACTGGACGTCGGTGAGGATCCGGGCCGACATCAACGAGGTGAGCCCGAGTGCCAGGAAGTTGATCACCACGCCGGCAATGATCTGATCGACGTGGAATCGGATGGTCAGCCATGCGAGAAGCCAGCCGAGGAGGGCGCCGGTCAACAAGGCGCCCACGAGCCCGGCCACCGTGCCGAAAGCGCTGCTGAGGACAACACCGGCGAAAGCCGAAGCGAGGAGCTGGCCTTCGATTCCAATGTTGATCACCCCTACCCGCTCACACATGAGACCGGTGAGTGCTCCGAACACGATGACGACCGAAAGGATGACAGTCGACCGGAGCATCCCTACAAGACTGAACTGGCTACCGGCTGCGGCCCATGCCAGGAAAGCCAGCGAGAAGAGTGAGAACCCGAGGGCGAGAGCGATGTTGGTCCAGTCCAGGGCGCGACGGCTCAGTCGCCACGCTCCCAGCCCGACGATGATCACGCCGAGCACGATCGAGAGGTTACGAGCGCTCACCGACCAGGCGAGATCCTGGAACCGGTCGGTCTGCAACGACAAGTTGAAGGTGGCGTCAGCGCCGGCTTCCACACCAATGCCAAAGGCGATGATGACAAAGACCCCGAGGGCGATCAGCACCCACCCGACGATCGTGGAACGACGCTCCTCCGGTGTCGAGCGATTTCTCACCTCGACCGCTTCGGTTCTCTCGATGGTGGTTGTCATGCTCCCCAACCCTTCGTCAACTGGGTCGGCTCGGTCTCGGTCGGCTTGAGTCGGAAGATGGCCCGGACCAGCTCGGGGGCGGCGATGAAGATGATGATCAGTGCCTGCATCACGATGACCAGGTCGACCGACACTCCAGCCGCTGCCTGCATCGTCCTCCCGCCGGCGATGAGGGCGCCGAAGAGCAGACCCGCGGCGAGCACACCATATGGGTGAGACCTCCCCAGAAGCGCTAGAGCGATGGCGTCGAATCCGATCGTCCCCGGGAAGTTCGAGGTCACCGTGTACGGAGGCAGACCCAGAGTCATCGTCGCCCCCGCCAAGCCGGCGAGACCGCCGGATATGAACATCACAGCCGTGTAGAGGAAGGCAACGTTCATGCCTGCATAGGCACTCGCGGTCGGAGAGAAGCCTGCGGCCCGGAACTCGAAACCGATGGTCGATCTGAACAGCAGCCATTGAACGACGAATACCGCAGCGAGTGCCAGGAAGAACCCGATGTTGACCCGGTATTGGTCGCCGAAGATCGGAACCAGCCGTGCCGACTCCAGGATCGGGGCCGACTGCGGGATATTGGAGCCCTCAGCCTGGAAGATGGACGTCTTCAGGACATAGAGCACGAAGAATGCGGCGATAAAGTTGAGCATGATCGTGGTGATCACCTCATGAGCGCCGGTACGGGCCTTGAGGAAACCGGCGAGGCCACCCCAGATACCTCCACCGACGATGGCTGCGATCAGCGCCAACGGGATGTGGAGGAAGGCAGGGAGCTCGACGTGGAGACCTACCCACAACGCGAACAAGCCCCCGATGAACATCTGACCCCGAGCTCCGATGTTGAACAGGCCGGTGCGGAAGCCCACTGCAACTGCAAGGCCGGCGAGAATGAGGGGAGTGGCGGTGAACAAGGTCTCCGAGATTGCCCGCACCGAGCCAAAGGCTCCGATGAACAGCTCCCGATATGCGACCCAGACACCGCTGAGCATGTCCCCGATCGCCGCCCCGGGGTCCTCCCCCATCAGGCGCCAGGCGTCGACATCGGTCACCATGATGATGATCGCCCCCACGACCAGGGCCAACACCAGGGCCAGGGCAGGCACCACAAGGGCGCGACTGGCGCTCTCGCCCACCCCGGTCACGCGGTCCCACCGGCTTCGGGGATCCCCGTTGCGAGATGCATCGCTGCTCGCCGATTGTGGCGTGGCGTCGCCTTTCGGCTCCCTCGTGTCACTCATGTGCGGCTCCGGAGCCGAGCATGGCCAGACCGACATCGGCCTTCGTCGACAGCACCGGGTCGAACTCGGCGACGATGCGACCCTGGAACATCACGAGGACGCGGTCCGAGATCGCCATCACCTCGTCGAGCTCCGAGGAGACGATCAAGACGGCCGCACCCTGGTCGCGCTGCTCCACGATCTGGGCGTGGATGTACTCGATCGATCCCACGTCGACACCCCGGGTGGGCTGTGCGCCAACGACCAGCTTGACGTCACGATCGAACTCGCGAGCGACGATCACCTTCTGCTGGTTGCCCCCGGAAAGGGTCGAAACGGGGATGTCCACCCGGGTCGTCTTCACGTCGTACTCGTCGACCAGCCGCTGCGCGGCTTGGGTAGCGGCATCCCAGTCCATCCGGATCCCTCTTGAGAAGGGGTAGTCGTAATAGGCGTCGAGCACCATGTTCTCGGCGACGGTGAAGTCGAGGACGAGACCACTCTCCTGACGATCTTCGGGGACGTGGGCCACCCCCGAGCTGTGGATCTTCCGGGGGCTGTCGTCGGTCACATCCACCCCACCGATGAAGACCCGCCCGGCAAGAGACGGCCGCATCCCGGTGATGCTCTCGACGAGCTCGGTTTGACCGTTGCCCTGGACCCCGGCGATCCCCACTATCTCCCCCGCCCTCACCTGAAACGATGCACCATCGACGGTGCGGTGAGCACGATCATCGAGCACCACCAAGTTGTCCACACCCAAGACCACCTCGCCCGGGTTCGACTTCTCCTTGTCGACAGTGAGAAGAACCGGCCTTCCCACCATCAGCTCGGCGAGCTGCTCCCTGGTGGCCGTGGCCGGGTCCGCCTCGCCCACCGACTTGCCATCGCGGAGGACGACGATGCGATCGGCGATCTCCAGGGCCTCGTTGAGCTTGTGACTGATGAAGATCACACCCTTGCCGTCACGTTTCAAGCCGCGCACTATCTCGAAAAACTCGTCGACCTCCTGAGGGGTGAGCACTGCGGTTGGCTCGTCGAAGATTATGTAGCGGGCGTCACGGACCAGCACCTTGATGATCTCGACACGCTGTTGTACGCCGACCGGGATGTCTTCGACCATGGACTCGGGGTCGACCGCCAGGTTGTAACGGTCGGAGACCTCCCGGACCAGATCATGAGCACCGCGCTTGTCGATCCAATCGGCGCCTTTGAGCGGCTCCATTCCGAGGATCACATTCTCGGCCACCGTGAACACCGGGACCAGCATGAAATGTTGGTGGACCATTCCGATCCCGGCCGCGATCGAGGCACTGGGATTGCTCAACTGGAGCGGTTTCCCATCGACGATCACCTCTCCATCGTCGGGCGAGTACAGCCCGAAGAGGATGTTCATCAGCGTGGTCTTGCCGGCACCATTCTCACCGAGCAGGGCCACGATCTCCCCGGGATGGAGGGAGAGACTGACGTCGTCGTTGGCGATGACGGTGGGGAATCGCTTGGTGATCCCCCGCAACTCGAGCGCCACCCGCCTGCTCCTTCCAGTCGACCGCCCTCGGGGCGATCACTATAGATAACAGAGGCCCCCGCCGGATCCCGACGAGGGCCTCTCGTTCCTAGCTTCTACTTATCGTGATCATCCGCCGCCGACCACGAACTTGTCCCAGGTGATGGCACCGCTCTCGATGTCAGCAAGCACCTGCTGGACCTCGGCATCGAGCTCGGCGGGAACCCGGTCGGTCCAGGAGTGGTAATCGGACAGACCGACACCATCGTTGGCCAGGTTGCCGACATAACTGGTACCACCGAGAGGTGACCCGGAGGCATGGCCCTCGATGGATGTGGTGACCCCGAGCGCCAGGCCCTTGAGGATCGTGACCAACCACAGGTCCTGGAACTCAGCGGGCATCGCGTCGAAGGCATCGGCGTCGACACCGATCAGCGCACCGTCGATCCCGCGGTCCTGGATCGCCGTGCCACAGGGGAGATTGATCGCCCCACCCACCGGCAGGATGATGTCGGCCCCCTCGTCGAGCTGGCTCTCGCAGGTGGCACGCACGATGGGATCGGCAGGATCGAAGACACCGGTCATGGTTCCCTCTTGGGCCTCGACGTCCCAACCGAGCATCTGGACATCGGCGCCTTTGACCTCGTTGTAGTGGGCGACACCACGGGCGAGACCATCCAGGAAGATGGACACCGTCGGGATATTGACCCCCCCGTAGGTGGCAACCACCCCGGTCTGGGTCATCCCTGCAGCCAGATAACCGGCGGCGAAGGCGGCCTCATCGGTCTGGAACTCCGTCCCAGCCACGTTGGCCCCGTTGGATGCGAAGTCGATGATGGTCCACTGCACGTC
>Ga0256867_10001087_pt1 | contig 11262 bp, 13 predicted proteins | sample RVTome_15_FD_185939 | JGI IMG/M metagenome (GOLD analysis project Ga0256867, IMG submission 185939) | Soil microbial communities from uranium-contaminated site in the Upper Colorado River Basin, Wyoming, United States - RVT150D86 (HiSeq) ... | reverse complement strand
CATCCGAAAGGGTCAGACCTCCCAGATCGTCCCGCTCCGAGAACCCGTCGGTGGCGATGTAGTGGGCGATGGGCATACCGGTCGATTGGTAGGCGGCGTGGAGGGCCTGGGCGAGCCGGTAGGACTCCCCGGCGATGTCATCGGTCAACCCGGCGACCGCCGCTGGATAGATGACGTGAAACCCCCTCCCATCGTCAGGGCCTCCGTCGGCGTGGATGGAGATGACCGCATCGGCTGCGGCCTCGTTGCCGATGGCGGCGCGTTCGGTGATGCAGGGCCCCCAGCCGTCGTTGTCGGCACGAGTGAGGACCACAACGGCCCTCAATGTCTCCAGACGGGCGCGCACGGCAAGGGCCACCTCCCAGTTGAACCGCGCCTCGGGAAAGCCGTCTGCGGTGGCGGTCCCGGTGGTGTTGCAGGCCTTGGCGCCGGTGCCGATGTCCACCAGCCGGCCGATCTCATCGGGATGAGCCCAGTTCATTCCGTTGTGCCCGGGGTCGAGGACGATGGTCCGTCCCTCCAAAGACTCATCAGAGGTCGTGGTCGTGGCGCCGACGGTGGTCGTGGCAGACCCGACGGTGCTCGTTGTGGTCGACGATGGAGAGGTGCTCGTCGTCGCAGGCGAGATGGTTGTGGTGGTCACCACCGTCGAGGAGGTCGACGAGGGGCCGGCGGAATCGGAGCACGCGGCCACTATCAGGACCAGGGATGCGACGAGCAGGCCCGGGCGCCAGGCCCTCAACTGGGACGGGTCCGATGGGCACCTCGGTTGACCAAAGCCAAATTCATGATGAGCAACGCCGTCGTCCCGACGATGAGAACCGACGAGGCAGAGACCGCTCCATCGATCAGCAAGGCCGTGCCAACCCCAACGACGACGACTGCGGTGGCCATCTTGTGCCGAACGCTGTCATCGCCTTCGAGCCGCACCCGGCGGGATGGCCACCAGGCGACCACTGCTCCCAGCAGTGCCGCGCCTGGAGCGAGAATCGTCGGGACCAGACCGTGCCCGGCCGGGGGCAGACTCGTCTCAGGAGGGAACACCACGAAGCCAGCCGGGTTGGCGAATAGCACGAACAGGTAACCAGTGATCGCATAGACAAATCCGCGTTGCATCGCCCGGCGGTGTGACCCGGTCCGGTCGCTCCAGATCCGTCGGCGGGGACTCCTGGTCACCATCCGACGGGACGCGACGTGGCTCACGGCAAATAGACGGCGTCGGCGTCGGCAACCAGACCGTCACGAATGAAGAGATCCATGACGATCGGCTCCCCGGCGACGATCCCATAGACCGGTGGGCCCGCGTAGGACCCCTCGTAGAGAGCCACCAACTGGTCGACGTCGATGATCAGGCGTTCACTTGGATCGTCGCCCGAAAGCACCGTTATCTCGGGTGAGTCGGCGAGGTACACCAACTCATAGACCGATTCGGGGTTGTCGATGAAGAAGTCATTGGGGAGGTCCTCGTCCTCACTGATCACGCCGGCCTCCACAGCCGCGTCGTGGGCGGCTTGCCCGGTGAGCATCTCGGCGAGGTCGACTCCCAGCGTCACTTCCCCGGTTTCGTCCTCACCCACCATGACCAGGCCGAACCATTCCCCGTCGGGAACCCCCGGGACTCCGGGCGGCTCGGTTCCCGGTGTGGGACCACCACCCCCCTGGCCCGAGTCGACCCGCACCGGAAGGAAAAGGCCCAGGACAGCCAGTCCGACCACGACGGCGACGGCGAGGAACCCCAGGATTCCAATTATCCACTTGGTAGATGTCTGCATTTTCTCCTGTTTCAATTCTCGGGCCGTCCGCGTCGGCCGGCCAGCTGATTCGAGATGCCGGTTGGACTCATCTAGCGACGAGACGGTTCCCAGCCCACCGATCAACCCCTGGAACCGAGATGGGTTGGCACGGCACGAGGGATACCCTCACGTACTTCGGATGTAAATACCGGGAGCGGGGTAATGGGCTACCAGATCGCGGGTATTTCGTGCATCCAAGCCGTTTTGCCACGACACTGTCGCGGTCCGATGGGCAGGTGCGCCATCGGTGGCGACGCTAAGTTGCGGGACAAGGCCTGCATCGAGGACCTAGATGTCCGTTGCCATCTTCAGCCTCATCGTCGTGAACTCGATGATGTTCGGCATGCTCGGGGTTAGGGCATTCGTCCAGGGCCGCAAGGCCGATTCGCCCTATCTACGCGCCCTCGCCTGGGTGGTCAGCGGGGCTTGTGCGGCATTCGTCCTGGGCGCCGCCCAGCGATTGGCCGTGCAGGCGGTGACCGCCGGATGGCTCCCAGACATTGGACTCAGCGAGCTGACCAATGAATGGCAACTGGTGCAGTCGGTGGCCGCATTCAGCATCGCCGTAGCCGGGCTGTGGACGCTGTCACGAACTTGGGGCCCGATCCGCCTCTCCCAGCAAGTGGCTTCGACACTCGCCGGGCGTCTGCCCGACGTCGATCTGGAGGAATGCGACCTGACCACACGGGAGAGGCAAGTCGTCGACGTGATCGGAAGGGGGCAGTTGAGTGATCGCGAGATCGCCGAGGCCCTGTTCATCGCACCGACAACGGCTGCGACACACGTCAAGCGCATTCTCCGCAAGACCGGGTTGACCAGCCGACGCGACCTTCTGCTGCTGTTTCTGGTCGAGGACCGATAGAGCCGCAGCGCTCGCCCATCAGGCGAGTGGCTACGGTCTCACCTCGTGTCGTCACACGGGTGGGGGGACAGCTGGAAATCCAGGTACGCCGGGCAGCTGCTGGGTTTCCCTCTCAGATAGTGAGGCGTCCTGCAGTCTGATGAGACGAGCCCGCAGTTCGTGCTCTTCGTCGATCAGGTCGGCCTTCTCGCTGAAAACGTCCGTGGGGAGTTGACGTCGCTCCTCTTCGATCGAGTCGAGCCGACGCCGGATCTCGAGGATCTCGGTGGATGTGGCCTCGGCGTTCATGGTTCACCTCGAATTCCTTGGCGGGCTCGTCGCCCCGTACGGGCTGAGGGTGTAGCACCTCAGCGCCGTCGTGACATACCCTCGGAGCCCGGCGACCCAAACCTCGGTGGCATCGCCACGGGCCCGCCGAATGGTGAAGGACCAGCAGGTCTGGAGGGATCAGATGAAGAAGCGCCGCCGGCGATCGGACACCAACACCTCTAGACCGCCATCTCCTCTCTGGCGGGCTCCTCCGCTGCGGTGAGATAGGAATAGATGCCGTAGAGGAGGGCGAGCCCGAGCACGGGGGTGAAGATCCGCTTGATCACCGCGTTCTCGCTGATCAGGCCCAGGGCGAAGCCCACCACTCCAACGTTGAGGCCCCAGAACACCACCCGGTTGACCGATTCGGACACCGTCGTCGCCATGATCAGCATTGCGAAGATCAAGTTGGTGACCACCATGAGGAAATTGACGTGATCGAAGGCGAGCACGATGGGCAGTATCTCTTCGAACTCCGTGCCGGTCGAGAGCTGGCCGATCAGGTAGACGATCAACCCGACCGCTACCACCATCCCCACGACCGCGGTCCTGACGAAGAGGTTGATCGTCGGTCCGGTCCATTGCGATGGGGCGAGTTGACGTCGGAACCGTCCGATGAGGACCAGCGCCCCCAACAGCTGCAGCCCCCCGGCGATTTGAAGTAGAGGATCGACGGCGAACAGGGAACCGGCGACGAACAAGAGGCCGGCCACGAACAGCAGCAGCATTTGCACGACACCCATCCTCGAATCTCCGAGCTTGGGCACGGACCGACCCGGCATGAGCCACTCGATCAACGCCAGCCCGGCCAGGATGACGAATCCGGCCACCATCGCCCCGGGATGGGATTCGAAGAGCCGGCCGGCGTTGGCGGGGTCGACTATCTCCACGTCGGCGAGCTGTAGCCCGAGGAGGACCCCGAGGACGGCACCCAGGACCAGGAAACCCAGGGCGAGCGCCATGCCCAATTCGGCCACGTCCCAGCCCTCGCCTCTCTTCTTGCCGAGAGCCCAGACGAACATCCAGATCATGGCGATGAACGCCAACGTCCCCCCGATCGGACGTTGGATGCTGGTGGTGGTCAGGTCCACCGACCAGAAAGCCAGCACGTACAAGGCCAGCGCCACGATCGAGAAGTTGGCCAGACGAGCTGTTGTGGGGTCATCTGGCGACCCATACATCCAGAGCGCCCCACCGAAGACAGCGAGGGTGATCCAACCCAACGTTCCGGCATGAACATGGGTGAGGAGTGTGTTCCGCGGTGGTTCCCATACGTCGATCCCGTTCAGGATCCCGATGACCACGGTGATCACGAAGATCAACAGCGCGGCGCGGAAGAGGTTACGGACCCCTGGTGGTGCAGCTCCCAAGTCTTACCCTTTCGAATCGAAGAGAGGAATGTACATCCGCACCATCTTCGGGGCGGTCTGAAACCTGGAACGATCGACATCCGACCCAGGGACGCTCACCGGCTCACTCCCCTGCCCTACTTGGGCGGAAGGCTCTCGGCGTAGGCGACTCCCTGGTCGACCCACGCCCGAAGCTCCTCCTCGCTCCCCATCCCGTCCGGGGCGACGTTGATCCATCCCCTCATGGGTCGGGCCCCCATGTCGAAGGTGCGGGCACCGCGCGGGGCCACGGCCTGGTCGTGGGCCTCCTTTCCCACCCGGACCATCAACTCGTCGCCGCTCACCCCGACCGCCATGTTCCCGTTCACCATGAAAGCGATGCCCCCGAACATCTCCCGCTCAGTGATTCCCGGGCGAGTGCCGATATGGGTGCGGACCTCGTCGGCGAGTTGCTCGTCGTATGCCATGGCCGACGATGCTACGACCGGTAGCCGACTTCAGTTGTTGGCCGGAGATCAGGGCAACAGCACGAAGTCGGCCAGGAAGGAGCGGGCACTCTCGGTATCGAGGCGGTAGGTCTTGTCGGTCGCCTTGCAGACGGTGTCACCAGTCACCGTCAACGAAACGATCGTATGGGTGTCCCCCTCCTCGATGAAGTGGGGGCCTCCGGAATCCCCGTAGCAAGTCCCGGCGTTGCCGGTGGCCTCGTTCATCGACATGGTGATCCACGCCTTGGTCAGCGAGAGGAACTCCTGCTCGGCCTGGTGCCTCACCAAGTTGTCCAGAATTGAGGCGAACGCACCCTTCCGCGTCTCCCGGACGGTCCCGTAGCCCACGGTCGTGAACGTCTGGTCCCTCAGCTGTCCGCTTTGCTTCATCTCGTCGAGCAGACCAGCCTCGGGGAGAGTGCCGTAGTCGTTGATGCCGATGTTCCCGTCGAAGACGATCACCGCCACATCGAAGAGATCGGCCAGCCCGTGGGTGGCGAAGCTCGGATGCCAGTGGATCTCGCCTTCGAAGTAGGTGCCGGCCCCGCCCATGATCTCGGGGTCGAAGGTGACCAAGATGTCGGCCTCCTCGAAAGGCACTTCGAAGACCTCAGGGATCACGACATCGAGATCGGCGACACAGTGGGCCGCGGTGAGGAAGACGTCATCGCCGTCGACACCCTCGACCAGAGTGCCTGAGCACCACTGGAAGTACATGCCGTCGATGTGGATGACCATCGATCCGACGAACGGATGATCGGTTCCGTCGGGCTCTCCGTAGACGATCCCGATCGCCGCCCCCGCCCCCATCAGTGTCAGGGCGACCGTGGTGACACCCACCACAAACGCCCTCTTCGCCCGTTTGGTAGTCATCACGACCTCCTCCTCGAGTCCGCGTTCCTTCACGGTGAAGGTCGGGGGAAACCTACGCGTTTGTCACGTCCGTGTTGGGCGGGACGCCACCCGAGTCGGGGGTCGGCGAGACTGGGCCGGCTCTCGCTCGCTGAGCTCCTCGCACTGCCACTCGAGGTCGGCAATCGTGGTCTTCAGGCTTTGCGCCTCGTCCTCGAGACCCTCCGAGTTCAGTGCGCCGGCAATAGCGCCGAGTCGGTCCATCACTGACTGCAGATTGTTCTTATACGACGTGTCGACGACCTTCATGGGGCTCCTCCTCTAACCGCCGGGACGGCTGGACGATGCGGCTGATTACCCGGCCCGGCCGGGACTCAAACCGCACCTGAACCTTCGCCCATGGGTCGATCCGAAACTCCCGAAGAACCGTCGACACAGTGACGAGGTCATGGCTAACTTTCGGGCCATGAGGGCCCAAACCGGGTCTGTGAGGTGAGGAGAGGTAGTTATGAGGAGACGCATCTCGGTAGCACTGGTATCGGCGGTGGCGCTGGTCATGTTTGCCATGCCAGCCGTTGCGACGGTCCATGAGATCACCGGCATGTTCTGCGCCCAGCAGGGGGGGAATCCTTTCCCACCGGGGTTATCGGGTGGATCGAATGCCGACAATTTCGCCAAGCCGTTGTTCGCCACCGGCTTCGTCGAGTCCGTTGACCCGGCCTTTGAAGGAGATGGAGTGAATGGCCCTGGTCCGCTGATCACGTTCGACTTCGATCATCCGGCATCGAAGCTTGCGCCACACCCGACGCTAGATACGTTCTTCATCCCCGACGAAGGGATATACATATCGGCGTTCGTGCTCGACAGCAGCCACGGTTTCAGCAACTGCATACGGCTGAGAAACGCATAACCCAACGAGGCCCCGTTCGGCCCGGTCGTGATACGGCCGGGCCGTCGGGCCTTCTCGAACCGGTTGGCTCGCCTGATTCGAGTCAGGCATCGCCTCCCGTCTCGGCGAGAAGCTGGGCCCAGGTGCACTCCTCGGGATCCTTGTCCTCCCGAAAGCCCTGGAACGACGGAGCCCTCAGTCGCCCCGCCGAGGTGAGCTGACGATGCTCCACTTTGGCCACCAGAGTCGGGCTCACCCAATGGGCACCGCGCAGCTCAGGCCGGGAACGGACCACGTCGGCGGGGAACGACCGCTCCGCCTCGCCGAGACCCTGCAACCGTTCCAGCGCATCGGCGAGTGACTCACGGTCGAAACCGGTGCCGACATTGCCCACATACCGCAGATCGGGCCCGTCGAACACCGCCATCACCAACGATCCTAAGGTCCCCGCCCGTCGCCCCTCGCCTTCGGTCCACCCCACGATCACCACATCGGCGTCGAAGGTGACCTTCGCCTTGAGCCAGTCCCGAGAGCGGGCCCCCGGCTGATAGCGCGAGGAGCGCCTCTTCGCCATGATCCCCTCCAGACCCTGGGCGGCCGCCGCTTCGAACAGGGCGACCCCCTCGCCGTCGGTGACCGGGGAGAGCTGCATCGTCTCTGTGGGGACGATCGACTCCTCGAGCAGTCGACGCCGCTCCTCGAGCGGCCGGCCGGTCAGGTCCTCATCGTCGAGGTAGAGGAGGTCGAACACCAAGAACGCCGCGGGTATCCGCTTCGCCATCTGCTCGATCTTGCGCGGGTCTCTGAGATGCATGCGCTGTTGGAGCCGCTGGAAGGAGGGGACTCCCTCGTCGAAAGCGACGATCTCGCCGTCGAGCATGGCGTCGAGGGCGACCACCTGGTCGTGGAGGTCATGGAGCTCGGGGTAGGCGACGGTGATGTCCTTGTGGTTGCGGGACACGAGCCGGGTCTCTTCTCCGCAGACGGCGATGGCCCGGATCCCGTCCCACTTCGGCTCGAAGACCCATTCCGGGTCGTCGAATGCCTCGGCGGTGAGGGTGGCCAGCATCGGGTCGGCGGGAGGAGGCTCGTCACCGGGGGGCCGCTCGTCGGCCGACATGATCGTCAGCCAGGCGTCCTTTCCGTCCAGGGGGCCGGTGTGCACCAGGTGCCAGACCCCGGCGAGACGCTCGCCGTGGAGCCGGAAGGTGAGCCGCTCCTCGTTGCGGTCGACCAGCTCGTAGGTGCCGTGGTCGAAGATCCGCACCTCCCCTCCCCCGTACTCCCCTTCCGGGATAGCCCCCGAGAAGGTGGCGTACCCCATCGGGTGGTCCTCCGTGTGGATCGCCAAATGGCGCTCGCCCCGGCGACGGGGAAGACCCTTGGGCACCGCCCAGGAGACCAACACCGGGGTGTCCCCATTCATCATCTCCAGTCGGAGATCGTGATGGAGACGGGTGGCGTGGTGCTGTTGGATGACGAACTGGTTGCCCACCGGGGCGGTCAAGGGATCGACGTCGCCGTTGGCGTGCCCGGCGCGTGGCTCGGGGGTGGTCTCAAACGACCGTTTCTGGTCGTAGCTGGAGGAGCTCAAACCGCTCGGTCCCTCGGGTTTAAGAATCTGTGCTGTGCCGAGACGAGAGCATAGATCTAGGTCGCTGACCCCGAGGCCCTGGGCAATGGGGAGCACATTCGGGAGCAGCGCTGAATCAGAGAGTCGTGGCGATCTCCTCTCACCGACCCAAGGGCGGGGTCCAACGTTCGGATCCTCGGATTCAGGGATCTGGGGTCTCTGTCAGTTTGAGAAAGTCGCCGCCGATGCGGGAGCCGTGAGACCTTGGGCGCGCGCCTGGTGAACTGCCTCCGCGTGGGTCCTGGTCCTTCGATTCTTGCCGCGAGGCACTGCGACGCCCGCATCCCTCAATGACTTCCTGAGCTTGGCCGCCACAGCTTTGGCTCCCAAAGTCTCGAAGACCTCGAGGGCTTCGAGACGGGCGGTTTCATCAGCGTGCATCAGTGCCAGGGCCCTCTCATACGGGAGCCCGCGCTCCTTCAAGATGACGGCAGCCGCGTCTGCTTTGCTCTCCATGAGAAGCCGATAAGGGCTCCCGCTTCCTCGGCCACCTGAGCGTACGAGTCGGTCTGTCGGCAAGGCTGCTTCGCGGGGCCGGCGTCATCGTCCGGTCCATGCGAGCGTCAGGTTGACCGGGAGGCGATTGAGTGATTGGCGTTTGGCTGACTAGTCCCAATGCTCCATCTGGTAGTAGCCCTGGCCTCGCCGCCGGCTGGACGTAGATTGTCTGGTTGTGGAGGCTCACCCTTTTTCCGTCCGGGCGGTCGGTTATTTCGCGCTCGCTGTCGTTGTTCTGGACCTGTTGGTTTCAGGCGCGGTATTGACTCTTCTTCGTCACGACCGGTTTCTCTGGGTGTTCGCTGCGACCCTGCTCGCCTCATGCGCAGCATTGGCTGTGGTCATGTGGGTTGGCGTGGTCGTGTGGCACGCGACCATTTCGAGGTCGCGCAGCTCCTAGTCGGACGTGCCTGACCGGTGCTGTTGTCAGGCGCTCATCAGGTCTTTTCGCCCGGCTCGAGCCGCGCCTGTTCCACTACCAGGTAGGTGCTCATCGTTCCGAGCCCACGGAGCTCCACGGCTCCTCTCGGCTCGTATGGGAAGACGTCCTCGGTCAGAGTCTTGGTTTGCTCACTGACGTGAATGCGTCCGGGGACGCCGGCCGTCTCGAGGCGAGCCGCGATGTTGACTGTGTTTCCCCAAACGTCGTAGGCGAACTTCCGGGTGCCAATCACCCCGCCCGCCACCGGACCGGAGTGGACTCCGATACGCAATGACAGCGCGGGGAAATGCTCCGAGGACCTGATGGCCTCCAGCATCGCCAATGCCAGGTCAACCACTCGAACCGCATGATCTGCAAGAGGCTCCGGGAGCCCCCCGACCGCCATGTAGGCATCCCCAATGGTCTTTATCTTCTCCAGGCCGCGCTCGGCCACGAGATCATCGAACATCGAGAAGAGCCCGCTCAGCATGGTGATGACCTCGCCTGCGGCCAAAGCCGCGGACATCGGGGTGAACCCGACTATGTCGGCGAAGATCACGGATGTATCGGAGAAGTCATCGGCGATCGGGTTCTCGCCCCGTTTCAGCCGTTTCGATATGGCTTCGGGCAGCACATTGAGAAGCAGCCGATCCGATTCGGCTCGCTCCACCTCGATGGCGGCGCTTTGCTCTTCGATCACCAATCGCTGGTGCCACACACGGCGTCGGTTGCGCTCCAAGAGCCGGAGCCCGATGAGACTCGCGGCGGCAGCTGCGACGAAGAAGAGCGTGTCTATGAGCAAACTGCCTTCCCCGTCGTAGACGGCAACCGCGATGCCCAGGCCAACAGCGATCACCAACGTGCGAAGGGCAGCGAAGATAAAGCGGGTGCGGGAGACAAACCCGAACAGGAAAAGCAGCATGATCGCACCTACCGCATAGCCCTCGACGAAGTCGCCGGCCTCGGCGAGAAGAAGTATGACGAGACCGTTGGCCGATGTCAGCACCGATGCCAAACCGTGTTGACGGTTCATCGTCGTGGTCCAGTTGGACGCAACGAAGCTGAAGGCTCCGACCAGCGCCATCGACCCGCCGACGGTCCCGGAGAGTGCAAACGAGAAATCAGACCCGAGCGGCAGCAGGACTGCCACCAAAGCCCACATCACAGCGGTCGCGGCGGTGATGATTCGATAGCCGCCAAGTCCGTTGAAGCCTTCTTCCTCTTGAAAGAGGTCCTCCAGCCCGGCATCACGGAATCGAAGAGTGAGCGGATGCAGTGCTCCCCGTTCGATCATCTCCCTCATCACCAGAGCCTACGCAGAGCGAGCCATCAATAAGCCAGGAGGGCCAGGCGGCCCGTCGGCCTTCGAACGAATACGGCCTGGAGAGGTGATCGTCTCCCCCCTGCGGCGCCGGCTCCGCCGGGCTCGCGTTCATGGTGAAGATCGTGTAGAAGAGTCACACCGCATCCATGGGCAAGACGAGAACAGGAGACGAGAGTGAGGAATCAAGCCCTCGGCAGACTCGACCGGCTGATCGGAAACTGGGACCTGACCATGTCCCATGCCTGGTGGCGGGACGACCCGGACGAGCCGGTGGACGGCTGGGCCGCCTTCGAATGGCTCGACGACACGTTCGTGGTATGCCGCATGGAGATCGGTGAGCCGCCACCGGCGGTGTGGGTGATCGGTTACAGCGACCCCCGCGGCCATTACCAAATGCTCTACCACGATGATCGGGGCGTGGCCAGGGTCTTCGAGATGGAGTTCACCGACAGCAGGTGGACCCTGCTGCGGGAGGACTCCGACTTCTATCAGCGATTCGAGGCGCAAGTCTTCGACGATCGGATCATCGGAGCGTGGGAGGCCTCCGAAGACCAGGGCCGGACCTGGCGGAAGGACTTCGACCTCCTCTTCGAGCGGGCGTCAGGCGAGTCGACCGGGTAGCCGATCCGACGCATTGTGTCGCCCGTCATCGACCAAACACGTCAAGATCCGACTCGTACGGTCGCTGCATGCCACGCTAGATATGGCGACGACAGAGCGAGGGTTGCCCTCGATGGCACATGCTCGCCGGCAAGCTGGCCCGAAGATCAGCCCGTGCACGGCGGTCACCAACCGGCGAGCCCGGCGCGTCCCCGCCCCTCGAGCAGCCGCGGTGGCCGCTTCT
>Ga0256867_10001084_pt1 | contig 11274 bp, 8 predicted proteins | sample RVTome_15_FD_185939 | JGI IMG/M metagenome (GOLD analysis project Ga0256867, IMG submission 185939) | Soil microbial communities from uranium-contaminated site in the Upper Colorado River Basin, Wyoming, United States - RVT150D86 (HiSeq) ... | reverse complement strand
GTTGTTTGCCGCGCCAGCCAAACTGTTTTACCACCAAATGGGACCATGGTGTCGCCATATCGCCGGACAACGACACCTCCCGCACCAGATTGGGACGCTGCAAATAGACGGTGACATCGGGCTCGATTGGTAAGTCAGCGATACGCGGCAAATCCTGCAAAAATCCAACCAATTGCGGATGCCCCAGGCCGTGAAGACGTCCGCGTCGAAACGCTGTCGGGATATAAGGTAATGGTGACGCAGACCGTCCGGACACAGGCGAACTCCTACTCCACACATCGTCATTTGGCTATAGCGGATCTCGCCATAAAATCAGGGCGTCTTCCGTCGGCCGCATGTAGTACCGGGGCCGAGTCCCTACTGGGGCAAAGCCCTGGCGGAAATATAATTGCTGCGCTCCGGTATTGGACACGCGAACTTCAAGCGTCGCTTTCGTACAGTGGTGGTCACGGGCATGCTCAATGGCCTGTTGCAACATCTGCATGGCCACCCTCTGACGCCGCCACACCGGATCGACGGCCACGATCACGATATGCATTTCATCGACCACGATGCGATAGCCGATATAGCCCGCAACCACCTTTGGATCTTCTGCCGGGCGAGCCACCAAGAGGTGGGATTTCGGATTCCTTAAGTCAGAGCGAAACAGCGCCTGCGACCACGGCATACTAAACGACTGATGCTCAATGAGCAACACGGCCTCCAGATCCGACTCTTGCATGGGTTCCAGATTGATTGTCACCTGCTCAGCGGCACGCTTCATGGGATGCTCCCGCTGGGAAAGGCCTCCAGTATCCCGGTTGCCGTATCCAAGATGTAATACTCATCTTTGAGTTGATTCAGTGCATACACCGTACTGGCATTGGTACGCGCTTCTTTATAATAGTGTGCATGGCCGCAAAACATAATTCGCGGCTGCACCACATCGAGGATCTCCCGGATCGCCGATACGCTATAATCTGGTTCCCGGCCATATCCGAGACCCGCCGGACAGCCGTGCGCCAACCAAATGTCAATATCGCGCAACATCAGGCTTCTGGCCACATCCGAGCGGAGAAAAAACGCCAGGCTTTCCAATGGCCGCTCCGGGCCGTCTTCCAACTCATAGTAGAGGCTATCGTAGGCCCCGTTCAAGCCGGCAATGCGGACCTGCTCTCCGTCCTTCTCCAGCGTGATCACCTCACCGGTCTTAATGTGGTGCAAATTTTCCAATGGTCGCTCCCCCGACTCCACTTGCCGCACCACATCGGCCCAATCGTTATTGCCCAGGATCCAGTAGACCGGTTGCGCAAAGGAGCGATAATGGCACATGTCGCCCACCTGCAAAAACGCATCCACCTGTATCGTTTTCGTCAATTCCACTGCGTACTCAATACTCATCATATTGCTACCGGGGAGATAGCCGTGTATATCACCTAGAATACCAAGCTTCATGTGTTCCGATCTCCTTCATACTCTGCCAATCTCCCTGTCACCATGCCACACTTGCTCCTGTCTTGACAACCCCCTTTGTGTATGGCACAATCCTGTACACGATTAAATCCATAATCTTATATAAATCTATGAGTTATAAAGAAAAAGTACAGCGGCACCGGCGCCACAGCCAATCCAAGTCGACTCATGCCTACGAAGGAGTGCTCGGATGACGATGCACCATGATAACGAGGAAATCGCAATACAGCAACAACACTGGCAATCGGAGGTAGTTGACCCGTTACTGCAACGCTATCCCGAGCGCCAGGCGCAGTTTACGACGTCATCCGATATCGTGCTCAAACCGGTGTATACACCGCTGGATAACGACGACGCGTCTTATCTGGAACAACTTGGATTTCCCGGCCAATTTCCCTTCACGCGCGGCGTTTATCCCACCATGTACCGCGGCCGCCCGTGGACGATGCGGCAGTACGCCGGTTTTGGCACGGCTGAGGCATCCAACCAGCGCTATAAATTTCTTCTTGAGCGCGGCCAAAAAGGGCTGAGTGTCGCCTTCGATCTACCCACCCAGATCGGCTATGACTCCGATCACCCGATGGCGGCGGGAGAAGTGGGAAAAGTCGGTGTCGCCATTGACTCTTTGCAGGATATGGAAATCTTGTTCGATGGCATCCCGCTGGACCAAGTGAGCACCTCCATGACCATCAACGCCACCGCCACCACGCTGTTGGCTCTGTATATTGTGGTAGCGAAAAAACAGGGTGTGGCGTCTGCCAAACTCACGGGTACGGTGCAAAATGACATTCTTAAAGAATATGTCGCACGCGGCACTTATATTTATCCGCCTGTCCCATCCATGCGGCTGATTACCGACCTCTTTGCTTACTGTGAAACGGAACTGCCGCGGTGGAATACGATCAGTATTAGCGGGTATCATATCCGCGAAGCCGGCTCTACGGCGGTGCAGGAATTGGCGTTTACCCTGGCCAACGGGATTGCGTATGTCGAAGCGGCCATACAAGCGGGCCTGGACGTGAATAAGTTCGGCATGCAACTGTCGTTCTTTTTCAACGTTCACAATCACTTTCTGGAAGAAATTGCCAAATTTCGCGCCGCACGTCGGCTGTGGGCGCGTCTCATGCGCGATCGCTTTCACGCCACTGAGCCGCGTGCCCAGATGTTGCGCTTTCATGCTCAAACCGCCGGCAGTACGCTGACGGCCCAACAACTAGACAATAACGTGGTGCGGGTGGCACTGCAGGCTATGGCTGCCGTTTTAGGTGGGGCGCAGTCTTTACATACGAACTCCCGCGACGAAGCCTTATCCCTGCCCACAGAGGAGTCGGTGGAGATTGCGCTGCGCACGCAGCAGATCATTGCGTCGGAGTCAAATGTCACAAAAACAATCGATCCGGTCGGTGGGGCTCATGCGATTGAAGCATTAACCGATAAGATTGAAGAGCAGGCACGTGCCTACATTCAACAGATCGACGACTTGGGTGGTGCGGTGCAAGCCATCGAGCTCGGATTTCCGCAGAATGAAATCCAGCAAAGCGCATACCGCCACCAAAAAGAAGTCGAAGACCGGTCGCGTATCGTCGTAGGCGTGAATGCGTATACTCTGGACGATGAGCCGGAACCCACTCTGATGCGGGTCGACCCGGCACTGGCTCAGCAGCAGATGGACCGTGTGGCCGCCTTACGCGCCCAGCGCGAGACAGCGCCGGTCCAGGCCGCTCTCGCTCAGCTCGAGCAAGCAGCGCGGGGTACGGACAACTTGATGCCGTATATCATTGACGCGGTAGAATGCTACGCCACGTTAGGCGAAATCGCAGATACCTTCCGCAGCGTCTTTGGGGAGCATCAAGAACAAGTGATTCTGGCTAGCTAGAGGACATCGTCCCTTGGGCTTACGCGGCATCGCCACGCGACCCCTTATCGGGAGAAGACAACGATGAAGTGTCCCAAATGTAGCTATGTCAGTCATGACTATCTCGATGCGTGTCGCAGCAGCAAATGCGGCATCGACCTCGTGGACTTCAAGGCGCAAATGCAGCTACACGTGATCCAGGTCGGTCATGTCGATCTTGTTACCGTCCTGGGCGGCGCTGAGGCTTTTAGCGCTGCGGGCGTTGGGAACGAGTTATTTTTCGATTCTCAGATGCTCATGGAATCGGAAGAAAATGGGGACTTTGACATCAGTCTGGATGACGATCTCAGCCTGGCGACGATGTCGATCGCAGTCGATGAGTCAGCCGAAATTTCCGGGATTTTTAACCGCCCGGGATTCAGCTTCGAGATGGACGATGCCCCCGCATCGTCCATCTCTGACCGTAGAGCAAGCGGCGCCCCGCTTGGTCCCCCCACGAGCGGCTATGCCACGGTGATGCTGGATTTGGGCGATATGGCCCAGCCCCATGACCCGCCCGGCGAAGAGGTGGATGCTGCCGTCGATACGCCTACCGAAAACGACGTCTCTCCGTCGCACGATGGAGATGATCGCAGCGCTGGCTTGACGCTTTCTACTGGCGTCGAATCGGCTATCGCACGTACGGCGGAAGAGCCACTACCCAAGGTGGTATCCACTGAGGTGGAGATGCCGGCTCCAGACATCATCCCAAGTCATACAGACGCGGTAACAATGCCTAACGAATCCGGGGAAATCGACCTCAGCAGCGAGCATTTTTCTCCCTCTGTCGAGGTCGCCAAAACCCTTCTTGCATCCGAGAGCATAGACGATCTCGACCTGCCGGAAACTGACCGTCCCGCAAGACCTCTCTCCGCTACTGCAGAGGAGGATATAAGCGCATCGACGGAAGCGGCCTTTGCCGATTTCCTTCCCTTGCAATCCGAGGAACTCGTCTTGCCCTCTCTGCAAGTTCAGGAAGAGGCATTTGACAATGACCCAGACACCACTATGGTTGATGACGCCAATGCGCTGACTTTGGCAGACGAAGTCTTCGATCTCTCGCCACCCCCTACGCCAGAGAGCACGCATGTCGACACACCAGAAGTGACCCAGGACCAGGTCCCGCAGGACGACGATTTTGCGCTCCCGATGCCGCCTACAACGGGAGAACAGGAAATCACGCAACTTCAAGCCATCCCAGCCGATGACAGTACGTCGCAGACCTTGACGGATGCTGTCTTCATACTCCCAGAGCCACCCGCGCAAGAAGTGACACTCGTCGATACGCAAGAAGCCACTCAGGAGCAGATCCCGCAGGGTGACGACTTCGTACTTCCACCCCTGTCCATGCCGGATCTCACTGCCCCGAATCCTCAAGATGCCACGATGGCCGACGAAGAAAACTCGCAAACATTGCTCGACGGCATGTTCAATCGTCCAGCAGACCTCACACAGGAGCAGATTCTCATCGGGAGCCAAGAAGACGATCGGATTGCAGATGGCCTGACACTGAACCCAATTGGAGGTGCTTCCGCAACAGGGACGCCACATCCCAATCCCGAAGAGGACGACGCGGAGCTTGAGATTGGCGATGAGACGCTGCCCGCTTCATAATCTCGGCGCATTTGTAAACCTGAGGAAAGGAAAAGAAAACACATGGGTACAGGAGGCGTCATTCTGACGTTTGCCATCATCTTAGTCGCGGCTAGCGCTATCCTGGCGTTGGTGTTTCGTTTATGGCCTCGATACGGTTCGGTCGAAGCGGCTATTGAGGCATCGGACTATGAATTGGAAAAGCTGGAGACGGCCGCATCGCATTAACGATGCGGCGGTGACCCTGGCGGGAGGGAAATCGTTTAGATCGTGACCGCGTTCGTCATCGCCCTAGGGCTTCTCGCCGGCGGGCTGATCATGGCGCTCTGCTTCGCCATTCGGCATAGCCGCAGATGCCGTGCTGCACGGTGTCCACATTGTTGTGTTCAGCGCAACTATTATGTAGGATACGCCCGAAATGAGCGTATCCCTGTGCAAGACATCGGCCCGGTACGCTGCAAATCCTGTCAGATTTTCTTCAGGTTTACCGGGTGAAGGAGTTATAGTATGGCCACGATCGAACGCTCCGTATCCGAACTAGCCGGTCTCCGCCCACAAGACTTGCGTAGTGCCATCCGCGCTGGGCAGTGGCGTCGGCCCACGGCTGGCTTGGCGCCCGGGTTTACGCAAGCTAACCTGGCTATTGTGCCCCGCGAGCTGGCCTATGACTTTCTGCTCTTTTGCCAGCGCAATCCCAAGCCCTGCCCGCTCCTGGAAGTCTTTGACGCTGGCGATCCGGAACCTCGGGAATTTGCGCCCGGAGCCGATATCCGCACCGATGTGCCCCGCTACCGCATCTATCGCCACGGCATCCTGACCGATGAAGTTGACGATATTACTGCCTACTGGCGTGATGATCTGGTAAGTTTTTTGCTCGGCTGCAGCTTTACCTTTGAACATCCGCTGATGGATGCGGGAATTCGCATGCGGCATATTGATCTCGACGTCAATGTGCCGATGTTCACCACTAACCGCGCCTGCAAACCGGCTGGCGTCTTTCATGGCCCGATGGTCGTCAGCATGCGACCGATTCCGCAGGATCAGGTGGTTCGAGTCGTGCAGATCACTAGCCGCTTTCCCGCCGTACACGGCGCCCCGGTCCACGTCGGCGATCCCCTGGCGCTGGGGATTGAAGCGATTGAGCAGCCGAATTTTGGCGATGCCGTACCCGTCAAGCCCGGCGAGGTACCGGTGTTCTGGGCTTGCGGCGTCACGCCACAGGCCGTTATGATGCAAGCCCAGCCGGAACTCGCCATCACGCACGCGCCGGGTTATATGTTTCTCACTGATCGGCGAGAGAGTGAGCTAGCGGTGTTGTAAGTTCCGTCAGGGTAAATACCCGTATGATACCACTGCGAGATACGATTCCATCTGATCGCTTTCCGGCCGTTACCGTCACGCTGATCTGCATTAATGCTCTCATCTTTCTTGCCGAGATCAACATCGAGTCAAGCGAGTTAGCACAAGTTTTTCAGCAGTGGGGAATCGTGCCGCTGCGCTTTACACACCCGCGCTTACAATCCGGATTCAATTACGTCACCTTGCTCTCTTCTATGTTTTTACATGGCGGTTGGATGCATGTGGTGGGTAACATGTGGTCCTTATGGATCTTTGGAGACAATGTCGAAGATCGTATGGGCCGCACGGGTTTTTTGTGCTTTTACCTGCTCAGCGGTCTGGCCGCCGGGGTAGGTCACGTGCTTACCAATCCCTACTCCAGTGTCCCAACCGTGGGGGCAAGCGGCGCCATCGCCGGGGTCATGGGAGCCTACTTGCTGCTGTTTCCCCATGCCCGCGTCGTGACGCTCATTCCCATTGTGATCTTTCTGCAAGTGGTGCATCTGCCCGCCGTATTTTTCCTGGGCTTTTGGTTTCTCAGCCAAGTACTCAGTGGCGCGATTTCCCTGGCGACGTCTGGTCAAAATTCAGGTGGTATCGCCTGGTGGGCTCATATCGGTGGTTTTGTCGTTGGCGTCTTGTGGGCCTTGGTTCTCAAACAACGCACGCCCCGGCGGCTGCGGCGTACGTCTCGGTATTATGATGATGACGATGATTGGTGGTAACTACCCGAACAGCATTAAATTTATATCTTTTCTCCCAATACCGTCGCCATTTAAGAGGGGCTGGTAGCATGGTTAACCCGCCCGAGTTCAGCCATTTGGGCCACCACCTGATCAATAAAAATGGAACCGGGCGATTCCGGTAGCAATTTTAACATTTCGGTGGCGTATTTGCGCCCTCGGAACCAGGCTTTGAGATCATTGACGCTGAAGGCTGGCCACTCTTCCCGCATCGGGCGAATCAAGGCATGGGAGAGATTGACCATGAACATCGCCAGATTGGCACTATTGTAGACCGGCCGCTCTTTGACACTCATGAAGTCTTCGAGACCCCAATATTGTTTCGCGTCTCTAAAATTGAACTCCAGTTGGAAACGCAAACGATAATAGTCGATCATGTGCTCATAGCCCAACTCCAAGTCACTACTGAACAGCACCACATGCGCCGTTTTGTTGGTTTTCAGATTCGTCTTCACCATCACGACGATATTGAGTAAATCCGCAAATTTCTTATGCCAAAGAGACATCTGGTAAATCTGTGTCTTGATCTCTTTGTCAATTGACGTGGCTTTCAAGTATTCTGATGGCATGTTTTGATAATCGAGCTTCTGGCCATACTTGCGACGAGGTCCTCGACCCGAGTACGGGCCGTCATAAGGCAGATAAAGAGCCGAATTATACCGAAGCTTCGAAATTAAATGCAGGCCCACTTGTTGCACCATTTGCAGGGCATCATTGTGACCCAGCTCACCATCAAAGATAAAATAGACCACCTTGAAGGTATCGCCAATCTGCTCCAACAACCGCTTGATGTGACGTTGAATAAAACAAAGCGATGGGCTGAGGTCCACCTCGCGACGATTGCGATTCTTGCTCCCTTTGGGACGCCCGCGCGAGCCACCAGACCTCTTCTTTTTTTTCGCCGTGGCTTGACCCGACATCTCCAACGGCTTGTCCACTTGTTCGGTCACCACCGGGTAAGAGGTGCGGTGCTTGACGCTAAGCAGGGATAAACTCAGAAAACACAGGCCCGGCACGGCTTTACCATAGAGCGAGGAAAAAAATCGATCTAAGCCGTGGGTGGTCTTACCCGATTTGGTCACCACGACATGATCCCCACTCATCAAGGCGACGTCATCGCCATCCCACAAGTGATGGCGAATCAGGAACCAGTTGAGTTGCAGCCAGTTCAAGGGCGTATTGAACAAGCGTTGGATGGTTCGGTAACTGCCCCCTTTGCCGCTCCAGCGCGACAGCCCTTTCATCGTCACGCGACCGCTGATGGCGAGCATCGCCTCGATCACGCGCCCCAGTTGGCGGAGCGCAGTTGGCTCAACACACTGGCTTAAGCAAGCTAAAATGACCATAATATCGGGCATGGGCGGTGACTCCTTGTGTGTAGAGAGGATTGGATCATCCAGATTCTACACGGGATTCAACCGCTCTGCCTCATCACCCGTTTTGGCGAAGGTATTGTTCTCCGGAAAAAGGATGCTGCTCATTTTGTCCAGGACCTTAAACGTGTTGCCGGCCTGGTGCTGGGACTCCTGCTACTTTTACCCGCTGTGCTGCAAGCCCAAGTTCAGCATGACCTGCACGTGGTGCTCCAGCCTGAGTCCCATCGGTTACACGTGACCGATACGATCACCTTACCCACCACCGCTAAGCAAAGTTGGACGTTTCGCTTGCATGCGGGTTTAAACCCGTCCGTCTCTGATCCGGACATCCGTTTATCACCACAACCCAACGAAGCAGACGACGCGCTTCCCGAACTTGAATCTTATATTCTGACACTGCCTCCCGGTCGTCACCGCGTCACCTTGCACTATCAGGGAACGATCCATCACCCCTTGCCAGTATCTGGCGCCGCCTACGCCCGGGGCTTTCAAAGCACGCCGGGCTTGATCGCCGCGGAAGGCATTTATCTTGGCGCCGCCACCGTCTGGTACCCGCAATTCGCCGATCACCTGCTGAGCTTCGCTCTGCAGGTGCAGCTACCGGCCGCCTGGGACGCCGTTAGTCAAGGTCAACGCACCCAATACGAACGCCAACCCGGCCACACCCGAGTCAAGTGGGCAGAAACACACCCGCAAGAAGATATTTACCTGATCGCCGCCCCCTTCACTGTGTATGAGCAGATGACAGGCCGGGTGCGTGTCATGGCGTTTTTACGTACTCCTGATTCAGCCTTGGCCGCCAAATATCTCGAAACCACAGGCCAATATTTGGCCATGTACGAAGCGTTGATCGGGCCGTATTCGTATCACAAATTCGCTCTAGTGGAAAATTTTTGGCAAACCGGCTACGGTATGCCATCGTTCACCTTGCTAGGCTCCCAAGTCATCCGCTTGCCGTTTATTCTGCACTCGTCATATCCGCACGAAATTTTGCACAATTGGTGGGGTAACAGTGTATATATCGACGCCACCAACGGCAACTGGGCGGAAGGATTGACGGCCTATCTGGCAGATCATCTGATCAAGGAACAACGCGGCATTGCCGTTCAGTATCGGCGCGATGAGCTGCAAAAATATGCCGATCACGTCACATCGGAGCAGGATTTTCCCATCACGGCTTTCCAGGCCCGGCACGATTCGGTGACGCAAGCAGTGGGCTACAGCAAAACCATGATGTTGTTTCACATGCTGCGGCAACAGATTGGTAACGACGCCTTTATCCAAACCCTGCGGACGTTTTTCCGCACGTACCAGTTTCGCCGTGCCCGCTTTATCGATCTGTTACAGTCGTTTGCGGACACTGCAGCCCTTGACGAGCAATCGTTTTACCAGCAATGGATTGCCCGGCCCGGCGCCCCCGAGCTCCGCGTGCGCGACGCCCAGGTCCAGCGTGACCGTGAAGGGTATCGCCTGAGGGCTCAGATTGAGCAGGTGCAACCGGGGCCGCCGTACACGCTGCGGCTTCCCATCGCCGTCACTCTGGACGGCGGGGACCACGCTCACACCACGACGGTGGAGATGCGCGATACCGGGCTCAGGCTCGATCTGCAACTTCCAGCTCGTCCGCAACGCTTGGATATCGATGCTCAGTTCGATCTCTTCCGGCGTCTGCATCGCGATGAAATTCCACCGGCCTTATCTCAGATGTTCGGCGCCACAAACGTCTTGATGCTGCTGCCGGCTTCTGCGCCCGAGGTGGTGCGCCAGGGCTACCGTAGTCTGGCCCAGGCTTGGCAACGGCCGGGAGCAGCCCCGTTCGATATCCGTTTGGACACCGACATCAGCGCCTGGCCAAGCGATCGCAGCGTCTGGCTGTTCGGCTGGAGCAATCGCTGGCGCTCGCATATGGCGACTGCCTTGACCCCCAATCCCGCCACGTTGCAGCCCGATCAGGTGCAGGTGGAGGATACGATCTTGACTCGCTCCCGCCATGCCGTGGTCATGACCGCGCGAAATCCAACCAATCCCGCTCATGCAATCGGCTGGATCGCCACCGATAATGCGGCGGCCCTGCCCGGGCTTGGCCGTAAATTGCCCCATTACGGTAAGTACAGCTATCTGGGCTTTACCGGCGACGAGCCGACCAATGTCGCCAAAGGCCAATGGCCCGTCGCAGGCTCGCCCCTGAATGTGATCTTGCCGTCATCGGCTGATGCCCGACAAAATGACGAACCTGAAGTTCGAGTTCCCGTACCACGGGCCAAGCTGCCAGTTGCTGCTGCCCTGGCTTCTCTGCCACCTTTGTTTTCCGCCGAGCATATGCAGCAGACCATCAGGTATCTCGCTAGTGACGCCATGCGGGGTCGTGGATTCGGCGCCCCGGAACTGGATCAGGCAGCCGACTTTATAGTGGCGCAATTCCGCGCTGCAGGTTTGCAACCGGGGGGCGACGAACCGCAGAGTTATATCCAGGCCTGGCAAGCTCGAGGCGGCGAGCCGGCGCGCACCGTCATGTTGAAAAATATTGTGGGCATCATTCCGGGACAGCGGGCCGCCTGGGATGGTCAGAGCGTCGTGGTGGGAGCGCATTACGATCATCTGGGGTTTGGCTGGCCGGACACCCACCAAGACGATCGGGGCAAAATTCATCCTGGCGCAGATGACAATGCGAGCGGCGTGGCCGTGTTGCTCGAATTGGCGCGAGTGCTGGGGAAAGACTGGAAGCCGGATCGCACCGTCGTATTCGTGGCGTTTAGTGGCGAAGAATCTGGCCGCTTGGGGTCGCAACACTATGTGAAGCACACCACGCGTTGGCCAGTCAGCAAGAGTATTGGCATGATCAACTTCGATACGGTAGGCCGGCTTGGCCAGAATCAGC
>Ga0256867_10001082_pt1 | contig 11290 bp, 6 predicted proteins | sample RVTome_15_FD_185939 | JGI IMG/M metagenome (GOLD analysis project Ga0256867, IMG submission 185939) | Soil microbial communities from uranium-contaminated site in the Upper Colorado River Basin, Wyoming, United States - RVT150D86 (HiSeq) ... | reverse complement strand
CCCGTTTCCCGTAGTCATGGAGGCCTCCTCGTCGAATGACCCCGCGATTCTACGTCCGGGCAAGGGGAATCGCATGACCTTCGCGAGCGTCCAACGTCGGCGCGCTGGAGTGGGATCCGGCAGCCACGATCGTGGAGCATGGCACTCGGGCCGATGATTGACCCGCCGGCGCTCCCCGGCGTATAGAGGGCAGGCGATCAGAACGCGAATCTCGTGAGCGGCCGACCGGCCGGCGGAGCGGTCCGCGACCCCGAAGGTCCGGTCCCGTTGCACGCCGGAGGAACGGCGCCTGGTCTGCGTACGGGAGAGCGGACCCGGGAGCCCCTCGGGATTCGAGGGCTGTTGTCTGGAATCCGCTCTACGCTTCCGGGGAACGGCGGCGAGCGGGGGCCTGGGGGGAGCATGCCGGACGATGCCACGCCTTCGGCGGGAGAGGAACGGACGGGACCGAGCAGACCCGCAGCCGGATCCGGCTCGGTTCCGTCGCCGGGCGCGGAGAAGACCCGCTTCGAGGTGAACGAGGTCCTCTGGGCCGAGCTGCAGCATCTCGGGCGCGCGGACGCGCGCGAGGCGGCCCCGGATCTCAAGTCCGTCTACGCCAGGATCGGCGCCTTCCCGAAGGAGAAGGCCCTTTCCGCGCTGTGCCTCTCGGGCGGAGGGATCCGCAGCGCGACGTTCAACCTCGGCGTGATCCAGGCGCTGGCCCGCATGGGGCTCATCGAGAGCTTCGACTACCTCTCGAGCGTGTCCGGGGGCGGCTACATCGCCGGCTGGCTGAAGGCCTGGCTCTACCGGCGGCCCCTGGCCCAGGTCGTCCAGGAGCTGACCCACCCGGAGCGGACGCCCGGCTTCCGCCCGCTGGCGCCCGAGCCCCGCCCCCTCGACCACCTCCGCGAGTACAGCAACTACCTCACGCCGCGCGTGGGTCTGCTCTCCGCGGACACCTGGGCGGCGGCGGCGCTCATCGTGCGCAACCTGATCCTGAACTGGCTCGTGCTCCTGCCCGTCCTCGCCGCCGTGGTGGCGGTGCCCCAGGCCGCGTTCGTCATCGCGAGCGCCTCGCCCCCGAGCTGCGTGGACGGCGTCACGAACCCGCTGACCGCGCGCTGGGGATGGCTCTCGCTGTACCTCGCCGTCGTCCTCGCGAGCTTCGCGAGCGCGACCATCTATCACTTGAGGCGCCAGCGCGCGAAGCCGCCGAAGGAGACGACGGTCCTCCTCCTGGGCGTGCTGCCGCTGTGGATGTCCTGCCTGGCCCTGGCCCGGGCCGCCCTCTGGCTCTGCGTGACGTCGTTCTCGAGCGCCGAGCTGTGGGCGTTCTTCGGGCTTTGGTGCGTGGGCATCCCGCTCTTCGGATGGATCCTCGCGCTCGCCTCGGCGCGACGGGTCACGTCCGTCCGCTGGACGTCCGACCTCGCCGGGATCGTGCTGTCCGGCGCGGTGGCGGCGGTCCTCCTGTTCGTCGTCACGGAGTCCTGGCTGCCCGCCCTCAAGAACGCGCCCTCGCTGTACGTCGTCTTCGGCGTCCCGATCCTCCTCGGCCTGTACCTGCTGGCCCGGGCCCTGTTCGTGGCCTTCGCGAGCCTGGGAGAAGGCGGCGGCGCGAGAGGGTCGAGGACGGGACAGGCGGCAGAGGCGGCCCCGAGCGAGCTCGCCCACGCCGACCGCGAGTGGTGGGCACGGCTGTCGGGCTGGGTGCTGGTCCTGGCCACGACGTGGACCGGGATCAGCGCGCTCATCGTGCTCGGCGGCTTCTTCATCAACCAGTACGCGATGCCCCTGGCCGATCAGACCCTGGCCGCCCTGGGCGGCGCGGCCGGCCTGCTCACCGCGCTCCTCGGCGCGAGCCCCAAGGCGAAGGCGCCGACGCCGGGGAGTCGGAGCCGTCTCTCCCGGCCCGGCTGAAGGGGCTCGCCCTCGCCGCCCTCACCCCGATCACGCTCGCGTGCCTCGTCCTCGTCCTCGCGAAGGTGAACGCGTGGACGGCGCGGAAGATCACCGGCGTCGACGACCTCCTGCGCCTGACGAGCCTGAGCTCGCGGCTCGATCTGCCGCCGGGACTCACCCCGGACCTTGTCTTCTTCTGGTTTTTGCTCGTGCCCGTGTCCTTCACGCTCGTCTCCTGGCTCCTCGGCTGGGTCGTGAACGTCAACCGCTTCTCGGCCCACGGCCTGTACCGGAACCGGCTCGTGCGGGCGTTCCTCGGGGCCTCGAACCCGAGCCGCGAGCCGGACCCGTTCACCGGCTTCGACCCGCGCGACAACATCCCCCTGCACGAGCTCGCGGGCGGCCCCTCGCCGCGGCCCCTGCTCGTCGTGAACGCGACCCTGAACCTCGTCAAGAGCGCGGAGCGGCTGGCCTGGCAGCAGAGAAAGGCGGAGTCGTTCTCCATGACGCCTCTGTTCTGCGGCAACTTCTACGAGGGCTACCGCCGCTCGCGCGAGTACGGCGGGGAGAACGGCATCACCCTGGGAACGGCGATCACGATCTCGGGCGCCGCCGCGAACCCGAGCGCCGGCTACCACTCCTCGCCGCTCGTCAGCTTCCTGATGACGCTCTTCAACGTGCGGCTCGGCTGCTGGCTCGGCAACACGAACGAGCACGGGCAGGCCGTCTACTGCTGCAGCGGGCCGCGTCACGCCTGGATGTCGCTGTTCGCGGACCTGCTCGGCTTCACCGACCGCAACCACGCCTACGTGAGCCTGTCCGACGGCGGCCACTTCGAGAACCTGGCCGTCTACGAGATGGTGCTCCGGCGCTGCCGGCTCATCGTGGTGAGCGACGCCGGGCAGGACCCCGCCCACAGCTTCGAGGACCTCGCGAACCTCGTCCGCAAGGTCCGCATCGACTTCGGGATCCCGATCGACTTCGAGCGGCCGATCCGGATCCTCCCCGCGAACGAGGCGGGGCCGGGCCTCGTGTGCGCGATCGGCGAGATCGGCTACGACCGCGTCGATCCCGGCGCGCCGCCGGGCCAGCTCCTGTACCTCAAGCCCACGCTGCGGGCGGGCGGGGCGCCGGTCCCCTACGACGTCTACGGGTACTCGAAGGCGTCGGCGCTGTTTCCCCACGAGCCCACCACCGACCAGTGGTTCACCGAGGCCCAGTTCGAGAGCTATCGTGCCCTCGGCATCCACCTCGTGGGGCAGCTGGGCCGCACCGAGGGCTTCGTCACCCTCGACTCGTTCTTCGAGGCCGTCGCCGACAGCCTGGGGCGCGTGGACGCCGACGACGCGACACCGGGAAAGCCCACGGCGTAGCGTTCGTTCATCGACCCCCCACCCCTTTCCCCTCCCCACGTAGGGGGAGGGGGAGCTCCAGAGTCCCACGGGTCGCCGTCCTTCTCCTGCAAGAGAAGCACGGCGACCCGTGGCTTGCAGCCTTTCATCGACCCCGGGTCAGGGCCGGAAGCTCTCGTCCCCTTCCGCCCCCGGCCGGGGCTTCCAGTCGAGGGCGTAGTACTCGCCCCGGTCGCGGGCCCAGGGATCGAAGACGTTCACGACCGGCCGAAGCTCGGCCGCGAGCTCGGGCACCGTGCGCAGGAGCACGCGCTTGAGGGGGGAGACCTCCTGCGGGTGGCCGTTCGGCGTCCCCGGCTCCATCACCTTCCCGTCCGGGCCGCCCTCCTCCACCCAGCGCAGGCCCAGGGTCGTGTAGAACTCGGGGCGGAAGCTGGACGTGAAGAACCGGTCGCTGAAGAGGCGCCTCGACGCGGTCAGGATGAAGACCTGGAGCTGGGTCTCGGAGATCGCGAAGCCGTGGGGACGGACCGGCTCGGCGAGCCAGCCCACCACCGCGTCCACGTCCTCCACGTTGTCGACGAGGCTGCCGTGGGGGTGGCCGAGGCAGTCGTCGATCGCCGAGCCGTCCTCGTTCCGCTGGGCGTCCGTGATCACGAGCGACGCGTCGCAGCGGTGGCGGCCGTAGACCTCGCGCAGGCGGCGGGCACGCTCCTCCTGGACCGCCCGCTCCGGCGCGCCCGGGGGCAGCCGGGGATCCACGAAGTCGTCGAAGCTCGTGAGCTGCCGGAGGCCGAGCTGGCGCCGCAGCTCGTTGTAGCGTGGCACCCCCCGCTCGCGGTCCCGGAGGATGTCGAGGGCCGCCACGTCGATCCGGTTCGTCTCCGTGCGGAGCCGCGGCAGGGGGAGATCCTGGAGGAAGCGCGGCTCGTTGCCGAGGACGAGCGCTCCGGCGCGCTGGCGGCCGAGGCTCAGCGCCCAGCTCGCGAGACCGCCCGATCGCGCGTGCGCGGTGGCGCGTCCGCGGAACGTCTCGACGACGGGCACCTTCTTCCGGACGACGTCGGGGCCCTGGCCGAGCTCCCGGTACTCGAGGAGGTCGGGGACGAGCGGGTGCAGGCGGTAGACGGTGACGAACTCCTCGGGAAAGCTGAACGGCGACCCGAAGTGGTTCGTGCCCCCGTTCACGTGGTCCGGGTTCGCGAGGTCCCACACGTCCCGCTTCCCGGGCGTGAAGGCCGCGAACACGGAGTCGTCCTCGTAGACGTAACTCCCGAGGCCGACGATGCCGGGACCGGACGCGAAGACCGAATACCAGCGGTGAGCCTTCTTCACGTCGGAGGAGGACCCGAACGTGGTGACGATCCGCCCCAGGGCTTCGCCGAGCTCGGGGTGAGAGCCGCCGAGGAGGCCCCGCCAGTTCGCGTTCATGGCCAGGTGGAGCGGCTCGTCGTACAGGAGCTGCGTCGTCCACTCGATCGTGTGGATCTTGGCGATCTCGGCCGCGATCACGAGCCGCGCCGCCTCGAAGAGCTCGTCGGGAGTCGCGTCCGCGTAGCGGATGACGCGGCCGGGGCGGGCGGGGTCGCGCAGACCGCAGTCCGCTTCGGGCGTGCGAGCGGCCTGCTCGCGGAACGCGTCCACGAACGCGTTGTGCTCGCGGGCGAACACGTTGTGGAAGAAGCTCAGCCCGATGCTCCAGTTGTCGGGAAACGCCGTGGCCTCCTGTCCCGCCCACGCCGGGTTCATCGGATCATCCGGCTCGAGGACGGGCAGGACGCCGCGCGGATCCCGGGCCGTGGGCACGAGGAGCAGGCGCGCCCGGTCCGCGGGGTCGCGCTTCACCCGCAGGCGCGACGTCTCGTCGTGGCCGTAGATCTGCGACGCGTCCCACCAGGCCGACACCGTGTTGCGCGTCGTCTTGTGGGCCCGGGCCACCCGGCTTTGCCCGTCGTGCTCGGACGTCGCGGGGGGAGCGTCCTGCGCGAGGATCGCCCGGTCCACCCGGTCGCCGGGGCGGCAGCCGAGCTCGGCGACCTCCCCGGGCCCGAGCGGCGTCTCGACGCCGTCCACACGGTGCGAAAGGCAGCCCGTGTCCGTCATCCGGGCCGCGTTTTTTCCCTCTTCGAGGTGGGAGAACCAGTCGTGGGTCATGAACTGGATCCAGAACGCGCCCAGCACGTTGAGCGAGCTCGCCTTCTGGTAGTCGCACTCGCTTTCGACGGAGTCGCCGCCCAGGCCGAGCCCGGAGCGGCACTTTTCGGGGTGCGTCTGCTGCCGCGTGAGCAGCTTCCGGCTGATCACCTGCGGATCCGGGACGAGCAGCCCGATCCGGGAGCCGTGGCGACTCCGCGCCCGCTCGTCCTCGCCAAGGGAGGGGAACGTCGCCTCGAACGGCACGATGCGCCCGAAGAGCTGTCCCGTCGCGCCCATGGCTGGGTTGCGCAGGTCGTTGCACACGCCGGTGATCGTCCGGTGCCGGATCAGTGCGCCGCGGCAGAGCTGCTCTCCGCGTCCCCCCACCTCCGCGTACAGGGGATGGTTCGGAGGCAGCCTCATCTCCGGCCAGACCCTCACGGAAGGACCGGGAAGGCCCTCTCGGCCCCTCACGTACGTCTCGTAGGTCGGGCTGTCGAAGAGGTTGAAGGCGATGAGCTCGACGCGCTGGTATTCCAGGTCGAGGAGCGCGCCGTCGATGCCCCGGCGGTCCTGGGTCGTGCCCGCGCGTCCCCGCGACCGGACGTCGCCCGTGCCCCAGTAGCTCGACCAGTCGACCCAGGGCGTCTCGCGGTGGCGGAGCGCCCTCTCGCCGCCGCGACAGCTCGCCGTGATCTCCGCGACCTTGCCCAGGAAGCGCTCGTCCCGGGCGGTGGCGACGGGCCGGAACCCGGCGCGCGCGAGCCTCACGCAGTCGGCGGCGGAACGGGCGTCCTCCCCGGCCGAGCACCCGACGCCGAGGGCGGCGAGGAGGACGATCGGGACGGCGAGTCGGAGCCCTCGATCGGGAGGCGGCGGGCCAGGTCCGGTGAGCGAGCGACGGCGGGCCGTTCGGGCCGGACCTCTCACTCCGCTCCGGCGAGGTACCGCAAGGCGCGCAAGCCGGGAAGGAAGAAGTACGCCCCGCCGCGGACGGTCACGAACTGCGGCAGCCCCGACACGCGGCGGGGCAGGCCCCCCTCCTGCGGCACCGTGAAGCCGTCGGCCGCGGGACAGCCCGCCATCGCCTCCCGGCTTCCGACGAGCGGGTCGTTCTCCCCGTCCAGCCCCGAGAACTTCGCGCTCGTCATCCAGGCGTTCTGGACGAACTCGAACTGGCGGCAGATGTTCGCGTTCAGGCACGCGAAGTGCAGCCCCCGCTCCGGATCGTCGGCCGGCGCCGGCTCGAGGGCCTCCTCGGGCGGGAGCGGTGCACCGTACTCGCGGCCGCGCCGCAGGATCCGGTGGAAGCGGACGGACGACGTGAGGTCGTCCAGGAAGCCCTTGCGGCCGAAGCCCAGGTCGGCCAGCAGCCGCGCGAGGCCCGAGGGTCGTCCGGGATAGTCGGCGTTTCGAGGGTTGGCCCGGCGCACGTGCGCCCCGATCGGGCACCGGACGCCCGCGGGGTCCTCGTCGTAGGTGAACTGGTTGAGTCGGACCTCGCCGGACCGGGGCCCGATGCCGGGAATCGGCTCCGAGCCGAGAGGCGCCAGCGGATAGCCGGCCCTCGTGCGGCCCACGAACGCGGCGGCCAGCTTCTCGGCCTCCGCGACGTCTCCACCGGCCTGCCGACTGACGAACTGCCAGAAGCCCCGGACGTCCTGCCGCAGCTGCCGCATCACCAGGTAGGTGCCGTTGCGGCCCAGGTCCTTCTTCTCCGGCGCGTCCTCGGCGGCCGGCAGGCCGGCGGTCGAGGCGCCTTCGTCGAGCAGCGGCCGGTCGGTGTACTTGTCGTACTCGTTGCGATAGCCGAGCAGGAACTCGCCGAGAGCCGCGACGTTGCCGAAGGTCGTGCGCCTCGACGCCACGTCGCGCTGCCGCGACCAGTCGATCTCGGGCTGGCTGATCCCGTCGGCGAAGCCGAAGGCTTCGACCGGGCGGAGCGTCCCGGTCTCGAGCCAATGGACGTCTCCGAACGCGTCTCTCCACGCGCTCCCGGTGGTCCCCTCGACGAACCCTCCGAGTCGGCCCGGCTCCGCGAAGAACATCGCCAGGACGTGCGGGACCTTGCCGGCGCCGCCCCACTGCCAGCGCGAGGGGGCGTTCTCTCCCACGTCCCCCAGGCGCCGCGCGCGGCTGTCGTCGGCCATGCCCCCCAGGAACTCGGGAGAGAAGGCGGCGAGCGCCGGGGCGCCGAGGCCGAGCGCCTGAAGACCGGGGGCGGTGAACGCGACCTGCATCGCGGTCGACGGTGGGGGCGACAGGAAGGTGGCGCTGGTGACCGGCGCCGAGCGCAGCCAGGCGCGGGCCGCCTCCGCGCTCCTGACGCGCGCGAGCGCGTAGGAGGCCTGCGTCATCGACTTGTAGCCGAAGCGCACGAGGCCCTGCACGTCGCCGTAGTCGAGGTCGTGGTCCATCACAGGAGCGCCAGCCAGTCGCGCGCCTCCCGATCGGTCGGCGAGGAAGATTCCAGTCCCCGCCGGATGCGTCCGTTCCTCTCCAGGTCCACGGCGGTCAGGCCCGGGTAGGCCTTGTACCAGACCTGCGTCGGCAGCTGGTGGCGGCGCAGGAACTCCTTGAACTTCCGCTCGTCGCCGCACCCGTCGAGGAGGAGCCACCGGGTCCGGGGGTAGCCGACGCCGTTGCTGAAGGCGAGGTTGAGCCCGAAGCCGACCTTGTTGATGAAGTCGTCCATGTAGCTCTCGAGGCTGGCGTCGTAGTTGCTGAGGAAGATGACCCGCTGGCGGTCGTTGAGGAACACCCACCGCGCGAAGTGGATCGTCCGCACGCGGGCCAGGCGGCCGCGCGTGTAGAGGTGGCGCGCGCCGTAGTCGATGGCGAACAGCGCCGCCATCGTGGCCCCGAGCCGGACGACGCCGGGCTTCAGGCTCCCCATCGCGCTGAACTGGTTGGTGATGTCGTGGTCCTCCAGCGCGGAGAGCTCGGCCGCGGCCGCCGGGTCGGTCCGGGGGCACAGCTCGGGATCCGTCTTCTCCAGCCGGCGGAGGCGAACGAGACCGATGACGGCGACGACGACGAGGAGCGGCGCCGCCACGAGGAGAACGAACGGCACGCCGACGAGATGCAGGAGGTTGCGGAGGCGCCAGCCCGAAGGCGTGGGGGCCTCCGGCGACAGCCGGAGCCGACCGGCCTCGACGTCCTCGAGGACGAGCCGCCGCAGCGTGGCGTGGACCTCCCGGGCCGGGCGCCCGCCGAGCTCCGCCGCGGGGCTGCGGCCGTGCCGCTGGAGCGCCTCGCGCAGCGCCGCCTCCTCCCGGACGCGCTCGACCGTGCGGCCCCTCCAGTTGACGTATTCGGCCGCGGCCCCCACGCGGTGCGCCCTCATCCACTCCACGAGGTCGCTTTCGGCGCCGAACCCTTCGCAGCAGGAGAAGACGGCCCGCAAGCCCTCCGGCGCGCGCCGGCAGAGCTCCACGAGAAAGGCGTCCGCGTCGCCGTCCACGTCGCCGAGAAACGCGAGGGCGAGCGGGTAGGTGCGAGGAGAGATTCCGTGGACGCGGACGTCGTCGAGAGTCCTGTCGTCGAGGAGGAGCAGCCGTGCGTAGTGCACGGTCGGGAGCTGTGCGAAGGGTATCAGGGGGTTGTCGGCCTTGAAGCGGCCGGGCGCCTCGTTCATGGAGGCGAGCAGTCGACGCAGCTCGGCCTCGCGGGGCCCGCTCACGGAGGCCAGGATCATGAAGCTCGACTGCGGCGTCATCGCTCCCTACTCGAAGACCTCGTCGCCCGTCGGCTCGTAGTGGGGCACCTCGTTCATGTCGTGCCGCAGCTTCGAGAGCGTCAGGTACATCCGCCGCCGGGCGCGGCTCTGGTTGCCGAGCGGGCGGTGCTCCGGAATGCAGTGCCACGGGTTGTAGGAGAGGCGCCGGGCGAACTCCATCTGGGCCGGCGAGTCGAACTTCTGGCGCGGCAGCCGCAGCGTCGCCGCGGAGATGCGCGGCGAGAGCCGCTCCGGCCAGAGCACGGCGTTGTTCTCGATCGGCATCAGGTGCGGATCGGTCTGGAGCTGGAGGCGAACGTCGAGCTCGACGTCCCCTTCGGCCAGCGACGCGACCATCGCGTCGCGCAGGTAGTCGTCCGGAGGGCGGAGCGGGAGCCGCGGCACGGGCGTCCTCTTACGGGATTTCGGCCACACGGAGTACTCCATCGCCTGCCCCTCGCCCAGGAGGTAGGGCACGCAGCTGAAGTAGGGCGCTTCGAACGGGCTCGACTGGGTCTTGATCCACAGGCCCTGCATGACCAAGTCCAGGACGTGCGGGCGGCGGAGGTTCAGGAAGTAGAAGATCTGGGCGTTCTTGAGGCTCTCTTTCTGCAGCTGCGCGTTCGCCTCGACGTCCGGCGTCACGAACGTCGGCGTCGACACCCCGAACATGTCCTGGGTGTGCTTCTCCTCGTCCATCAGCTTCGGCCCGGGCACGCCCACGAGCTTGATGCTGATGCTCATGAACCCCACGTCCTGGATGTCCGGCGTCACGTAGGGCCCGGGCCCGGAGAAGCGCACCCAGGCCCGATAGGTACGGGGCTCTTTGTAGATGCCGTGCCGCAGCTCCTTCGGGAGGCCCTCGTGGACGACGAACTCCCCCCGCACGATCCCGTGGGTCTTGGTGTTCCCTCCCCGCTCGAACCCGCCGGGCTTCCAGAGCAGGCGCATCTGCTTCTCGAAGCTCGAGATGATCGAGTCGACCCAGGCCTCCTCGTCGGGCAGCGGCTTCTCCTCGGCGATCTTCAGGCCTTCGTTCGGGCGCCTCCGGTTGATGAGCGCGGTCGTCAGCCTCGCGACCGGATCGCGGAGCACGGCGTCGACGGCCGGGCGGAGGAATGGATCGAAGCGGCGCTCGACGTGCAGGAGGAAAGTCGACGCGTCGGCCACGAAGTCCAGCAGAGCCGAGCCCGTGTTGGCGGGCGGCACCGGACGGCTCGTGTTCGAGCCCAGGCCCGAACCCGCTCCAGGACGACCTGGCTCAGACATCGCGCTCCACAGCGGCGATCAGGGACGATCCACGCCGACAACCGGCACCCTGGCCGCGCCTTCCCGCCTTTCCGGATGTCCTTCTTCTGGAATGGGCTCCATCTCTACTCTCTGAATGCGGCCAATGTCAATACGGATCCGGCGTCCGTGCGCGCGCAACGGCCGCCGCCAAGCAGCGGGCGCAAAGGCGATCAGCCGGGGAACTTCAGCGCGAAGTCGATCAGCCGCTTCTTGTCCCAGTACACCTTCCCCAGGTACGTCCCGGGGGCGATCTGCCGGATCTCGTCGCGGATCCAGCGGGCGAGGAGAGACGTCTCGGAGTAGTCGAGGACGATGCACTCCTTGCCGTCGAGCCAGCTCGGCGCCTTGTAGACCTTCGCGATGATCGCGTTCAGCCCGAGGGGCAGGATCTTGTTCCGGAGCACCCCCTTCCCGGCGTCGAAGGTCTTCCCCTGCCACGCGAAGTGGCTGATGAGGTCCGCGACGTTGTCCGAGTAGCTCGTGCCGGGCGCGATGATCGCCGTGCCCTTGGCCTCGCCGTCGGGGATCTCGCCGGGGGGGCTCTTCTTGAACAGCTCGTCCAGCTCCTCCTGCGACATCTTCAAGAGCTCGGGAATCTCGTAGGCCATGCTCGCCTCCGTTCGCCGTGGCGACGGCCCGACGGGGCTCGGGTCGGCGCACCGCGTGACTGACCGCGCGCTTCCGCGCGTATCGACCTTCTCCAGACGACCCTCCACCGCCTCCGCCGACGACACCTTCGACTCACGCCGGACGTTCCCGTCCCTCGAGCATCACCTCGGCGGCCTTCTCCGCGATCATGTAGACGGCGCTCACCGGGAAGAAGCCCGGGATCCGCGGGAAGACCGAGGCGTCCACCACCCGGAGGCCCTCCGTGCCGTGGACGCGGAAGTCGCTGCTCAGCACCCCG
>Ga0256867_10001079_pt1 | contig 11300 bp, 11 predicted proteins | sample RVTome_15_FD_185939 | JGI IMG/M metagenome (GOLD analysis project Ga0256867, IMG submission 185939) | Soil microbial communities from uranium-contaminated site in the Upper Colorado River Basin, Wyoming, United States - RVT150D86 (HiSeq) ... | reverse complement strand
GATAAAGTACCAACAGCGTGAGACACTACACTACACTAGTTTAGTTAACCGGGAATCCCGAACAACCAGAACTTTACTGTGATCACGAGGCGACAAGCGCTGGCGACATTGGCTCAGGGTTCGCTGACGCTTTTAGCCCCCGGCCCGCATGTTTTCCGCAGCCGAGCCAAAGCCACTGAAAGGCCCATCTCCATGGCGACACCCGCGCATATCGGAAGATTTACCGCCAACAATCCCGGGATCATGACGCTCCAGGGAACCAACCAGTATGTCGTCGGCAAAGACAGCGTGGTGGTCATCGACGTTGCGCTGAGCGCCGATTCGAACCTGGACGGTATCATCGAGCAAGTCGAGGCCATGGGTGCGAAGAAGATTGAAAAGATCCTGCTCACGCATATCCATAGCGATCACTGCGCGGGCGCGCTGGCTCTCCGGAAGCGTTGCGGTGCCAAGCTCGGCATTCACCGCTCCCGGCGCGGGTATCTCGGCGGTGAGGATTTTCAGTACGATGATAACGATCGGATCACATTTGGCGGCGGCGAGCTGCGCGTGCTCCATACGCCCGGGCATGAATCCGGTCACTGCTGTTTCTACGAGGGTAGCGATAAAGTGCTGTTCAGCGGCGATAACATTCTCGGTTACGGCACGGCGGTAATCCATCCGCCGGACGGTAACATGACCGATTACATGGAAACGCTCGAGCGCTTGCTCGGCTTCGACATCAGCTTGATATTACCCGGCCACGGCCCGCTGATCGGCAAACCGGAGGCGAAGATTCGCGAATATATCAAGCATCGTCTGGAGCGCGAGCAGCAGGTGATCGCGGCGCTGAAGAGCGGGCGCAACGGCATCGGCGAGATGACCCAATGGATCTATGTCGACGTTTCCGCGGCGCTGCAACGGGTCGCGGAGTTCTCCGTGCAGGCGCATCTGGAAAAGCTCATGCGCGAGGGACGGGTGAAAAAAGAAGGAGCGCGCTACCTCCTGCTAGGCGATAATTGAGTCGCGTCCGCGGCGGCTCAAAGCGCGGCACAGGCGGTTCTCCCTGGGCCTTCAATTTGCCGGGCGTCCGCCGCGGTTCGTCCACTTACTTTTCCATGATGATGACCGAGTACCCGGACTCGCTTACCTGGCGCGCCCGCTCTTCGGCGTCGGTCCGGCTCGAAAACGTTCCCAGATGCACGCGATAGTACGTGGTGTCTTTGGACTGCTGCGGCGCGATAACCACATCGGGAAAAGACTGTGCCAGACGATCGCGCAGCTGTTGGGCGTTTTCCAATCGCGTGAAAGATCCCAGCTGCAGCGTGTAATCGAGCGCAGTTCGGATGGTGTGGAGTTTGACCGGGCTTTCCAGCACTTCGACGCGAACCGCCGCCGTGCCGGGACCGATCATGTCGATCGCCTGAGCCGCCGTGTACGAGAGGTCAATGATGCGCCCTTTGGCGAATGGGCCGCGGTCGTTGATCGTCACCGCGGTTGTACGGCCGTTTTCGAGATTGGTCACCATGACTCGCGTGCCGAGCGGCAGCGTTTGATGCGCCGCGGTGAGATCGTTTTGATTGTAAATCGCGCCGCTGGCGGTGGCCTTGCCGTGAAAGCCGGGACCATACCAGGAAGCGACGCCGGTTTGGCTCAGACGGCTCGCCGGCGGCCCAGGTATGCGCACTTTAGCCGGCGGCACTGAACAGCCGAGCGCGAGCGCAAGCGGAAAAAAGAAAAGCGCGTTTCGAAAGCGCGCCATAGTGAGACAACCGATGCGAAAAAAACCTTGCGTCATTGCCAACCTCATTGCCGCCGGAGTATAGCGAAAAATGCGTTGAGAAAAAAGTAAATCGACGTTCAACGCCGATTCGAATGTCATTCGGAATAAAGCAGCACGGAAAGGTTGATAATGGGGTGAGAGTTGTCTTGCCTGAGCTTGTAACTTTGAAACTTGGACCCTTGAACCATTGTCGGCGTCCAAGATCCAAACGTTCAAAGTGAAGCCCTGGCTTCGATTGCGGGCTCCGCTTCTTGCGGTTTACCCGGCACGGTGATTGTGTTAGCGTACCAGCGAAATTAAAGGGAAGGTTAAGTTATGTCCGGTCATTCGAAATGGAGCACGATCAAGCACAAGAAGGCGGCCAAAGACGCTAAGAAGGGCAAGATTTTCACCAAACTCATCAAAGAAATCACGGTGGCGGCGCGCATGGGCGGGGGCGACATCAATGCCAACCCGCGTTTGCGCACGGCCGTGTTGACGGCGCGCGGCAACAGCATGCCGAATGAAAATATCGACCGCGCCATCAAGAAAGGCACGGGCGAGCTTGAAGGCGTAATCTATGAAGAGATCCAGTACGAGGGTTACGGCCCCGGCGGCGCGGCAATTATCGCGCAGGTTTTAACCGACAACAAGAATCGCACCGTATCGGAGATTCGCCGGCTGTTTACCAAACACGGCGGCAACATGGGCGAGACCGGCAGCGTCTCTTGGATGTTCGACCATAAGGGGCTGATCACGGTCGAGAAGTCTCAGATCGACGAAGAACGGCTGATGGGGATCGTTCTCGAAGCCGGCGCCGAAGATGTCCGCGAGGAGGACGAACTTTTTGAAGTGGTGACTTCGCCGGAAGCTTTCACCGCCGTCAAGGACCGTCTCGATCAGGAAAAGATCGCGCTGGCGAGCGCCCAAGTGACGCTCGTCCCGAAGAGTACCGTGGATGTGGACGCCAAGCATGTCGAACAGATTCTCAAGCTCACCGAAGAGCTGGAGGATCATGACGACGTGCAGAGCGTGTCGGCGAACTTCAATATTCCCACCGAATTGATGGAGAAGGCGAGTTAAATAAGTGGCGCCGACGCTAAAGAGCAGCGCCGGGCGACTTCATCGCGAAACTATTCTCGGCATCGATCCGGGCTCGCTTGTCACGGGCTGGGGCCTCGTCGAGCTGGAAGGCCGCCGGCTTCGCTGCCAATCTCACGGCGTGATCGGAACTTCCGCCGCGCTTAGTTTGGCCGAGCGCCTGAGTCAAATTTATCGCGGCCTGAACGAGATCATCGAGCATTATCATCCCGCCACGGTGAGCTTGGAGAGCGTATTTTTTTCACGCAACGTGCAGAGCGCCTTGAAGCTCGGTCAAGCGCGGGGTGTTGCCCTGTTGGCGGCGGCGGAACATCGACTCGGCGTCGCCGAATATTCGGCGGCTGAAATCAAAGTCGCGGTGGTCGGATACGGACGGGCGACCAAAGAGCAAGTGCAAAAAATGGTGAGCGCAGTGCTCTGCGTCCGCGGCGCCATGCGCGCGGATGCCGCCGATGCGCTGGCGGCAGCCATCTGCCATATCCACCGGCGCAGTTTTCAAACACCCGCGATTCAGCCCGTGAACGGACGCGTGAAAAAAACCAGCTGGCGGGATTGCCTTGAGCTTGCCGCCAAACGTTGAGCCGACTCGGCGCAAACACGGTTTAGCCGTACTTTAGTCCCGACGTGATCGCGCATATCAGCGGAACCCTGGCGCAAAAAATCCCCGGCGAAGTCGTGATCGACGTGCGCGGGATCGGCTATCAAGTTTTCATTCCACTCAACGTTTTCTATCGCTTGCCTGAGGTCGGCTCGCTGGTGAGCCTGCAGATTCATACGCACGTGCGCGAGGACGCTCTGCAGCTTTTCGGATTTCAAGATGCGGCCGAAAAACAGATCTTTTTGCTGCTCCTCGGCGTTTCGGGCATCGGTCCCAAGCTGGCCATCAATGTCTTATCAGGCATACCGGCGCAGGAACTGTCGCGGGCGCTGAAGGAAGGCGATCAGGTGCGCCTGGTGGCGATCCCCGGGGTCGGCAGGAAACTTGCCGAACGCATGATCGTCGAGCTGAGAGACAAGTTGGCCACGCTCGCGCCCGCCGGTATGGAGAGCGCCAGAGGCGACGGCGGCTCGCAACTTCTGCTCGACGCCGTTTCAGCGCTGGTCAATCTGGGATATAAAAGAGCTGAGGCGGAAAAAACGGTTCGCGAGGTGCTCAAAAGAGGCGAGCATTCTCTGGAGCAGGTCTTGAAGGAAACCTTGCGCCGCATGAGTCCATGAGGCATCTGACGGAACCTGAGATCAATCCCCCATGCTGAACGGCGACAAAACCGACGAGGATCTAAGTTACGAGGTCAATCTTCGTCCGCGCGGATTCGACGAGTACGTGGGCCAGGAGCAGGTCAAAGCCAACCTGAAGGTGGCGATCGCCGCCGCGCGCGGACGAGGCGATGTTCTGGATCATATCCTGTTTCACGGCCCGGCGGGTTTGGGCAAGACCTCGCTGGCCTATATCATCGCGCGCGAAATGGGCGTGAATATCAAGGCGACGTCCGGTCCGGTGGTCGAGCGTCCCGGCGATTTGGCCGCGCTGCTGACCAATCTCGAAGAAGGAGACGTCCTTTTTATCGACGAGATTCACCGCTTGAACCATGTCGTCGAAGAAGTGCTTTATCCGGCCATGGAGGACTATCAGATCGATATCATGATCGGCCAGGGCCCGTCCGCTCGCTCGATCAAGTTGGATTTGAAACGGTTTACCTTGATCGGCGCGACGACGCGCTCGGGTCTGTTGACGTCGCCGTTGCGCGATCGCTTTGGCCACATCCACCGTCTGGATTTTTATGACACCACGGCTCTTGCGCGCATCCTCAAAAGGTCGGCGGCCATTCTCAGCGTACGCGAAGAAACCGATGGCATCGCCGAGATCGCCGCCCGTTCGCGCGGCACGCCGCGGATCGCCAATCGGCTGTTGCGCCGGGTGCGCGATTTTGCCCAAGTCAAAAGCGACGGCACGATCACCAAAGCGGCGACCGATGAAGCGCTGCGGATGCTCGAAGTCGATCGCCTGGGGCTGGATAAGATGGACACCATGCTGCTGCTCACCTTGATCGATAAATTCGCCGGCGGGCCCGTCGGGGTCGAAACCCTGGCCGCCGCCATAGGCGAAGGCAAGGACACGATCGAGGATGTTTACGAGCCCTATCTGATTCAAGCGGGTTTTATTCAGCGGACGCCGCGCGGCCGGGTCGCGACAGCGCTGGCGTTCACTCACTTCGGGCGGGAACAAAATAGCGCGGCAGGCGGCGGAGTAAAAAAACAGCCCTCTCTTTTTTGAGCCCGGTACGCTGAAAACAGGCGAGCCATTCGTCTGCTGTAAAGGGAGTTGCGCTATGTCGGACCTGGGCAAAATGTTGATCTTTTTCGGACTGCTTCTGGTTGTCTTGGGGCTGGTCTTTTCGCTGGTCGGTAAATTACCCTGGATCGGCAACCTTCCCGGCGACATCATCATCCAGCGGGAACGCTTCGCCCTCTATTTTCCGATCACTACATGCATCCTCATCAGCGTCATTCTTTCGCTTGTCCTTTACTTCTTTAGAAGGTAAACTTTTCCTTAAATTCCAAGCAGGTGGCCGTAAACACTCCGTCGTTTGTGCGCCCGGACGAGCGCTCAGGGTTTTGAAGTGATTAGAGCTGGAAGTTGAAGCATGCCGTATCGATTCTCACCAAAATGCTCCCCCGGTAGGCGGCATAGCTGATGGAATCCGCGAACACCGCCAGGTTTGTCGAGGAAACTCTCAAGCGCGAGGAAACCAAGCGCCGCAAGCGCGAGGGCATCGTCATTCTCGTCACCGCGCTGATGGTCGCGGCGTTGATCTATTTCGAAGTCCAACTGCCCGATCTCTCGCCGGAATCGTCCACGGGCAGCAATATCCTTTTTTTTCTACTGATCAACGTCAATATCATCTTGCTCGGCCTGCTGGTCTTCTTAGTCGTCCGCAACCTGATCAAACTGATCGTTGAGCGCAGGCGGCGCATCCTCGGATCGCGCCTACAGGTGCGTTTGGTCTTGGCATTTGTCTCGCTGTCCTTGGTGCCGAGCGTTTTGCTTTTTACGATCGCCGGCGGTTTGCTGACGCGCTCGTTTGACCGGTGGTTCGATTCCAAGGTCGACAGCGCGCTGCAGGGCTCGCTCGAAATCGGCCAAACCTATTACCAGAATTCCGCCAACAACGCGATTTTCTACGCCCGTCAGCTGAGCCAGCGTATCACGGGGGAAGGTTTGGTCGACCCCGGGCAGAGCGCCGCGCTCAAGGATTTCGTGCAGGCCAAACAGCGCGAATACAACTTAGGGACGGTGGAGATCTTTTCGCCGGATGGGCGGCCTTACATGGCCGCGATCAACCAGCGCGTGCCGACCGGCGGCGTGATCCAGCCGGACGAGGAGTTTCTCAACCGCGCTTTGCGCGGGCTCGAGGTGACGCGCACGGAAGTCTTCGGCGACGGCGACGTGATCCGCGGCGGGGTGCCGCTTTACGACGGCGATAAACGGATCCGCGGCGTCGTCGTGGTCGATTACTACGTGCCGAAAAGCATTTCCAAGCGGGCGGTTCAGATCTCGCAGTCCTATGAACAATATAAATATCTGACGTTTCTTAAAACGCCGGTTAAGAACAGCTACTTGCTTACCATGCTCTTGATCACGCTGGTGATTATCTTCGCGGCCACCTGGTGCGGTATTTATCTTTCCCGAGGCATCACCGTGCCGATCCAAAAACTCGCGGCGGGCACCCATGAGGTGGCCCAGGGAAACTGGGATTACAAAATCGAGGGCGGCCGGGATGACGAAATCGGCGTGTTGATGAGATCGTTCAATCAGATGACCGGCGATCTGAAGCAGATCAAGCTGGAGCTCGAGCGCCGCGGCACGGTGGTAGAGACTTTGCTCGCCAACATCGCGGCGGGCGTGGTGTCGGTGGACCCGGGGGGCAAGATCACGACCTGGAACAAGGCGGCCGAACAATTTCTCGGAGTGGCGGCGGAGCGAGCTGTGGGGAGCAGCTATCAGGACGTTTTTCGCGACGAGGCGCTGCGGGAGATCCGCGGGATTCTCGACAGCGTCATGGAGCGCGAGAGCGTCGAGCGGGAGCTCAAGCTCTCACTGCCGGACCGCCTGCGCACTTTAATGGTCAACGCGACCACGCTGCGCGACGATGACGGCTCGATCTTGGGCGTCATGCTTTTTCTCGAAGACATCACGGAAATTCAAAAAGTGCAGCGTATGGAAGCGTGGCGCGAGGTCGCCCGGCGCATCGCCCATGAAATCAAGAATCCGCTCACGCCGATTCAATTGTCGGCCGAGCGGCTGCGCAAGCGCTACGCCAAGATGCTTCAAGGCGACGGCGCGATCCTGGACAAATGCACGACTACAATCATTCAGCAGGTCGATGAGCTCAAAAATCTTGTCAATGAGTTTTCCCAGTTCGCACGCTTGCCGTCGGCGCAGCTGGCGTCGGGCGATCTCAACGAGATCGTCAGAGAGGCGTTGTTTCTGTTCAAAGAAGGCCATGACGGCGTGCAATTTCACTTTCACGGCGGGATCATTCCGCCGCTCGAGCTCGACCGGGAGCAAATCAAGCGCGTGCTCATTAACCTTTTGGATAATGCGGTGGCCGCGGTCGGCGGACATGGTGAAGTTAAACTGGCGACCGCCCATGATCCGGCGCGCGGCGTGGTGACGTTGGAGATTACGGACGACGGCTGCGGTCTGGCGCCGGAAATCCGCACGAAAATCTTCGAGCCGTATTTTTCGACCAAAGAAAACGGCACGGGGCTCGGGCTCACCATCGTGAGCCAGATTATCGAAGATCATCGCGGCTACATTCGCGCGTGGCCGAACGAACCGAAGGGGACGCGTTTTACGATCGAGTTTTCGGTCGCCGCTGGCATTGCGGGCGCCGAGGAGATGGCGCAAAAGGCCGCGCACTCGTAGACAGGGAGGATCGGTGGAAGAATTGACCGTGCAGAAGACGATTTTGGTCGTCGACGACGAAGACGGCGTGCGCGACTCGGTCCGCGAAGTTCTGGCCGACGAAGGGTATCGAGTCGTGGATACGGCCGACGGCAGCCGTGTTTTGGAAATGATCAAAGAAGAGAAGCCTGAGTTGATCCTGCTCGATATTTGGATGCCCCAGGTCGACGGCATCGGTTTGCTGAAAGAGATCAAGAGCCAGGAACCGGAGATCAACGTCGTCATGGTCTCGGGCCACGGCAACATTCACACCGCGGTGACGGCGACCAAGTTTGGCGCCTTTGACTTTATCGAAAAACCGGTTTCGTTGGACGGGCTGTTGTTAACCGTGCAGCGCGCCCTGGGCGACATGCCGGGAACGGATGCGCCCAAAAAGCCCGGCAACGGAGCCAAGAAATCGCGCGCGGCAAAAGCGGCGTCGGCGGCGCCGAGAACCGCCGTCGCGTCACAGGCGGCGAAGCAAAAAACTCTGAAAAAAAGCGTGGTGCTTTCGGGACAGGGGCTCCACTCGGGCGTAAAAACCGGCTTGATTCTCCATCCGCTGCCGGCGAACCGCGGCATTGCGTTTACCGGCATCTCCGGCGACGTAACCTTGCCGGCGCACCTCGATTATGTCGGCTCCACCGGGTATGCCACGTCTTTGCGATCCAAGGGTTTCGCGATCGGGACTGTCGAACATATTCTTGCCGTGTTGCATAGCTACGGCATCACCAATCTCCTGATCAAGGTGCAGGGTGAAGTGCCGATCATGGACGGCTCCGCCGTGGAATTCTGCCAGGCGATTGAAGAAGCAGGCGTCGAAGAACAAGCGGAAGACTGCGCCGAGATCATCGTGGATCGGCGCTACGAGATCCACGCCAGGAACGGCGAGTCGATCAGCATTGCGCCCGCCGACGGCTTTTCGGTTCACTATCACTTGCGCTATCCCGAGCCGGTGGGCGAGCAAGAGCACGCTTATCGCTATGCCGGTCCCGAGTTTTTCAAGGCCGAGATCGCTCCGGCCCGCACTTTCGGCTTTCTGCGCGATATCGAGAAGCTCCAGACGATGGGATTGGCGGGCGGCGGCAAGCTCAATAACTGCATCATTATCGGCGACGATAAAATCATCAATACCGACCTGCGCTATCCCGACGAATTCGCGCGCCACAAAATCTTGGACATTCTGGGCGATTTTTACTTGCTTGGCCGGCCGATCCGCGGCGCCATCTCGGCATGCATGACCGGCCATTCGGACAACATTGCTCTGTTGCGGCAACTGCGCAGCGGCATGAACCTATGACCCCCGGTGACTCTGCAATGCCCATGCGCTAGACTTTGGTCATGGAGCCAACGGCTAATTTCCCCCGGCTTTTCACGGTCAACGAGGCCAATGACTTGTTGCCCAAGGTGCGCCCGCTGGTCGAACAAATTCTCGAAAACATCCGGCGCTTGAAAGGCGCCAGTGAGAGCGTGATCCGCAGGGAGCAGCTCGACGCCGACGCCCCGAATCTCATGGACCGGTTGCGCCAAGACAGCGAGGTCGCCAAACTCATCGGTCAGGTTCAGGGCTGGGTCGACGAGATCAACGCCTACGGCTGTAGGTGCAAGGGAGTAGAGCAGGGGCTGGTCGATTTTCCGTGCATGATCGGCGCCGAAGTCGTCTTCCTTTGCTGGCAGCTCGGCGAGCCGAACGTCGGCTTTTGGCACCGCATTGAGGACGGCTTCGCCGGACGCAAGCCGCTGCTTGACGGTGAAGGCACCGATCCCGACGATAAGGTTTCCTACCACTAATCCGGACACCACCCAGATAATAAATCCGTGGCCGGGCACGGCTCATTGCGTGCCGTACGACTGAATCATGCGTCAATCCACCAATACCAATACCCACGACGCCTCTCTCAATACCGCCGACCTGTCGCTGCGGATTAAAGAGGAAGCTCAACGGTTGGGATTCGCTCTTGTTGGTATTTCCGCGGTAAAACTGCCGCCTCACGAGGAATCCTTCGCGCGCTGGTTGCGCGACGGCTTGGCCGGCGAGCTGGATTATATGAAGCGCACCGAGGCGCTGCGCCGCGACCCGCGCACGCTGGTGCCCTGGGCCGTCTCGGTGGTCTCCGTCGGCATGAATTATTACACTTCGTTTGCGAGGACCGAATCCGAACACGAGCGAGGTTGGATCTCGCGCTATGCCTGGGGCGACGACTACCACGATGTAATGCAGCGCAAGCTCGAAGCGCTGCTCGATCGGATCAAAGATCTCCAGGGCGGGCCGGTTCAAGGAAGGGCGTTTGTCGACTCGGGTCCGGTTTTGGAAAGAGACTTCGCCGGCGTCGCCGGCCTCGGCTGGATCGGCAAAAATACCCATCTGATCTCGCCGAAAAAAGGCTCGTGGGTTTTTTTGGGGGAATTATTTCTCGATTTCCCGCTTGCTTATGATCGGCCGACGCGCGATCGCTGCGGCCGCTGCGAGCTCTGTTTGAAGGCCTGTCCCACCGGAGCGTTCGTCGGACCGTACGTGCTCGACGCGCGCCGCTGCATTTCCTATCTCACCATCGAGCTCAAGGGTTGGATACCTCGGCACTTGCGGCCGCTCATCGGCAATCATATCTACGGCTGCGACATCTGCCAGGAAATTTGCCCGTACAACGTGAAAGCCGAGGCCAGCGGTGAGAGCGCCTTCCAGCCGCGGGCGGGCTTGCACGCGCCGCAATTGATCCCGCTGCTGTCGCTCGATGAGAATGAATTTCGCCGGCGCTTCAAGGGCAGCCCAATCCTCCGCGCCAAGCGCCGCGGCTTTTTGCGCAACGTCGCCGTCGCCCTGGGCAACTCGAAATCGCCGGAAGCGATTGCCGCGCTGATTCGAGCGCTCGACGACGCGGAAGCCCTCGTGCGCGGACACGCCGCATGGGCGCTCGGCGAAATCGGCAGCGCCTCTGCGCTTGAAGCCTTAGAGCGGCATGCGCGGCGCGAAAGCGATCCCCAGGTCCTCTCTGAAATCAGCGGAGCCATCTCCCTGATCACCGATGATCACGTGCCCCTGGCGTGACGACTTCAAGGCACAGCTCATCGCCGATCTCCGATAGCCCCGCAGCGTACTGAGGATCATTCGTTTAATCTGGCTATACAATCAAATAGACATCCGCCACGGCCCGCGCTATGTCTGTCATTGCACCGTTGCAATGGCTTTTGGGACATCCATACAGGCTAAGATCAAAGACTATGGTCTGGTTGCCCTAGGTTTCATCCATATTGGTGTCGGACGCGGCTTGCACGGCACCTTCGGTGTGTTCTTCGTCGCGCTGCTCGATGCCTTCGGCTGGTCGCGGGCGGTGACCGCCGGCGCGCTTTCTCTTTCGATCATGGTGGAAGGGATCTTCCACCCGGTGGTCGGCACTCTTACGGACAAGCTTGGCGGCCGCAAAACTCTACTCCTCGGCGGTTTGATTCTCGCGGTTGGTTTGGCGTGCAGCGCCACGATTTCATCGGTGTCGACGCTCTACTTTTGGGTGG
>Ga0256867_10001077_pt1 | contig 11321 bp, 13 predicted proteins | sample RVTome_15_FD_185939 | JGI IMG/M metagenome (GOLD analysis project Ga0256867, IMG submission 185939) | Soil microbial communities from uranium-contaminated site in the Upper Colorado River Basin, Wyoming, United States - RVT150D86 (HiSeq) ... | reverse complement strand
CTTGTGGTGGGCGCGAACGACGTGGTGAACCCGGCGGCCAGGAATTCGCCCGGCGCGCCCATCTACGGCATGCCGATCTTGGACGTCGATCAAGCCAAAGCGGTTGTGTTTCTGAAGCGGTCGATGCGGCCCGGCTTCGCCGGCATCAGCAACGAGCTCCTGTACGACCCCAAGACCACGCTGCTGTTCGGCGACGCGAAAGAGTCGCTGACCAAACTCGTGGCCGCGGTCAAGAACCTCTAACTGACTCGATCACGCAGGTTGGTTAGTCGGCGATGCCGTAGAGGCGGTCGCCCGCGTCGCCCAGCCCCGGAACGATATAGCCGTGCTCGTTGAGCCGCTCGTCCACGCCCGCGGTGACGACCGTCACGGGCACCTGTAGCTGCGCCGTCTCGGACCGCACGTGCGCGATGCCTTCCGGCGCAGCGAGCAGGCAAACCGCGGTGATGTGGTCGGCGCCCCGTTCGGCGACGTAGTGGATGGCGGCTGCCAGCGTGCCTCCGGTGGCGAGCATGGGATCGAGCAGGTAGCACTGCCGACCGGTCAGGTCGTCCGGCAACCGCGTGGCGTAGGTAGTGGCCTGGAGCGTCTCCTCGTCCCGGATCATGCCGAGGAATCCCACCTCGGCTGTCGGCAGTAGGCGGGTCATGCCGTCGAGCATGCCGAGCCCGGCCCGCAGGATCGGCACCACGAGAGGTTTCGGCCGCGACATGCGCACGCCCACTGCCGGAGCGACCGGAGTGTTGACCTCGACGGTCTCGACTCGGGCGTCCCGAGTGGCTTCGTAGGCGAGCAATGTGACCAGCTCGTCGGCGAGCCGGCGGAAGGTCGGTGAGTCGGTGCGCTCGTCGCGCAGGACGGTCAGCTTGTGAGCGACGAGGGGGTGATCGACAGCCATCAGGCGCATGGCGGGAACCTATCGCGGCCGGACGAATAACTCGCACTCAGCCGCGGTACGTAAACTACACGTTTCGTCGTCGGTCAAGTCTCGACCTGGAGATCACTCAGTGCTACCGTCCGAACAGCTCGTCGTACTCGTGCGAGGAGGAATCCATGCCCGACGGTTCCGCAACTGATCTGGACCGTGGCGCCGATCCGGTAGTGGATGGGCCGGTGACTGACCCCGAACGACTCAGGCAGCGAGCCGTCTTCTTGCGAGAGCTCGCTGAGGCTCGAGCGCTTCTTGCGCGAGCCGCGCCCCGACGAACGCGTACCGCTCAGTTGCGGGCCCGGTTGAGGCAGAGCACCTTCCGGTTCTAGTTGGTAACTGATCGGAATAGTCACTGGCGTACGGATCATCTTTCCGCGACGATTCTCCTGACGCAGTCGTACCTCTGCGTCCCGAGGAGGGCGACCATGGCGGACGAAGGTGGGGTCGACTTCGTGTTGACTGCCTGCCACCAGGAGGGACGGTGGGACGTACGCCCGTTGCCGAACCGGCTAGCCGACAACCTCGACGAGCTCGTCGCCACGCTGAGAGTACGTCCCGGTGATCACGGGGCAGTGGCACTCGTGTCCGTCGACGAGGACTTCTTCGTCGCGATAAGAGTTCTTGGCACCGACGTGCGGTACCTGCTCTCGGACGTCACAGCCGCCACCGAATGGCCACTGGCTCGGGCGGTGGTAGAGCGCCTCGGCTTGCCGCTGCCCGGGGAGGAGGAGCGGATGCAGCCGGCCGGTGACCTATCGATCTTCGCTGATTTCGGAGTCGATTCCCGGACGGTGGCCGCCATCTGCGACGAGATCGACTCCTATCCGGAGGACATGCTCGCAGACCTCGCCGACCAGATGGGATTCGGCTCAGACTACGAGGCCGCCGTGGACGCGGTCTACGGATAGGCCATGATGCGCCGGTACGAGGAGCCGATGCGCGCTGCCCTCGAGGAGGCCGCACTGGCGCTCGAAACGGCCGACGTGCCGATAGGGGCGGTCGTGCTCGATGCCGAGGGATCGATCATCGGGCGGGGGCGTAACGCGCGGGAAGGTTTGGGCGATCCGACGGCTCATGCCGAGATCCTCGCGCTGCGTTCGGCGGCATCCGCGCGTGGTGGGTGGCGGCTGGAAGGCTGCACGCTCGTGGTAACCCTCGAGCCGTGTGCGATGTGCGCCGGCGCCGTGGTGCTCTCCCGCGTGGCCCGGCTGGTCTACGGCGCGGTCGATCCCAAGGCCGGCGCGGTGGGTTCGTTGTGGGACCTCGTACGCGACCGCCGGCTCAACCATCGACCGGAGGTAGTGAGCGGAGTGCTCGCCGACGCATGCGGTGAGTTGGTGCGTACTTTCTTCGCCGGCCACCGGCAGCCGTGATTTCGTGCCGCTTGCCGCACTCCGGTAATCTCTCCCGCGGTGGCGTGTCCGAGCGGCCGAAGGAGCACGCCTCGAAAGCGTGTGAGGGTTCACGCCCTCCGTGGGTTCGAATCCCACCGCCACCGCTTCTGACCTGCGGAAACACCACTATGCCAGGCAAGAAGGGCTTGAATCAGGCCTCGCCCTTAGTCTCACTTGTCGTCTCAGTTGCGCCTCAACGGCTACTGCATCATCGTTCGCGAACGTCCATCGACGTCGATTCCCAAACCCGACCGAGCGCCCTGACCCGAAGATGCACGCCCCTGAAGCGCGCGTGGGACGTCCTGGGCCCGAGTGTGAGCCATCTCTTCACGGGCGAACGTCGATCGGCGGGGTGGGTGCGGCTTGGTTGGAGATGTTGAGTCGGCGGTCTGGTGCGGTGCGCGACGTGTCATTCTGCCGGGTCGCCTGCAGCAGTATCCCGGGGCTGTAACCCCGCGTCGGTCTCAGGTGCGCCGGGTCTGGGATGTGTCATCGTCCTTTGTGGGGAAGGGGTTGCCCTGACCGCCGACAAGCAGGAGGTGGCATGCTTTGGCGCAGGCTCGTTCTTCTGGGCACCCCGCTGGCCCTCGCGGTCCTCGAGGGCTTCCATCCGCAGCCGGCTGATGTCGCCGAGGCTATCGAGGAGGGGCCGTGGCTCTTCTGGTTCCACATGCTCCAGCTCCTTCTCATGGGGCTGATCACATTGGCGGTGTATCTGCTGACCGATGGGCTCCAGGGATCGCCGGTGAGCGTGAGCCGTTGGGCAATCGGCGTCTTCGCGGTGTTCTACAGCGCGTACGACGCGGCGGCCGGGATCGCCACCGGGTTCGTCCTGCGCGCCGCGCGGGACTTGTCGACTGAGGGACAGATTGCCGTCTTCGACGCGGCTATCGACATGCCGGGGGTGCCTGGCGGTGATGATGCTGCTGTGGTCCGGTGAGCCGGTCAGTTTCCACGGCCGGTACCTGACCGTCGATGACGTGATCATGCGGCCCACCCCGGTGCAGCGCCCGCGGGTACCGATCTGGGTCGGCGGGTACTGGCCGCACAAGCCGCCGGCCCGTCGCGCCGCCCGCTGGGACGGCGCGGTGCTGACCACCGGAGCGTGGGAGCAGTCGCCCGAGCCCGGCGTGATCGCCGACATGCACGCCTTTATCCACGCCCACCGCCGCGACGCCGGCCTCGACGACCAGCCGTTCGAGCTGGTCGCCGGCGGATCGACCCCGACAAACACGGCCACCGCCCACGACATCCTCGGACCCCTCGCCGACGCCGGCGGTACCTCGTGGGACGAACGGTTCCCCATCGACCAGCTCGGACGGTTCGACGCGGTCCGAGCCCGCATCGAACACGGACCGCCCGCGCCCAGTTGAACGCGGTCGCGATCCGTTTCGCACGCATCCGGCCACTCACCAAGCGACACCGCCAATCGAACCGCGGTCCGGACCCAGGCCGGGACACAGCCACGGAGCCGGTCGACCTCAACTGAGCGGCGAAGTGCGCCTACTGCCTTGAACCAATCGCGGGTTCGTAGGCAGCGACGCTTCAAGCGATTCGCGGCATGTCCGAGTGCCCGAAGGCTACCTTCGTGATGTGGAAGATCGAGGTTGCGACTACTGCCGCGACGATCAGAACATGCACTTCGGCCATGTAGAACACGTCGCCTCGAATGATGAGAGGGGTGTCCTGCTCCGGTGCCCACGGTGCGGGTGGTTGTATCTGGACCCATCCGACGGACTCTCCGAACCGATTCACATCGACGCTGCCAGCGCCGCAAGTTGGTTCGGGTTACGCAGCTGACCAACGGCATCGGCGATCAGTGCGCGTGCTGATCCATCGCGGTCTCCGCGGCGATGAAGCTGCCAAGCCGGGTGGTTTGTAGCCATGGCGGAGTTCCGGGCGTCAGCATCAGGTCAGATGAACAATCGCGAACGTGTCGTCCGACGCTCGGAACACCACGTCATCACACACCCTTCACACTTCGCCAGTGCGCTCAGGGCGAGGCCGTGCAATTTCATGGCCCGGTCCGATTTCCTTCTCTGCCTCCCGCTCGAACGCGCGAGCATACGCGGGTTCGAGTCGGAACCATGGCTCGCGAAAGTCCTCAGAGCTCACGCCAGCAGCGTGTAACGTATGCGCGTTCATCGGCAGGACCGAGCGGTTCGGTTCAGTCAGATGAGTACGTGCCTCCTCCGGGAGCATCCAACAAGTAGAAGGGGTGGCGACCACGTCACCGGAGGCGGTGAGACGCGTCTTCGTGACCTGGCCACGCTAGCCCGGTGCGTGTGAGTCGGTGGCGGCGTCCGATTCCTTCCCTGCGGCCGCTCGGCGCCAAGGTAGGGAGCCGTCTAATTCGATCTCCAGTGAAAAGCTGAGGAAGGTCCGGACCAACACGATGAGTCCGAGCGCCATCGCGCTCGCCAGCGTGGGGTCGACGGTGATCGTCAACACGATGTCGGCGATGATGAGGAACTCCAGGCCGAGGAGGATGGCTCGCCCGACGTTGCGCCGTGCCGCTTCGTAGGCCCGCAGGCCTCCTATTCGCCGGTACGAGAACGCGGCGGTGACGAAGGCAGCCAGCGAGCCCACGACGAGAATCACCACACCACCGATCTCGAACCCGTGCACGACCATCTCCATCAGGTCGTCAAAGCTGATCTCGGGCATCTGCCGAGGATCCCACGGAGTAGGGATCAACACCACAGCTCTGCTGGGCATCTGGAACGCGGTGCGATCCTGTAGTAGAGCGCCCAGGCCACCGTGCGATGGCCTGGGTGCTGACCGCCAGCGGCGCATCCGTACCTGGGCGTGGACGGTCGTGATCGATCCGGTGTCAGTCCGGGAGATTTCGCCTTGGAGACGCTCGCTGGGGAAGACGCGCCTTGGGGAAGGGCAGCTGGTGCCCGCGCCCGTCGCGGCAATGAGTGCGTCCGTGAGCCTGATGCGTCGGCGCTGAGGCATGCGCAGGGTGCATCCTGTCCCATGAGCGATAGTGGGGAGCAGCGTATGAACAAGGTTGTCGCCTGGGTACGCGCGGAGTTGGCGGAGCAGGCGGGTTTCCCGACTGATGTCGCGACCCAGGGAGCCGAGCTGGCCTGCTTCTGGAGAGGGCGATTCGACCTTGCCGGTTCAGCCACTGCGGTGACCGTGGCCCGTGCCACCCCGCGGCTGCCCGGAGGCAGGTCCTGGTGGCACCGAGACGGGCTGCGCTTCAGGCAGTGGGCGGTCGAGCGGCACCACTGGCCGGACGAGGCGTGGGACGCCATCGGGGAGCTGCTTGCCGAGCCGGCACCGGACGCGTTCGACATCAACTGGCCGGCTCACAAGGTGTTCCGGGTCGTTGAGGTGCCGCCCGGGGCGCGGGTGGGCGACACATTCGTGCTTGGCGATGGCATGGGAAACCGTGTCCGGCTCATTGTTGTTGAGCGCGACGGCCAGATCGGTGTCGCGCGACACGAGGACCTGGGGCATCCGCTCAACGACCTCTACGACCAAAGCCTGCGCGAGGCGCGCGATCTGTTCGGAACTCAGCCAGAGTCAGCCACCTAGACGATCACGTCGACGATTGCGATGGCCGCCCCAGCGGTCACCCTGTCGGCGGCTGTTTATTGCCCTGGGCTGGCTGGCCGGTCAGTCTGCGGGTAGGTGCCCGGTCGGACGCTCTCTCTAGCGGCTGCCCATCCCTGATCACAGGATGTGGCTCTTTCATGGCGTGCGGCCCGGCCGGGCACCGCGGCGAGGCGTGGCTCGAGAAGGGTCTGCTCTGCTCGTAACAGCGTTGCCCGTCCTCGCTGTCCAGGAGTCCGTGCGTGGTGAGGAGGCGGCGGTGATGGACCGTGTGATTATTGGGGTGGATCCGCACAAGCGGTCGGTGACGTTCGAGGCCCGCGACACCCGGGAGGTGCTGCGGGTGGTGGGCACGTTGCCCACGACCAAGGATGGCTATCGGGCGTTGCGGCAGGTGGCGCGGCAGTGGCAGGACCGGGTCTGGGCGATCGAGGGCGCGAACGGCACTGGCCGGCCGCTGGCGCAGCGGTTGCTGGCCGACGGGGAGCGGGTGTTGGATGTGCCGGCCAAGCTGGCCGCCCGGGCCCGGGTGTTCGACACCGGGCAGGGTCGCAAGACCGACGCCACCGACGCCCACGCGGTGGTGATGGTGGCGCTGCGCGACACCGGGTTGCGCGAGCTCACCATGGACGACGAGTTGGTGGTGCTGCGAATGCTGTGCGACCGGCGCGACGAGTTGTCCAAGGCCCGAGCGCAAGGGTTGAACCGGATGCACCGGCTGTTGACCGAACTAGTCCCGGGCGGGGTACCAACCAAGAAGTCCGTGGCCCAGTACCGGGCGATGCTCGCTGGGGTGCGGCCCCGTGACCAGCTCGGACGCACCCGGCGGCGGTTGGCCGCGGACCTGCTGGCCGAGCTGGCCCAGATCGAGGCCCGACTGAAGCAGCTGAAGGCTGAGCTGAAACAGGCGGTGCTGGCCCGCGGGTCAGGCCTGATGAACATTTACGGGATCGGACCGGCCGGCGCTGCCCGGATTCTCGCCGATGTCGGCGACATCGCCCGGTTCCCGGACCGCAACCACTTCGCCTCTTGGACCGGTACCGCCCCGATCGACGCTTCGTCCGGCGAGCAGATCCGGCACCGGCTCTCCCGCGCCGGGAACCGGCGACTGAACCACGTGCTCTACATGGCCGCGTTCGTGCAGCTGCGTCACGACACCGACGGCCGGGCCTACTACCGGCGCAAAATCGCCGCCGGCAAGACCCCGATGGAGGCGATGCGGTGTCTGAAGCGGCGGCTGTCCGACGTGGTCTACCGGCAACTCCTCACCGATGCCGCCCGGCGCGAACAGGAAGCACAGGCGGGCCCGGGAGGGCACCGCGGGGCGCCACTCACATCCAGCGCGGCCGACCTGACCCCGCACGTCGGCACTTCGGATCAGCCACAGCCCGGACCCGCACCAGCAACGCTACCCCTCGCCCCAGCAGCCTCGGGCGCGGCCTCGATAGCCGCCCCGAAGCGCCGGCGCGCCCGAGGGGTCAACGTGCAGCGCCCCACCGGACGAACGACGTTGACCCCGACCAGCGCCGGCGCACCATAACGGCGCTCGAGACCACGCCCCCTTGACAACCGACGCCATAGAAGGGAGCCATGAGAGTGAACTGACCTCTCGACCCGCATCGCCGACTGCGGTCTGGCGCTGGTGGCCGGGCCGCCCGTCCGAAGATGTGCAGGGTGATGGCTGGACCGCCGGCGCTGGCCCTGCGGTGTTAGAGCTTTCGGGCGCGCATCACGAAGACGCTCGGCATGAAATCGCGGATCGGGTTCCCGTCGGCCTCGGTCCGCCGATCCTCGTAGAACCCGGTGAGCACGAACCCGGCAGCGATGAGCCCACCGATCTGGGATTCCATCGAATGGCTGAAGTGGAACATCCCCGACTCCTGCCGCCGCCGCTGCAGCGCCTCGGGACTCAGGCTATCGATCTCGCGATAGGGCAGCGGGTTCTTGACCACGAAGATGCCTTGGTTGTCGAGCGACTCCTCGTCGAAGACGAACTCGTCCGGGTTCAGGAAGCCGCTAATCAGGGTGCCGCCCTGGACCAGCACGCGGTGACACTCGGCCCACACCAGGGTGAGGTCCGGGACGAACAACGTCGAGACGGGGTTCACCAGCAGGTCGAAGCCCTGGTCGGGCAGGACGCGGAGGTCGGCCATGTCGGCCTGCACAGTGGTGATGTCGAGGCCGTCGCGCTCGGCGACGAACCGATCCTGGTCGAGCTGCCGGGACGACAGGTCCACCACGGTGACCCGGGCGCCGGCGGCCGCCAGGATCGGCGCCTGCTGTCCGCCGCCGGAGGCCAGGCAGAGCACGCGGGCCCCGGCGAGCGGCGCAAGCCAGTGTCTCGGCACCGGCCGCTGCTCGCTAACACACAGCGACCACTCGCCGCGGCGGGCTGCGGCCACCTGCTCGGCAGAGACAACCTGGGTGTACGGATTGTCACCCCGGTCGACGGCGTGGTCCCACGCACGCCGGTTGAGGTCCTGAATACGGTCCCGGAACGTCATCGCGCCGCCTTCTCCTGAGCAGTGTAGGCCGGCCGAGCGTGGCACGGACGACGAGCCGGCCGCACCCGGATTCCCCACGCACGCGATCACAGACGTCGGGGAGAGCGGCGCTTCCCGTGGCGGTGAAGATCGCGTTGTGGCGGTTCGATCGTCCCATGCACGAAGTCAAATGCCCTCTCGTCGGCAGAAGTGAGTGGTGCCGAGGTGATAATCGGTTACGTTCTGCTTCACGAGGCCGCTCATGCGATGTCGCTAAGCGATGATGGCCCGGCGGCCGCGAGAGACCTTCACGGTGCCGTCAGCCTTGAGTTGGGCAAGGGCACGGTGGGCAGTGCCGACCGCGACGCCGTAGCGGGCAGCGAGGTCCTTGACCGAAGGCAACTGGTTGCCGGCGCTAAGCGCTCCGCACGCGATTGCCCCGCGGAGATCGTTGGCGATGCGTTGATACGGGCTGGCAGGCTCGGGCGATTCGATGGAGTTCGGCGCAGCCCCGACGAGTTCCCTTACTGACGACTGAGAATCTCGGGACGGCACGCGGGTAGCCAGGCTGCTGGCGGCTCGCTGATCGGCTTCAGACAGCCAGGCGGCGTACACGCGGAGTGTGGTGGCGCCGCCTCCGCCATGGCCGAGCCGCCCGGCGATCGTGCGGATGTCCACTCCTGCATTGATCAGCTCAGTGGCGGAGTAGTGCCGCAGCCGATGCAGGGTGGTATCGATCCGTAGACGCTGGGCCATGCGCTGGTACTTCTGGGTGATCGAGTTGGGCACCGGCGGCGTGCTGCCGTCCGGTGACAGCGAGAACACGTAGGCGTTGGCGGAGAGCTGAATGCCGAGAGCCTTCGCGCGCTCCATCCACCGAGCCCGATGTTCCCGGAGCACCTCGATGGTCTCGGCGTCGAGCACGACCCTGCGCTGCTGGTGGGTCTTGGTGTCCTTCTCGTCAAGCCGGCCTTCCTCGTTGACGAACATCGCCGTGCGGATGGTGAGCACGGACTGCTCTAGGTCGATGTGCGACCAGCGCAGCGCGCACAGCTCGCTTCGCCGGGCGCCGCTAGTCATCGCCAGCCAGACGAAGGTGCCCCAGTCGGGATCGAGTGCGAACGCCGCTTTGGCCAGCCGAGCCGCCTCATCGGCGGTCGGTGGCTGGGGGTTGGGCTGCGGCATGCGAGGTGGCTCGGCGTGATCTGTGGGGTTGACCGTGAGCCAGCTCCAGCGGACTCCACGACGGAAGGCCGCGCTGAGGATCCAGTGGATGGCCCGGATGCTGGAGTCGGACAGCGGCCGGCACGCATGGGGCTTGCAGGTCCGCTGGCAGCTGCGGCAGTCGGGCGGATCGCACGGAGCCTCGGCGTGCTCGTCGCACAGGTGGGGTCGCTGGGTTCGATGCTGGATGAAGGTCCGTCCACCGCAATGGTCCTTGCACTTGCGAAGGTCGGCATAGAACGATTCGAGGACCTCGGCGTCCACTCGAGCAACAGGCAGATGCCCGAGGGCCGGCCGGATGTGCTTGTCGATCTTGGTGAGATAGCCGCGCCTGGTGCTGGCCTCGGCGTCGAGCACCTCCAGCCAGCGGTCCAGCAGCTGGTTGAGGGGCGCCGTTGTGCGCGGGTTCCGCTTCTCGTCGACCTGGTTGAGCAGTCGGGTGAGGACCTTCTCCGCCTCCGCCCTGGCGCGTGGGCCAGGAGGAACGGTCTCCCTGAGGTCGAGGCGACGCTTTGACACCGGGTCGATGCCGCCGTACACACGCACGCGCAGCGCACCGGACGGCAACTCCTGCATCGACCCACGAGGCCGTCGACGGCGTCTATTCGCGCCTGCCATGGCGCGGTCGTACCAGCGATTCGTGTCACGACCCGTGCCACGACGGCGGAATCGGATCAAAGAAACTAGAAAGACTTACCTGGTCGGAGTGGGCGCCCCCGGCAGGATTCGAACCTGCGACACACGGTTTAGGAAACCGTTGCTCTATCCCCTGAGCTACGGGGGCGTGGGAATTCACGTTGTTCGTCCCAACGCATGAAACCCCGAAAACAGTACCCGTCCGCAGGTGCGGTCGACGAACCGGCTAGCACGTCACGCCGACGACACGGCTCGGGAGTGCAAACGCCGACGAGCCATAGGCTGTTCCGGTCGTATGTTACGAGCGTGCTGACTCTGCTTCTGGTGTTCCGCCGGCTGATCGCGGTCATACGCACAGCTGTGGCCGACCGAACGTTTCGCGGCGCGGCGATCAGCCTCGTCACCCTGCTCACGCTGGCTACGATCTTCTATCACGTCGTGGAAGGGTGGTCCGTGATCGACAGCATCTACTTCGCGGTCGTGACGGGTCTGACCATTGGATACGGGGATTTTGTGCCGCAGTATTCGATCTCCAAGGTGTTCACGATCTTCTACGCCCTGCTTGCCGTCGGGCTCTTCGTCACGCTGGCCACATCACTCGCCAAGGCGTCGCTCGAGAGGACGGCCATGCGCAGGCGCCGCCCGCCACCGGAGGAGGACTCCGGAACTTAGCGCGTCGGGCTGTCGCAGCCGCCACCTGCCGTACCCGAGGGGCCCGCAAGATCATATGGTCACGAGTGGAGACGGGCGCGCCGGCGTTTCGCACAAGTCGGGACCACATGATCATGAAAGCAACAAATCACTCAGCTCAGTAGCGCATACCGAGGACCGCGTGCACGTCGGCAAGTGTCCGGTTGGCCTCCTCGTTCGCCCGGTCAGCACCCTTCGACAGCACCGACCGGACCAGGCCGGCGTCGTCGGCTAGCTCGGCGCGCCGCTCACGCATTGGTCGCAGGTGCTCGTTGACCGCCTCGGTCACCACTCGCTTCAGCAAGAAGGCACCGCCATCGCCTACCTGAGCGGCTAGCGACTCCGGTGACGTCCCGGCGCACAGCGCGCCGATGAGAAGCAAGCTGGCAACCTCCG
>Ga0256867_10001075_pt1 | contig 11335 bp, 13 predicted proteins | sample RVTome_15_FD_185939 | JGI IMG/M metagenome (GOLD analysis project Ga0256867, IMG submission 185939) | Soil microbial communities from uranium-contaminated site in the Upper Colorado River Basin, Wyoming, United States - RVT150D86 (HiSeq) ... | reverse complement strand
GACGCCGTGTACGCCGGCCGGCCCGGCGAAGACGAGGCGGCGAGCGCCGGCCTGGCCGCCGAGACGCTACCGGGTGCCGGTGTCGGCGACGATCGGGTCCGCGAGGTCGTACGCCTCGTCGAGCTCACGGCGACACACGACACGAATCCCGGTGACGCCAACGGTGCCGTTCTCTGCGACGCCGACCTGGCGGTGCTGGGCGGTGAACCGCAGGAGTATGCCGCCTATGCCGCGGCCGTTCGAGCCGAGTACCCCGTGACCGACCACGATTACCGTCGCGGGCGGTCGGCGGTGTTGCGTCGCCTGCTCGCCCTCGATCCCTTGTACCGAACGCCGACCGGCGCGAGCCGCTGGGCGGCCGCCGCCCACCGCAACCTCAAGGCTGAGCTGGACCTGCTTTCCGTCTCCTGAGTCCGGCGTCGTGGAGCCGGCGCACCAGCTCCCGGCTGCTGACCGGCTCCGCCCCGGCCGCGATGACCCGGCCGTACATGTGCTCAGGGACGTCGTAGTGGTCGCGCTCGAAGCCCCGGCGCGGCAATCCGACGCGAGCGGCGAAGGCGTGCAGTTCGTCCAGCGACTCGTCCGACACCAGGTGCGACCACAATCGACCATGCCCCGGCCAGGTCGGCGGGTCGACCAGGATCATCGCGCCGCCGCGCCCACCGCGTCGTCGACCAGTGTCCGCCACGACCGCACCATTGCAGCGTCGACGTACGCCTTCCACGAACCGGCGGGCCGAACCCGCGAGCCCACGTGGAACTTGCGAACTCCGGCTCTGGCCAGCCACGGGACGTGGTCGGCTTTCAGCCCACCCCCGGCCATTATCAACTCGGCCACCTGCGGATCGTCGGAGGCTCGGCGGCACAGCTCGTCCAGCCCGGCCGCGACGCCACGGGCCGAACCTGCGGTCAGCACGGTGTCCATACCGCGGAAGGTACGCACGGCCGTCCACGCCCGATCGTGATCGAGGGCGTGATCTATGGCGCGGTGGTGGGTCCACGGCAGGCCGCTGAACTCCTCGGCCAGCACCATGGTGACTTCGAGGTCTATCTCTGCCGACGGGCCCAGGAATCCGAGCACGAAACCATCCGCACCGGCCGCAGCCAGCTGGTTGGCCGCGCCCTTGAGCCGGGAGAGCTCCGATCCGCTCGTCGAGAATCCGTCGTTGGCCCGCAGCATCACCCGGATGGGGATATCGCATTCGTCGCGCACGTCGCGCAGGGTCCGGACGTCCGGCGTCAGTCCGTCGGACTCCATGTCGGCGACCAGTTCGATGCGGTCCGCCCCGCCTTCCTGGGCTCCGGCCGCGTCGCCCGGGCCGAGCGCGATGACTTCCAGCAGCGCTGCCACCCAGGCCTCCCTTCGAACCGTCTCCGCCACGGGTGGACATAGTGTGCCAGGCCGGCTGGGCGCAACGTCCCGGCCCTGGCACCATCGAAGAGTGACCGACGACGTACTGCTTGGCGCCCGCGCTCTGGTGCTCAGAGACCTCAGCGCGCAGGGCTTCGACTCCGCCGCCGCAGTCGACGTCCTCGATGACGTGGTCGCCGAACGCCGCTGGTGGGTCGAGCAGTGGCCGGACGGTGCCGACTTCGTCGCCGGGCAGATCGCGCAAGACGTCCAGGATCGGCTCCTGGACACGCAACTGGGCCGTTGGCCGCGGTGCACAGCGTGCGACAACATGTCGATCCACGAGCTGCGGATCACTCCTGAGCTGGGCCGCGATCCCCAGTGGGTGTGCGAAGAGTCGGGAATCGCAGTCTCCCCGTTGGGAGCGTTGCGCGCGTCGATGCCGGGCTAGGGATGCGTGGCACGATCAAAGGGGGGTGAGACACGACCGGCGGGTGGGCGACACGACCGTGGGGGCGTGGCACGACCGACGGCGCCGATCCCACCTCCCGAGTGAAACCGCTCCTTCCTGATCAAAGCGTCGCTGATCATGAGATTTTGGGTGTCTGGCCGACGGATTGATCAGGGAGGAACGATTTCCCTCGGGTGATCATTTTCGTAGAAGGGGCGGCGCGCCACATTCGGAACGTCCAGTGAGCGCCGAGGCAATCTCGATCAGGCAGAACGGCAAGGGCGGCGCACCCCGGTGGAGTGCGCCGCCCTTCATATCCCAACGGGCGGGGCTGGACTCAGAAGTCCATGCCGCCCATGTCGCCGCCCGCACCGGCCGGAACCTTCTCCTTCTCCGGCTTGTCGGCAATGACGGCCTCAGTGGTGAGGAACAGCGCGGCGATCGACGCGGCGTTCTGCAGCGCCGAGCGGGTCACCTTGGCCGGGTCGATGACGCCCGCGGCCATCAGATCCTCGTACTCACCGGTCGCGGCGTTCAGGCCGTGGCTCTCGGGGAGGCCGCGGACCTTCTCGACCACGACGCCACCCTCGAGACCGGCGTTGACCGCGATCTGCTTGAGCGGAGCCTCGACGGCCACCTTGACGATGTTGGCACCAGTGGCCTCGTCGCCGTCGAGCTCGAGCTTCTCGAACGCCTTCGCAGCGGCCTGCAGCAGGGCGACGCCACCTCCGGCGACGATGCCCTCCTCGACGGCCGCCTTGGCGTTGCGAACGGCGTCCTCGATGCGGTGCTTGCGCTCCTTCAGCTCGACCTCGGTCGCCGCGCCGGCCTTGATGACGGCCACGCCGCCGGCCAGCTTGGCAAGCCGCTCCTGCAGCTTCTCGCGGTCGTAGTCGCTGTCGGAGTTCTCGATCTCGGTACGGATCTGGCTGACCCGGCCCGCGATCTGGTCGGCGTCGCCGGCACCCTCGACGATCGTCGTCTCGTCCTTGGTGACGACCACCTTGCGGGCCTGGCCGAGCAGGTCGACGGTCGCGTTCTCCAGCTTGAGGCCGACGGTCTCGCTGATGACCTGGCCACCGGTAAGGATCGCGATGTCCTGCAGCATGGCCTTGCGGCGGTCACCGAAGCCCGGCGCCTTGACGGCCACCGACCTGAAGGTGCCCTTCAGCTTGTTGACCACCAGAGTGGCGAGGGCTTCGCCCTCGACGTCCTCGGAAATGATCAGCAGCGGCTTTCCGGCCTGCATGACCTTCTCCAGCAGCGGGAGCAGGTCCTTGACGGTGGAGATCTTCGACTCGACCAGCAGGACGTACGGGTCCTCCAGGACGGTCTCCTGGCGCTCGGGGTCGGTCACGAAGTAACCGGAGATGTATCCCTTGTCGAAGCGCATACCCTCGGTGAGCTCGAGCTCGAGGCCGAACGTCTGCGACTCCTCGACGGTGATGACACCTTCCTTGCCGACCTTGTCCATCGCCTCGGCGATCAGATCACCGATCTGGGCGTCGCCGGCGGAGATCGACGCGGTCGCGGCGATCTGCTCCTTGGTCTCGACCTCCTTGGCCGAGCCGAGCAGCTGCTCGGACACCGCCTCGACGGCCTGCTCGATGCCGCGCTTGAGCGCCATCGGGCTGGCGCCGGCGGCCACGTTGCGCAGGCCCTCCTTGACGAGCGCCTGGGCGAGCACGGTCGCCGTGGTGGTGCCGTCGCCCGCGACATCGTCGGTCTTCTTCGCGACCTCCTTGACGAGCTCGGCCCCGATCTTCTCCCACGGGTCCTCGAGCTCGATCTCCTTCGCGATCGAGACGCCGTCATTCGTGATGGTCGGGGCGCCCCACTTCTTCTCGAGGACGACGTTACGGCCCTTCGGGCCGAGGGTGACCCTGACAGCGTCGGCAAGCTGGTTCATGCCGCGCTCAAGGCCACGCCGCGCCTCCTCATCGAAGGCAATGATCTTGGGCATAGGTTTCCTGGTCCTCCCGGGTAGCGGGTGGATGTTCCGGCTCGACGCCCGCGACGGACGGTCACGGCCCAACGGCTCACGTCACCGCTGTACCGGGACCTCGCCGAACCGGTTTCCTTATCACTCTCACTATGAGAGTGCTAACACGTGTTTAGCACTCTCGCCCGGCGAGTGCAAGCCCGAAGGGCTACATCGGCCGTAGGTGAACGGACGCCGTGCAACCTACGCTGGTCCGCGGCCCCGTGTACCAAGCAGCCAGCCACCGACGACGGCCAGACGACGATCGACGCACAGTCGATCGTCGAACACGCACCTGACGATCTCCGATGCGCCGGATGGTGAGCACGCCACCGCGTGGCTGGCGGACGCCTTCCCACGGGCTGCCGGACGCCGTCCCCCGGCGGCTAGGCTGGCCTGCCATGACGGCAGGCATCGAGGGCGGCGAGGCGGCGGACACACCCGTCAGACTCTCCGCACGCTCGGTGGCGTGGCGGCTGATCGTCGTCGTGGTCTGCCTGGGTGTCCTCACCTTCGCGCAGCTCACCGACACCGACGACTTCTTTCCGCTGAGCAGGCTGTCGCAGTACGCCTTGGCGCCCGGGCGCGATGGCGTCGTCAAATCGACGTACATCCTGGCCGATAACACCGCCGGCGAGCAGGTGCGAGTCCCGCTCAACGCGACCGGCGTCGGGATCGGGCGAGCCGAGGTCGAGGGCCAGCTGGGTCGGATCATCGACGATCCCTCCCTGCTGCAAGCGATAGCGAATGCCTGGGCGCAGTTGCATCCGGACCAGCCGCAGTACGAGCGGCTCTATCTCAAGCGCGACGTCTACCCGCTTGTCGACGGCAAGCCGGCAGGTGACCGCGAGACCATCGAACTCGCGGTCTGGGAGGTCGAGTGATGCGCCGGGTCGTCGACTGGTGGATCACCCCGATCCCACTGGCCCGCATCGCTTTACTGCGGCTGGCCGTCTACCTGTTCCTCATCTTCGACGTCATGCGTCTCAGCAATGACGTCATCCCGCACGGCTACGCTCCCGAACTGTACGACCCCACCTTCCTGGCCCGCTTCTTCCAGCTGCCCGCACCAACACCTGAAGCCGGTCATGTCCTGCGAGCGATCATCGTCGTCGGCGCGATCGTGGTCGGTTCGGGACGCCTGCCCCGCCTAGGTGGCTGGACGGTCGCGGCGGCGTTCCAGATCTGGTTGCTGTACAGCATCGGATTCGGGTACGTCTACCACGACCACATGGCCCTGGCGATCGCCTGCTGGGTACTGCCGACCGTCGGGCACGCCGGTTTCACGGATCAGCGCCGGAGTGAGGGAGCCGGGTGGGCGGTCCGGTGCATCCAGGTTGCGGTCGTGCTGACTTACGTCGGCTCGGCGTTCATGAAGTGGATCCGGTCCGGCTCGCCGATCACCTGGGCGAACAGTTCGGTGTTCACCTGGGCGATCATGCGACGGGGAACTGATCTGGCTCGCTGGACGCTGGAACAGCCGGCCGTGCTTCGCGTTGCCCAGTGGGTCCTCATCCTCGCCGAGTTCGCCTCGCCGGTCGTGCTCTTCCTCAAGGGCCGCCTGCTCGCGATGTCGATCTTGTTCTTCCTCAGCTTCCACTTGATGACCTTTCTGGCCCTAGGCATCCACTTTCTGCCCACGGCCATCTGCTGGCTGGCTTTCATGCCGCTGGAGCGGCTGGTGCCCTGGGCCGAGCGACGGGGCGCTGCACGGCTATGGCGCGAGGGACGGCAGCCGGCGGATCCCGAACCGATCGCGTAACGCCCGGCGCGCCGCGTGCAGGCCGCACATGCCGTGGACGGCCGGCCCGGGCGGCGTCGCCGAGGAGCACAGGTACACACCGGCCAGTGGTGTCTTGTACGGATCCCACCGCGGAACGGGACGAGCCAGCATCTGCCAGATCGTGACTGCGCCGGCCGCGATGTCACCGCCCACGTAGTTGACGTTGTGCCGATCCATCTCCGCCGCCGGAATGACCTGCCGACCCACCACAACGTCGCCAAAGCCGGGCGCGAATCGCTCGATCTGCGCCTGGACGATATCGCCCACATCAACGGTCGAACCAGCCGGTACGTGGGCATACGTCCAGAACGGACGGACACCGTTCACCACCCGGGCCGGATCCAGGACCGCCGGGTCCGAGGCGAGGATCATCGGGCGCTCGGCGTGGCGCCCGCTGAAGACCGCGGCTTCGGCCGCCGCCATCTCGGCCCGGGTGCCACCGACATGTATCGTCCCTGCCTGCCGAACCTCGGGCTGTGCCCACGGCACCGCGTCGGACAATGCGAAATCGACCTTTGCGACAGCGTTGCCGTGGCGATAGCGCGAGACCGCCCGGACATAACTCGCCGGCATCCGATCACCGGCAATGCGGACAAGTGCCGCCGGTGTGGTGTCGAACAGGTAGGCCGCTGCTCGAGGCAGCTCGCGCAGATCGGTTACCTCGGCACCGGTCATGACCGTGCCGCCGTGGGCCTTGAGGTCGGACACCAGGGCATCCGTGATCGCCTGACTCCCACCGACTGGAAGTGGCCAGCCGGGTGCGTGAGCGAGTGCGGCCAGTACAAGCGATGCCGCACCGGCTGCGAGGCTCGGCAGCGGAGTGATCGCGTGCGCCGCCACACCGGTCAGCAGAGCCGGCGCGATGTCTGTTCGCCACCGCAGGTTCCACAACGACGTTCCCTGGTCCAAGGTGGCCAACAACACCCGTACGGCCGTAACCGCGTCGCGCGGCACCCGGCGGCGGTCGAACGTCCCGAACTCGACGACCCCGCCGGCGTGGTCCGAAAGCGGCTGCATCAGACGCCGCCAGGTCGCCCCGTCCGCGCCGAGGCCCTCGACCGTCCGGTCCAGGTCGCGGTATGCGATTCCGGCCCGGCCCCCGTCCAGCGGTTGGGCGTACGACACGTCCGGGTACCGGAGCTCGACACCGCGAGCCGTCAGATCGAACTCCCTGAAGAACGGAGACGAGGCGGCCATCGGGTGAACGGCGGAGCAGATGTCATGCCGCACACCTGGGGCCAGGCCCAGTTCGAGAGTGCGGGCACCACCCCCGATGGTGTCCTGCGCCTCGAACACCTCGACCTGCAGGCCTGCCCGAGCCATGATCACTGCAGCGGCCAGCCCGTTGGGGCCGGAACCGACGACGACAACGTCCGTCACGCCGCCAGCCTACGAGCCCCGCGATAGCGGAACGGCCCGGTCCTAGGAAGAACCGGGCCGTAATCGGTGCTGATCTTCAGACGATCCGCACGTGCTCTGCCTGCGGGCCCTTGGGACCCTCGCCCACCTCGAACTCCACCCGCTGACCGTCCTCAAGACTGCGGTAGCCATCCATCTGAATAGCGGTGTAGTGAACGAAGAGGTCGTTCTCGCCGTCTACAGCGATGAAGCCGTAGCCCTTCTCGGAGTTGAACCACTTCACCGTGCCCTGAGCCATTCCCTCTCCCTGTGCAGGGGCGTCGTCGAGCCCCATCGGTGTCTGGGGCCCGGGTCGTGCCCGCTCCACCCACCCCATGCCCCGTGTTCGGGAGGTCTTGCGTGCCTGGTTCCGCGCGGTCGCGTCACCCCGACCGGGGATGACCTTACACGCTGATCCAGTACCCTCAACAGATGCGCCGGAGCGTCCGTAACGTCCGTCCTCGCGGGCGCGGGCCGGTCAGTAAAACCATTGGAATCCTCGGCGAATTGCTGTTGACCGCCGGCGTTCTGATCTTGCTCTACGTGGCCTACGTGCTGTGGGGCACCGGCATCCAAACCGAGCGGGCGCAGGACGAGATGCGCGAGCGGATCGAGACCGCCTGGGAGCTGCCCGCACAGGAGTCGACCGAGGCCCCGCCGGACGAGGCTTCGCCGGACGAGACCACCGCCGAAGCCGATTCACGTCTCGAGGTCGACGAGGTCTTCGCAATCATCCGGGTACCCCGGCTCGGCAGTGACTGGGAGTGGATCGTGGTCGATGACGTCGATCTCGAAAGTCTGACCCGCGGACCGGGACACTACTCGCACTCGGCCATGCCCGGCGAACTCGGCAACCTCGCGATCGCCGGCCACCGCTCAGGACACGGCGCGCCGTTCCACAACCTCGATCGACTCCAGGTGGGAGACACCATAGAGATCGAGCGGGCCGACGGTGTGTGGACGTACAGCGTCGACCAGGCACCCTCCGTTATCGACCCCTCGGACGTTTGGGTTGTCGACCCTGTGCCCGGCGCCGCCGCGGAGGCCGAACCGTCCGAGCGCCGGATCACCCTGACGACGTGCCACCCGAGGTACGGCTCGAGTCAGCGGATGTTCGTCAGCGGCGTGCTCACCAGCGGGGAGGAGATCTGATGTACGCGTGGGTCTGGCGGCATCTCCCCGGCCCGTGGCCGGTTCGGGTTCTGATCGCGCTCGTGCTGGCCGCGGCGATCGCCGGCGCATTGTTCCTGTGGGGTTTCCCCTGGGTAGAGCAGACGTTCGGCCTCAACGACGTCACCGTCGGCTGAAGCCGCGCACCGGGTGGGGACAACGCCATTCCCCACTGTTTTGTGAAGAACTGCGGCACGATCTTGAAAGTTGGGGTCTCCATTTAGATACCCTTGAGCGGCTACGCTGTGCGCCGTGGCGGTGGCCGGTGAAGACTACCCGCGGTCGTTTGCGGAGATGCGTGCGTGGTTCGATACGGACTGGAAGTGCCGGGACTATCTGGATTGGTTGCGGTGGCCGGACGGGTTCGTGTGTCCGAGCTGCGGCAGCGGGGCTGGTTGGCGGCTGACGGATCGGCTGGCGCGGTGGAAATGCGGGGGTTGCGGGCGCAAGGTGTCGGCGACCGCGGGCACGGTCTTTGACAAGACCCGGACCCCGTTGACGGTGTGGTTCGCCGCGGCGTGGCGGCTGGTCGGGGACAAAGTCGGGGTGTCGGCAACGCAGATCCAGCGTGAGATGGATCTTGGCTCGTATCAGACGGCGTGGGCGATGTTGCATCGTTTCCGGTCGGTGATGGTGCGACCGGGACGGGATCGGCTGCGCGGCGACGTGGAGGTTGACGAGAGCTATCTGGGGGCGCCGCAGACCGGTGGGTTCGGTCGTGGTGCGCTGGGAAAGGTGCTGGTGGCCGGCGCTGTCGAGCGTGATGACGGACGCGCGGGACGGGCCCGGCTCGCAGTCATCCCCGAGACTGATGTGCTGAGTCTGCGGGCTTTCTTGATCGCCAACGTGGAGCCGGGAAGCCGAGTGATCACCGATGGCCTACTTTCGTACCGCGGGGCGACGGGCGACCTCTACACTCACGATGCGACCTCGGTCGCATCGACTGGGCTGACCGCTCATGAGGTACTTCCGGCGGTGCATCTGATCTTCTCGCTCGTCAAGCGATGGCTAATGGGCACCATCCAGGGCTCGATCAGCCCCGAGCATGTGCAGGCCTACCTCGACGAGTGGGTCTTCCGGTTTAACCGGCGCCGATCACGCAGCCGCGGGCTCCTGTTCCACACCCTGCTCAGTCACGCCGTCGGCGCTGAACCGATCACCTATAACGATCTCCGTAAGGCTGGTCGCACCCGCCCGCCGCCACGTCCAGTATCAGGAGCTCGAGCCGCACCGCCAAGCCTCGATGTCGGCCATCCGCTTCTCCCGTGGCGCGACACTCCCGAAACGCCCGCGACCAGCAACGATGCGGAAGCGAGTCCTGACTGGGGTATCTAAATGGAGACCCCAACTCAGATCATTGAGCCCGTTATCGATCTGCGCGGCACGAAAGTGGTTCTTCGATGGCTTTGTACGCCTTGTGCATAGGACGTGCTGTCGGGCACGTCGGCCGATCGTCACGTTGCAGTCGGAAGTGACCTCATTGTCGGGCCCAGACCCCGACGAGTTGGAAACGAAGGGGTACGTCGATGACGATCAGCTCCATCGGGTCATCCGCGGTGACGGTGAGGTCTTCCGGTCCGTGGATCTTGGCCGCGTCGCCGGTCGCGACAGGTTCGCCGTTGAGGGTGCCAGCGCCGTCGATGAGGTAGGCGTAGGCGCCGCGACCGTCGCCGAAGCGCCGGGACAGCCTGGTACCCGGAGTCAGTCGGCTCACCCAGACGCGGGCCTCTTGGCGCAAGTCAAGCCCGTCGTCGCCGGGTGGGCTCATGATCTGCAGCCAGCGGTCGGTCCGGTCGGCTTCGGTGTATTGGTACTGCTGGACGGTGGAGGCGCGGCTGAGAGTGGCCGGCAGGATCCAGAACTGGATGAACCGCAGCGACGAGGTGTCCGAGCCGTTGCGTTCGGAGTGCTCGTCACCGGCGTGGCTGAAGCTCATCACCTGGGCCGCGCCGGGCTTCAGCGTGCCGTTGTTGCCGAGCGAGTCGGCGTGCTCGAAATGCCCGTCGACGACATAGGTCAGCGATTCGATGTCCCGATGCGGGTGCATCGGCCATACCGCGCCGCCGACAATGCTGTCGTCGTTGAACACTCGCAGCGCACCGACTCCCATCTGCTGCTCGTCCCGGTACCGGTCGAAGGAGAAGTGCCACCGGGCCTGGAACCAGCCACCATCGGCGGAGTAGATCTCCTTGTCCTTGCGTATCGACCACATGGCTCGTCTCCTCACGCGCGGCGGTAGGTCATCCGGGATCGGCGATGCGACTCCAGGTTCAGTTGGTGCGGACTGAAGCAATCCTCACACTGTCGCCCCGAATCGCCCAGAGCGCGACGTCCTGGTGGCACCTGGCATGCGGAGTTCGAGAAGGCCATGGGCGACGACGTCGGCACGCCGGCTGCAGTGGCGGCGATCCACAACCTGGTCCGGGAGGGCTACAAGCTATTCGCGGTCGGCGCCTCGGAAGGCTGCGGGCGGCGGCCCGGGGCCGTACGGGCGATGCTCTGGGTGCTGGGCTGGACCCGCTGGACGAGCACTGGGACCCAGCACGTCTGCACGCGCGGAGCGGCTGTCCACAGCGCCAGGCACGGACCGCCGATGTGTGGAACGGAGTTGAGCCAGTCGTCCTGACATCGGTCCAGGTGGGTCTCTGAACAAACTGGGGCAGGGAACTTCTGCGACTTTGCATCCGTTCAGCCCCGTCGCCGTTCAACCGGCATCCGTGACCGACCGATCTCGCATAGCAGGGAGTTCTCCACATGGCTCACGAGCAGACCACCAATCACATCCGCAATCTCATCGTGATCGGTTCCGGCGCCGCGGGTTACACGGCGGCGATCTACGCTGCCCGCGCGAACCTGGCACCGCTCGTTTTCGAGGGTTCGGTAAGTGCCGGCGGTGCGCTGATGACCACGACCGACGTGGAGAACTTCCCGGGCTTCCGCGACGGGATCATGGGTCCCGAGTTGATGGGAGAGATGCGTGCCCAGGCCGAGCGGTTCGGCGCGGAGCTGGTCGCCGACGACGTGGTCGAGGTGGACCTCATTGGCGACACCAAGGTCGTCAGGACTGCGACCGACACATTCCGTGCTCGGGCGGTAGTGCTCGCGATGGGGTCCGGGTACCGCAAGCTCGGAATTCCGGGCGAGGACACTCTCTCCGGTCACGGCGTCAGCTGGTGCGCGACCTGCGACGGGTTCTTCTTCC
>Ga0256867_10001074_pt1 | contig 11337 bp, 9 predicted proteins | sample RVTome_15_FD_185939 | JGI IMG/M metagenome (GOLD analysis project Ga0256867, IMG submission 185939) | Soil microbial communities from uranium-contaminated site in the Upper Colorado River Basin, Wyoming, United States - RVT150D86 (HiSeq) ... | reverse complement strand
AATTATCAAATTCCCTCGGTTCCATAACGATGACCGATCCGATCATCCCCGAGTGGTTCATACCGCAATACTCAGCGCAGAACAGGTGATAGGTGCCCGGCTTGGTTGCTTCAAACCAGAGCATTGTGTACTTACCGGGCAGAACGTCAGCCTTGGTGCGAAATGCAGGTACGAAGAAGTCGTGGATGACATCTTCCGAGGTCATGATCAATTTGATCTTCCGCCCAACCGGCACGTGCAATTGGTTGATCTCCCGTTGCCCGGTCTCGTGCTGTAGTTTCCACATCCACTGCTTCCCGACAACGTAAACTTCAATAGCATTCGCCGGCACGCTGTATTGTTCGAAGTAAACCTGAGCGCCCCAACCAAAGATTGTCATCGCGATGATGAAAGGAATTATGGTCCAGAGAGTCTCAAGCCTATGCGATCCTGCAATGGGACGTGGAATCTCATAGGGAGTGCGGCGCCGGTAGCGAATCACAAAGAAGATCAGGACCGTCGAGATAAGCAGCGTAAAGAAAAGCGTGACGCCCGAGAGATAGAAGTAGAGCGCGTCAACCTTCCAAGAGAAGGTCGAAGCGCTCTCCGGAACTAATGGAATCCACGACTGCATTTACTGCGCGGCGCCTCCAGTCTTCGGCCTCATCACTCCCGGGTTGCGTGCTTTGAGAAGAAACAACATGGCCAGGATTCCAAGAAATGTAATCACACCGGCGATTCTCATCACCTTCATCACTGGTGCGCCATACTTACCTGTGGCCGGATCGTAGTGGTAGCAATAGAGCAGCAGTTGGTCGACCGGCGATCCGATCTTGTTTTCTGATGATTCGATTAATCCCAGGCGTAAGTCGCGCGCGGGATAATCTATGCCGTAAAAGTAGCGCGACAGTGTTCCTTGCGGCGTTGTCAACATGATCGCACTGGCATGAGCAAACTGTTTGGTGGCCTCGTCGTAGCGATAGTGAAACCCGACTGCCTCAGTAAGCTTTTCGATGTTCGCTTGATCGCCGGTCAGGAAATGCCAGCCGTTGCTTGCTCCCGATCGCATTTTCTCCGGCAGATAATCGACGTAGATCCTTTTCTTGGCTGTAGCCAGAACACTTGTTTCGCGCGGATCAAAACTGACAGTGACAACGTCAAACTCGTTACCTATCTGAAAAGGCAGCACCCGAAACGACGTCACCATGCCGTTCAGTACCTGCGTGCAGAGCATTGGGCAGTCGTAGTAAACGAGTGCTAGGACAACAGGTTTCTTTCCGAAGTATTGACCCAGTTTTACTTGCTGACCTGATTCATCACGAAAGTCGAGATCGAGCGGCAACTGGCGATCGAGTTTTTGTTCGATCCGAACGTCGCGCAATGCGGTTGGAAGGCCTGTAGAAGGATTCCCAGTCTCCGGTCGCGCGCCGTACAGTGGCGAACTCGGTCCTGGTGGTCCAGCCTGCGCAAGAACGGCGGACGATGCAGAAAGCAGGCACACTACGAGAAGCATAAGGGTGCCAGCGAAGCATTTGCCTTCCCTGTGCAACCTCTGTGATCTCTGTGTCTCTGTGGTGATCTCTTTCGCCACAGCCACCACAGAGGCACAGAGATCACAGAGGTTGCACAGAGAACAGATCAATGTCATTGCAATTTCTTCTCCGTTTCCCTGCCGGAACTTGCTGCGGTGGGCATGCTGATCGCGTAGTCTTGCAGCTTTCCCGCCGGGCCTTTTACCCGTGATGGCAAACCTTCACCCGAGACGACCTTGTCGATAGCCGCATCAATAGGAATGCCGACCGTGTTGCCCGATTGGTCCCTCAGTCCAGTTCCAAGATTCTCTTCCCATTGCTGGCGCAAGATTCGATACTCAGCTTGCGGCGCACCCTTCTCGAGATTCATTTTCTGCCCGTCTTCGAGCGTTATTTCGAATCCGGGTGCTGCCTGGAGTCGCGGCTCAGGAGGCAAGCGCTCCTCCTTCTCGGTCCGCGCCATTGGTCCAGGTCCGGGCTCCTTTGCTTGTTGCTGCTCAAAGTATCGAAACAAGAGCCACATTCCGATCGAGATCGTAATCGTTACCAAGGTAAGTACGGCCACGAACGTCAGCACGCCACGCACATTGATGTCGCTTGTCTCATGCGTAACCTCGACGTTGCGAATGTGCGAAACGTCCGGCGTCTCCGTCTGATGCCCGTTGTGTTTTTCTTTCCGTGTCATCCGTGTCAATCCGTGCAAATCCGTGGCTAATGTCCCGCTTGCATCTGCGCGGCCACCGATTCAAACTGCGGATCGTTAATCGGAATCAGCGATCGCTTGCTCAACTGCGACGTGAACAGCGCGAGCCACAACCCGCCAAAACCAATCAACGCTATCACGTCCATCCAAATCCACCTGTGCTCGCCCTTGAACGCCGGAACGATCATCCATAGAAGATCTACCATGCGCATCAAGAGTATCAGTGCGGCAACGACAACCAATTTCCGCGGATTGCGTTTCAACCCGCGCGACAGTAGGAATAGAAACGGCGCTCCGAAGTGGAGTATCCCTATTGCGATCACAACGGCGCCCCACGTGCCGTGTGTGCGGACGATGTACCAACCAATCTCTTCCGGAAGATTGCCCGACCATATAATCAGATACTGGGAATAAGCAAAGTAGGCCCACAACATCACCAGTGCCAGCAGCAGTTTGCCAAGATCGTGGAAATGTAACGGCGCCACGATCCGCTTCATCGGCTCTTCTTTCGAGAGCCACGCCATTACAGCAATCACGAATGCCAGCGCACTCAAACTCCACGATGCTACAAAGATAAAACCGTAGATCGTCGAGAACCATTCCGGCTCGAGCGACATGTACCAATCGATCGACGCAAACGTCACGGTGAATATCAGCGCAACCATTCCCGGTCCGCTCAGGACGCGCATGTCTCTGGTGTACCGATTATCCGCGGTGCGATCTTGCGCAAGCGACCACTTGTTCAAAAGGAACATGAGCGCGAGCCAGACTCCGAAACAAACGACCGCGCGGAAAGTAAAAAAGGGAAGATTTAGATACGGCGTCTTGAACTGCACGACAGGATGTTTGGCGAGTTCTTCCTGCTCCGTCCAGTGATAATAGATATAGTGCGCACCAAGAACTATTGGCACAAACAAAACCACCATCAGCGGCAACGTTCGGGTTGCAGCTTCGAGTACACGCCTGATTACGAAACCCCACCCACCGCCCGTAAGGTGTTGAAGCATCAACAAGGCAATTGACCCGACGGCAATTCCGGTCCAGAAGGTCCAACCGATAAGATACGATTGGAAAAACTGTCTCTTATCGAGAAATGCTCCCGCCAGAAGAGCAACGAGAAAAACGACGCCCACGATTAACGCCCGCTTCTGAAAATCGGACATGCTTGGAGGATTGAATGTTTGAATCATTTCTGTCCTCCGGTTGTGGGCGCGGGCGAAACGGTTGGTGACGGGCTTGCCGACGGAGTTGTCGTGTTTTGCTGGCTTGCCTGAAGCGCGCGGAGATAGGCAATTATTGCCCAACGGTCCTGCGCAGGAATTTGTGATGCGTAGGCAGGCATCGCGCCCCAGCCGTTTGTGATCGCGTCAAAGAAATGTCCCACGGGCGCCTGTCGCAGCCGGTCGTCGTTAAATGAAGCTGCGCGCCGGAAGCCGCGACGCACAATCATGCCGTCGCCGTTTCCAGTCAGGCCGTGACAGGCGCTGCAGAATATGTCGTAGCGTTCGCGGCCGCGCATGACTATCTCTTTGGTGACAGGAAACGGAAAAGTTTCGACATCATCAGGATATGCGTTTACCTGTGCGCCTGTAGTCTGTTGTGTTCCGGACGGCGTTGAAGTCCCTGGTGTTGCGGTTTTCTTTCCGGTGTAGAAGGCTGTATCAGAGCGCAGGAAGCCGCGCGGAATTGTTCCCTGAATTGGTTGTCGCATAGACATCCCATCGCCAAAAAAAGTCGTTCCCCGGAAAGGCTTCATCTTGGGCTGGTCCTGCATGTCGCTACGACAACCGGCAGAGACCAGGAGGAGAAGCCCAACCAGGAGCAGGGGCAGACTACAGGAGCAGGTCAAGCGGAGATGTCTTGTCTGCTCCGCCAACATGTTCCTGCTCCTGCACACTGCCCCTGCTCCTGTTTTTTCAGACTTCGACGTCATTAACTTCCACCGCATCCAGACTCTTCAGCAACTCCACCACGGTTTCGTGATCAAACTTCGGATCGTTTGCTTCAACTGCCAAAAAGAACCGATCCCGTGTTGCCAACGCAAAATTCGGTGCGTTGAAAACCGGATGATATGGTTGCGGCAGTCTATTGAGCATAAGCATTCCAAGCACTGCCGAAAACGCCGCGGCCAGCACGATGCATTCAAACGTAATCGGAATGAACGCGGGCCAACTGTTATAAGGCTTGCCACCGACGTTGAGCGGATAGTCGATGTATGCCATCCAGTACTGCATGAAAAAACCGCCGACGCCGCCGAGAACACCGCCGATGAAGACGATCAAGGGCAAACTGGTGTGCGTGAACCCGATGGCTTCAGAAAGTTCCTCGATCGGATACGGGGAATAACCATTGATGCGCCTGTATCCCAGCGAGTAAACGCGTCGCGCTGCCGCAACCAGATCGCTTGGATTTTCAAACTCGGCCATTACGCCGTAGAGCGGAGGCGCGTGACGCCTATGACCCGGCGGATGCTGCGGCCCACCTGCTCCTGAACCCTGCCCCTGGCTTCCTTGTTCTCTTTCCACCTACTCCTCCACCTCCGCTTCTGGAAGGATCGTGCGCATCTCAAAAATTGAGATCATTGGAAGGAAGCGAATAAACAGAAACAGCAGCGTAAAGAAGAACCCGATCGTTCCGACAAACATCGCCCAGTCCCACTGCGTCGGCTGGTACATTCCCCACGATGAAGGAAGGTAGTCTCGATGCAAGCTCGTCACGACGATCACAAAGCGCTCGAGCCACATGCCAATGCTAACGATGAGCGAAATTATCCAAAGCACAAGCAGGTTGGACCGAAACTTTTTGAACCATAAAAACTGAGGCGTGATGATGTTGCACAGAATCAGCGCCCAGTAATACAGCGAGTATGGACCATGCATGCGGTTCCAGATCATGAAGCGTTCGTACTTGTTGCCGCTGTACCAGCCGAAGAACGCCTCCATGACGTATCCGTAACCGACGATCAGCCCCGTCGCGAGCATCACCTTCGCCATGTTGTGCATGTGGCGCATGGTGATGAAACCTTCGAGGCCATAAAACCGTCGCAACGGAATCGTCAGCAACAGCACCATCGCGAAGCCGGCATAGATCGCGCCCGCGACGAAGTAGGGCGGAAAGATCGTCGCATGCCATCCCGGAATGACGCCCACCGCGAAGTCGAGACTGACGATCGTGTGCACTGACAGGACCAGCGGCGTGGCCAGGCCCGCGAGTAACAGGTAAGCCATCTCGTAGCGATGCCAGTGACGAGCGGAGCCGCGCCAGCCCATCGCGAGCATGCCGTAGAGAATCTGAAAAACTTTGCTGCGGGCGCGGTCGCGCAGCGTGGCGAAGTCTGGAATCAGACCCACAAACCAAAACATCGCTGACACGGTCGCGTAAGTTGAGACGGCAAAGACGTCCCACATTAACGGACTGCGAAACTGCGGCCAGATTCCCATCGTGTTGGGATATGGAAATAGCCAGTACATCAGCCACGGCCGCCCAAGGTGAAATATCGGGTACATGCCAGCCTGGGCCACTGCAAAAAGCGTCATTGCTTCGGCGAACCGGTTGATTGACGTGCGCCAACGTTGTCGCAGCAGAAGCAGAATCGCTGAAATCAATGTGCCGGCGTGGCCGATTCCGATCCACCAAACAAAGTTCAGAATGTCAACACCCCACGCGACGGGCACGTTAACACCCCAGAGTCCGATGCCGACGAACAGCAGATTGGTGATCGCCAGCAGCATCAACTGGAAGAGTGCAAACGAGATTGCAAAACCGAAGAACCACGCCAGCGACGTCTTGCGTTTCAAGACGATCGAGCTGATCTTGTCGGTCACTGACGCAAACGTCAGCCCGGGATCAATGACGGGCGTCGTCGAATGCATCGGACCTTCGGTGTACGGCTTGTTTGGCTCGTCCTGCATTTAAACATTCCACGGATTACACAGAAAGACGGATCAATCTGTGTGCATCCGTGTAATCAGTGGCTAATCTCCGGATTTGGATTCTTCAATTGCGACAAATAAGTCGTGCGCGGCTTTGTGTTCAATTCCTCCAACAACGAATAATTGCGTTCGCTCGCCTTCAGCTTCGACACGCGGCTATTCGGATCGTTGATGTCGCCAAAAACGATCGCTTCGGTCGGACAAACTGCCTGGCACGCGGTCTGAATCTCGCCATCGCGCACCTTTCGATCTTCGAGTTCCGACTGAATCTTCGCGCTCTGAATACGCTGCACGCAGAACGTGCACTTTTCCATGACACCGCGGCTGCGCACTGACACTTCCGGGTTGCGCATCAACTGGTAGGTCGGCGTATCCCAGTCCTGGTACAAAAAGAAATTGAAGCGGCGCACCTTGTAAGGACAGTTGTTTGAACAATACTTGGTGCCGACGCAGCGGTTGTAAACCATGTCGTTCAAGCCTTCAGCGCTGTGCACTGTGGCGTGGACCGGACAAACCGGCTCGCAAGGAGCATTCTCGCAATGCATGCAAGGCACCGGCATGAAGTTGGTGCCTTGAGGATGATTTGGATCGAAACCTCTGAAGTAAGTATCGATGCGAATCCAGTGCATCTCGCGGCTGCGCACAACCTCCGTCTTGCCGACCACGGGAATGTTGTTCTCTGATTGGCAGGCAATCGTGCATGCGTTGCACCCAACGCAGTTATTCAGATCGATAGCCATGCCCCATGCGTAGTTAGGAGCGTTTCGCCCCTGGTTCTGGTAGGGGTATGGTTCGTAAAGCGAAGGATGCTCATGTTTCTCCTCATGCTTCGCGCCATGGAGAAACTCTTCCAGTGTTTGGGAGCGAACGATGTCGCGCTCTTCACGGCTGAAGTTGGGATCCTCCAGGTTGAAGTGCATTTGCGTGGTGGCCAGCAAGTACGTTTCGTTACTTCTCCGCACCTGTATCGAGGGGATGAACCACGGCTCATACGACGTGCGAATAGTGTAAGCATCAAAGCCGACAGGTTGAGCTTGCGTTCCACTTCCGACGCGACCCGCTAAACGACGCCCGTAACCAAGATGGATGGTAATGACGCCATCAGGCTGTCCCGGCATGATCCAAAGCGGCACGCGCAGAGTGCGGCCTTGCTGATCGACGAGATCGACTGTTGGGACGTGATGTTCGCGGCCTTTGACGGCACCACCATTTGTCGATACGCCGGCTACGGCCTGAGCGGAGTTTGGACTGATGACAGCGACGTTATCCCACGTAACCTTCGTCAGCGGCTTCGGTAGTTCCTGCAACCAGCCGTTGTTTGCAAAGCGACCGTCGTAGATGGATGGATCAGTGCGGAAGATTAATTCAAACGCTCCTGACGCCGCAGGCTGAATCGCCGGATTCTGGTACTGACTGGCAAAGTTAGCTTGAAGCGGAACAGATTTCGCAGGCAGCGCCGAATCTGCAACAAAGCCGTCGTGAATCGACTGCCGCCACCACGCCTCAAAGTCCGGCGAGAGTGCAGGTGAAGGCGCAGGTGCAGGCGCAGGCGCAGGTGCAGGTGCGGGTGCAGGTGCAGGTCGAGCGTTTGTTTGACTTTGGTCTTGTCCCGTCGTTGCGGCCTGCTCCTGCCTTCCTGCTCCTGCCCCTGATCTTTCCGTTTGCCAGAAACCCCTCACGATCTCGTACGGCTTGCGGTCGTACTGTTCTGAGAACACGGCAAGCAACTCGTAAGGCGTCTTGCCTCCGAAGAGCGGCTCAATTAACGGCTGCATGATCGTGACTGTGCCGTCGTAAGAACGTGTGTCGCCCCACGATTCGAGATAGTGAGTAGCGGGCACGTGCCAGTGGCACAATTGCGTGGTCTCGTCTTTGTACTCGCTCAGGTGAACGCGCAGTTTCGCTTTCTTCAGACGATCAAAATCAAGTTTAAGGTCCGCAGGTGTGTTGTAGACGGGGTTGCCGCCGATGATCACCAGGAGTTCCACGCGATCGGCATCGATGTCGTTGATGAGATCCTGTAGAGATTGCCGCTGATCGACCGAGTTCGTTTCGAGCGGATCGGAGTAGAAGACAGTTTTGCCTACATTGCCCAACGCGTTATTCATTGCGTGGGCAAGCGCATGAATGATTGGCGGCTGGTTGTCGCCGGCGAGGACGATGCCGGCGCCATCGTGTTGTTGCAGGTCGCGAACGAGCGGCTCAATCCATGAAAGGTTTGATGTGGACGTGCCTGACTGCGCGCTCAATCCTGCTGAAATCGATTTCGCAATGGCCTCCATCTCACTGGGTTTGACTGTCCACGAATGGTCAGCCGATGCGCCCGTATTCGAAGGCGTCGTCTCAACAACGTAGAGCCGATTCATCTCCTTGTTGGTTTCTGTTATGCGTCGCCGCGCCATGAAATCGCGCGCATAACGCAGCGAGCCTGGGAGGCACGAAAGAAAGTCGCAGTCGAGCGAAAGAATTCGTTGGGCCAGGTCGAACCGGTAAGTCGTGTTTACAGGTTGACCGAAAGCGGCTACCGCGCCAGCCCGCACATTATCGCGATTGGCGGGTTCGTACTGATGCCACTTAGCCTGCGGAAAGGCAGTACGCAATTCCTTCATTTGAGCGCCGAGCGTGGGAGAGATAATCGTTTCTGTGAGAAAACGAATCCCGGCGCCTTGCTTCGGCCGCTGCTCGTCGACCTGCGAACGCATTTCACCCACAAATGCGGTCCAGGTACGAATATCCTCGCGATAAGTCAGGGTTTGCGAACGATCCGGATCGTAAAGACTCAGAATCGAAGCCTGAGTAAAGATGTCGGTGGCGCTTGAGCCACGCGTGTCTCGCACGGGATCTTCAGGTGGAAAATCCGTGGGCCGGTTGTTTGGATGATCCGGATTGCCTTCAATCTTAGTCGGCCGGCCTTCGTTGCTTCGAACCAAAATCGGCGTGGCCGCGCCGAAAACCGGAGCAGCAGTCGCATAGAAAAGCGGTTTGCCGGGAATGTGGTCTTCCGGCTGATTGACGTAAGGAACAATCTTTTCAGGGGGTTGAAAGACGCAACCACTCAAGCCAGCCAACGCGAGCGAAGCACCCATCAACTTTATGAACGTGCGACGTTCGATCGGGTCGTGCCACCCTTCGGCTTGTTGCGGAAACTCACGAGCAACAAACTCCCTGAACTGCGGAGTGTCAGCCAACTCCTCAAGACTGCGCCAATACTTCTTTCCACCGCGCACAGTTTCACCATCCTGCAATGCAAGAATGTGATCCCGCATCAGCTTGAAGTTTATGTGACGATCGCTGTCGGTCATCTTCGAACCCAAATCTCTAACGGTGGCAAGTGGAACAACTTGTCAGAATTTCAGGTCCCTGAATTCTATATTTGTCTCTGAGTCCTATACCTTCAGCCAGGTCCTGTTGATTCTTGTTTTCAGGTCGCCACTCCATGTCGAAAATCTTGTCAACCGGACGCACAAATCTTTCGGGCTCGCGATGACACTCCAAACACCACTCCATCTGAAGTGTCGAAGCCTGGTAAGCAATTGGCATATCGTCAACCCGGCCATGGCAGGTCGAACAACCGACGCCTTTTTTTACGTGAATACTGTGATTGAAGTAGCTGTAATCGGGTAGATCGTGCACTCGTACCCATTCGATCGGCTTCCCATCGCGGAAACTAGCGCGTACTGGCTCAAGGTAGGGACTATCTGCCCAGATCTGTTTATGGCAGCTCATACACGTCGTGGTGGAAGGCATTCCCGCAGACGCAGATGTCTCCACTGACGTGTGACAGTAACGGCAGTCGATGCCGTCGTCGCCAACGTGATGTTTATGACTAAATTGAACCGGTTGTTGTCGTTCGACCCATTGACCCGTATTCCACGAGGAACGGTTTAGTTCGACCGCTACATATAACGCGGCGACGATGATGAAGAGCGCGCCATAAATCGTGATCTTTGCCAGCGCGTTCGTGCTGTGGTGGAAAATTTGTGGCATCGCCGCAGAATTAATCGTGAGCTCTAAAACTACGAGCGAAGATCAAACTACAGAATGTTGGGCGGTTCGGAAGGGTACTTTATCAAATAGCTTCAGATTTTCAAATTCCGCTACTAATGAAAGTAAGCCACGGATTTTCACGAATGACCCAGATCATTTTCATCCGTGTCATCAGTGTTAATCTGTGGCCTAACTGACTATCGCATCACGAGCAAGCATCGCAGCGCCTATCGGAGCCGCATCGAGCCCGAGCTTTGCAGCAACGATCTCCGTAGCTTCAAAACACGGTTGAAAAGCCCTGCGCTTAGCTTCCTGGATGATGGGGTTGAGAATTAATGAGCCTGCGTCCATAACACCGCCGCCGAGTACGATCAGCTCGATATTCAGCAGGTTAATAACACTGGCGACGCCCGTGCCGATGTATTTCCCAGTTCGCTCGATCATCATCAGTGCAAAGTCGTCGCCTTCGTTGGCCTGATGCGCTACATCCTCGGCGGTAAAGGATTTGTTCAAAGCGAGTCGTGATAGAGACGAAGTTGAATCCCGGTTGAGACGCTCGCGGGCGCGGCGCACGATGCTTGGCGCAGAAGCAACTGTTTCGAGACAGCCCCTGTTTCCGCAAACACAGTCCAGGCCCTCAGTGTCGATCGTGATGTGGCCGACTTCCCCTGCGAAACCCGAAGCGCCGGTCCAAAGCTTACCATCGAGGATGATCGCGCCTCCGATTCCGTTTCCAATCATCATGTAAAAGAGGTTGCGACTACCACGGCCGGCGCCGACTTTATATTCACCATAAGCAGCGGCATTCGCGTCGTTTTCGATCTCCACACGCAAACCAGTTGCACGAGTCAGCTCGCCATGCAGGTCTTCCACCATGTTTGACGGAAGATCGCGAGGAAACTCAACGCGGTCAGTTTGTCGATTTACGAGGCCAGGAACGGCAACGCCGATTGCAGCCACTGACCCCTGAAGTGAACGAAGATCTTCTATCATTGCGGCCAACTGCGGAATTAGTTCTTTAGAGATGCCTCCAATTCTGCCCTCAACAATGGAACCATGCTCGTCGACCAAAGCGGCGCGCACATGCTCACCAGAAACATTAATCCCGATGAAGTTTGTTCGTGGAGTCGTCATGGTAACAAGCCTGGTCTGGGACGGAAGAAGCCGCGTTGACGAAGAATAGTCGAGGGTTCAGGGGCTGTCA
>Ga0256867_10001073_pt1 | contig 11339 bp, 10 predicted proteins | sample RVTome_15_FD_185939 | JGI IMG/M metagenome (GOLD analysis project Ga0256867, IMG submission 185939) | Soil microbial communities from uranium-contaminated site in the Upper Colorado River Basin, Wyoming, United States - RVT150D86 (HiSeq) ... | reverse complement strand
CGCGGCTGGATCGTGATGAGACTGTCATCGCCTACGAGCCAGTTGACGAGATTGACGGCGAGATCAAGGTTTCCGCCGTTGCCCAGATAGGTGTTGGACAGGAAGCTTGCATTGCCGAAGGCCACGACGCGCTGCGGCTTGTCGTTGAGGGTGCGCTCCAGCGCAACCGCGATCGTGATGGGCCCCGGGATATCGCGCGTCTCGTCGAAGACCGGCGATGCGTCGGGATTGGCGGTCTCAACCCAGCCGCGCGGAGCGACCTCGACGAGTGGCGTGACGCGCCATTCATCGCTCTCGATCACCGCGACCTGCCGGGAATACGGAAAGAGCGTGTTGAGATGGAGCGTGGAAGTGGCGGTATGCGGGCTGTAGCCGGCGGCCGTTCCGACCGCGAATGCGGGGGACGCCCTGAGCTCGGTGGCGCGCGGATCCACCACGACGCCCGGCATCAGCACCAGACCGAGCTGCTCCGCCACCGGCTGCAGCCCGCGCAGTGGCTCGGGATCGAGCAGCCACAGCAGATTGCCCCCCCTTGCGAGGTACGTGCGGATCTTCTGCGCCTCTGCCGCCGTCACGTTGGTCTGCGGACTTGCGATCAGCAGCAGCGCGGCATTGGCCGGCACTTCCTGCACGACAGCGAGGTTGACGCTGTTGATGCGGAATCCCTTCCGCAGGAGCTGCCGCCCGAAATCCCCGAGATCGTGGTTCGCGGCCCCGTCGAGCCTGCGCTCGCCATGGCCGTCGAGCCACAGCACCAGGCGCTCGGCGCCCCGGACGAGCCGCATCAGCAGATTGGCGAATGCCTGCTCGGTGAACTCGGTGAGATGCTCGGTGCGCTCCTTGTATTCCACGACGAGCTCGACAGGCGCGCGCACGCCGGCCGCGGCCGCGGCCCGCGGCTGCTCCCGGGGATCAACGATCGTAAGCGAAATCTCCGGCACGACGCTCTGGTACGGGCGCAGGAAATTCTGGATCCGCGCGTGCACGCTGTCGCCGCGCGCGTCCTTGGCCATTGCGTATGCGGTGATGCGCACCGGCGCGTCGAGCTGCCGCAGCACGTCGAGCGTCGGGGCCGAGAGCGTGTTCCGGCTCGTCTGGGTAAGGTCGCGCTCGATGCGATGCTCGTGCGCCAGGTAGGCGAGGAAGGTGACCAGCACGGCGAGCAGCACGACGAAAACGCCGTGGTGCACGAACAATCGAACGCGTCGCCGGATGGGGAAGCGCATTTAGCCCCGCAGGCGCTGGGCGTCGAGCTGGCGCGCGGCGAGCGCCAGGAAGAATACGACCAGCAGAGCTGAGCCGGCGAGCGCGTAGGTATCCAGCACGCCCTTCGCAAACGGTTCGAAGTTCTTGATGGGCGAAAGCACCTGGGCGAGGCTTGCGGCAAGCGCCCACCCCCGCGCGCGCAGGCCCTCGCCGGCCGCCTCCCCCGCCAGCATCATCAGGACCAGCGCGGCGAAGGAGCCCACCGCCGCGGCAACCGGGTGCACGGTCAAGCATGAGATGAAGAGGCTCACCGCGGCGAAGCTCGCCGCAAGCAATGCCAGCCCGGTAACAAGACCCGCCAGCAGGCCGTAATCGAGGCGCGTTGCCCCGGCGAGCGAAAGTGGCATGAGCGCGGTCAGCGCCACGACAGCCAGCAGGAAAACGAATATGCCGAGGAACTTGCCGAGCACGATCTGCGTCATCGACACCGGCGCCGACAGGAGCAGCGCCATCGTCTGATTGCGGCGCTCCTCCGCGATGAGGCGCATGGCGAGCAGCGGCACCGAGAAGAGCAGCACGCCCGCCGCGGTTCCGAACACCGGCCCGGCCACGAGCTCGGTGGCCCCCGGCGGGTTCGCGAGACGGGAGAGCTGCGACTGCAGCTGGAGAAAATCGTCCAGGCGCCGCAGGAAGACGTAGCCCATGATGAGCTGCATCACGGTGAGCACGACCCACGCGAGAGGCGAGGCGAAGAGCGACTTTAGTTCCTTGCCTGCGATCGTGATGATCACGTCAAAAGCCTCAACACGAAGGACACAAAGGACACAAAGGACAGAAATGGGACGGGCGAATACATATGACAGTTGAAGTAAACCTTCGTGTCCTTGGTGTCCTTTGTGTCCATGCTTCTCGCTATCTCCTGGCGGTTCAGTTGCCTTCCTCGTGGCGGGTGAGATGGACGAACACGTCCTCCAGCGTCTTTTGCGCCGGCGCGATGCGATAAAGTCCCCAGTCACCCGCGGCGGCGCAGCGCACCAGCGCCTCGGTCGGATCATCGCCCGGGGAAAACTGTACCCGGAAGAGCGTCGCCTCCGTGCGCTGCACGCTGGCGACACCGGGCGTCGCTGCGAGCGCCTCGAGCGAGGGCGGGCGCCGCAGGCCGAGGTCGATCGTGGCGCCGCGCTCGAATTGCTGGAGCGCCGCTATGGTGTCGCCGTAGACGAGGTTGCCGTGATGCATGATCTGGACGCGGTCGCAGATCATTTCCACCTCCGGCAGGATGTGACTCGACAGCATCACGCTGTGCGCGCCCCCGAGCTCGCGGATCAGCGTCCGAATCTCGCGGATCTGGTTCGGGTCGAGCCCCACGGTGGGCTCGTCGAGAATCACGACGTCGGGGGCGTGCACGATCGCCTGGGCAATCCCGACGCGCTGCTGGTAGCCCTTGGACAGCGTGCCGATCAGCTTGGCGCCGACGTTGGCGAGCCCGCAGCGCTCGCGCGCGCGGGCGATTGCCTCGCGCACGCTCGCGCGCGGCACGCGGCGAAGGCGGGCAGCGAGCGCGAGATACTCGTTGACGGTGAGCTCGCGGTAGAGAGGCGGCACCTCCGGCAGGTAGCCGATCCTCGCCTTGGCGGCGATCGGCTGCTCCATCAGGTCGACGCCGCAGATGCTCACCGTGCCGTCCGTAGGCGCGAGATTGCCCGTCAGCATCTGCATGGTGGTGGTCTTGCCGGCCCCGTTCGGGCCGAGAAGGCCGAGCACCTCGCCGCGCCGCAGCTCCAGCGTGACGTTGTTCACGGCCACGTGGCTGCCGAAGTTGCGGGTCAATCCGCGCGCGGAAATGGTCAGGGCGGAATCGGGTTCCGGCATTCTGGCGCTCAATGATACACGGCGCGAGCGTCTCTTGTGGCGGGGGCAAAATGTACCTAATATGTCACGCACCATTAAGCAACGAGTCCCGCCGATTCGCCATTGACCGCCCCATCGCGGGGCTGCCCTGCCTCATGACTCTTTTCCGCATCCTCTCCCTGTCGCTTTGCGCCATGCTGTTCGCGTGCGCGCAGCAGCCGGAGCGCGAGGCGCCCGCCGCCGACGGGGCGAAGAAGGCGCAGACGCTGCCCCGGGTGGTGACGGCGCAGCCCGAGCCGCACAAGGCGCCGCTTCCGCAGATCGAGCTTGACGAAGAGCTGCTCTACAAGCTGATGCTCGCGGAGATCGCGCTGCAACGCGGCCAGCCGCACGTGGCGGTACCAGCCTACCTTGAACTCGCGCGTGAGACCCGCGATCCGAGACTCGCGCAGCGCGCGACCGAAGTGGCGTGGAACGCGCGTTTCCAGTCCGCGGCGCTGGAGGCGGCCACGCTCTGGGTTCAGGTCGATCCCAAATCGACCCAGGCGCGCCAGGTGATCGCGGCGTTGCTCGCGCGGCAGGAGCCGCTCGCGGACGCACAGCCGCATCTCGAGAAGTGGCTCGCCGCCGATCGCGATAACGTCGGTCAGAGTTTCCTTCAGTTGAGCACGCTGCTCGCGCGCCACAAGGACAAGCCGGGCGTGCTGAAGCTGATGCGCGGACTCGCGGCCCAGTACCCGGACGTGCCGGAGGCGCACCTTGCCGTCGCCCAGGCCGCCTGGCAGGCGAAGGAGGAGCAGCTATCCCTGGACGAGGCGCGCGCGGCGCTGTCGTTGAGGCCGGACTGGGATATTGCCGCGCTGTTTGTCGCGCAGGTGCTGCAGCGGCGCTCCGACGAGGAGGCCATCCGCTATCTCGGCGAGTATCTCGAGACTCATCCCGGGGCGCGCGACGTGCGTCTCAACTATGCACGTCTGCTGGTCAACACCAAGCAGTATGCCGGGGCACGCCAGCAGTTCGAGGTGCTGGTAAACGAGTATCCCCGGAACGCGGAGGTCGGCATGGCGGTCGCGCTGCTCGCGGTGCAGGCGAACGACTACGACGCGGCCGAGGTGCAGTTGAAGCGCGTGCTCGAGCTCGATTACAAGGATCCGGATGCCGCGCGGCTCTACCTCGGGCAGGTGAACGAGGAGCGCAAGCGCTTCGACGAGGCATTGAAGTGGTATTCGAGCGTCAACCGCGGCGGACAGTACATCAACGCCCAGGCCCGCTATGCCGGAGTCCTGGCGAAGCAGGGCAAGCTGCCGGAGGCCCGCCAGCATCTGCAGCAGGTGAGCGCACACAGCAGTTCGGAGCGCGTTCAGCTGACGCAGGCCGAGGCACAGCTCCTGCGCGAGGCCAACGCCTACCAGGAGGCGTTCGACCTGCTGGGCAACGCGCTCGAGAAGATGCCCAATGCACCGGATCTCCTCTATGACCACGCGATGGCGGCCGAGAAGGTGGACCGCATCGACGTGCTGGAAACCAACCTGCGCAAGCTCATCAAGATCCGTCCGGATCACGCGCATGCCTACAACGCGCTGGGCTATACCTTCGCTGACCGCAATCAGCGGATCGAGGAGGCGCACGATCTGATCCAGACCGCGCTCAAGCTCGCGCCCGAGGACCCTTTTATCCTGGACAGCATGGGCTGGGTGCTCTTCCGGATGGGCCGCGGCGAGGAGGGCCTCGACTACCTGCAGAAGGCGTACAAGCAGCGTCCCGACGCCGAGATCGCGGCGCACCTCGGCGAAGTGCTGTGGACGCTCGGCCGGCACGACGAGGCCCGCCGCGTCTGGGACGGAGCCATGAAGGAGCACCCGGACAACGAGGCCCTGCAGAAGACCGTCAATCGTTTCCTGCCTTAGAGCGCCCGAGAAGATGACTCGCCCCGTGTTACTCCCCTTCTTTTCAAGGGTGAGCCGGGGTTTCGAGGACCATGCGTCCGAGCCGGCGAACGCCCAACTCGATGCAGCGAGTTGGGATGGGCGGGGTGGATGCGAAGCAGACGGGGTGGTTGCGTCGGCGTCTCTCGCTCCCACCACCCCGCCCGCTGTCGCGGGCACCCCTCCTCGGGCAGGAGGGGATTCAATGTGCTAGGCACTCTTAGGTACGGGTTTGGGTCGAGGCTGGCAGATTTCTTAGGAACCGCCCGCAGGACAAGCAGATCCGAGGCCATCGGGAGGCGCGCGCCGGCCGGGCTGCTTACACGTCTCATGGTTGCATTCAGGCCTTGGGCCGCACTGGCCGCGGCCGCGCTGCTCGCGGGTTGCGCGGCGCTATCGCCCTCCCGTGCGCCGGTGACGCCGGTGCCTTTCGACTTGATCGGGCGCGTTGCCGTGAGCTACGACGGGCGCAGCTTCTTCTCGAACGTGCGCTGGCAGCATCTGCCGCAGCGGGACGAGATCTGGCTTCTGACACCCGCGGGCCAGACGCTGGCGCACATCGTGAGCGACGGAGACGGCGCGACGTTGACGGGCGCGGATCGCAGCCAGTACAGCGGCAGCGATGTCGAGAGCCTCACGCGCCAGGGCCTCGGGTGGGAATTGCCGCTGACCCATCTCGGATGGTGGGTGCGGGGTGGGGCCGTGCCGGGAACTCCGGCGCACGATGTCGAGCGAGACAGCGGCGCACGCCTTGTCGCGCTCACCCAGGACGGTTGGCGGGTCAGCCTCTCGCACGATGCAGCAAGCGGGAGCAACCCGCTTCCGCGGCGCCTCGAGGTGGCGAACGAGGGGCACGTGATCCGCCTGGTGATCGATGGCTGGCGCTAGCATTTGGCCGGCCTTCGTCCGGCCAAATGCTTATCGCAGGCGCGCAGAAGAGCAAAGTGAACCCTGACAGTGTGAGTGACTCGCAGGCCTACCCGGCGCCGGGCAAGCTGAACCTCATGCTGCGCGTCATCGGCCGGCGCGCGGACGGCTACCATCTCCTGCAGACGGTGCTGCGCTTCATCGATTACGGTGACACGCTTCGTTTCAGCGTTCGCGAGGACTCGATCATCGCCCGCATCAACGACGTCGAGGGCGTTCCGGCCGCCGACGATCTCGCGGTGCGCGCGGCGCAATTGCTGCAGCGGGCAACGGGAACGCGGCTGGGGGCCGATATTGCGATCGAGAAGCGCCTGCCGCTTGGCGGCGGGCTGGGGGGCGGCAGCTCGGACGGGGCTACGGCGCTGCTGGCGTTGAACCACTTGTGGGGAACAGAGCTGCCGCGAGCCCGGCTGCTTGAGCTCGGGCTCGAGCTGGGCGCGGACGTGCCGTTCTTCATCGGGGGGGAAAACGCCTTTGCCGAAGGCATCGGCGAGCGCCTCCGGCCGCTTGCGTTTCCGCCCGCCTGGTATCTCGTTCTGATGCCGCCCGTGGCCGTCCCGACGGCCCGGATCTTCGCTCATTCTGAATTGAAACGGGATTCAAAACCTATTAAAATGCAGCGCTTTTCAGCCGAGCAGGCAGGCAACGACCTGGAGCCGGTCGTGTGCCGCGAATATCCTGAAGTGGCACAGCATCTGGACTGGTTGCGACAGGCCGTACCGGCATGGGTGACGGGCACCGGCGCATGCGTCTTTGCCGCGTTCGACACGGAACGCGCGGCGCGCGAGCTTTGGGCGAGGGCTCCGGCCGGCATGCGGGGTTTCATTGCGCGGGGCCTTGCACGACACCCGCTGCAGGACCTGGCGCATTGAGGCGGACCCGGGGGTCGGACGGGCAACGCGCAGCCGGGACGTCTGCCCTGATTGAGCGCTGTTGGGGAGTCGCCAAGCTGGTTAAGGCACCGGATTTTGATTCCGGCATGCGTGGGTTCGAATCCTACCTCCCCAGCCAAACTGTCGGGCGTGGCGGCGCGTAGCGACGCCCGCGCGGGGGTCCCGACCGTATCGGGACATTGCTGGCGCGCAGAGGTGAGAGCGTGAGCTTGGATCGCTTGATGGTATTTGCCGGCAACGCCAATTCCCGGCTTGCCGAGGATGTCGTCGGGCATCTTCACATGCCGCTCGGGCGTGCCAGGGTCGGGCGCTTCAGCGACGGCGAGGTGATGGTCGAGATCCTCGAAAACGTTCGCGGGCGCGACGTGTTCGTGCTGCAGTCGATCTGCTCGCCTCCCAATGACCACCTGATGGAGCTGCTGGTGATGGTGGATGCGTTGAAGCGCGCCTCCGCAGGACGCGTGACCGCGACCATCCCGTACATGGGCTACGCGCGCCAGGACCGGCGCCCGAGCTCGGCGCGCGTGCCGATCAGCGCCAAGCTCGTCGCCAACATGATGGCGAGCGTTGGTGTCGACCGGTTGCTCACGATGGATCTGCACTCGGAGCAGATCCAGGGCTTCTTCGATATTCCGGTGGACAACATCTATGCGGGCCCGATCCTGCTGGGGGATGTCTGGAAGCACGGCTTTACCAACCTGGTCGTGGTCTCGCCGGACGTGGGCGGGGTGATGCGCGCGCGGGGCCTGGCGAAGCGGCTGGAGTCCGAGCTCGCCATCATCGACAAGCGGCGCCCGCGGCCCAATGTGGCCACCGTCATGCACATCATCGGCGAGGTGGAAGGACGGACGTGCGTTATCGTGGACGACCTGGTGGACACGGCGAACACGTTGTGCGAGGCGGCGAGCGCGCTCAAGAGAAACGGGGCCGAGAGGGTCCTCGCGTATTGCACGCACCCCGTTTTCTCGGGCAAGGCGGTCGAGCGCATCACCGAGTCCGTCCTGGACGAGATCGTGGTGACGGACACCATCCCGTTGCGCGAGGACGCAAAGAACTGCAGCAAGATCAGGGTGCTCACCGTGGCCGGCCTGCTGGCGGAGACGGTGAGGAGAATCAGCAACGAAGACTCCGTTAGCTCGCTATTCGTCGAATAAAAAAACAGTGTTCAGTGCCGAGTTCTCCGCGGGCGACACGTTGGATCCAAGTCGGCACTCGGGATTGAAGGTTCGGCACTGAGCACTGTTTTTTTGGGAGAGTGCAATGAAGATAGAAGTCACTGCCTACCCCCGCACGCAGCAGGGATCGGGTGCGAGCCGCCGACTGCGCGTGAAGGGGCGGGTGCCGGGCATCCTTTATGGCGCCGGCAGGCCGGCGGAAAGCGTCGAGTTCGACCAGCACGAGCTGCTGCTCCAGCTCAAGCGGGAGGCATTCCACGCTTCGATTCTGGATCTCACGCTCGACGGGCAGAAGACGCAGGTCCTCCTGCGCGACTACCAGATGCATCCGTGGCGCACCCAGGTGCTGCACGTCGATTTCCAGCGCGTGGACAAGAACAGGAAAATCCACATGCGCGTGCCGCTGCACTTCACGAATGCCGATATCTGCGTCGGTGTGAAGACCGGCGGCGGTGTCGTCCAGCACTCTATGAACGACATCGAGATCCAGTGCCTGCCGGATGATCTTCCCGAGTATATCGAGGTGGATCTCACGAATCTTCAGCTGAACGAGCTCCTGCATGTCAACGACCTGGTGTTGCCGAACGGCGTCGAGCCCGTGACCAAGTTGAAGCAGGACAATCCCGCGGTCGTGTCGGTGAACGTGCCGAAGGAAATCGTCATCGAGGAGGAAGTCGCCGCGCCGGTCACGGAGATCATCGGCGAGGTGCCTGCCGAGGGCGAGGAAGCCGAGGCGGCGGCGGCCGAAGGCGAAAAGGAACCGGCCGGCGAGAAGAAAGAGCCGGCCGCCAAGAAAGAACCGCCCAAGAAAGAAAAGGAATAGCCTCTGCGCGCCACTTTTTTCCTGGCCCGCCATGTTCGTCCGACCTGGCGGGCTATTTGTTTCGTGAAACGTCAAACGTGAAACGTAAAACGCGGATCGTGGGCTGCAACGACTGCGTTCGTTTGCCGCGCGCACGTTTCACGTTTCACCATTCACGATTCACGGATTTTGAATGAAGCTCATCGTTGGTCTCGGCAATCCCGGGCAGAAGTACGAGGCCACGCGGCACAACGCCGGGTTCTGGCTGGTCGAGCGCTTCGCGGCGCAATCCGGCACGGTGCTGCGCAAGGATGGCAAGTTCCAGGCCCTCGTCGGACGGCACGGCGCAAGCGGGGTCTGGCTGGTTCTGCCGCAAAGCTTCATGAACTCGAGCGGCCGGCCGGTGCAGATGATGGCGAGCTTCTTCAAGATCGCCCCTTCGGAGATCCTCGTGGTGCACGACGAGCTGGATTTCCCGCCGGGCATCGTCAAGATCAAGCAAGGGGGGGGAATCGCCGGGCACAACGGTCTCAAGGACGTTTCCGGCCGGCTCGGCTCGCACGATTACTGGCGCCTGCGCATCGGCATCGGGCACCCCGGCGAGGGCGATGCCGTCACCGACTACGTGCTGCACAAGCCGGGGCAGGACGAGCGCGCCGCCATCGACGCGGCGATCGACCGCGCGATCGAGGTGCTGCCGCTCGTGCTGGGCGGCGATCTGCAGGGCGCAATGCTCAAGCTGCACTCGGAGGAAAAGGCTCCTGCGGCTCCGCGGCCGCAGCTTGTTGAGGCGCCCGCCGTGCCGGAGAAAGCGGAAGCAAAGGCGCCCGAGCGGGCGCCGAAGAGGGACCGGAAGGAGCGGAGGCAGCAGGAAAAGGCCGCTGCGCGAGAAAAGAGTGCGCCGAGCACCGCCGGCACGAAACCGGGCGGCCCGCCGAAGAAGGAGCCGGCGCCCGCCGAGAAGAAGAGCACGCTCGGCTCGTTTCTCAAGAAACTCCTGCCTGATTCGAAGCCCAAGCCGAAGAAATGAGCCTGAAATGCGGCATCGTGGGCCTGCCCAATGTCGGCAAGTCCACGCTGTTCAACGCCCTCACCAAGTCGGCCATTCCGGCGGAGAACTATCCTTTCTGCACGATCGAGCCGAACATCGGCGTGGTGCCGGTGCCCGATTCGCGGCTTGCGCGGATCGCGGCCATCGCCCGTCCCGAGAAAGTGACGCCAGCGGTGGTCGAGTTCGTCGACATCGCCGGGCTCGTCGCCGGCGCGTCTCGGGGAGAAGGCCTGGGCAACCAGTTCCTCGCGCACATCCGTGAGACCGACGGCGTCATCAACCTGGTGCGCTGTTTCGCCGATGACAACGTCGTGCATGTGACCGGCGCGGTCGACCCGGTGGCCGACATCGAAACGATACTGGTCGAGCTTGCGCTGGCGGATCTTGCCACCGTGGAGCGGGCGCTGGCGCGCGCGCAGCCCAGGGCGCGCTCGGGCGACAAGGAGGCGGCAAAGCACGAGGCCGTGCTCGAGCGCGCGCGCGCGCAGCTCGACCAGGGTAAACCGGTGCGATCCCTTGCGCTCGATGACGCGGAGCGCGTGCTCCTCAGGCCATTGTGCCTGCTGACCGACAAGCCGGCGATCCATGTTGCGAACGTGGACGAGCATGGCTTCACCCACAATCCGCTTCTTGATCGCGTCAGGACCCGCGCGGAGGCCGAGGGCGCGCCGGTGGTGGCGATCTGTGCCAAGCTCGAGGCCGAGATCGCCGACATGGACGAAGCGGACCGCGCGGCGTTCCTGGCGGATCTGGGGCTCGAGGAGCCGGGGCTCAACCGCCTCGTGCGGGCTGCATATGAGCTGCTCGGCCTGCAGACCTTCTTCACCGCAGGCCCCAGGGAAGTGCGGGCCTGGACCATACACCGGGGCGATACCGCGGCGGTCGCTGCCGGGACCATCCATACTGACTTCGAGCGCGGATTCATTCGCGCCGAGGTCATCGCGTGCGATGACTACGTCGCCTGCGGGGGCGAGCAGGGTGCGAAGGAGGCGGGAAAGATGCGGGTGGAGGGCAGGGATTACGTCGTCAAGGACGGGGACGTCATCTACTTCCGCTTTAACGTTTGACGGCCCGTGGACGCTTGCGCGCCGGGCCGTCTGCGCCGATCTGAGCGGGCCGACCCCCAAGATTGATGCTATGCGCGAATTCCTTCGCTATACTTAGCGCGACCGGAAAACGGAAGTTTTGAACAGGCAAGTAACCCGGTACCGAAGCGGGGACGGAGGCAGTTCGAAGAATGATGCGAAGAACGGCAGCGCGCGGGATGCTTTGCGGCTGGGTGCTGGCCGCTGCGCTGGTTTCCGGCTGCGCAACGAACGTCGACCCGCGCGCGGTCGATAGCGAGAGCCTCTACAGCGCGCTCAGCACAGACAACGCTGATTTCATCCGCGCCGCGGTCAGGTCGGGCGTCATGAATCCCAACCAGTATATTGTCGCTTCCGGCTACAGCCAGGGCGCGCCGCTGATTGCGCTTGCGGCGCGGTCCGCCTCCCTCGACGTGCTGCAGTA
>Ga0256867_10001072_pt1 | contig 11345 bp, 9 predicted proteins | sample RVTome_15_FD_185939 | JGI IMG/M metagenome (GOLD analysis project Ga0256867, IMG submission 185939) | Soil microbial communities from uranium-contaminated site in the Upper Colorado River Basin, Wyoming, United States - RVT150D86 (HiSeq) ... | reverse complement strand
GCAGGTAGGATGAGGCCCCCACGAGACTTAGCTTCGAAGACTATGCCCAGGACCTTCTCCCTGTCCGGGATCATGGCCCGCGATGGGGGGCCAGCACGGCTGGACAGGTATCACGTGGCGGCGTGGTTCGTCGCGTTGATCGTCGTGGGCCGAGTGAGCTTCGCGGTCCTCCCCGAGTGGCGACGGGTCATGGGCTGGGAGGCGTACTGGATTGCTCAGTCCCTGGCCATCGGCGAGGGATTCACCTTCCCGTCCGCGAAGAGGTGGCTTTACGAGAGTGTCAGCGATGGCGGCTTTCACGCGACCGCGTGGATGGACCCCGTCTATGCCTACGTCCTCTCGGCCCTGATCCACCTCTTCGGGGAATACCACCAGCTGGCCGCGTTGATCTTCAATCTCCTCCTGTTGCTTGGGGTCTTTGCCCTCACCTATCACCTGGGGAAGCGGTTGATCTCGGCACCCGCGGGCTTGATGGCGGTGGTGGCGCTCGCGTTGATCGAGGCCTATCCCGCGGTGGCCCGCGACATGAACAACACCACGCTGGCGTCGGCCTTGGTGCTTCTGTCCGCGCTGGCGCTGGTGGAGTTCCTCGAAGGCCATCCAACCGCCGTGCCGGCGTGCTGGGACTGGTGCTGGGATTGACCGCCCTGGCCGGGGTGCACGCGCTCAGCTTCATCCCCGTCACCGCGGCTCTGATCGTCGCATGGGGCTGGAACAACCGACCCGTCGCCATTCGACGGGCATTCCTCATGGCCGCCGTCGCCGTCCTCACCACCCTGCCCTGGACGGTGCGCAACTACCTGACGTTCGGGGAGCTCGTGCCGGGCCGAAACGGGGCCGGACAGATTGCCTTCATCAGCGTGGTCGGCTCCGCGGGCACCCTGGCGCCCCACACCCTGCGTTCGACGATCAAACCCGCCTGGACCGCGGAGTCGCCGTTCCACGCCGTGTCGAACATGCAGCGGTACGAAGAGCGACGCCCCCTCTATCGGTTTCAGATGGACTACGCAAAGGAGCTCGGGACGACCCGATTCGCCGCGATGAACGAAGCGCAGCGCGACGCGTGGTTTCTCGGGGAAACCGTCAGGTTCCTGCGTACCCATCCCGTCCTGTCGGCGGAGCTGGCCGTCGAAAAGATCAAGCTGTTCGTTCGTCTTTCCGAGAGCCCGCTTGGGGCGATCCTGTGCCCGCTCGCCGCGGCGGGGGGATTGCTGGCGTTCCGGGCTCCCGGAGCTCTCGGGCTGGCCCTGTGGGCTGGAGCGTTCGTCGCGCCGTTCGTGATTATCACGCCCTTCTCTATCGCTACCGCGCCCCGTCGGGGTCCTGAGCCCGAGCGATGCCGGAGGCCGCTGGTGGTATGAGCGTCGGGTCGGTGCCCGGAGGATCAGCGGGTAGCTCTCCGGAGGGACCTCCCGCGCCCGAAGGGCGTGTCAAGAATTCCCGACAATCGGCCACTCCCCGCCTGAGCGGCGTACATTAGGAATCTCCGCGCCCCTTCCTCGTCCCCCGGAGATACCGATCGTGGTGCGCAAGCCGCGGGTGGCTTCCCGTCAACTCCTCCTGCTACTCGTGGTTTTCACCCTGGGCCTCGCCGCCGCTCTGGTCTGGCTCGGTACCCGCCTGATCCGGCAGGATCGGAATATGGAGAGCCAGCGGGTGCGAGAGCACCTCGATCGAGCGGGAGCGATCGTGGCCGCCGAGCTCCAGCAACGGCTGGCCTCTCTCGTCGCTAGGCTCGATGGGGCTGCCATGCTGTCCGCCTCCGAGCGAAGGGTGGTCCTCAGTCGCTGGGGCGATTCCCTCGACGCCGGCGAGCTCCTGGTGGAGGTTGGTCCCGATGCGGTCCAGGCCTATCCCCCAGGCCGGCTCCGTTTCGACCCGTCGTGGACGCCCGAGCCCTCAGCGCTCGACCCGGCCTTCCAGAGCGGGGAGTACCTCGAGTTTCAGCGGCGCGATCTTGAGGCCGCGGCCACGGCGTATCGAGTGATTGCCGGCTCCGATGGCCCCGGGCGGGTCGGGGCCCTCCTCCGGCTCGGACGAGTTCAGCGCAAGGCAGGCGCCCTGGAGAGTGCGCTCGAGACCTATCACCGGATGGCTCGGGAGGAACCGGTTAATCTGGAGGGCCGGCCCGCCGACCTCGTAGCCCGTCACGCCCGGCTCGACCTGCTCGACCAGCTGAGACGGAGCGGCGAGGCGGAACAGGAGGCCCGGGATCTCTATCTCGACCTGACCCGGGGGCGGTGGCGGCTCTCGCGGGGCGGCTTCGAGTTCGTCGACGCCGACCTTCGCCGCCGGATCGCCGGGTTCGCGGACTCGGTCGCCGGGGCGCCGGCTTCCGCCACTTCGATTCTCCTCACCCGAGCGCTCGATTCGCTCTGGCGGGAGTGGAGGCGCGGCGGCTTCACCGGGACGACGCAGCGGCTCCTGGATTTCGATGGGCTACCGGTGGTCGTGGCCTCCGCCGGCCCGGGAGCCACGCACCTCGCCTGGCTCGCTACTCCTTCGCATCTGGCCGGTGCCTGGCTTCAGGCGCTCGAGCCGGTCCTCGCGAGGGAAGGGGTCTGGCTCACCCTGGAGAGCCCGGCCGGCGTCAGGGTCGTTTCCCAAATCCCGGCCGGCTCGGGGCCGGTCGTGCGGGCGGTCGCGGATCCGAGCGTGCCATGGGTGCTCGCGCTGGCGAGCCGCGATCCCGCGAGGGCCGCGGAGGACCTCGCGGCCCGGCGCCGAGTCCTGATCGCCGGTCTCTTCCTCGCCTCCCTGCTCGGTCTGGTGGGAACCTACGCGGTGGCGAGAGCGGTCAACCGGGAGCTCGAGGTCGCCCGGGTCCAATCCGACTTCGTGGCCGCGGTCTCCCACGAGTTTCGGACCCCTCTCACCTCCATACGGCAGCTCACCGAGCTGCTCGCGAGCGGTCGGGTTCCGGGCGACGACCGGCGGAAGGATTACTACGAGCTGATGAAGCAGGAGTCGCTCCGCCTCCACCGGCTGGTGGAGGGCCTCCTGGATTTCGGGCGGATGGAAGCCGGCGCGCATCAGCTCCGGCTCGAACCGATGGAAGCGGCCGAGTTGGTTCGCGGGGTGGTGTCGGAGTTCCAGGAGGAGGCTGCCGGCCGTGAGCGCAGGATCGAGCTGCGGGACCCGGCTCCCCAATGTCCGGTCCGGGCCGATCGGGAAGCTCTCGGCCGGGCGCTCTGGAACCTGCTCGACAACGCCGTGAAATACTCGCCCGAAGGTGCCCCGGTGACCGTATCCCTGGCCCGAACCGACGGAAAGGTCAGCATCAGCATCAGTGATCGAGGTCCCGGTATCCCGCCTGGGGAGCAGGACCGGGTGTTCGAGAAATTCATCCGGGGGGATGCGGCCCGGGCTTCGGGAATCAGGGGAACCGGCCTGGGACTCGCCATGGTCCGCGAGATCGCCCGGGCCCACCGCGGCGAGGTGTCGGTGAAAAGCACTCCGGGCGCGGGCAGCACTTTCACACTGGCCCTCCCGGTTGCGGAGGCGGACGCTTGAGCAGGATCCTGGTGGTCGAGGACGACAGCACGATCGCGCGGGGCCTGGAGGACGATCTCCGGCTCGAGGGCTACGAGGTGGTGGTCGCGCCGAACGGCGAGGAAGCGCTGCGGCGCACCGCCGGCGAGCCGTTCGATCTGATTCTCCTCGACGTCATGTTGCCCCGCAAGGACGGATTTCAGGTCTGCCGCGAGCTTCGCAAGAGCGGGGTGCGCACGCCCGTCATTATTCTGACCGCGAAGGCGTCCGAGGCGGAGAAGGTGATGGGGCTCGAGCTCGGTGCGGATGATTACGTCACCAAGCCGTTCAGTCCCGCGGAGCTCCGAGCCCGGATCAAGGCCCTGCTCCGGAGAACCTACGACTCGCCGGCACGGTATCGCTTCGGGGAGTTCGAAGCCGACTTCGAGCGCTTCGAGGTCCGCCGGGCCGGTTCACCGATCCACGTCACCCCGATCGAGCTCAAGCTGCTGGCCGCCCTGGTTCGAAATCGGGGCCGGGCCGTCACCCGCGCGGTGCTCAAGGAGGAAGTGTGGGGAACGGAGGTCTTCATGACCGATCGGGTCATCGATACCCACGTCGCCAACCTCCGCAAGAAGATCGAAGCCGACTCGACCGACGCTCGCTGGGTCACCAGCGTCCGGGGAATCGGCTACCGGTTCGAGGGCTAGGGGTTGAGTGTCGGAATCTCTTCATCGAAGCTGGACGATTCCCGGATCGAAGCCTGCCGGAACGGTCACCCGCAGGACCGGTTCGATTCCCAGATTGGGTGTGACCTCGTCGGAGTTTTCCTCATGACCGGTAATATCCGCATCCTCTCTTTGGGTCTCTCGCTGGCGCTGGCCGGGCTTCCGACCGGCCTTGGGGCGCAGTCGGCCGGCACCGCCGAAGCCCGGCTCGAGCAGGCCGCCCACCACGAGCTCGTGCTCGGAGACCTCCAGCGCGCGATCGGCCTGTACCGCGATGTCATCGCGGCGTACCCGGGAGACCGGAGTGCGGTGGCCCGCGCGTTGGTTGGGCTCGGCCGGGCCAACGAACGGCTCGGCTCCCGGGAGGCCCGGGCCGCCTATGAGCGTGTAGTGCGCGACTATGGCGACCAGGTCGAGCCGGCCCGCGTGGCGAGGGGGCGACTGCAGGCGATCGCCGCCAACGGTCCCGACCCCGCCCGGGCGGGGGCCCACACGCTGGTGCTGTCCGAGCTTCCGATATTCCGCCCCCGGGACGATCCCCAGTTCGATCTGTCTCCCGACGGGGATCGAATCGTGTACCGGGAAGACGTGTACTCTGATTCGCTCAACGGCGTGACCCTGATCGTGACCAACAGCGGCGGTACGGTAAAGCGGACCCTCGTCCCGCCCCGGAATCGAATGGGAATCGCCAGCCCCCGGTGGTCACCGGACGGACAATACATCGCCTTTTTCCGCCGGGCGTTCCTCGAGGTGGATTCGGCGTATCATGCCCTGGTCGTGATCCCGGCCGGGGGCGGTTCGGAGCGGATTCTCACCGATAGCCTCGAAATTCGAATCGGGGGGGCGACCGGTGGAATGGCCTGGACCCCGGACAGCCGGGCGGTGACCGTGGCGACGCCCCGCGGTGTCGTGACGGTGGCACTCGACGGCAAGATTCTTCGCGACGTCCCGCTCCGGCTTGGCTACCTCGAGCAGATCACGGGATACTCCCCGGACGGGCGCTGGCTGGCCATGCACCGCCGCCCCGAAGGATCCCAGCAGGATGACGAGCAGGACGTCTGGCTCCTGCCGGCCGCAGGGGGCCGGGCGATCCAAGTCACCCACGAACCCGGGTTCGAAGGGTGGCCCCACTGGGCCTCGGACGGGCGAACCCTGTTCTTCATCTCCGACCGGAGCGGCAGTCAAAACGTTTGGACCGTGGAGGTGGACCCCCAGTCCGGCCTGCCCCGCGGCGCCGCGCGCCAGGTCACCACCTACACCGACGCGTTGATCCTCCATCCCCGCCCGGTCGGCAATGGCCGTGCTCTGTCGTTCACCCTGTTTCGCGAGACCACCGCGATCCACGTCGGACCGGCCGACTCCCCCGGCCAGGGCCGGGTCATCGCCCGCGGGGAGCGCCCCATGATTGCCCCGGATGGTCGAACGGTCTACTTCCTGGGCCAGGGCTCGGAGCTGCCAGGTATCTTTTCGGTTTCTGCTGAAGGAGGGACGCCTCGGCGGCTGACGGAATCCCGGCCCGGGGGTCCCTTCTTCAATGCATTTTCGGTCTCACCATCCGGTGATGCCATTGCCTACTTCAACCCTCTTGGCGGACAGAGAGTCCTCCTCACCGTCCCGTCCGCCGGAGGCCAGCCTCAGGAGCTGGCAAGGTTCGAGTCGAGGGAGAACCTGACGCCCAGCTGGTCGCCGGATGGAAAGCAGCTCGCGTACTCCCACGGGAATGGCCTGTACGCGGTCCCGGCCGCAGGGGGGGAATCGACCAAGCTGGCTCACCTCTACGGCTGGGATGGCTGGACTCTGCAATGGTCGCCCGACGGCGGGCAAATCGCCGCGCTCGCCTGGTCCGCTCCCAACCAGCAGAACGCGGTGTTCGTGGTTCCGGCCCGAGGGGGAGAGGCTCGCCGGCTCACAGCCGCCGACGAGGTCGGCTACAAGGAAGGCCTCCAGTGGCACCCCGACGGCACCCGCCTGAGCTACATGGACTATGGGATCAGAAGTCGCCGCGACGGCAGCCGCCTCGCCTATCTGGACGGCAGGCCCACCTCGACGCTCGTGGACCTGCCTCCCGGCCAGTGGGACTATGTCGGGGTCTGGCACCCGGCGGGCCGGGACTTCTATTTCATCTCCTCGCGCACCCGGGCCTGGGATCTGTTCGCTTACAACGAGCCGACCGGAGCCAGCCGCGTGGTTGTCTCCCGGGGGAGCGCGGTCCCGGGCCTCTCGCCGCCGTCGTTCAGTGCCGACGGACGAGTGATGACCTGGAGCGTGGCCAACACCACCCGGCAGCTCTGGACCATCGAGCTGCCCAAGTAGGCCGCTCCGAGGCCCGGGGATGAATCGTCCGCGATTCTGGCGTACCCTTGCCGTGCTGGCGCTGCCCGCCTGCTCGGCGGGGGCTGACGCCTTTCTCCGGCTCCCGCTCGGCGCCGAGGCCATGCTTCCGGTGCCCGCGGCGAGTCCCTTGAGCTGCGCCCAGGTGGCACTGGGGCGGCGGCTCTTCTTCGAGACCCGGCTCTCCGCGAGCGGCGAGACTTCCTGCGCCACGTGCCACGTGCCGGCGCGCGCGTTCACCGACGGTCGGAGCATTGCCCGGGGTGACCGAGGTGCGGTGGGCCGGCGAAACAGTCCGACCCTCCTGGATCGGGCCTATGGGCGCACGCAGTTTCTGGACGGCCGGGCCGCGACCCTGGAGCAGCAGGCGTTACTGCCCCTCACCAATCCGGTCGAGCTGGCCAATAGTCCCGACGAAATCGTGGCCCGGCTCTCGGCCGAGCAGTCCTACCGGCGGGCGTTTGCCCGCGTGTTCGGGAGCGAAGGCGTTTCGCTGGCGCGGCTCGCCTCGGCCATCGCCAGCTTCGAGCGGACTCTCGTCGCCGGTGATTCACCGGTGGACCGGGCGCTGGTGCAGGGCGATTCGGGGGCCCTTCCGGAGGCCGCCCTCCGAGGCCTCCGGCTCTTCCTCGGGAAGGCCAACTGCGTGGTTTGCCATGAGCCGCCTCGATTCACCGAAGAGCGCTTCCATAACACGGGCGTGGCCTGGAAGAAGGGGGCCCTCCAGGACTCCGGCCGCTACTCGGTCACTCACCGGGCGGAGGACCTGGGGGCCTTCAAGACGCCGACTCTCCGCAACGTGGAGCTCACCGCGCCCTACATGCACGACGGGTCCCTCGCCACTCTGGAAGACGTGGTGGCATTCTACAATCGCGGCGGCAACCCCAACCCCAACCGGGACCCACTGCTCCGACCGCTCGATCTGAGCGCCGGAGAGCGTGCCGAGGTCGTCGAGTTTCTGAGGTCGCTGACCGGCCCGCAAGCCCGGACTCCACCCAGCTCATGCCCTTGACGGATGGTGGCGGCGGCTCCGACTGGTGGTACCCGTCGTACGATGAGAAGGAAGGGGCCCGGCTTCGGGGCAGCGACATCTCCCACATCCGGGGGATGGAGCTCCTCCAGGCTGCCGGAGCCAAGGCCACCTGGGACAGCGTGCACACCCTGGACATCAGCGACCACGCTACGCCCGGCGTGACGATCGGCAAAGAGGGGCAGTGGGTTTGCGACGGGCACGGCGCATACTATCCTCACCGCGCCCGATCTCTCGAACGCCACGGTGAGTCAATTCACCGGGAACACGGTGAATGGAGCGTCGCCCACGTTCAGCATCGTGGGCAACAACCTCCAGATGACGTTCGGCTAAGACACGGCTCCGGCGGCCGCACCTCCCCCCGGGAACGGCGGTGTCGCTCTCCGGTTGGGGATCGGTACCTCAGCCCGCCAGCCAGGTGACATGGTGACGGTGACAGACGGCGACAAGCGCCTCCCGATCAACGGACGGGATCAGCGGCGTCTGCGATGAGGCCCGGGCTGGGCAGGCCGCAGCGTCCAGAATCTCGACCAGTTCGCCGTTGAGGCTGCGCCGCTTCCGGCGTCCAGCCCCGGGTGCTCACAACAACCCGCTCGCCAGCGTCGCAAACCCCAGGAAGGTGAGGAAGCCGACCACATCGGTGATCGTCGTCAGCACGATGGACGACGCCGCGGCCGGGTCCTGCCGCAGCAGGATGAGACCCATGGGCACCGAGACTCCGGCCAGCCCCGCGATCACCATCGAGCATACCATCGAGACGCCGATCACGGCCGCGATCCCGGCCGAGCCGCTCCACAGGTACACCGCGAGGGCCGTCAGCAGCGACACCACGACGCCATTGATGGCGCCGACCATCAGTTCCTTCCGGCCCACCCGGAGCCAGTGGCGCACGCGAATCTCGCGCAGCGCCAGCCCGCGCATCGTCACCGCCAGCGCCTGCGCCCCGGTATTGCCCGACTGGCCGGCCACCACGGGCAGCAGGACCGCGAGCGCCGTGACGCGGGCGATCGTGTCCTCAAACATCCCCACCACCGCCGACGCGAGAAACGCGGTCCCCAGGTTCACGGAAAGCCAGGGAAGCCGCTTGCGTACCGCGAACGGCGCGCTCGACAGGGCCCGCTCTTCGCGGCTGACACCCACCATCGTCTGCAGGTCCGCCGTGGCGTCGCGCTCGGCGGCGCTGATCAGATCGGCGTGGCGGATGACGCCCACCAGGCGATCGCCGACGTCCACCACGGGCAGGCTCGTTTCCCGCCGGTCGGCGGCGATGGCCACCAATTCGTCCTGCGGCGCGAGGGCCTGCACCCGGGGCGGGCTCGGCTGGGCCAGCTCGGCGAGTCGCGCGCCCGGCTCGGCCAGCGCGAGGTCCTGAATCCCCACCGCCCCGGCCAGACGTCCTTCGCTGTCGACGACGAAGACGTCACGAATGTCCTTGTTCCTGAGTGCCCGGATGCGCGACAAGGCCTCTCGCGCGGTGGTGTCGGGCCGGAAGCTCGTGACCCGGGGATCCATCATCCCTCCCGCCACGCCGGGGGGATAGGTCAACAGCTCGGTCAGCTCCATCGCCAGCGCGGGATCGAGTGCCTCCAGCCGCGCCCGGCGCGCGTTTTCGTCGAGCCGGGCCACGAGTGCCGCCGCCAGGGCGGGCTCGAGCGCGGCGAGGATCTTCGACACGGCCGGCTCCGGCAACGCCTCGATCACCTCCGTCGCATGGTCGGCGCGCAGCCGCCGCAACACGTCGGCCGCCAGTGCGGCGTCCTGGCGCGCGAGGAACCCGGCCACCTCCCCGGTGCGCAGCCGCTCCAGCAGGGGCGCCGCCTCGCCGGGGTACTGGCGCAGCTCGGCCTGGGCCAGCTGCTGCACGACACGGTCACGCGACATCGCTCGCCTCCCCGGTGGGCGTTTGGGGTGGGGCGAGACTGGCCAGGATGCCGGCCAGCCCGACCCAGTACAGTTCGGACAGCCCCACGATGGTCGCCATCATGGGCCGGGTGCGCACGCGATGCATCCGGCGGAGCGTGCGGTGGCTGATGGCCCCCACCAGTCGCCGCGCCTCGTCGACCACGGGGAGCACGTCGAAGTCGTCCCAGGCGGGATGCACCGCGACCGTCGCCAGGTCGGTGTACGCGTCCAGCCGCGCGACGTTCCGCTGCATCACCGCGGTCAGCGCCTCCCTGGGCCGCGCGGCCATCAGCTCGGGGATGGTGAGCACGCCCACGAGGGTCCGGTCGCGTGCCACGAGGTACAGGGTCTGGAAGCGGTGACCCGCGGGCCGGCGCAGCTGGCGCTGCGCGTCCTCCACGCTGCTGTCGTCGGGTAACGCGAGCACCAGCGGGTCGGCCAGGGCGCCGGCGGTATTCTCCGGGTAGGCCAGCATCGCCCCCAGCGCACCGCGCCGTTCATCGGCCAGCCGGGCCAGCAGCCCCTCGTGACGTGCCGGCTCCACCCGCCGCAAGGCGGCGCCGGCCACATCCAGCGGCAGCTCCCCGAGCAGCGCGGCCAGCACCTCGTCGTCGAGCGCCGCGGCACACGCCGCCGCGGTCGTGGGACCGAGCGCGGCGTAGACCGCCGCGCGCATCGCGGCCGGCAGGCTTGCCAGGAGCGCCGCCACGTCCGGGGGATCGGCGCGCTCGAGCAGCCGCGCGGCGGCCTCCGGGTGATCCGCCACGTAGGCGAGCGCCAACCGTTCGGGGGCGCTCATCGTCAGCTCTCCGTCAGCAGCACCGAGGCCTCTTCACTGAACTGCTTCGCGGGAATCATGACGCGGCCGTGCGGCCCGGCCACGAACACGGCGGTAGGCGTCGTTGAGACGATCTTCCCGTCCACCCCGCCCACGCGAATGGTCTGGCCCGCGTGGTAGACCTGGGTCACGTAGTGCGACGCGATGATGTTGCTGACCGCGGTGCGTGCGCCCAGGCCGAACGCGAGGCCCGCGCCCGCCAGCGCTGCTCCGACCACCACCGCCACGAGGACGATCAGAATGTCCGCCTCGATCCCCACCTGCTTGAGCGCCACCGCCACGGCCACCAGGATGACCGTCCCGCGCACGGTCCCCCCGATGGCAGGGCCGAGCGCGATGCCCGTGCCCGCCGCCGCACGCATCACCGCCCCGCCGATCAGCCTCCCGGCCACGGCGCCGGCAAAGAGAATCACGAGGGCGGCGAGAACGTTGGGGACGTAGTACGTAACGCGACTCAGGGACTCCGTGACCACCGGCAACCCCAGCGCTTCCAGCGCCGCCGCCACGAAGAACAGGAAAACGATCCAGAAGGTGAAGCCGGCGATGACGCCGGGCGCCTGAGTCTCGGCCCCGCTCCCTTCCAGGGCGCCTCGCAACGCGGGGCGCTGCGCCAGCCTGCCCAGCAGCGCGCGCACCACCCGGCGTACCGCCCACGCGAGTCCCCAGCCGAGCAGCCAGCCCGCCAGCAGCAGCATCGCGGCGCCGGCGACGGCAGGCAGATACGCGGCGACGCGCGGCCATACCGTGAGAATCCCGGAGAACCAGTCCTGTTGCGTCATACCGCCTCCGCTTGACGAGTGGCCGTGGGGAGTGCGCCGGGACCCGGCGCGTTGGTCTGCTGCTGCACCGATTTGTTGGGGTCGCGAGGGTCCGTCAGCGCGGCTCTCGGCGGGCGCTGACCGCCTCGCCGAACAATCCCGGGTCCAGCGTCAGCGCGTCTGCGACGCCGGTCGCCGACACGGCGAACGTGACGAAGAGTGGCCGTTCGCCGTCGTCCGCGCGCAGCGGACTGCTCCATCGTGCGCGGAAGGTGTCGTGGTGCCAG
>Ga0256867_10001071_pt1 | contig 11352 bp, 8 predicted proteins | sample RVTome_15_FD_185939 | JGI IMG/M metagenome (GOLD analysis project Ga0256867, IMG submission 185939) | Soil microbial communities from uranium-contaminated site in the Upper Colorado River Basin, Wyoming, United States - RVT150D86 (HiSeq) ... | reverse complement strand
GGTGGGCGAATTTTCCTTCGTGCTGGCCCGCGTTGGGCTCGACACGCAATCCATCAGCACCGAGCTGTACGCGTTGGTCCTCACGACGGCCCTCGTGACGATGCTGCTGACCCCGTTTGTCTCGGGTTTCACGGCGCCGCTGTATGCCCTGCGCAAGCGCTGGTGGCACCACGAAGCGCTGCAAACCATCAACCTGCCGCGCGCCGGGTTGCACGACCACGTCATCATCGCTGGAGGAGGGCGCGTTGGGCAATGCGTAGCGCAGGTGTTACAGCGGCTGGGGTTGGGCTTTGTCATGATTGAACTCGATCTGCGGCGAGTCGAGCAAGCTCAAGCCGCCAACTGGCCGGTGATCTATGGCAATGCCAGCCAAGAGGTGGTGCTGGACGCCGCCGGTATTGCGCACGCCCGGCTGTTGCTCATTACCACCCCGTCCATTGTGGTGACACAAGCCATCGTGGATCAAGTCCGCCGAGACCATCCAGAGCTGCACATTGTTGCCAGGGCCGAAAGTATCGAACAAATGCACAGCTTGCACGACCGTGGCGTCTACGAGGCGGTACAGCCGGAATTCGAAGCGGGTTTGGAGATCACCCGCCAGGCGCTGCTGCATCTGCATATTCCGGCCTCCGAGATTCAGCGCTTCACGGACACGGTACGTCGCGAGCTCTACGCCCCGCTGTATCAATCGCGCCCCGACTACCCGGCTATTGCCCAACTCCAGAACGCAGCCCGCTTACTCGATCTGACCTGGGTGCCGCTGCCGGCGGACAGTCCCGTAGTCGGAAAGAGCATTCGGGAATTAGCCATTCGCAGCCAGGCCGGCGTGTCTGTTGTCAGCCTCATGCGTAACGGCGCACTGCAACTCAATCCCGACGCTGCGAACCGTTTTACTGCCGGTGATTGGGTGGCAGTCATCGGCACTGCCGAGCAGATCACCGCTTTTCAAGGCATGGTCGAGCCATGTCCCCCTAAGGGGATAGTGACGTGAATATGTTCGAGCCCGGCGAAGTAGACGCCCGCTGCCAGAGTTCTTGGCGGGAATTGCAGGAGAGAGCCGATTCTCAGCTCTCTCGTCGTTAGGTGATGCTTGGCGGGCGTAACGGCGACACTCGGACCGGGATACCCGTCAGGCGATGTTGCCCGCTCAGGGGCTCAAGCATTTCAACACCTGACGGAATCAAGGCATTGACGTTGGCGTTGGGGAGTCCGTGCGGCACCACGACCACGCCAGCGGTCACCTCCTCAACCGGCACGGCGTAAATTTGCAGGGAAGCACTGGCGGTCTGCAATCGCACCATTCCGCCGTGCGGCAGACCGAGGTCGGCCAAATCTGGTGGAGCGAACCAGGCCGTATCTTCCGCCTGGCCATTAGGCGAGGCCCCATGCAGCCAACTGTTGTGCCCCAGACGGCGGCGACGGCAAATCAAGGTTACTTCTATCGGCGTGTCTGCCTGACGAGGCGGCGTCTGCAGAGAGGGAGCGCTATACGTCCTGAGACGTTCCCGCTCTCCTTCCAGATCGGGATGCCAAAACCGGATGCGATGCCCCGGCGTACACGGCCCTCGGCCTAAGTAGTGGCCGGGGTTAGGACTGGGCGCCAGCAGACCTTGCACGCCCCGGAAGCGCAACCGAGCGGGTAACGATACAAGATGGGACAGTGCAGTGAGAGCGGCATCCCACGGAGCATGTCCCCATAACCAGGCCAGGGCGCGACAGTGCCCTAACGGACGACCGAGCGAGCGGCTCAAATCGGCCAGGATACGCGTCTCGGAACGTACCTCGCCGGGAGGCGGTTGGATGGCTCCGGCATATTGAATCAGCGGCGCTTGCTGAAACATCACGGTCGTCGTGGCCACATCCCAGCGTTCCAGCCAACTCGTCGCAGGCAAGAGCACATCCGCCTCTCGGCCCGTGGTATTTTGGAACAGGTCTACTGCAACTAAACAATTCAACTTGCGGAAGGCATCGCGCAAGCGATCCCCGCCCGGCACCGAATTGAGCGGATTGCCGCTCACGACAACCAATGCCCGGATGCGTTCGGCTCCGGGCGTCAGGATTTCATCGGCCATAATCCCGGCGGGAAGGCTCATCAGGACGTTGTTACATGAGCCGATGCGGCTGCTGGGCTGCGACCGGCTGAGGCCGAGGTGCCGTCCGATCTTCGCCAGCCACACGGCGAGCGGATGAAACAGCAGCCCGCCCTGTCGATCCAAGTTGCCGGTTAGATGTGCGAGCGCCTGCAAGATGACATAGCATAGGGTGCCGAACGGTCCCTGATTCACCCCGACCGACATGTGAAACGTGGCGCGATGCACTTGCCGAAGCGTTGTCGCAAGTTCCCGGATGCGATCCGGTTCGATACCGCTCAAGCGTGCCGCGTGCTCGACCGGATACTGGGCGGCGAGTTCGAGGAGAGTTGCCAAACCTTCAGTATGAGGATCGGGCTGATACAGATCGCGCAGCTCATCGAGCAAGGCCAGCAGTAAAAACACATCCGTTCCCGGGCGCAGTGGCAGGTGATCACCCCAGCGCTGGGCGCTTTCCGTACGGCGCGGATCAACCCATACCACACGTGCACCACGCCGCCGTAGCTGATCAAAAACTGTGCTTCCCCCCTCCAGATGCACGAAACTCGATTGACTGACCGCCGGATTGGTGCCAAGCATCAAGGCGAAATCCGTGTGCGCCAAATCCGGGATAGGGTGGATCAGCGGACTGCCGTGCAGAATCTGGGCACCGGCAAACTTGTTGTTACAGTCCTGACTGCCGGCAGTGAACACATTGCGCGTTCCCAGGGCGCGCATAAAGCCCAGCATGGTGATCGCCCCCATGGTGTGGAAGGCGAGCGGGTTGCCAAAATAAATCCCGATCGCATGGGGGCCATAGCGATCGAGGATCGGCCGCATGCGCTCGGAGATGAGCCGCATCGCGGCCAGCCAGGTGGTGCGCTCGTATTGACCATCCGGGGTGCGGCGCAGCGGATAGAGCAGGCGGTCCGGATGCGTGGCCACCTCGACGAACCGCGTGCCTTTAGCGCAGGCAAAGCCTTGGCTCACTGGATGCTGACGATCGGGCCGCAATCGCACGACTTGGCCGTGGTTGCCGATCTCCGCCTGCAGACTACAGGCGGCCTCGCAAATGCGGCAAAATGTCGATCGGGTACGCAATGGCGTGTCGTGATGGGCCATCTTCGCTCATATCTGTACAGCCTGGCACAAAGGTTTTGTCCAGGAATTTAGTTAGTCAGGGGTACGATCAACACCCACATGGGCCGCGCGCCAACCGGATACACCTCTAATGGGGTTAATCGACCGCTGTCCGCCTCAATCCGGTACGCAGCAAGACGGCCGGTTTCCAATCCGGCGGAATAGAGAAAATTGCCCGTGGGATCAATCGTAAAGGCGCGCGGCACGGCTTCTGCAGACGCATGTCCAACCGGCGTCAAATGTCCCGTCGCATCATCCACGGTGAAACAGGCCATGCTATTGTGGCCGCGATTCGGCGCGTAGAGAAACTTCCCGGACGGCGTGATTTGGATCTGCGCACAACTGTTTTGCCCGGCAAACCCATCGGGCAACGTCGGCACCCGCTGTAAGGCCGTCAACGTTCCCGCGTCAGGATCAAGTGTATATGAACTGACACTGCTGCCCTGCTCATCCGAAAAATATAAAATATCCTTGCTGGGATGGAAACAAAAATGACGCGGCCCAACCTCGCCCTCCGGGCTCAGCGTCGGCGGATCGTTCGGCGTGATGTGGCCCGTCGCCGCGTCGAAGCGAAACTGCCAAATCTGATTGGGTCCTCTGCCGGCAATGTGCGGCACAAAAGCAAAGCGGTTGGACGGATCGGTCTGGAAACAATGCGCCCCGCGGGCCGTATGACGCCACTCAATGGGCGGTCCGCTGACCACACCTTTCGCATCTATGGCATGCACCGCTGCAGTGGCCGCTTCATAGTAGGCCGACAACAAAAATTTACCTGAGCGGTCGGTGGCGATAAAACACGGATCCGAGTCTAACGAGACGGCCCCAAGATGCGTTAAATCACCGGTTTGCGGATCGATTCCGAAACTGGAGAGCTCGCAGGCACCACGACGTCCGACGTAGAGAAACTGCCTTTGCGGGTCAACCGTCATCGGTGCCGGACCGCCCGGTGCCGCTACCTCCCCATTCGAGTCTAAGGCGCCGGTCTGCGGATTCATGATGAACCGAGAAATTTTATCGTCGCCTTGCAGTGACACATACATGTGATAGGCCATGATCTTCCCTCATCTCTTTGTGATGCCACCCCTGATACGATACCTCAACCATGCATTGTGTCTACCTTAACACAAAATGCGCTCACTCCGAACCCAGCTAAAAAGCGTCTGCACTTTGCCCACACGCCAAGCACTGCTGCATGAAGCTATTATTCTCCGGCATTTTGCGATAGGATAAGAACTCGCAGAGTAGAGCTATAACGGCTATACTATCAGGTCTATAGGGATCACGCATCGGTGAGGGGGAACTTACTACTCGCGCGGAGGAAACACATGTCCGATTACACACCGAATATGGTGCTGTCGAATCAGGAATACAACGTCGTTGGCAAACGGCCCATTCGTCCTGACGGAGCCGAGAAAGTCACGGGTCAGGCCAAGTACGGAGCCGACGTCAATTTACCCGGCATGCTGTACGGCAAGATCTTGCGCAGCCCACACACCCACGCCCGCATTTTATCGGTCAATACCGCGCACGCCGAAGAACTTCCCGGCGTGCATGCGGTGATCACCTCGGAAGCGTTGGCGCAACCGTCCAGCAAGTTGGTCGATCTGGCTGAAGGCGTCCTACACAATATGCGCTTCTTGAGCAACAATATCATGGCGGCGGATAAGGTTTTGTACAAAGGCCATGCCGTGGCGGCAGTAGCTGCCACCAGTCCGTACATTGCCGAAGAAGCGTTAAAACTGATCCAGGTGGAATACGAAGAGCTGCCTCCCGTACGCAACGCCGAGGAAGCCATGGCGGAAGGTGCCCCCTTGTTACACGAGCGGCTCGCCTCCATCTCCAATCCGGTCTTGCGTCCCGGCGGCACGCTTGACGATGATGATCCCAGCCCCGGTACCAATGTGCCGAATCATTTTGAATTTCGTCTGGGTGACGTCGACCAGGGCTTTCGAGAAGCCGATGTGATCGTCGAGAAAGAAACGAGAACGTCACCGATTCACCAGGGCTATATTGAGCCCCATTCGGGCACGGCGCAGTGGAATCCGGACGGCACCCTGACCATCTGGTCGAGCAGCCAGGGGCATTTCAATGTACGGGATCAAACCGCCCGCTTGATGGACATGCCCGTATCGAAGGTCAAAGCCATTCCCTTGGAGATTGGCGGCGGCTTTGGCGCCAAGACGCTAGTGTACTGCGAGCCGGTAGCCGCCGCTCTGGCCCGCAAGGCGGGCCGCCCGGTGAAAGTGACCATGAGCCGGACAGACGTGTTTGAAGCGACCGGCCCCACCTCCGGCACCCACATCAAGATCAAGTTAGGGGCGACGAAAGACGGCAAATTCACCGCTGCCGAAGCGCATCTGGTGTATGAAGCCGGCGCGTTTCCCGGTTCCCCGGTGTCTCCGGCGTGTCAGTGTATGATGGCGCCTTATGACATTCCCAATGCCTGGATCGAGGGCTTTGATGTCGTGGTGAACCGGCCCAAATCAGCGGCGTACCGGGCACCCGGTGTCCCGGCGGCGGCGTTTGCCATGGAAACGGCGGTCGATGAGTTGTGCGAAAAGCTCGGCATGGATCCGCTGGAGTTCCGCCTGACAAACTCGGCCAAAGAAGGCACGCGAGCGCCAACCGGTCCGGTGTGGCCGAAAGTCGGCTTTGTGGAAACGGTGCAGGCGGCCAAAGATCACCCGCATTACGCCGCGCCTCTCGAAGGCCCGTACCGGGGCCGTGGGGTGGCGAGCGGCTTCTGGCGCAACAATACCGGCCCATCCAGTGCGGTGGCGATCGTGCAAAATGATGGCCGGGTGCGCCTCGTTGAAGGCTCGCCGGACATCGGCGGCACGCGCGCTTCAGTAGCGCAACAATTTGCCGAAGTGTTGGGGATTGGGATCGAAGCTGTCAACCCGACTGTCGGCGATACGGATTCTGTGGGTTTTACTTCTGTCACCGGTGGCAGTGGCGTGACGTTCAAGACCGGCATGGCCGCCATCACCGCCGCCCAGGAAATTAAGCGGAAAATGTGCGAGCGGGCGGCGAAGACCTGGGATTGCGATGTCGAGGACGTGGAATATCGGAGTGACGCCATTGTTCAGCACAAGAAGGATGCGGATAAGCAACTGACCTTCCAGCAAATCGCGGCGCGCTCGAATGCGACCGGCGGTCCGATCATCGTCAGTTCGGGAGTCAACCCCGGTGGCGCGGGTCCATCGCTGGGCACGCATATCGTGGATGTCGAGGTGGATCCGGACACGGGCAAAGTGACGATCCTACGCTATACCGCGGTGCAGGATGCGGGCAAGGCGATTCATCCCAGCTATGTGGAAGGCCAGATTCAAGGGGGCGTGGTGCAGGGAATCGGCTGGGCTCTCAACGAAGAATATTTCTTCAATGAAGCGGGTCATATGGTAAATTCCAGTTTCCTGGATTACCGCATGCCGACCAGCCTCGACTTGCCGATGATTGACACGGTAATCGTCGAAGTCGCCAATCCGACGCATCCCTTTGGGGTGCGAGGTGTGGGCGAAACGCCAGTGATTCCGCCCATGGCGGCAGTGGCCAATGCCATCTATAACGCCATCGGCACGCGTATTAACGAACTCCCCATGTCGCCCGGTCGTGTGCTGGAATATATCTGGGCCAATGGGGGCGCTCATAGCAATGGGACGTCGTAATGCCGCAAGTATGGCTTCCGCCTCGATTGCAGCGCCTGGCCAACGGGCAACAAAAACTTCAGGTGCCCGGGGACAACGTGCGTCAGATTGTGGAATATCTGGGACGTGAGTTCCCGGGCATGCTGGACGAATTGTATTTCGCGGAAGAGGATGTTCTGATGCCCGGCGTGTCCGTCATCATCGATGGCGAGACGAGCCAATTGGGTTTATTGGAGCGTGTGCGAGAGGATAGTGAAGTGCACTTTCTCCCCGCCCTCGGCGGCGGCACGTAATCCAATCTGATTGTCGTTTACCCAAGGCGGGATGACGCTTTGCCTCATCCCGCCTTGGGCCAAATTGTTATGGTAATCATGCTTTAGAACACCATCGTGTATCCCTCGTGTTTGCCCTGTGCCTCTGGACGCACCTCGATCACCCTGAGAAGCGCCGCCTCGCACGTCGGGAAGATACTGCGAAGATGAGATCCGCCACCCAACATGTTTACGAGCATAATCGCCGCGTCTGGGATGCGCGGGTCCGGCACCGATTAGCCCATACGCGCATGGCGTCCGAACGCGATTTCGAAGACCCATTATCCGTCGTCGACGCTCGAGGCTGGATGGGCGGCAGCGTGCGGGGCAAACGCATCCTTTGCCTGGCGGCAGGAGGCGGCTTGCAAAGCGTCTTATTGGCGGCAGCGGCGGCAGACGTCACCGTCGTGGACCTCAGTCCTGCGATGCTGGCTCAAGACCGGGAAATGGCCGCAGCGCGGGGTCTCAAGATCCGTATCATCGAAGGCTCCATGGACGACCTGTCGATGCTGCAGCAGGCCTATTTTGACATCGTGGTTCAGCCCGTCAGCACGTGTTACATTCCCGATGTGGTCAACGTGTATCAAGAGGTGGTGCGAGTGACCGTTCCCGGCGGGCTGTATCTGAGTCAACACAAACAACCAGTGAGTTTGCAAGCCAGCGCTTTACCGGGGCCGCATGGCTATACGATCAACACGGCGTATAAGCGCTCTGAGCCCTTACCTCTGATGATTGGGAATAGCGAACACCGGGAACGGGATGCCGCCGAATTCATCCATCGCTGGGAAGACTTGATAGGGAGTCTGTGCCGCAGCGGCTTTGTCATTGAAGACCTGCAGGAGCCCGATTATGCCAACCCCATGGCGCCCTCGGGGTCGTTCGGACATCGCAGCCAGTTTATTCCGCCCTATGTGGCCATCAAGGCGCGCCGCACCGGGAATCCCGTGAAAACGGCGGCGGCTTTAGTGCTGCCACACAATATGTCGTAAAATAACCATCAGAACTTCGTCTCCACTGCGGCGTTTTTATCAAACGAGATGCAAAGGACGACCCATCATGATTCTTGCCAAATCGAGCCAAGAAGCCCGCGCCAACCCTACCCATATCAGGCATCCCGATGGCCGCGAAACCTGGGTGTCGCGATTTTTTACCGCCTCAGCCGATGCACCGGAACAGCCGGTCGCCTTTTTAGTCGAAAAGAAAGCCTATGCCATCGTGCCGCCTCATTTTCACGAGGTGAATCAGTTTCAGGTGATTGTGGAAGGCTATGGCCGCCTGGGCAAACAAGACGTTCGGCCGTTCACTGTGCACTACACCAACGGCTTTACCGGTTACGGTCCGATCACGGCTGAAGATGAGGGCATTGCGTTTTTCACCCTGCGCAACCGGTTTGATTCGGGAGCCAGATATTTTCCGCAAGACCGGCCCTTGATGAAACCGGCTCCCAAGCGCCACCGCATGCCCGGTCCGATCGGCCTGAGCGATGCGGATAGCTTGACCAAGCGACAAGACGATGCGCTCGAAACCGTCATCGAACCCGAAGCCGACGGCCTAGCGGCCTGGTTTTTACGCGTCGCGCCCGGCGCTACAGCGCATGCGCCTCATCCCAATCAGGGGGGCGGTCAATACGTTCTCGTGGCGGGGGGAAACTTGATTCAGGATGGCAATGCCCTGCCCTGTCTGTCGTGCCTCTACGTGTCGGCTGACGAAGAGCCATTGGCGCTGCAAGCGGGTCCACAAGGCTTAGAAGTGCTCATCATGCAATTTCCCACTGCCGAAGCGTATACGCCCGCTTAAGCTTCATACCGGGTCGCCAATGCTCTCCGACAGATGCAGGATACCATACTTATACTCCATTCCTCATCCCGCATTCGCTAGCAGGCGTTGTTTGAGACGCTCGTCCGCCGCCATGTCAATCGCGGTCCAGGCCATCGCCAGCGCGCCGTCGATGACGGCCTTGTCCGCTGCCGCTGTGATGCAATGGGTAGTGAATTCAGGTTGATGATTCACGGCGGGCCAGGAGTCGATGCCAATCATGGGATGGATTGACGGTATCACCAGGGAAACATTGCCCATATCGGTAGACCCGGCAAAGGATTCCTTCGCCGGATCCGGGAAAGTGCGGCCCAGTGCTTCAGCGTGACGTTGGTAGAGGGCGGCAATAGCGGCGTCATGCCGCATTTCCGCATAAGGCGTGGTTTCACCCGTGATCTCCAACTGCGCACCCGTGGCCAGGGCGCCCGCCTCGAAGCAACGATAAATCTTGGGACGCAGTTCCTCCAACTCCTCTACCGTGCGGCCACGCACACTATATTCCGCCCGCGTGTGGGCCGGGATGATATTGGGCGCATCTCCCCCCTTGGTGATAATCCCGTGGATGCGGTCACCCGGACGCATGTGCTGGCGCAGCAAGCCAATCGCGGTTTGGGCAATGGTCATGGCATCGGCCGCGTTGATGCCCAATTCGGGATACGCTGAGGCATGGGCGGCCTTGCCCCAGTAATCGACGATGAACCGGGATGACGCAATGATCTTCGGCAGGACGCTGTCGTCTGGCGACGGATGCGCCATCATCGCCGCATGCACTCCGGCAAACGCGCCGCGTTCGAGCATCATAATTTTACCGCCCCCGCCTTCCTCTGCCGGGGTACCGATGACGCTGACGGTCAGGCCAACGTCATCGGCCACGCGCGCCGCCGCCACCCCCGCGCCCAGCGCCATAGCGGCGATGAGGTTGTGCCCGCACGCATGGCCGATCCCGGGAAGACTATCGTATTCGGCACAAATCGCCAGGTGTAAGGGACCCGTTCCAGCTCGGGCGATAAAGGCCGTGGGCAACTCACACACCCCCGTTTGCACGTCAAACCCGGCGTCGGTGAGTGCTTCCGATAGCCAGGCGCAGGCCCGTTCTTCCTCGAATTTGAGTTCGGGATGGGCGTGGATACGATGACTGAGGCCGAGCAAGTCCGTCTGCATGGCGTCAATCTGTTCTTGCGCACCGGCTTTGGGGTCCATGGTTACCTCCTCTATCTCCGGCATGCGGTAGTTTCCACTTCGGTTGGCCTCAGCCCACTCGGGCCAGCGATCACCCCTCGGCGGTCGCTTTAAGAGCGGCGAGGGTCGTGGCCAGGGCGCCTTCAACCGCCCGAGACCGCTCGTCCAGTTGCTCCTGGGTGCGGCTCTGCAGCGCCTGCGGGAGTTGCTCGACATCCCACACTTCCGTAACCCGCGTCCCGGCTGCGCTGGGCTCTAGCCGGTACGTCCAGCGCACACAAGGGTCGTCGGGGTGGGTTACGAATTCGAAGCAACGACCCCGGTCAGCAACCGTGACCATCACGGGCACCGACCACGAGCGGTCGCCGGCCTGATTGTGGCCGATGTAGCGGTCCCCGACTTTGCCGCTGCCACCGGCCTGCCACTCGCCACCGATGTTCTCGGGGCTCCACTCGCCCATCCGCGAGAGATCCGAGACGAGGTCGTAGACGGCCTCCGGGGTCGCGTTAATCTCGATACTAGCTTCACGATGCATGCCGTGCACAGTCATAAGTATCCTCCGAATAGAGAAGTGGTGAAAGGGACCCGCTATCCCTGCTGTTGGCCATCCGCGCCGAAGCGCTCCCTTCGACTAGGGGGCTTCGCAGAGGCTAGCGCCGTTGTTACCCATTAAGCCTAGTCGATTTCTTGTAAAGAATCTGCAAAGAATCCCGAAAGCCGCTTTATCGCCCGGCTTGGATAAATTCCGCGATGCGCTCCCCGATCATGATCGTCGTCGCATTGGTGTTGGCGCGAATACAATCCGGCATGACGGACGCATCGGCAATCCACAAATTTTCCAGTCCGTGCACGCAGCCGTACTGATTGATCACCGCCATCGGGTCGGACGCCGGACCCATCTTGCAGGTACCCGAGACGTGATGCGACGTACCGCTATTGGCCATGAGCCAATCGTCCAACGCCGAGTCCGACGCCAAATCGGCATCGGTGGGCAAGACGCGTTCGCGGAGCAGCTCCTTGAACGCCGGGGATTCCGACAGGCGAACGATCAAGCGAATCGCTTTGCGCATGCGTTCCAGGTCGAACGGCTCCGTGTAATAATTGTAATTGAGAAACGGTTGCACGTGGGGATCGGTCGATTGCAAGCGCAACTCGCCCGCGCCCAGGGCAAGCTGGAGACTGCAACTGATG
>Ga0256867_10001070_pt1 | contig 11355 bp, 16 predicted proteins | sample RVTome_15_FD_185939 | JGI IMG/M metagenome (GOLD analysis project Ga0256867, IMG submission 185939) | Soil microbial communities from uranium-contaminated site in the Upper Colorado River Basin, Wyoming, United States - RVT150D86 (HiSeq) ... | reverse complement strand
GCCAGCAGCTGATGGGTGTGGTGGCCGAGGCCGAAGGGGAGTTGGCCGCGGGCGACGAGCTGCGGCTGACGGCCGAGGACAAGGCGGTGGGACGGGTGACCAGCGCCGCCTGGTCCCCGCTCTTGGGGGCATCGGTGGGTCTGGCCTACGTGCGCAGCGTCCTCGAGCCGGGCCACGAGGTCGTCGTCGGTTCGTCCGACACCAGGGCCGTGGTACGTGAGCTACCGCTGGTGGGGGGCGCGACCTGAGCGCGGCACGGAGCGTCGGGGGTCGGACCTATAAGGTCCGCACCCGTCCGCTACCGGAGGAGAGCACAGATGTCGAAGGTGGCCGTGATCGCCAAGTTGACCGCCGCAGACGGCAAGCGAGACGAGCTGCAGGCAGCCCTGGCCGACGTCGGGATGGCCAACGTGGCGGCCGAACCGGGAACGCTGCTGTACGCCCTCAACGCCGACACCAAGGACCCGAACGTGCTCTGGTTCTACGAGCTGTACGAGGACGGCGACGCCCTCGCCACCCACGGCGGCTCCGAAGCCATGAAGGAGATGGGCCGGACAATCGCCCCCTTCATGGCGGGCCGGGCCGAGGTCCACGTCCTGGACCCGGTGGCGGCGAAGGGTCTCGAGCTCTGATGCGGTGACGACCTACCTCGACCGGATCCTGGACGCGCACCGCGCCCGGGCCCGCCGGGACGGCCGGTCGCTCGACCGGTTGGTGGCGGCAGCCGAGGAGGTGCCCGCCTGCCGTGGCTTCCGCATGGCGCTCGAGACCTGCTCTGGCCTGGGGGTCATCGCCGAGATCAAGCGCCGCTCGCCCAGCCGTGGTGACCTGCACGACGGGCTCGATCCGGCCGGGATGGCACAGCGCTATCACCAGGGCGGGGCCACCTGCCTGTCGGTCCTCACCGACGGTGCCCACTTCGGTGGGTCGCCCGACGACCTGCAGGCGGCCAGGGGCGCCATGCCCTTGCCCGTCCTGCGCAAGGACTTCACGGTCAGCGAGGGCGACGTCTGCGATGCCCGCCTCATGGGCGCCGACGCCGTCCTGCTGATCGTGGCCGCCCTCGACGGGCCCGAGCTGGAGGGCTTGTCGGCCCTGGCCCGCCACCTGGGTCTCGACGCCCTGGTCGAGACCCACGACGAGGACGAGGTCGAGCGGGCGCTGGCCGCAGGGGCGGACCTCATAGGCGTCAACCAGCGCGACCTGCGTACCTTCGAGGTGGACCAGGCCAGGGCCGTGCGCGTGGCCGCCAGCATCCCTGCAGAGGTGACCGCGGTGGCCGAGTCAGGGGTGCGAGGCGTCGCCGACGCCCGCGCTCTGGCCGCAGCCGGGTACCGGGCCGTGCTCGTCGGAGAGTCGCTGGTCACGGCCGGCGATCCGGCGGCGGCCGTAGCCGACCTGCGCTCCGTGATTGCGGTACCCTGACGAACTCGTGTTCGTGAAGATATGCGGCGTGACCTCAGAGGAGGATGCCCTGCTGGCCACAGCCATGGGGGCAGACGCCGTGGGCTTCGTGTTCGCACCGTCCAGCCGTCAGATCCAACCCAGCCGGGTGAGAGACATCACCCGCCGCCTCCCCCCCGAGATCCTCACCGTGGGGGTGTTCAGGGGCGACAGCCCGACCAGGGTGGTCGAGACCGTCAACGAGGCCGGCCTGCGAGCCGCCCAGCTCCACGGGCGCGAGCGCCCGGAGGACGCGCGCTACGTGGCGGAGCGGGTGCCGTTCCTCATCAAGGCCTTCACCGCCGGCGACCCGCTCATGGACCGGGCCGAGGAGTACGGCGCAGCCGCCATCCTGGTGGACTCGCCCGTGCCCGGCAGCGGTGAGCTGTTCGACTGGACCGCGCTCGATGGTACCCAGCGGGGCCACCGGCTGATCCTGGCCGGGGGTCTCACCGCCGACAACGTGGCCGAGGCCATCGACGTGGTGCGCCCGTGGGGCGTCGACGTGTCGAGCGGTGTGGAGGCCGCGCCGGGCCGCAAGGACCCCGCGGCCGTGAGGCGCTTCATCCACAGCGCCCGTGCGGCTTTCGCCCTGATCGAGCCGGAGCGCGGCGACGAGCGGGACGAGCTCGGTCCATATGATTGGCGCGCCGAGGTCTGACGGGGCACGGTTCGGTCATGGTGATGTCCGAGCCATCCGCCGAAGGGCGATTCGGCGACTTCGGCGGCAGGTTCGTCCCCGAGACGCTCGTGCCCGCCTGCGCCGAGCTGGAGTCGGCGTTCCGCGTCGCATGGCAGGACTCGGCGTTCAGGGCCGAGTTGGACGGGTTGCTGGCCGACTACGCGGGCCGGCCCACACCCATCACCGAGTGCCACAACCTGGCGGCGGAGCTGGGGTGCCGGGTTCTGCTGAAACGAGAGGACCTGAACCACACCGGTTCCCACAAGATCAACAACGTCGTGGGCCAGGCCCTGCTGGCCCGGCGGATGGGCAAGCGCCGCCTCGTGGCCGAGACCGGCGCCGGCCAGCACGGCGTCGCCGCCGCCACCGCCGCCGCCCTCATGGGCATGGAGTGCAAGGTCTACATGGGGGCCACCGACGTCGAGCGCCAGGCGTTGAACGTCTTCCGCATGAAGCTCCTCGGGGCCGAGGTCGAGTCCGTCCACTCGGGCAGCCGCACCCTGAAGGACGCCGTCAACGAGGCCATGCGGGACTGGGTGGCCACGGTGGAGTCGACCCACTACCTGCTGGGCTCGGTCATGGGGCCCCACCCCTACCCCTGGATGGTGCGGGAGCTGCAGACCGTCATCGGCCTCGAGGCCCGCAGCCAGTGCGCCCTGCTCCTGGCCGGCGGCCGGCCCGACGTGGTGACGGCCTGCGTGGGCGGCGGGTCCAACGCGGCCGGCATCTTCGCCGGCTTCGCCGACCTGGCCGATGTGGCCCTGGTGGGCGTGGAGCCGGCCGGGGGAGCGGCCATCGGGCGTGGCATCCCCGGTGTCGTGCACGGCATGGTCTCGTACCTCATGCAGGACGAGCACGGCCAGGTGTTGGAGGCGGAGTCGATCTCCGCCGGTCTCGACTACCCCGGTGTCGGTCCCGAGCACGCCCACCTGTGCGCCATCGGCCGGGCCCGCTACGTGTCGGTCAGCGATGCCGAGGTGGTGGAGGCGTTCCAGCTGCTGTCGCGATCCGAAGGCATCATCCCCGCTCTGGAGTCCGCGCACGCCATAGCCTGGATGAGCCGGGAGCGGGCCGAGCTGGCAGGTAAGACCGTCCTGGTCAACCTGTCGGGTCGGGGAGACAAGGACGTCGCCCAGATGGTGGACATCCTGGCGGACCGGCTGTGAGGTCGCAGCGGTGAGCCTCTGGGGTCGCCTGGAGTCGAACCTGCGTGAGCAACGATCGCTGGGCCGGGCTCTGCTGGTGCCGTACCTGACCGGGGGCCTCGGCGCCGACTGGACCCTGGCCGTGGAGGCGGCGGCGGCGGCCGGGGCCGACGCCGTCGAGATCGGCCTGCCGTTCAGCGATCCGGTCATGGACGGCCCGGTCATCCAGGAGGCCTCGCAGCGGGCCCTGGCCGGTGGGGCTACGCCCGACAGCATCCTGGCCGGCGTGTCCGGTCTGGACGTGGCCTGCCCACTGGCCACGATGAGCTACTACAACACGGTGTTCCGGGCCGGCCACGAACGGTTCGCGGCGCGCCTGGCAGCGGCGGGGGTGGCCGCCGCCATCGTGCCGGACCTCCCGTTCGTGGAGAGCGGCGCGTGGCGGTCGACTGCGGCCGAGGCCGGGGTGGAGACGATCCTGCTGGCCGCCCCGACGACGCCCGACCGCACGCTGGCCGCCGTGTGCGAACACTCCAGGGGCTTCGTGTACGCCGTCGGCGTGCTCGGTGTGACCGGCAACCGGGACGAGCTGGCCGCCACGGCCACGGTGCTGGCCGCCCGCTGCAAGGCGCTGACCGATCGCCCCGTGCTCATCGGTGTGGGGGTGTCCACCCCCGCCCAGGCTGTGCAGGCGTGCAGCCAGGCCGACGGCGTGGTGGTCGGGACGACGGTGGTGAGGGCGATGATGGACGGGGGGCCGGCGGCCGTGGGCGATGTGGTCGGCTCCTTTCGCGCCGCGCTGGACGGGGCCACGGTGGCCTCGTAGGCGCCTCGGGGGTGTCTCGGGTTGAACCGGGGGAGCAGGGGTGCGGCTGTACCGTGCGCCCGCGTGTCCCGACCGTCCTGGCCGATCGTCGCCATCGTCGCCCTGGCCGGATTGGTCGCCCTGGTCGTGTTGGCCGCGGCTCTCGTCCTGCTGGGCGGTTCTGACGACTCGGTGGCCGACGACCCCGAGCTGGAGGCTCGGGTGGCGGCCGCCGACCCCGCCGAAGGGGAAGGCGTGTACACGGATCTGTGCGCGGCGTGCCACGGGCCCGAAGGCGGCGGCGGCATAGGGCCGTCGCTGCACGGCGTGGCTGGGAGCCTGACGGTGTCCGAGATGCACCACCTGGTGACGGCGGGCAAGGGCCGCATGCCGGCATGGAGCGGGACCCTGGAGCCGTCGGAGATCGACGCCGTGGTGGCCTACGTCCGTCAGGCCTTCTGAGCGCCGCCGACGACGAGGAGCTGCTCACGACAGGAGCGTCCTGGGACCTGCCGTGACCACGGTCCTGCTCGACACGCATGCACTGCACTGGTGGTCGGCCGAGCCAGATCGGTTGAGCTCATCGGCAACGCGAGCAGTCACCGGGGCCGACCGGTTGGCGGTCGCCGCCATCACCTGGCTCGAGCTGGCCTGGCATGCCGCCCACGAGCGGATAGTCGTGAGCGTGCCGATCCGGTCATGGCTGGACGAGCTCGCGGCCGAGGTGGAGACGATCGGCATCACACCCGCAGTGGCCGACACCGCGATGTCGTTGCCATCGTCATTCCCTCGTGACCTGGCGGATCAGCTGATCTACGCCACCGCGGTGGTCAGTGTTTGCCGTCTCGTGACCAAGGACCCGGACATCTTGCAACGTGCGATCTAGCCTCATCGCATGCCGCTCAAGCCCGGTGACAAGGCCCCCGACTACACCCTGCTCGATCAGCACGGCGAGCCCTTCACGCTGAGCAAGTCGCTGAAGCAGCGGAAGGTACGGCATTTGATCTACTTCTACCCCAAGGCCGACACGCCGGGCTGCACGGCCCAGGCCTGCGGCCTGCGCGACGTCGCCGACCAGGTCGGGGACACCGTCATACTCGGCATCAGCCCCGACGGCCCCGACCGCCAACTCCGGTTCGACGACAAGTACGGGCTCGGCTTCCCGCTGCTGTCCGACCCCGATCATGCGGTGGCCGACAAGTACGGCGCGTGGGGCACCAAGAAGCTGTACGGCCGTGAGTACCAGGGGGTCATACGCTCGGCCTTCCTGGTCGACGAGAAGGGCCGCATCGCCGAGGCCTGGCCGAAGATCAGCCCCAAGGACACGCCCAAGAACCTGCTCAGGGCGCTGGCCACGTGAGCGGCGGGCTCCCCCGGCCCATCGATCTGCTGGCCCACCGCCCGCCGTTCCTGTTCGTCGACGAGATCGTTGCTCTGGAACCGGGCGTGAGCTGCACGGCCACCTGGCACCTGACCGGGGACGAGCCCTTCTTCGCCGGGCACTTCCCGGGTCGACCCACGCTCCCGGGCGTGCTGATGGTGGAGGCCCTGGCCCAGACCGCCGGCCTGGCCGCCCTCAGCGCCGACGCCATGGCCGGAAAGTTGCCCCTCTTCGGGGGCATCGACAAGGCCCGCTTCCGGCGCCAGGTGGTACCCGGCGACGTCCTCACCCTGGAGGCCACGCTCGGAAGGATGAGCGCCAGGGCAGGCAAGGGGTCGGGCCGGGCCCACGTCGGCGGCGCGCTGGCCTGCCAGGCCGACCTCCTCTTCGTCCTGGCCGACCGTTGATCACCGGGTCGTCCTGGCGAGCACGATCACAGGAAGTCCGGCGTCGATGCCGGCCGGCTCGGCCACCCCGGTCACAAGCGGGAGCCCGGCGGTACGGGCCAGTGCGAGACCGGCGACGTCGGCGATGCCGAGCTCGCCGTGGGCGCACGCCGTCCCGATCAGGTCCGTGGCGTAGCTACCGGTCGGTTCCCACCGGTCGACGATCATCGAGATGGTGACGAGGTCGCCGTACACGTCCGCCGCCGGGTGCTCGTGGTAGGTCCGAGGGCCTCCAGGGGCCGTTCGGTGGTTCGGGGGCTAGATCGGGGCGATGCCCACGACCTTGGTGCCCACCAGGCCAGACGCCGAGCCCTGGAACGCTGACGACGAGAAGTCGAACACGCCACCATCGGCGGCCACCAGCAGGTAGCCGTTGCCGAAGGTGACCATGCCCACCACGTCGGCGGCCAGGTCCGCGTAGGGCACGATCTCGGGCAGCGAGCCGACGAAGGGAGCGTCGAAGCTGAACACCCCGCCGTCGGCGCCGACCATGTAGTAGCCGATCCCGTCGGCGTCTGGGACGATGCCGACGATGGGCAGGACCGGGAACAGCGGCACGCCGAAGATCTTGAGCAGCGCCCCGCGCACCGAGTCGATGAACACGGCGTCTCCTGCGGTGAAGAGCCCGCCGTCGGCCGCGGCCATGTAGACCCCTTCGCCAGTCACGGTGGGTACCGTGGCCACCACAGGTCCCTGCAGCACCAGTCCGAGGATGATGTTGTAGTTGGCCATGGCCGAGCCCGGGGTGGCCGTACCGAAGTCGAAGATCCGCCCCGCGGTGGAGAACACCCAAAGGCCCTGACCATCCGGCGTGGCCGACATCGTGGACAGCCGTTCGGGCTCTCCCACCACGATCTTGTTCATCTCGGCCAACGGGACGGGCCCGAAGGCGGTGGCCGCGCCCAGGTGGAGGATGCGCCCATCGGTCAGCAGCACCCACAGGCCCTCGCCGGTGGGGGTGGCGGCGATGGCCAGGGCACGGGCCAGCCCCAGCTGGGGCTTCAGGATGGCCGACCGCGTCACCTGGCGGATGTCGAGGTCGGTGGCGTTGGTGTCCATGATGCGCAGCTGTTCACGGGCCGTGCCGAAGGCGAAGAGCTCGCCGTCCTCCTCGACCAGGAAGTAGCCCTCGCTGGCCACGGCCGGGGCGGCCTTGCGGGCGAGATCGTTCGCGTCGTCGGACTCGACGCTGCCCACAGGAGCGGCGAAGCCCAGGCACAGCCCCACCGCCAGGATCGCCACTGCCAGCCGCCGGAAGAGCTTCACCTGGGGACCTCCCCACATCGCCGTCTCGCGTCACATGACCCTAACCGACCCCCAGCGCCGGCTGACCCACCAGCGCCCGTGTGGTCCGCCGATGACCTCGGAGGTCATGTCCTGGCGTCACGAACGCCCGTATGGTGCGGTCATGAGGACGTTCGGCGAGGAGCTGCGGACCTGGCGCACGACCCGTCACTACAGCCAACTGGAGCTGTCCGTGGACGCCGAGGTGTCGACCCGCCACCTGAGCTATCTCGAGACCGGCAAGGCCAAGCCGAGCCGCGAGATGGTGTTGCACCTCGCCCGGGTGCTTGACCTGCCGCTGCGAGACCGCAACGCCCTGCTCGTGGCGGCCGGGTTCGCTCCTGTCTACGAGCACACGCCCCTGTCGGAGCCGCTCATGGACAGCCTGCGTTCCCAGCTGGAGCAGATCGTGGCCGCCCATGCCCCTGCTCCCGCTTTCGTGGTGGACGCCTCCTATCAGGTCCAGCTCTGCAACGACCCCGCCGCTGCGGTGGCCACCAAGCTCGTCCCGGCCGACAGCGCCGCCTTCGACGGTGGTTTCAACCTGGCTCGGCTGGCGCTGCACCCCGACGGGTTGCGCAAGCACCTGCTCAACTGGCCTGCCGTGGCCGCAGCCATGATGGAGCGGCTCGAGGCCGAGCGCCGCCACCGGCCCACCCATGCCGGACTGTCCGCCCTGGCGGAGGAGGTGGGCGCCTACGACGGCGTGGCCGAGGCCAGGCGGCGCCATCGCCACGACGGAGCCGGGATCCCCCCTGTCGTGGTACCCGTGGAGCTCGAGCTCGGTGGCGGGCCGGTGCGGTTGTTCACCACCATCGCCTCGATCGGCACGCCGGCCGACGTCACCGTGGACGAGTTGCGCCTCGAGACGCTGTGGCCGGTGGATGCCGCCTCCGGCCTGGCCCTGCGGGCGCTCGCCGACGGCTGAAGCCGGACCGTCCCGCCTGTTCGACGTACCTCAGGTCGGCGGAGCGAGCACCAGGCAGCCGTTGTGGCCGCCGAAGCCGAAGCTGTTGGACAGGCTGGGCCCAGGCGTCCACGGCCGCGGCTCGCCCGTCACGATGTCGAGGTCGGGCAGGTCGGGATCGGCCTGGACGTAGCCCACCGTCGGCGGGATCACCCCCCTGTCGATCGACAGGGCGAGGGCGGTGGCCTCGAGCGCACCGGCGGCACCCAGCGAGTGGCCGGTTATGCCCTTTATCGAGGTGACCGGCGGTCCGGGGGAGCCGAACAGCTTGGCGATGGCGTCGGCCTCGGCCGCGTCGTTCAGCGGCGTTGAGGTGCCGTGGGCGTTGATGTGGACGATGTCGTCGGGGGTCAGGGCTGCGTCCTCGAGGGCGAGCTGCATGCAGGCCATCGCTCCCGCTCCGCCCGGGGTCGGGGCGGTTATGTGGTGGGCGTCCGCGTTGCTGCCCGAGCCGAGGAGCTCGGCGTAGATGTGGGCACCGCGCCCCACCGCCTGGTCCCACTCCTCGAGCACCAACGAGGCCGATCCCTCGGCCATGAGGAAGCCGTCACGGTCGCGGTCGAAGGGTCGGGACACACCCGACCGGGACAGCGCCGTCATGTTGCGGAAGGCGGCCAGGCCGACGCGGCTCATCACCGCCTCGGTGCCACCCGTGACGACCAGGTCGCAGCGGCCCGTGGCGATGAGCCGCGCCGCGTTTCCGATGGCGTGGGTGCCGGCGGCACATGCGGTGGTGATGGTCTCGTTGGGGCCCTGCAGCCCCCATTTCATCGAGATGGACGCCCCCGAGGCGTTGGGCATCATCATCGGGACCATGAAGGGCGAGACGCGCTTGTCGCCCTTCTCCAGCATCACCTTGACGTTCTCCTCGAACGTAGCCATGCCCCCCACACCGGTGGCGTAGATCACCCCCGCCCTTGGCCCGGTCACCGCCAGGCCGCCTGCGTCCTCGATGGCCTGGGTGGCGCTGGCCATGGCGAACTGGGTGCATCGATCGGACCGCCTGGCCTCCTTGGGGTTGTCGTACCACTCGGCCGGGTCGAACTCGGGGACGCGCAGCTCACCCTGGCGAGGGGAGGCCGACAGCCCTGCGAAGAAGGCATCGGGCCCGATGCCGCAGGTGCTGACGACCCCGAGGCCCGTCACGGCAATGCGGCGGCCGTCCATCAGCGTTTGGCGTCGACCAGGTCGACGGCCTGCTGGACGGTCTCTATGCCCTCCAGCTCCTCCTCCTCGACGCTGATGTCGAACTCCTCCTCCAGGGCCATCACCAGCTCGACCAGGTCGAGGCTGTCGGCATCGAGGTCGTCGGCGAACGACGCCGTCGTCACCACCTTGTCCTCCTCGACCGACAGCACCTCCACGGCGCACTTCCTGAAGCGCTCGAACGTGTCGCTCACGGCTCTCTGTGCCTCTCTTCCATACAGCACCCTGCCGGGTGTGGATCAGTTGATCGTACGGTGTCCGATGGGGGCCGGTCTCAATGTCCCATCCCCAGACCGCCGTCCACGGGGAGCACGGCTCCGGTCACGTAGGACGCATCGTCGGAGGCCAGAAACGCCACCGCTGCCGCCACCTCCGACGGTGAGGCGATCCTCCGCAGCGGCACCGCTGCGGCCAGTTCCTGCTGGCGGTCGGCGCTCAACGCCTCCAGCATGTCCGTGGCCACCGGGCCGGGGGCCACCACGTTGGCGGTGATGTTCCGGCTGCCCAGCTCGCGGGCCAGCGAGCGGGCCATCCCCACCAGACCCGCCTTGGAGGCGGCGTAGTTGACCTGTCCGGCCGAGCCCAGCAGGCCCACGACCGAGGAGATGAAGATGAGCCGGCCCCAGCGGGCCCGCACCATCGACCGCACCACCCGTTTGGTGATGCGGAACGTCCCGGTCAGGTTGGTGTCCACCACCGCCGCGAACGAGTCATCGGACATGCGCAGCACGAGCTGGTCGTCGTTCATGCCCGCGTTGGCGACCAGCACCTCCACCGGGCCGAGCTCGTCCTCGATGGTGGCGAAGGCGGCCTCGACGTCGCCGGGGTCGGTCTGGTCACAGCACACCGCCACCAGCCCCGGCGACTCAGGGGACGTGGTGCGGTAGGTGACGGCCACCCGCATCCCGTCGGCGGTCAGGCGCTGCGCGCAGGCCAGACCGATGCCCCGCCCCCCTCCGGTGACGAGAGCGACGCGGCCACCAGCACCGCTCACCCGGCTCCCCAGCGCAGCACCGCCGAGGCCGAGGTCATGCCGGCTCCGAAGCCGACCAGCAGCACGAGATCGCCATCGGAGATCCTGTCGTGCTCGAGGGCGTCGACCAGGGCGAGCGGTATCGAGGCCGAGCTGGTGTTGCCCGTGTAGTGGAGCACGGAAACGGCCTTGTCGATGGGGATGCCCAGACGACGACAGGAGACCTCGATGATCCGGGTGTTGGCCTGGTGGGGGACGACGACGTCGAGATCGTCGGCGGTCACGCCGGCCCGGTCCATGGCTCGGCGGGCGGCGTGCTCCATGACCAGCACGGCCCTACGGAACACCTCCTTGCCGGCCATGATGATGTAGCCGTCGCGCTCGGCGTAGAGGAGGTCCTCGGCGGTCCCGTCCGAGTCCAGGTGCCAGCCCAGCAAGCTGTCGGGCCCGTCGGTGCGCTCCACCACGACCGCCCCGGCGCCGTCCGCGAACAGGATGCAGGTGGAGCGATCGGTCCAGTCGACCAGCTTGGACAGCGTCTCGGATCCGATGACCACGATGCGTTCCATGCCCTGGGAGATGAACCCGTGGGCGGCCACCAGGCCGTAGACGAAGCCCGAGCAGGCGGCGTTCAAGTCGAAGGCGCCGCACCGGGCCCCCAGGGCCTCCTGCACCGTCGAGGCCGTGGCCGGCACCTGGCGGTCGGCGCTGGTGGTGGCCAGGATGATCAGATCGACGTCGGCGGGCGAGACGCCGGCCCGCTTCATCGCCTCGCTGGCCGCCTCTGTGGCCAGGCCGGCGGTCGTGCCACCGATGCGACGTTCCCGGATCCCGGTGCGCTCGGTGATCCACTCGTCGGAGGTGTCGACCATCTGGGAGAGGTCGTCGTTCGTGAGAACCTTGTCGGGGAGGGCGCTCCCGTAGCCGATGATTCGCGCACCAGACATGTCGACCTCGTTCCTCGGTTCAGCCCGTGCGGAGCCAGGCGATGGGTTGGCGGGACATGACCCTCTCGCCCCTGTG
>Ga0256867_10001069_pt1 | contig 11356 bp, 10 predicted proteins | sample RVTome_15_FD_185939 | JGI IMG/M metagenome (GOLD analysis project Ga0256867, IMG submission 185939) | Soil microbial communities from uranium-contaminated site in the Upper Colorado River Basin, Wyoming, United States - RVT150D86 (HiSeq) ... | reverse complement strand
GCCGTGGCCTGAGGCGGTGCTGCGTCACCCCCGGAACCCCCTCACTCCGCGCGAGTGAATCGCGCTGCGTTCGCGCTGTGGCCTGAGGCGGTGCGGCGTCGCACTCCCGGACCCCCCTCACTCCGCCGCGAGCGAATCGCGCTGCGTTCGCGCTGTGGCCTGAGGCGGTGCGGCGTCGCCACTCCCCGGCTCCCTCATTCCGCGCGAGTGCATCGCGCTGCGTTCGCGCCGTGGCGTGAGGCGGTGCGGCGTCGCTCCCCCTACGGTACCGTGGCGCGCGCTCGCCCGGCAGCTAGAGCGTGAAGTTGACCCGAACCCGGACCCGGACCTTGACCGGAACGCCCCTCTTCGTCCCGGCCTGATACCGCCGCCCCTTCACCTGAGCGATGGCGGCCTCCTCGAAGCCGAGCCGGAAACCCGACGGCTCGACGACGAAGGCCTCGACGACCCCGCCTTTCTCGTCGACCAGGGCCTCGACGACGACGCTCGCTTCCTGATGCGCGCGCTGGGCGGCCGGCGGGTACGAGACCCGACGCTCATGCACCAGGACCGGAGCCACGAGCTCCGGGTCGCCGGCGTCGACCAGGGCGCCCCGCTCGACGGGCGGGAGGGTCGTGACCGGTGGGGCGGGGGTGGGCGGAGGCGGCGCCACCGACGGCAGCGCCGGCGGTTCCGCGGAGGCGCCAAAAGCGGCGCGCTGCTCGTCGACGAGGCGGGCCTCGGCGGCCCGCTTCTCCTCCTCCAGCCGCAGGATCTCGGCTTCGCGGCGGAGCTTCTCGATCCGGGCCCGACGGCGCGCCTCCGCCCTCGCCCGCTCCTGCGCCTCGGCCTGGGCGTTTGCGGTCGGGGTTGCGGGCGCGGTGGCCGGAACCGTGGTCTCCTCCTCCTGCTGCTCCGCCTTGGCCTTCTCGTTTTCGAGCTCGGCGATCCGCGCTTCGAGCTCTCGAACCCGGCGCAGGGCGGCCGCCGCCTCCGGGCTGAGCGTCGTCGTGGGCGGGGCGACGACGGCGGGGGTCTGCCGGACGTAGTAGAGGTATCCTGCTCCCCCGCCCAGGCTCACGGCGAGCACGAGGCTCACGGCGAGCGCGAGGCCCCACCGACCCGCGGAGTGTGCGGACGCGCGCCCGAAGCTGAGGCGGGCGGCACCGCGCGTCGCCGAGCTCCGACTCGAGCGCCCCCGAAGGGCGCGCACCGAGCCGGAGCCGTCGGAAGGGAGCCGATCGCCGGACGGCGCCGCGAGGCGGCCGGCCGACGAGTCGCTCGGTCCGGGCGGCGTGAGGCGCTCCGCCGACGAGTCGTCGGGCCGCGGCTCGTCTTCGATCGGGCCCGGGGGCTCGGGTCCGGCGGCGGCCATCGGCTCCGTGGGGGCCGGGCTCTCCGTGGGAAGGGGCTCGGTCACCGCCGCCAGAGTGCGCTCCGGGCTCTCCGTCGGAGAAGGACCGACGTCGAGGGTCGAGTGGGCGTTCTCGGCAGCGGCCGGGGCTCCGGCTTCCGCCGGCCCCGCGGGGGCGAGCGCCGACGCGACCGAAGCGGGGCTGGCGAGGAACCCCGCGTAGTCGGCCCGGCGCGCCTCCTCGAGGTCCTGGGCCTCGCGCTCCATCTCCTGCCGGAAGAGGGTGTGCATGAAGAAGGCGAGGTTGAAGGTCGTCGACGAGAGCTCCCCCGAGAAGAGAAGGGCGTCGACGGCCCTCCTCATCTCGCCCATGTCCGCGTATCGCCCTGCGGGCTCGACGGCGAGCGCGGGCCGCAGGACTTCGAGGACGGGATCGGGCAGGGGCACCAGCTCCCCCCCCGGTGCCGGAAGCCGGGCGCGCTCGAGGGAAGCCTCGGGACCGTCTCCTTCGGGGCGTCGCAGCGTGAGCATCTCGAAGAGGAGAAGACCGAGGGCGTGGATGTCGGACCGCCGGTCGCCGAGCCCGCCCTGAACCTGCTCCGGAGCGAGATAGCGCCTCGCCTCCTCTCCCAGGAGGCCCGTGTCGTGGAGGCTCGCCCACGCGCCGAGCCCCTTGACCTTGACCTCCCCGTCGTAGGCGACCACGACGTCGTGAGGGGTCAGCAGACCGTGGAAGCGGGCCTGTCCGTCGGCGTCTTTGCGGTCGTGGACGTACTCGAGCGCCGACGCCGCCCGGCTCGCCACCATCAACGCGCTCTCGGCCGAGAAGGGGAACCCTTCCTGGCGACAGCGGTCGATGACGACCCGAAGGCTCCGCCCCTCCACCAGCTCGTAGGAGACGTAGAAGGACGTTCCGACCCGCCCGACCCCGAGGAGCCGCAGCAGCGCCGGATTGTGCAGGCGGGCGGCGCTCCGCGCCTCCTCCGTCAGACGCGCGGTGGCTTCGGGGTGGCTGGACACCTCCGGCGAGAAACGCAGCACGCTGACCAGACGGTCGAGGCCCTGCGGGCTCAGACGGGCCGCGTGATACTCCACGCCGAGGTCGCCCGAGTCCCGCTCCGCGAGCAGGACGAGCTTCCCGAACTTCTCCCGTCGGGCCATGGGATCCAAGGACGAGCTTTCGGAGACCGCGGCGACTCTAGCACGCGCGTTTCGAGGGGGTCAACGAAGGGGGAGGGGGCCCCTGTGGGCCGGTGTCCCTGTCGCTCCCCTGGCACGGGGATCGACAGGGACCAGGGACGAGGGGGCTCATCGCAACAACAGGACCTTCTCCTCGCCGCCAGGCTCGCGGACGAGGACCGCCTCCTCGCTCACGTCGAGCACCTCGTGGCCGAGGAACGACTCGCCCTCGCCCACGAGGACCACGTCACCGTCGAGGGAGAGCGCGGCCAGCAGCCGCTCCCCGCGGCGCACCAGGCCGACGAGACGGACGGCCGCCGGGGACGGCTCGACCGTCGTGGCCGCGTCACCGGGACCGGGGGCGGCCGGCGCGACGCGCCGGGCGGGAGCGCTCGCGCCGTAGTGGAAGATGTCGCGAATCGTCTCGAGGTCCGCGTCGGCGCGGGTGGGGGTGGGAGGGACGCGGGCCCCGACGGACGCCTCGGGAGCGGGGGCCGGTGCCGGGACGGTCGTCTCCGGCGTCGGGAATGCGGCACGAGGCCGGCGAATGCCGGGCGCCCCGATGGCGAGCACCGCCAGGGCGACAGCCAGCGCGGCGACGCCCATGCCGACCTGGACCCGCGACGCTCTCACTGCCCCTCCCGGAGTATGAAGGTCCGGGCCTCGAGACGTACCTCGTCGCGCACCGCCGCGACGCTGACGCTCTCGAGGAGCAGACCCGAGCTCGGGGCCGCGAGGCGACGGGCCACGCGCAGAGCGTCGGCGAGCCGGCCCTCGAGCTTCAGACGGCCCTCGGCCGCCACGGGCCCCGCACCGGAGGCACGGGCCGCGATCTCCACGCCCGACAACGCCACCCCTTCCGTCGCGCGAAGGGCGGCCTGCCGCAGGGCTCGGACCGCCGCCGCGCCGCTCGCGGCCTTCGCGTCCGACTCCCCGAGACGGCGATGCTCGACGCTCGCCACGCGAACGCGCAGCCGCTGCCGCGCCTCCCTCAGCCGCGAAAGCTCCCCCTCCGCGGCCTGCCGCTGGCGCTGCGCGGGAGGCACGAGCGACAGGTGCACCGCGACCGCCGCCCCGAGCAGCAGGATCGCGAAGCGGACCCGGCTCACCTGACGCCGCCCGCCCAGCGGGCCGAGATCGAGCTGCGGATCTCGCCGTCGCGGCGCTCGGGACCGGGGGTGACGTCCTCGAACGAGCTGTCCTCGTGGAGCCGGGCGAGGAGCAGGTCCCAGGCCTCGGTGTCGCGAGCCACGACCTGCATCTCGAGCGAGACGGCCTCTCCGTAGTCGATCGTCAGGGCCTGCAGCCGCGCGGCCTCGGGAAACGCGCGGCCGAGGACGGCGACGATCCTCTCCGGCGGCGACTCCGCGGCGGCCGCGGCCCGGACGAGCAACCGAGCCTCCGCCGCCGAGCGTCCGCTCGTGGCCTGCACGCGCGACTCGAGGGACGCCACCTCGCGGCGGGCGACCGAGACGCGGTCGCGCGCCGCCGTCGCCTCGCGGCGGGCCACCCAGGCCGAGCGCGACGCGGCACCCAGCGCGAGAACCGCCGCGAGCACGAGCGCGACCTCGGCGGCCGGCGGCCGACGGGGACGCGGGTGCGTCGAGAAGTCGGGCTGCTCCCTCACCCGAGCGCTCCCGCGAGCCACGCCGCCTCGGCGGCGTCGGGCCACGCGGCGGAGCCCGCGAGAGCCCCGCCGGGCACCGCGGCGGTGCCGAGCGACCCGAGCAGCCGGCCGCAGCCGGACCCCCAGACCACGAGATCGGGCGGCCGGTGGCCGTTCCCGGCCATGCGGGCGGTGCGCTCGGCCTCCTCGATCAGCCAGCGGCCCTCGCCCTCCGAGCCGGCCCGGCGGCGGCTTCGGATCGCCACGAGCTCCCCGTCGCGTACGAGCGCGAGGCACAGCGCGACGTCGCCCAGCAGGACGTGCACCCCTTCCCTGCGGCCCCGACCGAGGACGGCGCCGATCGCCATGAGCGGCGCCAGGTGAACCCTGTCCACCGCGAGCCCGGCCGCGACCGCCAGCTGCTCGTAGCGGGCGACGGTGGCGCGGCGCAGCGCCGCGCCCACCACGCGGCGGCGGCCGACCCTCAGCACGTCGAAGGCGGCCTCGGAGGCCGCCCAGGGGAGCGACCCGGCAAGCCGGAAGCGGACGTAGTCGCGCGGCTCCGCGCCGGCGGGAAGCTCGAGCAGCGCGAGGCGAGCGATCCCGTCGGGGAGGACGATCGTCGCCCGTTGTCGGAGCCCGCCGAGCTCCTCGACGGCCCTCGAGAGCGCCTCGAGCACCTCGTCGGCACTCACGAGGTTGTCACCGGCCGGGGACGGGACGAGCGCGCCCGCCGCCAGTGGGGCGCGCCGGAAGCCGCGGAGGCGACCCCGGCCCGCTCCCCGCCCGACCGCGGCGACACCCACGGCGTCGGTGTCGAACGCCACGTAGAGGCGGGTTCCCGGGAGGAGGCCCACGCTCCAATGTTACCGCCGCACGCCCCGCGCCGTTCGGCGGTCGCACGGTTTCGGGTCCTCCCGGGGCGGGGTGTATGATCCGCGAAGCCGTAGGCGGCCCCGCCGGCGGCGGGTCGCGCCGCCCGTCACCACAACAGGAGGATCCGGACATGAAGGTGTACGACGCCCCGAGCATCCGCAACGTGGCCCTCGTGGGGCATGGCGGGTGCGGAAAGACCTCGCTGGCCTCGGCCCTCCTCTTTGGCGCGGGAGCCGTCAACCGGCTGGGCCGGGTGGAAGACGGGACGACGGTCACCGACTTCGACCCCGACGAGGTCGAGCGCAAGATCAGCCTTCAGACCGCCGTGGCGTTCGCCGAGTGGAAGAGGACGAAGATCAACGTCCTCGACGCGCCGGGGTACGCCAACTTCATCGCGGAGGCGCGGACCGCCCTGCGGGTGGCCGACGCCGCGATCGTCGTCGTGGACGCGGTCGCCGGGGTCGAGGTCCAGACGGAGAAGGTGTGGGGCTACGCGGCGGAAGGGGACCTGGCCCGGCTGATCGTGGTCAACCGCATGGACCGCGAGAACGCGTCGTTCACTCGCGCGCTCGAGGCCGTCCAGAACGCCTTCGGACGCGCCGCCGTCCCCATTGCGATACCGGTGGGCGAGGAGAAGGCCTTCCGGGGCGTGGTCGACCTCGTCGCCGACCGGGCGCTCGTGTGGCGCGACGACGGGAGCGGGGCCTTCGAGACGACCGACGTCCCGCCGGCGCAGAAGGACGCCGCGGCGGCCGCGCACGAGGCCCTCGTCGAGATGGTCGCGGAGGGCAACGAGGCCCTCATGGAGGAGTTCTTCGAGAAGGGGACTCTGCCCCGGGAGGATCTCGTGAAGGGCCTGCGCGAGGCGGTCGCCACCGGCAGGATCTGCCCCGTGGTGCCCGCTTCCTCGCTCTACAACGTGGGGATCCACCCCATTCTCGACGCCATCGTGGACCTGCTGCCCTCCCCCGCGGACCGGGGCGAGACGAAAGGGAAGGACCCCGCCACGGGCGAGGACGCCACGCGGCCTCCCTCCGTGGACGCGCCCCTGTCGGCCTTCGTCTTCAAGACGGTCGTGGACCCCCACGCCGGGCACATCTCCCTGTTCCGCGTGTACTCGGGCCGGTTCCAGTCGGACTCCGTCGTCCACAACGTCACCCGGGACGCGTCCGAGCGCCTGGGCTCGCTGCTGCTCCTCCAGGGCAAGGCCCAGACCCAGGTGAGCGAGATCCAGGCCGGCGACATCGGCGCCGTCGCCAAGCTGAAGGACACCCGGACCGGAGACACGCTGGCCGACAAGGCGAGCCCCATCGTGTACCCCGCCCTCAGCTTCCCGGAGCCGGCCACGACCTTCGCGATCGAGCCGAAGACCAGGGGCGACGAGGACAAGATCTCGACCGCCCTCCAGCGGCTGCAGGAAGAGGATCCGGTGCTGCGGGTCTCCCGCGACGCGCAGACCCACGAGATGCTGATCTCGGGGATGGGCCAGCTCCACGTCGAGGTGATCGTCGGGCGCCTGCGCAAGCGCTACAAGGTCGAGGTCAACCTCAAGCGGCCGAAGATCCCCTACCGGGAGTCGATCAAGGCGGCCGCCGAGGGCCACGGCCGCCACAAGAAGCAGACCGGAGGCCACGGCCAGTTCGGCGACTGCAAGATCCGCATGAAGCCGCTCCCCCGTGGCGAGGACTTCAGGTTCGTGGACGACATCTTCGGGGGCTCGATCCCGAAGAACTTCATCCCCGCGGTGGAGAAGGGCATCCAGGAGGCGCGTCTCAAGGGGTTCGTCGCCGGCTATCCGATGGCGGACTTCCAGGTCGAGCTCTACGACGGCCAGTACCACGACGTGGACAGCTCCGAGATGTCGTTCAAGATCGCGGGATCTCTCGCTTTCAAGGATGCGGTCGCGAAGTGTCGCCCCACGCTGCTCGAGCCCATCATGAGCGTCGAGATCGCGGTCCCCGACGAGTACGCGGGGGCGGTCATGGGAGACCTGTCGAGCCGGCGCGGCCGTCCCCAGGGCATGGAGCCCCGGGGCAGCGTCCAGGTCATCCGGGCCGAGGTCCCCCTCGCCGAGATGCTGAGCTACGACGCCGAGCTGACCTCCATGACCGGCGGCCGGGGCTCCTACCACATGGAGATGGACCACTACGACGAGGTGCCCGCCCACCTCCAGGAGAAGATCATCGCCGCCGCACGCGCCGAGCGGGGTGTGGCGACCGAAGAGGCCTAGCGAGAGCGCCGGGACCCCCGGCCGGCTCCCCGGGAACTGAGCTAGACTGAGAGGATGAGGCTTTTCCGGATCGTCGCCGGCGCGCTGGTGCTCTGCGTGATGGGATCCGCGCTCGTCCCCGCCCAGGACGAGCCTCTGCCGGCGGGCTCGGAAGGGGTACCGGTCCCCAAGAAGAGGAAGCACGTGCAGCCGGTCTACCCGCCGGACGCGCTCGCGCAGGGCATCCGCGGCATCGTCATCCTCGACCTCGTCATCGACACCCAGGGGCGGGTGGCCGAGGTGGGGATCATCCGCAGCATCCCCGGGCTCGACGAGGCTGCGGTCGCGGCGGCGAGGCAGTGGGAGTACGAGGTCACCAGGAAGGACGGCCAGCCGGTCAGCGTGCGCCTCACCGTCCCCATCACCTTCGCGCTGAAGCTGCCCGACGTCTCCCGGCAGGAGGGGATACCCGAGCTGCGCCAGGGCGTGACGCCGAAATGGCCCCAGGGCGCCTCTTCGGGCGGATACGCCACCGCGGACGTGACGCTCGATCCCGACGGGCGGGTCGGCGTGGCCCGCATCCTCGAGGGGGAGGAGCCGTGGGCGGGGGCGCTTCTCGAGGCCCTGCGGACCTGGAGGTTCTCGGCTCCTCCTCCGGACACGAGCGTCTCGTTCCGCGTCGAGGCCGCCTTCGCCAACGGAGGGGACGAGGAGGATCGCCGCGTCGCGCTCCGCCTGAACGGCCTGCGCCAGAGCCAGCACATCGAGGAGAGCCCCGCAGCCCACGCGGAGCTGGTCCCGAACGATCCCCCCGGGCCCGGGTCGCTCGCCGGCGAAGAGCCCGCCGCCGACGCGGAGGACGACTCCACGGGAGACGAATCGCCTCCGGAGGAGGAAGAGAGCGCCGCCGAAGCGGCCTCGGCGCCGCCGCGTCCGCCTGACGAGCTCGCCGACGAGGCGGAGCCGGCCGAGCCGGCCTCCGCGGAGAGGGCGCGGCCCGAGGAGGGGCCGTCCGAAGAGGCCGGCGTCGAGCCGGCCGATGCCACAGGCGCGCCCTCCGCCGAGGCGTCGGACGCGGACGCCGACGACGAAGCTCCACCGCCCGAAGACGCGCCGAGCCGGGTGGCGCAGGCCACGCCGGCGCCCACGCCGGCGGGACCGGCACCCGGCCCCGCAGGCGCCGGGGAAGCCACGCCCGCACCGCTGGGGGAAACCGAGGCCGACCCCGCGGCGCCGCCGCCGATCGAGGTCATCACCGCGGCGCCACCGCCGCTGCCCCCCGAGAACGGCGTCTCCGCCCTCGTGGGAGTGACCCTCGAGCCCGGCGTCCCGGACCTGACGACGGGGCGACGGCCCGTGGCGCCCCCCCTCGCCCGAATGGCGGGCGCGAGCGGCGGCGTCGAGGTGGACTTCTCGGTCGGCGCCGGGGGGATCACGGTGGTCGGCGACGTTCGCGGACCCGAGATCCTCCAGGCCGCGGCGCGGGCGGCGGTCGAGACCTGGTCCTTCCGACGCACCCGCGCCAACCGGCTCTACCTGACGGCCGTGTTCACGTACGACGAGGACGCCGCCACCGCCGTGGTGCGCCCCCAGCCGGCTCCGTAGGGAGGCGGCGGAGTCCTACCCGGCCGCCTCGTCCGCCCCGGTCTTTTTCCTGTTGCTCCGGGCCGGGCGCCGACCAGGGCTCTTCCGGGGCTGCTTCTTCTCCTCGGCGGCGGGTGCCGCTTCCTTCTTCCCGGACTGCTTCTTCGCGCCCTTGTCGTCCTTCCCCGCCGCCTTGAACTCGTAGCCGACCAGCTCCACGAAGGCCATCTCGGCTCCGTCTCCGTGGCGGGGGCCGAGGCGCAGGATGCGGGTGTAGCCGCCGGGCCGGGTGGCGAAGCGCGCGCCGATCGTGTCGAACAGCTTCTTCACGACCTGCGGGTCGTGGATGTCACGGGCGGCGAGGCGGCGGGCGTGAAGGCGGCCCTCCTCGCGGCGGGCGAGCGTGATGAGCTTCTCCGCGAAGGGACGCAGCTCCTTCGCCTTGGCCAGCGTGGTGCGGATCCTCTCCCGCTCGAACAGCGCGGTCGCGAGGTTGCGCAGGAGAGCGATCCGGTGGGGCGTGATCCGCCCGAGCTTTCGATGAGCGACGCGGTGTCTCATGGCCTCTACCTGGCGAGTCTCACTTCTGCATCTGCGGCCAGTCGTCGAGCTTCATCCCGAGGGAGAGCCCCATCCCGCCGAGGATCTCCTTGATCTCGTTGAGGGACTTGCGGCCGAAGTTCTTGGTCTTGAGCATCTCGGCCTCGGTCTTCTGCACGAGCTCGCCGATCGTCCGGATGCTGGCGTTCTTGAGGCAGTTGTACGAGCGGACGCTGAGCTCCATCTCGTCGACGCTCTTGTTGAGCTTCTCCCAGAGGACGCTCTTCTCCTCGTCGGAGACCTCGACCACGGGCCCCTCGGTCTCCTCCTCCTCCTCCTCGATGTTGATGAAGATCTGGAGGTGGTCCTTCATGAGCTTGGCGGCGAGTCCGAGCGCGTCGCGGGGCGACACCGCGCCGTTGGTCCAGACCTCGAGGGTCAGCTTCTCGTAGTCCGTGGCCTGTCCGACCCGGGCCTGGTCCACCGAGTAGTTCACCTTCTTCACCGGCGAGTGCACGGAGTCGAGGGGGATCCACCCGATCGAGAGGTCCTCGTCGAAGTTCTTGTCGGCCGAGACGTACCCCCGCCCCTGCTTGACCCGCATCTCGACGGACAGCGTGGCGCCCGACCCGAGGGTCGCCACGTAGGCCTCGGGATCGAGGATCTCGATGTCGGGGTCGGGAGTCACGTGCTTCGCCCGCACCTCTCCCGGCTCCGACGTGCGCAGCATGAGGGTCTTGGGATGGTCCACGTGCATCTTCAGCGGGACGCGCTTCAGGTTGAGGATCAGGTCGGTGGTGTCCTCCATCGCTCCGGGAATGGGCGAGAACTCGTGCAGCACGCCCTCGACCCGGACCGCGGTCACCGCCGCCCCCTCGATGCTCGAGAGCAGCACCCGACGCAGCGAGTTGCCGACGGTCGTCGCGAAGCCCCTCTCGAACGGCTGCGCATAGAACCGGCCGTACTGCTCGGTCAGCGAGTCGCGGTCGACCTCGAGGCGCTTCGGCTTCTGGAACCCTTTCCACAGCATCTTGTGCAGTCCTCCGCGGCCGGGGCTCCTGCCTGGAGCCCGGGCCGAGTTCGTTACTTCGAGTACAGCTCGACGATCAGCTGCTCCTGGATCGGGAAGCTCACGTCGTCGCGGGCAGGCAGGGCGAGCACCTTCCCCTTGAGGCCCTCGGCGTCGAGCTCGAGCCACTTCGGGACGCCCCGCCCCTTGACGGCTTCCACCGAGGCCTGCACGAAGGAGTTCTTGGCCGCCCTCGAAGAGAGGCTGACCACGTCGCCCGCGCGCACCTGGTAGGACGGGATGTCGATCTTGCGGTCGTTGACGCGAACGTGCCCGTGGCGGACCAGCTGCCGGGCCTGGGCCTGCGAGTTGCCGAAGCCCAGCCGGTACACCACGTTGCTGAGCCGCCTCTCGAGCTTCTGGAGCAGGTTCTCCCCGACCACGCCCTTCTCCTGGGCGGCGCGCTGGAAGGTCAGGTGGAACTGGCTCTCGAGCATGCCGTACAGCCGCTTCACCTTCTGCTTCTCGCGGAGCTGGAGCCCGTAGCCCTGGAGCTTGCTCTTGATCCGAACGCCCTTGCCGTGCTGTCCCGGGGCGTAGTTGCGCTTCTCGATGGCGCACTTCTCGGTGAAGCACCGATCGCCCTTCAGGAAGAGCTTGATGCCCTCCCGACGGCAGAGACGACAGACCGAACCGATGTATCTGGCCACTGCTTCGACTCCTTAGACGCGGCGCCGCTTGGGCGGCCGGCAGCCGTTGTGGGGGATGGGGGTCACGTCCTTGATCGACTTCACCTCGACCCCGGCGGCCTGCAGGGCCCGGATCGCCGACTCGCGACCGCTGCCCGGCCCCTTGACCCGGATGTCGAGCGAGCGCAGGCCGTGCTCGCGCGCGGCGCTCGCCGCGGCGTTGGCCGCCTGCTGGGCGGCGAAGGGAGTTCCCTTCCGCGAGCCCTTGAAGCCGAGGCTGCCCGCGCTCGACCACGTGACCACGTTGCCCTCGAGGTCGGTGATCGTCACC
>Ga0256867_10001068_pt1 | contig 11360 bp, 10 predicted proteins | sample RVTome_15_FD_185939 | JGI IMG/M metagenome (GOLD analysis project Ga0256867, IMG submission 185939) | Soil microbial communities from uranium-contaminated site in the Upper Colorado River Basin, Wyoming, United States - RVT150D86 (HiSeq) ... | reverse complement strand
GACGCCGAGTTCCGGCCAGGTGTCCCCACCGACGACCTGCTGTTCGTCCTGGCGATCGGGAGCGATGCCAGGCCGAGGGAGTCCGTCACCAGATCGCGGGCGGACTCACTCCACATCATCGGGGTGAATCTGCGGAAGGGCGGGGCGGCGATCCTAGGCATCCCCCGCGACTCCTACGTGCCGATCCCCGGCGCCGGGTCCCAGAAGATCAACGCGGCTCTGTTCCACGGCGGTCCCGAGATCCTGGTCCGGACCGTGGAGCAGCTCACCGGCATCCGGATCGACGCCTACATGCTGACCGGCTTCCTGGACTTCCGCCGGATGGTGACGAAGGTCGGGCCGATCGAGATCGTGGTGCCGTACCCGATGAGCGACGCGGCCTCCGGCGCCCACTTCCGCGCCGGGCGGACCAGGATGACCGGGCCCCGGGCCCTGGCCTTCGCCCGGAATCGGCACGACGCGCCCGGTGGCGACTTCGGCCGCTCCCTGAACCAGGGCCGGCTCCTGGTGGCGGCGCTCCGGGCCCTCCGCGAGGACGTCCGGAAGGATCCCCTGGCGCTGTTCCGGTGGACCGCTGCGGGGTTCGGGCACGTCCGGACCGACCTCAGCCTGATCGAGATGCTCGAGCTGCTCCAGGCCGCCGTGACGATCGATCCCTCCCGCGTGGCCAACCGGGTCGTCTCGGGCGGCGGCGGTTTCGTCGGGGGGGCCAGCGTGGTCCGCCTCAGCTCGGCGGCCCAAGCCGCCTTCCGCGACCTCCGCCGGGACGGCCTCCTGGGCGGCCCGCCCCGAGGCTAGGCCTCGGTCGCGGCCGGGATCAGCCCCAGCTCCTCCAGCACCCGGACCGGGACCACGTGGCAGTACGGGGTGTGGCCGTTCTTCTCGTAGTACGCCTGGTGGTAGCCCTCGGACGAGTAGAACTCCGGCGCCGGACGGATCTCCGTGGCGATGGGCTTGTCGAACCGGGCCTGGGCCCGCTCCTTCGACGCCTCGGCGATGGCCTGCTGCTCGTCCGAGTGGGTGAAGATGGCGCTCCGGTACTGGTCGCCGATGTCCGGGCCCTGCCGGTTCACCTGGGTTGGGTCGTGCATGGCCCAGAAGATCTCGACAAGCTGCTCGTACGTGACCCGCTCTGGATCGAACGTCACCCGGCAGACCTCGGCGTGCCCCGTGGTGTGGGAGCACACCTCCTCGTAGGTCGGGTTCGGGGTGACCCCCCCGCTGTAGCCGACCTCGGCCTCCACCACCCCCGGGACGCGGCGATACACGTACTCCACGCCCCAGAAGCACCCCGCCGCGAACGTCGCCTGCTCGGTCATGGCCTCCCTCGCTCGTTCGTCTGCCTCCATGGTACCGGCATGCGGGCCGAAGGACGACGGGCGCGGCGGGCCGCTTCGCGGTAGATTCGTTATATGGCCAGCAAGGACAAGGGCGGCGGGAAGGCGAGCAAGAAGACCAAGCAGAAGAGCCTGAAGGAGAAGCGGGCCGCCAAGAAGCTCAAGAAGACCGGGAACTAGCCCGCTCGCGAGATCAGCGCTCCACGGCCGGCTGCGCGACGGCGCCGTCGGGGACCCCGGTGGCAGACTCGGGCTCGACGTCCCCGGCGGGCTCCGACCGACCTCGGATGCCCCGGAGCATCGAGGCCGCCAGGAATGCCACGGCCACCGCTATGATCGCCGCGAGCGCTGCGGTCAGGCGCAAGCCCCTGGTGAACGCGGCGTGGGCCGCATCGATGAGCGCCTCGCCGAGCCCGTCGCGGAGGTGACCGGCGATCGACACGGCGCCGCCAAGGGTGTCCCGGGCAGTCTCTGCCGCCCCCGCGGGGATCCCCGCCGGAAGCGCGTCCGCCATGTCGCTGCGGTAGATCGCCGTGCCGATGCTTCCCAGGATGGCGATCCCCAGCGCCCCGCCGAGCTCGGCGCTGGTCTCCGAGACCCCCGAGGCCGCCCCCGCGCGCTCGGGCGGGGCGCTCCCAACGGCCAGCTCGGTGGCCAGCGTAACGACCGGCGCCAGGGCCAGGGCGATCAGTCCGGACGAGATCACCAGCAGCGTCAGGCTGGATGGGCCCCCGACCCGCGTTAGGCCCATGAGGGCTACGGCGGCCACCGTGAGCCCGCCGCTCATGACGATGGCCGGGCGGAACCGGTGGATGACCAGGGGGGCCAGCACGGACCCGACGATGAACCCGCCCCCCGAGGGCAGCGACCATAGCCCGGCCTGGAGCGGCGAGAGCCCCAGCACCAGCTGGAGGTACTGCGCCACGAACAGGAAGTAGCCGAACGCCACGAAGATGCTCAGCATGTAGGTGGTCAGAGACGCGCTGAACGTGGGAATGCGGAAGAGTCGGAGGTCGATCATCGGGTCGGTCAGCGTGGTCTGCCGGCGCACGAACACCACGGCCAGCGCGAGCCCGGCCAGGATGGAGAGGCCCGGCACGAGCCCGAATCCGTCCTGGGCCGTCTGCTTCAGCCCGTAGATCACCGAGAGGATGGCGGTCAGCGACAGCCCTGCGCTCACCAGGTCGAGTCGGCCCGCCTCTGGGTCACTGAACTCGGGCAGGACGCGCGGGCCGAGCAGGAGCAGGACGGCCATCACCGGGAGGGCCAGGAGGAACACGGAGCCCCACCAGAAATGCTCCAGCAGCAGGCCGCCCGCGACCGGGCCGATGGCGCCCCCGGCGGAAAAGCTGGCGATCCAGGTCCCAACGGCGACGGAGCGCTGCTTCGGGTCCATGAACATGTTGAAGATCAGGGAGAGGGTCGAGGGGGCCAGCGTCGCTCCGGCCACGCCCATGATGGCCCGGCTGGCGATCAGCATGGTGGCGCTGGTGGAGAACGCCGCCAACAGCGAGGCCAGGCCAAACGCGCCGGCGCCGATCATCAGCAAGCGGCGCCGGCCGATCCGGTCGCCGAGCGTGCCCATCGTGATCAGCGAGCCCGCCACCAGGAAGCCGTAGATGTCGATGATCCACAGCAGCTGCGAGCTGCTGGGCCGCAGGTCCGCGCTCAGGCGGGGAACGGCCAGGTGCAGGACCGTGAGGTCCATCGCGTAGAGCAGGCAGGCCAGCGCGAGCACACCGAGACCGACCCACTCGCGCCGGCCGGCTCGCGCCGGGACCGCGGTCGCCCCGTCCCTCTGGTTCTCTATCGCCATCGTCAGTCTCCGGTGTCGTCCATGTTTCGACGCGCGAGGTTCCCGGAACTCATCGGCCGGGTTGCACCCGGATCCGCCGGTTCGGATGGGCGTCCGGATGCACCACCCAGTGCTCCGTGGCAACGGCGCGGTACAGCCGGTAGGGCTGGGGCGGCTGGACATCGTCGCTGGCCCACGGCCGGACACCGTGGGCTTCGGAACGCCCCGAATAGACCCGGACCCCCTCGTCGAGCGTGAGGCCGGTGGCCTCCTCGGCCGAGGCGGAGACGTACACGGCCTGCCCGTCGCCGACGGCGACGCGCGAATCGAACACGACTATCGCCACCTCGGTCCGGACCGCGATGTTGTGGGAGTGCCTGGCCTCCGGAGATGAGACCCAGTAGAAGTCCGTGTAGTCCGCGCACGCGAAGTACACCGGCGTGACCCAGGGCCGCCCGGCTCGGTCGGCGGTCCCTACCGTCATGTACGCGTTCGCGTCGAGGATGCTTCGAGCGACGGCATCCAGGTCGTCACGCCGCTCGATCACGCGGACGCCTCCTTCGGTGGGATGTTCTGGTTTCGGCGGAACAGGTTATCGGGGTCGTAGCGGGCCTTGATCGCCGCCAGGCGGTCCCATGTCGGACCGGGATAGGCGTCCCGGACCAGGGCCTCGCCCTCGTCGCCGAGGAAGTTCACGTACGCCCCTGCGTCCTCCTGCCGAAGGGCGGCCTCGAAGTCCGCGACCCACGCCTCGCGGATCAGTCGGTCCTCCGGGCCCTCGTAGAAGGCGGCCAGGTTCACCATGATCTTGCTGGACCTATGGGCGAACGCGGTGGCGTCGGCCGGCACGCGGGCCATGGCGCCGCCGAGTACCCGGATCTGCGCCACTCGCAATGCGGCATCCGACGACTCCAGCGTGCTCACGATCGTCCCTGCCACGGCCCGGTCGATCCGGTCCACGAACATCGTGCGGGCCACAGCGGTGGGGTGGTACTCCTCGGCCCCCTCGGGCTCCTCGAACATCTTCGGGTACGGCATCGGGCCGACCGTGTCCATGATCGGCTCGGCCAGGCTTCGGAACGGGGCCACGGCGGCCTCCCCGGCCTCGATCGGCCCCGCGAACACCAGCAGGACCCAGGCCACCAGCCGCCCCATCTGGTCCTCGGGAACCAAGGGCATCGGCATGGCCGGCATGACGTTGATGATGGCCGAGAGCTCCTCCGGCGCGGCTTGGGACGCCTGGACCAGCGAGTGGACCACGTCGGGCGTGGCCGGGAGCATGAGCTGGCCGCCGACTACCGTCCCGACCTCGTGGAGCCGGAACCGGAGCCTGGTGACCACTCCGAAGTTGCCGCCCCCGCCCCGGATCGCCCAGAACAGGTCGGGATGAGTCTCCGCGTCGACGTCCAGGACCCGTCCGTCGGCCGTGACGACCTCGGCGGCCAGTACGGAGTCGATCGTCAGCCCGTGCTTCCGCACCAGGAAGCCGATGCCCCCGCCGAGGGTGATCCCGCCGAGGCCCACCGACCCGGTGTCGCCGAAGCCGGTGGCCAGCCCGTGGGTCCCAACAGCGTCCGTGTACTCGCCGGTGGTCAGGCCCGTCTCGGCCCAGGCGGTTCGCCCGTCGACGTCGATGTCCACGGCATTCATCTCCGCCAGATCGAGCACGATCCCGCCCTCGGTGAGCCCGTGCCCGGCGCCGCTGTGGCCGCCGCCCCGCACTGCCAACTCCAGCCCGGTCTCCCGGGCCACCGCGATGACCCGGGCGACCTCGCCGGTGTCCCGAGGCCGGGCTATGGCCGCCGGCCGAATGTCAACGTTCCCCGGGACCACGGTCCGGGCACGGTCATAGTCGGCGTTCTCCGGCCCGATGACCCGGCCACCGATGGCCGCTCGGAGCTGGGGGATCGGTCGTTCGGCGGCCGGTCCCGCGTTCTCTGGGCGTGTCATCGCTCTAGTCCTCCTGTTTCGTCGGCTTCCATGATGTGACGACCGGGCGTATCCGAAGTCATCGGCCTCGGGACGGATCGACCTGGTAGCCTGGCAGAGCGAGCCGACATGAGCGAGATGGCGACCAGGCGGGAGGCGGGCGGCCGAATGGGGGCCGCTGAGGCAGGTGAGCTCGAGGCCCTGCTGGAGGGGCATCGGGCCGAGCTGACGGCGTACGCCTACCGGATGCTGGGCTCCGCGTTCGAAGCTGAGGACGCCGTGCAGGAGACCATGATCCGGGCGTGGCGAGGGCTCGATCGCTTCGAGGGTCGCTCGGCGCTGAGGTCGTGGCTGTACCGCATCACCACGAACGTGTGCCTCGACATGCTGAAGGGCAGGCAGCGCCGGGCCCGGCCCGTGGACCTGGGGCCCGCCGGGACCGCCGAGGCGCCGCTGGGCGAGCCACGGCCCGAGGCCACCTGGATCGAGCCGATCCCCGACGGGCGGGTCATGTCAGAGGACGGCGACCCCGCCGAGCTGGCAGAGTCCCGCGAGTCGATCCGCCTGGCGTTCGTGGCCGCGCTCCAGCACCTCCCACCCCGGCAGCGCGCCGTGCTGATCCTTCGAGAGGTCCTTCGTTGGAAGGCCGACGAGGTCGCCGAGCTCCTCGACACCTCTGTCGCCTCGGTGAACAGCGCGCTCCAGCGGGCCCGGGCGTCGCTCGCCGCCACCGACGCGGTGTCCCGGCCGACCCTGCCGATGGGCCAGGGCCAGCGGGCCCTCCTGGCCCGATACGTTGACGCGTTCGAGCGGTACGACATGGACGCGCTGACCGCCCTGCTCCGGGAGGATGCCTCGTGGACGATGCCCCCGTATGAGTTGTGGCTCCGGACCCACCGGGACGTCCGGAACTGGTGCCTGGGACCTGGGATCGGCTGTCGCGGCTCGCGGCTCGTGCCCACCGAGGCGAACGGGTCGCCCGCGTTCGGTCAGTACAAGCCCAGCGACACCGAGGGCGTCCTGGAGCCGTGGTCCCTCCAGGTGCTCGAGATCTCAGGCGACAGGATCGATGGGATCACGTTCTTCCTCGACACCGCCCGGTGGTTCCCCCTGTTCGGCCTCCCACCTCGGCTCGAGGTCTGAGCCCGAGCACGGCACGACCTCGGACAGTCCCATGAGCTCGAGCAGGTCACGGAGCTCGCCACAGGCGCGACGGAGGCGCACCCTGCAGCCCGATCGCCGCGCGAGGAGCTGGAGGCGAGCCAGCGCCTCCGCGGTCGCGGCGTCCGGCCGGTCGAGGGCCGCCACGTCGCAGTTCACCAGGGCCCTGCCCCGGCCTGCCAGGTGCGAGCGGACGCTGTACCACAGCCTGGGGACGTCGGCGGGGTCGAACCGCCCGCCGATGACCACGTCTATCGGTGCGGGAGGTGGTCGCTTCGACCAGACCCCCCAGGCCCCTCCAGGACCCCCCAATGGGCGACCTCCTTCCCTGATTGAGACCGTTCGGGCGCGACCAACTCATCGCCCGACCGATGAGTCCTCACCGGCTCCGGAGTCGTACCGTTCGAATAGGAGGTGGACCGGATGCGAAACCTGTTCGTGAGCGAGTTCCTGACGCTGGACGGAGTCATGCAGGCCCCCGGAGCGTCCGACGAGGACGTGGAGGGAGGGTTCCAGCACGGAGGGTGGCAGCTGCCCTACTTCGACGAGGTCTTCGCAAAGAGCATGGATGAGACCATGGCGAAGACGAGCGGCTTCGTGCTGGGCCGGAAGACATACGAGCTCTTCGCGGCGTACTGGCCCACGGCCAAGGAGGAGGTCGGGGAGTTCGCGGACGTGATGAACGAGATGCCGAAGCACGTGGCCTCCACGACCCTCCGACCACCCCTCGAATGGCAGAACTCGACGCTGCTGGAAGGCGAACTCGAGGGAGCGGTGAGGAACCTGAAGGAGGAGGACGGGAAGGACCTCCAGGTGATCGGGAGCGGCAACCTGGCAGCGTCCCTGATGCGGCTGGGGCTCGTGGACGAGTTCCGGCTGATGATCCACCCGCTCGTCGTGGGGAGTGGGAAGCGGCTGTTCGCTGAGGGGGTTCCCATGATGCCCCTCAGGCTGCTGGACAGCACGGTCAGCAGCACCGGTGTGCTGATCGTCACATACGGGATGGAATCCCCGGCCCCCGGTGTTGCGTAGAGGAGTTGGGAGGTGACGGGATGACTGACATGATCCGAACATCGGGCCTGGTCAAGCGGTACGACAAGGTGGTGGCGCTGGACGGGCTCGACCTGGAAGTTCCGAGGGGCACCGTGCTGGGGCTCCTGGGGCCCAACGGGGCCGGGAAGACGACCGCGATCCGGATCCTGACCACGCTCCTGGACCCGGACGAGGGCACGGCCGAGGTGGCCGGCATCGACGTCCAGAAGGAGCCCCACAAGGTGCGGGAGCGGATCGGGCTCTCCGGCCAGACCGCGGCCGTGGACGAGCACCTGACAGGATTCGAGAACCTCGACATGGTGGGTCGCCTGTACCACCTGGGTCGACAGCGCGCTCGCGCTCGGGCCCGGGAGCTCCTGGATCGGTTCGAGCTCGACGAGGCCGCCGATCGGCCGGCCAAGACCTACTCGGGCGGGATGCGCCGCCGTCTGGACCTGGCCGCCGCGCTGGTGGCCGAGCCGGACGTGCTGTTCCTCGACGAGCCGACCACGGGGTTGGACCCGCGGAGCCGGGGCCAGATGTGGGACACGATCCTGCAGCTCTCGCGCGGAGGGTCCACGGTCCTCCTGACCACGCAGTACATGGAGGAGGCGGACCGGCTGGCCGACGACATCGTGGTGATCGACCACGGGCGGAAGATCGCCCAGGGTAACGCCGACCAGCTCAAGGCGAAGGTCGGTGGAGAGCGGGTCGAAGTGGTGGTGGCCACCACCACCGATATTCCGGCCACGGCCTCGATCCTGGGGCAGATCTCCCAGGAGGAGGTTCACATCGACGAGCCCACCCGCAAGGTGACCGCCGCGGTCTCCGGTGGTGTCGACATCCTGGGAGAGGTGCTCCAGCGGCTTAGGGATGGCCAGTGCGGCATCGTCGACATCGGCCTTCGGCGCCCGACCCTGGATGACGTGTTCCTCTCGCTCACTGGCCACGTCGCCGAGGAAGCTGAGGAGATCCTGGAGCAGGCGGAAGAAGAGGAAGGCGACGTGAGAGAGAAGGAGGCGGTCCGATGAGTTCCCTGGGCCTGGCATTCGCCGACGGCGCCGTGGTCGCCAAGCGCAACCTGATCAAGATCAGGCGCGTTCCCGAGATCCTGATCTGGACCACCATGTCGCCGATCATGTTCGTGTTGCTCTTCGCGCTGGTGTTCGGAGAGGCGATCGAGGTGCCCGGTGTGGACTACAAGGAGTACCTGATCGCCGGCATCTTTGCGCAGACGGTGCTGTTCGGCTCGACGTTCACCGGAGCGGGTCTCGCCGATGACATCACCAAGGGCATCATCGACCGGTTCCGGTCGCTGCCCATGTCACGTTCGGCGGTCCTGACGGGCCGGACGGCCAGCGACATCGTCTACAACGCCACCTCGATCTTCGTCATGACCATCACCGGCCTGCTCGTTGGCTGGCGGATCCACACCGGAGCGCTGGAGGCGGCCGGCGGGTTCCTGATCCTGCTGGTGTTCTCCTACGCGGTCTCGTGGATCATGGCCTACGTGGGGCTGAAGGTGTCGAGCGTGGAGGTCGTCCAGAACGCCTCGTTCATGTTCATCTTCCCGCTGACGTTCGTGGCCAACACGTTCGTGAATCAGGAAGACCTGCCGGGTCCGCTGCGCACGTTCGCGGAGTGGAATCCCGTCTCGGCCGTGGCGCAGGCGGTGCGAGAGGCGTTCGGCAACACCGGGTCCCTGCCGGAGCCCGAGGTGTGGCCGCTGGCCAATCCCGTGGCATACACGTTCATCTGGGTGGCGATCATCCTGGCCATCTTCATCCCGCTCTCGGTGCGGCAGTACCGGAAGGCCACCTCGCGCTGAGTCTTCCCTGACGGAGGGGGGCCGAGGGAGCCCGCCCCTCGGCCTCCCTCAGGGCGCGGCACCCACGGTCTCCACGAGGCCTCCATCCATGCCTTTTCCCGGGTGAACTGGGCGATTAGGGACAATCGGCCTAGGAGGATTTCCCTACAGAAGAGGATTTCCTCTACAGAATGGGGAAAACAGAGAGTACGCGTCCGGGAGGGAGTGGGAGATGACGAAGCTTCTGGTGGTGACGTTCGTCGCGGTCTTGGCCGTGTTTGGAGGGACGCCAGGGGCGGGGGCCCAGATTCCTCCGGTCGACGACGTCACGGATACCGTCGAGGAAGCCGCCGAGCAGGTGGAAGAGGTCGTCGAAGACACGGTGGACGACGGAGAGCAGACGATCGAAGACACGATCGAGTCCACCGAACAGACTACCGAGGCCGTCACCGGGACGGCGGACCCGATCTCCCACACGGTTGGCGGCAGTGCGGAGGATGGGACGGGGGCCGCCACGGACACGATGGGGCAGTCTTCCGGTGGGTCCTCCTCACCGGGAGCGACCGAGCCACGAGGACGGCGTAGTGGCCGCTCGCGAACCCAGGGCTCTCCGCACGGAACTGCCGGTGCGGGTGTTGCTTCGGCGCGGGTCACGCGGGTCGTCAGTGAGACGGGTGGAGCGTCGTTTGGGGCTTTCGTCTACATCCCCCTCCTGGTTCGGCTCACCAACGATGCCGACGGCGATGGATCGTATTCGACCTCGGAAGCGGCGCCGATGCCGGGGGCCGACGTCCCCCTTCAGGTTCGGCTGGAGAACGCGGGCTCGAACGAGCTCGCCATCCTGGCGATCCGTGATGCATCTCCCACCCCGATCAGGACTGGCGACGACGCGGCCTGTCGTGACCTCGCCGGCATCAGGCTCGCTCCGGGGGAGTCGACCGTCTGCCGGTTCACGGCGACGGAGTTCGCCCCGCCCGAAGGGGAGCGGGTGGTGACTGTGCTCGAGGTTGACGTGGCGGAGACGACCGACCCCAGCGCCGTCGGGACGGTGACGGACACGACCGTGATCACAACCGGCGGCAGTGTGTTGGGGCTGTTCATCCGTCGCGGCCTGGATGTCCTGGCCACTACTGGAGCGCACATCGCCATCCTGATGGCAGGCGCCGTCGGTTTTGCCGCGGCCGGGGCTCTGTTCATCCGTCTGGCCAAGCGCCAGAGGCGGGTGCCGGATCGGCTCACTCTTCAGGCCTGGGAAAAGACTAGCGTGGGCGTGTGAGCGGAAAGAGGATCCTGCACAGGGACCACGAGTCCGTCGTCGGACAGGATGGTCGGTACCGGTTGATCCGCCTCATCAGCGAGGACGGGTTGGGCCAGCTCTGGCATGGCGAGGACACCCCGCTCCAAGTGCCCGTCACGATTCGGATCGTCCGCGAGTCCTTGACCCGGGATCGGGCCCGCGTCGATGCGCTGCATCGGCACCTGATCGCGCTCTATCCGCGACTAGCCCATCCGAGCATCGCCTACCACTACAACCACGGACAGGACGGACGAGTCGAGTTCGTGGTTATGGAGGCCTTGCGGGGACAGACGCTCGCCCATCGGTTGGAGCGAGGGCCGGAATTCCGGCCTCGGGAGGGCTTCGGCATCGCTGCCGAGATCGCGGAAGGACTTCAGGCCGCACACGACTTGGGATTCGCCCACGCCGCTCTGACCTCGCACAGCGTGATGCTGAACGACGACCTCTCGGTGAAGATAATGGACTTCGGCCTCTCTGCGCTTCGGCCGAACGCGGAGGAACGGCCGGGATCCGAAGGTCCGGCCGAGGACGTCCTCGCGCTGGGCGCCCTTCTCCGGGAGATGTCCGAATCGCGCTGGGGGGGCAGACCCGCTGGCGATCCTGCCTCTGCGAAGACCATCGGCGCCGAGCTGGTTCGGGTGTGGCGGGCCAGCATGGATCCGGACCCCGCCGCCCGGCCGACCGCAGAAGCCTTCGCCTGGGCCCTTCGAGAGGTGGCCGAGCCCCACCCCGAGCGCCATGTGCGCTCCGTCGAACGCGCCCACACCTCTCTCCGGCTGGACGATGCCGAGCGGCGGCCCGAGGAAGTCCGGCAGGCGGAAGTCCGGCAGGCCGGGGAAGTCCGGCAGGCCGAAGTCCGGCAGGCCGAAGAGCGGCAGGCCGAAGAGCGGCAGGCCGAGGAAGTCCGGCGGGCCGAGGAAGTCCGGCAGGCCGAAGAGCGGCAGGCCGAGGAAGTCCGGCGGGCCGAGGAAGTCCGGCAGGCCGAAGAGCGGCAGGCCGAAG
>Ga0256867_10001067_pt1 | contig 11365 bp, 5 predicted proteins | sample RVTome_15_FD_185939 | JGI IMG/M metagenome (GOLD analysis project Ga0256867, IMG submission 185939) | Soil microbial communities from uranium-contaminated site in the Upper Colorado River Basin, Wyoming, United States - RVT150D86 (HiSeq) ... | reverse complement strand
TCAAGCGGGTAGCCGCCGACTCCGTAAGCGGCCAGGTGCCCGTGGTACAGGGCGACGAGCTCGTGCTCGTGGCGGCGACGATCGGCGATGGAGAGACAGGTGCCGAGGAAGTAGGCGAGGTCCCGGCCCGGCTGCGCGATCCCGACGGTCTGCCAGTCCACGGCCGCAACCTTCCCCGAATCGTCGAACGGGAACAGCAGATTGTCGAGGCGATAGTCGCCGTGAACGACGGCAAAGGTGGGCGCCGGCGCAACCATCCATGGCGCCAGGACCTCGCGCGACGCGTCCAGCACCGCCCGTTCCGCCACCGTCAGCTCCCCGGCGAACCGGTCACCGAACTGGTCGGCCGCAGCCTGGAGCACCGGTGCCAGTGCCTCGGGAGTCAACGACGGATCCGTCGACAGCCAGGGGCGACCGGCGATCGCCTCGTCACGCCAGGTCGAGCCGTGGAGCGCCGCGAGGTTGATCACGGCCGCCTCGGCGGCGGGGACGGGACAACCCTGGAGCTGGTCGCCCGGACTGCTGTCGGCCAGGTCGTCGAGCACGAGCGTGAACGCTGACGCATCGTCGGTGATGGCGGCGTGGTGGCACCGCGGCGTGCAGACCGGCAACCGGGGGGCCAACTCGGTGTAGAAGGCGATCTCCTTCGCGTAGGCCGCCCGGGCGAGCGGGCCGGACGCGATCTCGGGGCGGGCCAGCTTGGTGATGACGGTGCGACTGTTGCCGGCGTGAGCTTCCAGCCGCACCCGCAGCGTCACGGACATCTGGCCGGTGCCCACCTCCTCGGCCGTCACCCGGTCGACGGACGCCGGGGTGCCGGTGGTGGCGAGCGCGGCGGCGAACCAACCGGCGGTGAGCTGGTCGGGCCGCTCGACGACGGCGGGCACGGGGTCGTACTCGGTGGTTTCGGCCATCCAGGCGCCAAAGCTACGGCTCGGCGCCGGGCGGCGCCGCGTCCACGCGGCGTGGTGCGAACCGGAAGCGAACGCGGTGACGGGAGGCCGAAGGCCTCCCGTCACTCTCGTTCGTCGGAAAGATCGATGCAGCCTGTTGTGGCCGGGAGGGACTAGTCCCCAGCGACTGCCTCGACGGTGGACTGATTGGTTTCCACCGAGTGGTCCGACGGCCGCTCAGCGGCCAGCCACCTCCAGGGTCCCGTGACTACCGTCAATCATGCGTTGGACCACCTCCTTTCTCTGGTGCCCGCAGGCTACCAACGCCGTCGGCCACCGCACCGGCGTTTTGGGGTCGTCTACGACGGCAGGGCAGCCTGCGGCTCCGGCTCGGCGTTCGGGTCGAACGGCCGTAGCGACGCCAGGAGGGAGGCGACGTCGCCGACCGGCAGGTCGGTCTCGAACTGGACACCCGTGGTGCGGTCGGACAGGGCGCCGATCGTCTCCGACGAGGACTCGACGACCGAGCCCTCGAAGGCTCCCACCGTCAGCGGTCGGGGCTCACCCGCGACGGCGATCTGGACCCCGCACGCCCGGGGTGTCAGGCGCAGCCAGAGGTAGTCCCCGGAGCCCGCGTCGGGATGGCCGTAGACGAGGTTCAGCGCCGAGCACTCGCCCCTCGGTGTGACCTGGGGGCCAACCCACGCGCCGGTGAGGCGCCATCCCGCAGGCACGCGACCCAGTTCCTGCGGCCGGAGGCCCTCGGCCGTCAGCGCTTCGATGGGCACGGTGCGCCTCAGGGCGGCGGGACCACGATCGGGCGGTGCGATGTCCTGCGGCTGGTTGTGAGCGAAGATCTCGACGTCGAGGACCAGTTGCGGGTCACGCGGCGGCCAGGTCACGACGAGGTGGGCGATGTCGCCCGCATCGTCGAGGGAGAGCAGCACATCGGCCCCCGCGAGTGGGAGAAGGTCGCCGCCGCCATCGTCACGGGTTGGCAACGTGGCGCGGATGACCCGCCGGCCGAGGGCGTCCGGCGCCTCTCCGCGGGGGTCACCGGCGGTCGTGATCAGGCGCGCCAGCACCTGCATGTCCAGCGTGCTCGCCGCCTCGACCAAGCCCGGGCGCACGGTCCAGGGTGCACCCGCGAGGGTGTCGGCAGCGGCGGCGCTCCGGGTCCACACGGTCGTGCCCGAGGTGAGCGTCTCCTTCGCCCGGCCGCGCCCGTCGGACGCGACCTCCCGCGCCAGCGCCGGCTGGAGGAGGACTGCGCCCTCGAGCGTCAGGTCACCCACGGCCGAGCCGCCGGCACCGAACGGTCGGCTGGCGGTGGCGTGCACCGACCCGCGGTAGGCGAACGAGTGCACCTCCCCGAACTGCAGTACGGCCCCGGCGAACGCCTGCCGTGTCTCGGCGTGCGGATCCTGGGCGCGGGGCGAGGGATCACCGGCCGGCTCTTCGTCGCCGGCCGGTGCGGGCTCGTCGTCGAGCAGCGCCCAGACCAGTCCCCCCGCGACCAGCCCGACAACTGCCACTGCGGCCGCGAATCGGGGCCAGCCGCCGGGCGCGTGTACGACGCGACCTGACGACGTTCCCGTGTCCCGGGCGGCGCTATCCGCCTCGCCCGCCTCTGACTCCCTCTTCACCCGGGACTCGATGGGGATGGGGGCCTGGTCGCCCACCGCGTCAGTCTCCCACCCCGGTGCTCCGCCGCCCCAGCGCATCAGCGGATAGGCACGTTCTCTTGGCTTACGGTGGTCAGCGCCGCTGGGAGGCCCAGCTGTTGCGCTGCGACCCAGCAACAAATTCCCACGCGGGGGTGCCCTTCGGAACGCCCCATCCGCTGGGCCTCTACGCGGCCGCCGACCCGCCCGCAGGGTCGAACGGGCGCAGTGACGCGAGCAGTGCCGCCAGCTCGTCGGCCGGCAGGCCAGAGGTGAACGAAACGTAGGTTGTCCCGTCCGAGACGGCGCCGACGGCGCCCAATGACCAGGCGTCGATCCACCCGCTGAAGGGCCCCACACGGAACGGTGCGCTTCGTACGCGGTCGGGCACTGCACCACACGCGGCGCTCGTCACCCCGAGCTGCAGGGACCGACCCGAGACCGCGCGCAGATCGCGGTATTCGAGGCTCAGCCACCGACACGGTTGGAGCGATCTCCCGGGAGTGACCGTTGCGTCCGTCAGTGCCCATCCGGGGGGTAGCGTGCCGACCTCGACCGGCTCGACCCCCGCGGCGCTGAGGACGTCTGTCGGCACAGTACGGCGAGCCGGGATGGCGACGTCGGTTGGCTCGATCGTGCCGGGATCTCCCAGCCGCACGATGTCGAGCTGGAGCACGAGCCGCGGCTCCGGCTCGGCCGATGTCAGCACGACATGGGCGATGTCGCCGGCTTCGTCGAGCGTGACCCTGACATCGGCACCGTCCAGGGTGTCGCCATAGCGCTCGTCACGGTCGTCTGGTGGAACGGTGGCCCGGAGCACGGGACGGCCGCCTGCATCGGTCCCGTCGCGGTGTCGATCGCCGGCCGAGCGCAGAACGTCCACCACCAGGGCGGCGCCCAACCGGCCCGGGTAGCCGCCATCGCGCGACCGCGACGGCCCGACGATCTCCCATGCGGCGTTTTCGAGCCCATCGATGCTCGATGCGTTGCGGCTCCACACCGTCGAGCCGGACGTCACCGTCTCAGCCGCGCCGCCCCGGTCATCGACCGCCACGTCCCGCGTGATGGACTGTGGCAGTCGCACCGCGCCCTCGACGGTTACATCCGTGGCGACCGAGGGCCCCGGACGCAGCGCGCTCGGCCCAGCAGCGTGCACCGAGCCGCGGTACGCGAACGACCTGGCGAACCCCAACTGCTGGACAGCTTCCAGGTAGGCGACCCGGGGATCGCCGGGTGGTTCCCCGGCCTGATCGGGCTCGCCCGTGCCGAGCACCAGCAGCGCCGCGGCCCCGGCCACCAACCCGAGCGCCGCAACGATCGCCGCGAGCCGAGGCCAGCGGCCCGGCTGGCGGACCACGCGGCTCGAGCTGTGCCGACCATCGGCGACGCCGCCCGCGCCCGCCCCATCCTGCTCCCTCGTGACCCGGGATTCGATGCGAAGTGGACGCATCGGCCCCTCCTACACCGCCGCTCCCCGGAAGGTTCCGGCTCAGGCGAACAGATCCTCCCCCAGGAACCGGCCGTCGTCCATGACTCCCGGTAGCGCGAAGTAGAACCCACCGCCCTCGGGGACGATGTACTCCTCCAGAGGTTCGCCGGCGAGGCGCGCCTGGGTGTTGAGGAACTGGGACAGCCGCCGCTGGAACGACACGAACGCCAGCCCCTGGTCGAGCTGGCCGTCGCCGTCGAAGCCGCGAGAGAAGCTCAGCCCCGACCGAAAGATGAGATCGCCCTCGCTGGCGGGCGTGCGGGGGTTGGCCAACCGGATGTGGGCGTCGAGCGGGGTCACCTCGCCGGCGACGTCGTCCGAGTAGTCGGGTACGTCGGTCTCGGCCTCGCCGCCCAGCGGGGCCCCCGACTCCTTGTGGCGGCCGATGATCGACTCCTGCTCGGACAGGCGGGTGCGGTCCCAGAACTCCACGAGCATCCGGATCACACGCACGACGTGGTACGTGCCCCCAGCCGCCCATGCGGGCTCGTCGTCGTCGGCTTGGACCCAGACGTAGCGGTCCATCACCGCGTCGTCCGAGGGATCGAGGTTGGACGTGCCGTCGATGAACCCCATCAGGTTGCGCTTGCCGGCCTCCCCGGAGTCCGCCCGGGTGCGCCGGTTGTACCCGTCGAGCATCCAGTCCAACGCCATCGTGCCGCGGGTGACCCGCGCCAGTTGACGAAGGGCGAACAGGTTGACGTCCTCGTGGGCACTGGTGACGGTGAGCAGCAGATCGCCGTGCGACCGCTCGGGGTCGAGCCGGTCGTTGGCGAGGAACGGCATCTTCTCCAGGGCAAGGGGCTTGCGGTCGGCCAGGCCGTAGCGGTCGTCGAACAGCGACGCCCCGACCGAGACGACCACCGACAGGTCTGCGGGCGGCGCCGGGTTGCCGACGGTGCCGGTGTGGAGGGGTGGGTAGGCCGGGTCCCGGTCCTCGTACGGCTCGCCGGACATGAGCCGTTCGGCTTCGGTGGACAGCGCCCGCAACGTGTCCCGCAGCTCGTTCCGGTTGTCGGCGGTGATCGTGAACGCCGCCAGCAGACCCTGCTCGTTGGCCGGATGGGTGATGCCGGTCTGGTGCGGTCCTCGGAATCGCAGGTAGCGATGGCGGCCGTCGCCGAAGGAACCATCGCTGGTGGGCGCGGCCCGGTCACCACCGTTGGACGATTGGCCGCACCCGCCGACCACGGCGCCCCCCAGACCAGCGGCGGCCGTACCCGCCAGGCCGCCGACCAGGAATCGACGCCGGGAGACGGGTGGTGTCATCGACGCCGACCGGGGCGGAGCATCGTCACCCTTCGAGCCCCAACACACCGGCCACGGTGGCCAGGTTCTCTGACAGCTCCGCCAACGTGGTCTGCATCTCCGTCTTGTCGTTGTCGGTCAACGCGCCGTAGGGCTGGTAGCCGTCGCCGTCCCGGTAGGCCCCGAGCTGGCCGTCGAGCTCGTCGAACAGGCCTTCGATGGTGGCGACCAGTTCGGCGTCCTCGGCCTCGATGGCCGGCTCCAGCAGCTCGAAGCCGCGCTCGGCCCCCTCGACGTTGGCGGCGAAGTCCCACAGGTCGGTGCCCGAGTACCGGTCCTCTTCGCCCGTGATCTTGCCCGTGGACACCTCTTCGATGAGCTCCGCCGAACCGACGGCCAAGGCTGCGGGAGGGATCTCCATGGCCTGCAGCTCCGTCCGGAGGGTCTGCAGGTCGGCGTCGAGCTGGTCGGCGAACGGAACACCACCGTCGGTCGTGCCTTGCTCCCACAGGAGGTACTCGAGCCGGTGCCAGCCGGTGAAGGCGGGGTCGTCCACGCCCTCGAAGTCGTCGACCCGGGCGTCGACCGCACCGTCGATGTCCTCGACGAGCCCGGCGATGGGCTCGATGCGCTCCCAGCCCTGGCGGGATGGGGCATAGGCGGCCTTGGCGCCGTCGAGGTCACCGGCCCGCACCGCGTCGGTGAAGCCCTTGGTTGCGGCGATCGTCAGGTCGACCTGCTCGGCCACCCACGCCTGGTACTCGGCCACCGCGTCGTTCACGAGCGGGTTCTCCGTCGACGACCCCTCGATCTCGTCGGCGATGCCGCTGCCCGACCCGGCCCCGGATTCGGAGCCGCTGCCGGACCCGCTCCCCGACCCCGATGGGCAGCTGGCGCTGCCGGAATCGGAACCGGTGGAGCCCGATTCCGTGGCGGCACCGCCCGACGACGCGGAGGCGCTCGCCGACGCGGACCCCGAGGCGCTGCCCGAGCCGCCGCAGTCGCCGAAGCTGCGGACGTCCGCCCCGTCGTCGTCGCCGCAGGCGGCTCCAATGGTGGCGAGTGCCAACGACAATGCAGTGGCGGTGATGATGCGATGACGGCGCACAGTTGCCTCCAGCGTCTCCGGTGCGGGGCCGCATGGTAGGGACGCTTACCACCAAGTGCAAGGTCTGCTCTCCACCACGGAACCATTCCGGTGCGCGGGCAAGGAAGGTCGTCCCGATCGGCCCGGATCCAGCCCGGATCGGCCCCAACCTGTGGGTTAACTGTGGGTCTCATTGTGGAGAACCAGGCGGAATCTGGGGATGACCAAGAAAGTCTGGGGATTGCCTGGGGATTGCGAAAATGCCCCTTGACGTGGGGTTTCGCACCGCGCAAGATGCTCCACGTCCACTACAACGGCACGGGCAAAGGATGCGGTCGAGAGCTTTGGCTCTCAGCAATTCCGGCGCACAAGTCGACGTGGCGGGCCGGTAGGAATGCCGACGGAGACGGTCAAGGTGGGGCGCCCATCAAGTCGGATCCGGGCTGTTGCGGGGCGCGTCCTGCAATGGTCGGCGCTTCTGGTGGCACCTCTCGTGTCGCCGGGATCGGCCAGAGCGTCCAACCGTATGGTTGGCCCCGAGCAGCGGACCGGCTAGCTCCGGTCTGACGCTCGGGGCCTTCCTTATCCCGGCGTCGAGACTACTCCGCCGGGTTCGTCCGAACGCGGACCCCCCTGACGTTCAGGTCCCGGACACGGCGGCGGTGCTGGCGCTCTAGATACCTAGTCCGGGCGCCACTGCCATCTACGTACGTGGGCCCGTCGTGAAATGCGCAGCTCGTCCGATGTGGCCGGGTACCTCAGTGGCGCAGCCTGGACTCATGCTTCTCGGATACGAATTCACCAGGACCATCGTCACCGACCGCCAGCAGGACCTCCGGCGCGAGGCCTCGCTCTGGCGACTCGCCCCCCGGCCACATCGCCGACATCGCCAACGGACGCGGCCCTCGCCGCGGGCGGCTGCCATCGGCCTCTGACCGAGCCGATCAGCGAGCCAGCGCCCTACGCTCAGGTGATGCTCGTGGGACGTTCGGGCCTGTCACCGGTCATGGTCGGCCGCGGCGCCGAGCTCGATCGGCTGGTCGGGCTGGTCGACGCCCGCTCCGATCCGTCCGTCGCCCTCATCGCCGGCGAGGCGGGCATCGGCAAGACCCGGCTCGTCCAGGAGCTGGTGGCGCACGTGCCGGCGAACACGCTGGTGCTGGCTGGGCAAGCCGATCCGGGGGCCGAGAGCCGGCCGATGGAGCTGTTCCGTGACGCGCTCGGCTCGGTGGCGACGCGCGACGGTGCCGGCGCCGACCGCGACACCGCGCTGCTCGAGGCCGTGGACGACGCCCACCGCACGGCAGATGAGCGGGTTCGGGCCGGCGTCGAGCTGGTAAGGAGGCTCACCGCGGGCCGCGCCGGAGTCGTAGTGTTCGAGGACCTCCACTGGGCCGACTCCGAGAGCCTCACCGTGTTCGAGCAGTTGGCCGAGCCCGGCGGCGGCCGGTTGCTCGTCATCGGCACCTACCGCCCGGACGGTCTCTCCCGCCGCCACCCCGCGTCGAGCTTGCTCCCCCGGCTCGAGCGCCGCCATTCGATCACCCACATACAGCTGCGGCGGTTGAGCCCCGCGGACGTCAACGCCTTCCTCACGGCCGTTTACGGCGAGGTTCCGTCGTATCCGGTTGTCGACGCGCTCCACACACGCACCGGCGGGAACCCCTTCTTCCTCGAGGAGCTGGTTGCCAGCGCCGGCGACGCGCCCTGGGAAGACCTGGCCGACATGCCCCTGCCGTGGACGGTGGCCGAGCTGGTGCGCGGGCAACTGGACGACCTCGACCCGGAGGTTCGTCGCCTCGTCACCGCCGCCTCGGTGCTCGGCCGCCGGGTGACGTTCGACGTGCTCGCCCACGTGACCGAGACGCCGGAAGACCGGCTCATCGAGCTCCTGCGCGCTGCCGTCGACAGCGGTCTGCTGGCGGAGTCCGAGCCAGACGTCTTCACCTTCCACCACGACCTGGCGCGTGAGGCCATCAAGGAGGGGCTGCTCGGCCGGGAGCGCCGCCGCCTCCAGGAGGCGGCGTTCACCGCCCTGCGGGCGGTGGGCAGCGAGGACCGGCTCGCCCTCGCACTACACGCACGGGGCGCCGGGCGGTACGAGGACATGGTGGCCGAGGCACGGCTCGGCGCCCGTGAGTCGCTCGCCCGCGGCTCGACGTACCAGGCTCGTCACCTGGCCGAGATCGGTCTGAGCGAGGCCGAGGACGACCTCGAGCTGCTCGCCCTGGCGGCCCGTTCCTGTTGGCTCGCCGGGCTGCTCGACGACGCCGCCGACCACTGCGACCGGTGGCTCCGCCTCGCACGCGAGCGCGACGACGTGAGCGAGGAGGCGGCCGCCCTCAGCCTGCGCAAGCGCATCGCCCGGGAGGCCGGCCAGATCGAGGCCATGGTCGGCTTCACCGACCAGCTCATCGGCATCATCGACCGGCTGCCGTCCGATGAGGACCGGGCGCGCGCCATGGCCGCCGTCGCCCAGTCGTACATGTTGCGCGACCAGATCGAGGCCACGTACGAGTGGGCCGACAAGGCTGCGAGCCTGGCCGAGGCCCTCGACCTCGCCGACGTGCGCCTGGCGGCGATGGTCGACAAGGGCACGGCCATGCTGAACGCCCGCGACCAGGTGCTCGAAGGGCGCCGCCTGCTACAGACCGCGGCGGACGAGGCCGAGCGGATCGGCGACCACGTGCTGGCGGCCCGGGCCCTGAACTATCTCGTGTGGGACGCCCGCCAGTGGAGCGACGTCGGCGAGGTGCGGGAGATGATCGAGCGGGCCCACCGGCACGCCGAGGCCGCCGGCTTCGAGCAGGTCGCCGCCATAGACCTGGCGGCCAACCAGGCGCACCTCGAGGCCGCGGAGGGCGACCTCGACGTCGCCATCGCCCACCTCGACCACGCGCGCTACACGGCGGCGGGCAACGCCGTGTCCTGGACCGACGGCCGCTGGCTCGCCGTGCTGCGGGCGGGGCTGGCCCTGGAGGCCGGCGACCTCGAGACCGCCCAGCGCTTCACCGACATGGCCAAGCCCCCCACCGAGCGGGTCGCGGTGGGCGTGTTGGGCCTCGACTTCCACCTGGCGTGCCGGCGCGGGGACGTGGGCGAGGCCCGGGAGCGCCTGCGTGCCTTTGGGGACACGGTGACCCATGAGGGCGTCGCCTACCCCGGACAGACCCACGACGTCCTGGCCGCCGCCCTCCATGCCGGGTTGACGACCGACGAGATGCGGCCCCTCGTCGACCAGGTGGGCCTGTACGTCGGTCACCGGCTGCCGCCGGACGACCCGTGGCGGCAGCTCATCGACGCCCAGGTCGCGGAGGCCGAGGACCGGCTGGACACCGCCGCCGACCTGTATGCGGCCGCGGCCGAAGGCCTCGAATCGGCCCCGGAGGTCCTGGCCGCGCACCTGGGGACCGCTCACGTCGGCGCCGCCCGCGTCCTGGTCGCCGAGGGCCGGCTCGACGAGGCCCGGGCCCATGCCGAGGCCGCCGCCCCGTTCCTGGCGCGGTGGCGGGGCTGGCGGGTGGACGAGCTGCGGGCGGTGGAGCGCCGCCTGGGAATGGGCCCGGAGCCGAGCGGACCCGAGGCGCTCACCCCGCGGGAGCGCGAGGTCGTGTCGCTGCTGGCCGAGGGCCTGACCAACTCCCAGCTCGCCGAACGGCTCTACATCTCTCCGCGCACGGCGGCGGTCCACGTGTCGAACATCCTGTCCAAGCTGGGCATGTCGTCCCGCACCGAGGTGGCGGCCTGGGCGGTGCGCGAGGGCTTGGGGACGCCGTAGCTCGCCGGCTCAGGCCTCCACGACGACGGCGATCCCCTGGCCCACCCCGATGCACATGGCGGCCAGGCCCCAGCCCCCGCCGCGGCGGCGTAGCTCCCACACCAGCGACGTGAGGATCCGAACGCCCGAACAGCCCAGCGGGTGGCCGATGGCGATGGCGCCGCCGTTGGGGTTGACGATCTCGGGGTCGAGGTCGGGCCAGTGGGCGAGACAGGCCAACGCCTGCGCCGCGAATGCCTCGTTCAGCTCAACGGCCGCCAGGTCGGACCAGGCGATGCCGGCCCGCTTGAGCGCCCGTTCGGCGGCCTCCACCGGACCGAGGCCGTAGAGCGGGGGCTCGACCGCCGAGGTGGCCCGGCCGGCGATGCGGGCCAGGGGCTCGCGGCCGAGCCGCCCGAGCGCCGCATCGTCGGCCAGCATCATGGCGGCGGCGCCGTCGTTGAGCGGCGACGCGTTGCCCGCGGTGACCGATCCGTCGGGCCGGAAGCTCGGACGCAGGCGGAGCAGCGCCTCGAGTGAGGTGTCGGCTCGGATGCTCTCGTCCCGCTCGAGAAGCCGGCTGCCCTCGTTGTCGGCGACGAAGCTGACCTCCTGGTCGAACCGGCCCGCGTCCCACGCCGCGGTGGCGCGGCGGTGCGACCGCAGTGCGAACGCATCCTGGGCCCCACGGCTGATGCGGTGTCGCTGCGCCAGGATCTCGGCGCCCTCGCCCAGCGACACGGTCCACTCCGCGGGCATGCGCGGGTTGACGAGCCGCCAGCCCAGAGTCGTGGAGTGCAGTGTCTCGTGACCGCGGGGATAGGCGGTGTCGGGCTTGGGCAGCACCCAGGGCGCCCGGCTCATCGACTCGACGCCTCCGGCCACCGCGATCGCGGCATCGCCCACCGCGATGGCCCGGTCGGCGGCGATCACCGCCTCCAGTCCGGAGCCGCAGAGCCGGTTGACGGTCGCCCCGGGAACCGACACCGGCAGCCCGGCCAGGAGCACGGCCATGCGGGCAACGTCACGGTTGTCCTCACCGGCGCCGTTGGCGTCGCCGAACCACACGTCGTCGATGTCGGCGGGGTCGACGTCACGCACCCGGTCGACGACAGCCCGCAGCGCGTGGGCGGCGAGGTCGTCGGGGCGCATTCCGGCCAGCGCGCCGCCATAGCGGCCCACGGGCGTGCGCACGGCGTCGACGATGAATGTCATTGGGCGGACACC
>Ga0256867_10001066_pt1 | contig 11368 bp, 7 predicted proteins | sample RVTome_15_FD_185939 | JGI IMG/M metagenome (GOLD analysis project Ga0256867, IMG submission 185939) | Soil microbial communities from uranium-contaminated site in the Upper Colorado River Basin, Wyoming, United States - RVT150D86 (HiSeq) ... | reverse complement strand
GGCGGACGTCGTGGTACTGCAGCGCTATGAGCGCCAGCTTCGGGTCGTCCCAGTCGAGGCCGTCGCGCTGCCGATACGCCTCGAGGAGACGGTGCTTGGCCACCCAGTCGAGCTCGCGGTGGAGGCTCATGGGGTCCTCCTCGAGCCCCGCCAGCACGCCCTCCCACCGCTGGATGACGTCGGTGTTCGAGGGGGTGTCGTCGTGCTCCTTCACGTAGGTCTTCACGAGGTCGAGGTACTCCCACTGAAGCTCCAGGGGGGTGACCGCGCGCCCATCGGACAGCTCCACGGTCGCCCGTAGCGAGAGATCCCACGAGACACGGTGCAGCGCCTCGACCGGATGAGCCAGCGAGAGGTCCGGGAGGGCCTCGTCCTCGATCATCTTGAGGATCAGCGCCGTGGTCCCCACCTTGAGGAACGTGGCCACCTCGCTCATGTTCGCGTCGCCGATGATCACGTGGAGCCGACGGTAGCGCTCGGGGTCGGCGTGCGGCTCGTCGCGGGTGTTGATGATCGGGCGCTTCAAGGTCGTCTCGAGCCCGACCTCGGCCTCGAAGAAGTCCGACCGCTGGCTGAGCTGGTAGTGGAGCTCGGGGTTCTCCTTGTCGTGGCCGTTCTCCACGCCGACCTTGCCGGCGCCGGTGAAGATCTGGCGCGTGACGAAGAACGGGGTGAGATCTCGGACGATGCGCGCGAAGGGCGTCGCCCGATCCATCAGGTAGTTCTCGTGGGTCCCGTAGGAGTTCCCCTTCCCGTCGGAGTTGTTCTTGTAGACCGCGACCCGCTCGCCCGGCGGGAGCACCTCGGCCAGGAGCCGCAGCGACCCCTCGAGGATCCGCTCCCCCGCCTTGTCGTGGACCACGAGATCGCGCGGCGAGGAGCACTCGGGCGTGGAGTACTCGGGGTGCGCGTGGTCCACGTAGTACCGTGCGCCGTTGGGGAGGATCACGTTCGCCAGCCCGAAGTCCTCCTCCATCGGCTCGCGCTCCTGGACGGGCTCGTACCCGCGGGCGTCGCGCAGCGGCGACTCCTGCTCGTAGTCCCAGCGGATCTTCCGAAGCGAGCCGGCGTACGTGTTGATGAGCATCGACGAGGACAGCACCGGGTTGAACTCGGGGCTGCCGGGGCCCGAGATGCCGTACTCGGTCTCGGTGCCCATCACCTTGGGGATCGACATGACGGAGTCAAGGATAGAGGCCGGGGATGAGGAATGCGCGGAGGCCCGGCGGTGGCCGGGCCTCCGGTCGGGCGGTCGGTGGGTTGGGCCTCAGCCCGTGCGCTCGTACCCGGGCTTCGCCTCCTCCGCGAGGAGCTCCTCGAACAGCGCTCGGTAGGCGAGCGTGGCCCTCCGAAGCTCCTCCGTATCGACCTCGGCGTCCTCCGACCTCATCGCCGTGGCGTGCGCGGTCCTGTAGTTGTCCACCACCTGCGGGTGGTCGACCGAGAGGTCCGCGGCGCGCTGGTCGAAGTCGTCCATCGGATAGCCCCTCGCCCGCATGACCCCGACCACCAGGCGATCGGCTTCGATCACGGCGAGACGGGGCTCGTCGACGAAACGACCCTGGAGGTCGTCCCAGTCGGCCGCGAATCGACGGCGCTCCTCGGGAGCGAGCGGGCGGATGTCGAGGCTCTCGCGACGCTTCTCCCGATCGCGCAGCTCCGCGGTGGCCCTCCTGGGGCCCTCGTCGTCCTCGATCCGCTCGTACTCGGGGCCGTATCGCTCTCGCAGCCCCTCCCGGCGGCGTCGCTCCCAGACGGCCCAAGCGATCCCGCCCAGCGCCAAGAGCACCACCACCGCGATGACGATCCACATCCATGCTTCCATCTGCCTTCACCCCCGGCGCGGCAGTACCCGAACCCCACGGACGTGAAACCCGAGCGGGAGGGAGGGGGCCGTAAAGGCCCCCTCCCTCGTCCCGTCTCCTACTCGAAGCGGAAGTCCGCCCGGAGCTGGGTTCCGTCGTCCAGGGTGATGATCACCTGGCGGCAGGTGCCGGCCCACTCCTCCAGCGTCTCCCAGTTGTAGTGGTAGCGCTGCTGCGCCCCGTTGTAGAGCAGCTTCCCGTTCGAGGACTCGGTCGGCGTCGTGATCGCATACTGCAGCGCGGTGCGCGCCGTGCAGTCGATCTCCTGGGACGCCGGCGAGTTGCTTGCGAGCGGGTTCGGCCCGCGGTTCCCGCCGATGTTGAATCGGAGGGGGACCGTCTCCCCGGCATCGAACGTGTTCAGCGCCCCGTTCGACACCGGCGGTGCGAACCCGCTCCCGGGCGCCGCGCACGCCGGGTGCGTGTCGAACGCCTCGGTGTTGTCGTCGCGGTCCTCGCTGGTCCCCTGGATCGCGCTGAATCCGAGGCCCCGGCGAGCGAACGACGCCCACAGGATGCAGGCGTTCTCGCCGCCGGTCAGCGCCTGGTCCGCCGCGATGATCGCGTCGCGGCCGACCACGAACCCCGGGTCGCAGCCCTGGAACTTCAGCCCGTCGGTCACGAGCTGGAGCGACAGGTTGTTCCCACCGGTGTGCCAGGGCTCGTAGATGCTCGGGTTGAACCCGTGACGGTCGACCAGGTTCCAGGTCATGTCCCACAGGGTCGCGGCCCACGCGTGGCCGACGCCGTGTGGCATCGCCAGAGACCCTCCGGTGATCCACCCGTTCGTCTTGATCCGGTCGTAGGTGAACGGCTGGATGTTCATGTCCCGGGAGTACGGCCGCGGCCGGATCCCGGCGTCCTGACGGCTGTCCTGGAACAGTGCGTAGGGACCCATCCCGCGCGGCCCGTCGGGGTCGTCGAGAGTGGGATCGATCAGCATCGTGATGGGGTAGTAGTCGCTCCATCCCTCACCCATGCGCTCTTCGCCGCCCAGGCAGTTGACCGTGGGACCGCCGGTGAGACGGTTCGAGATCCCATGAGCGTACTCGTGGATGATGATGCCGTTCTCGAAGTCGCCGTCTCGGAAGGGCGTCCCGAGGGTCCAGATGTACATCTGCATCCTGGGACGGCCGCCGTCCATCGCAGGCGTGGCGAAGTTCGCGTTGTTGGTGCCGCCGCCGTCCTGGGCCTCCGCCTGGACGTCGTCGCCGCCGACCCCGCCGCGGCCGTAGTTGTTCACCTGGAAGTTCCCGGCCACCTCGTCGAACCCGTACAGGTGCATGACGTCGTGGGTGAGGTTGCTCGTGTAGAAGAGGTTGGTGACGGCCGCGTCCCAGTAGTCGTGTGGGTGCTCCGTCGCCAGATCGATCGGGAAGTCGAACGTGAGGCTCGGCCCCCCCTCCGGCTCCGTCGGGTTCGGTGGAGGCACGACCAGCATGCTCGCCGTCGCGGGCAGCCCCGCCTTGATCGTGTTCCCGTCGGCCTGCGAGACCATCACCGAGGGGATCGTGATCGACTGGTCGCTGCCGCCCATAGTGATCGGGGCGCCCGGCGCGTTGTTGGCCACGATGACCGCGGCCGCCCCGGCCGCCTGCGCGTTCGCCACCTTCATGACGAACGGGCAGAGCCCGCGGTCGAGCAGCGCGATCGCTCCCGCGCTGACCGTGAAGGGCTCGCACCCGTCGTTCACCGGCGCCACCCCGTCGTCGACCAGCTCGACGGATCCCGATACGCCCGCGGGCGTGAGCGCGGGCCCGAACGCCGCGGTCCCGACCGTGTACTGCCCCGCCGCGGAGGACGGGGGGTCCACCACGAGGGCGGGCAGCCCGCCCTCAGGGGTGTTGCTGTTGTTGTGGTCCGTGTAGGCGTGCACGTTGTTGCCCCGGGTGATCGTGAATTCGGGGCCCGCGACGCCGTCGGTGTCGTGCCACCCGAAAGGCGAAGCGATCTCCTCCGCCGGGTTCGTCACCAGTCGGCGATCGTAGTCGTTCGGGCTCTCCGTCGGGGCTTGGTACACGCGGTAGCTCGACCCGTCGTTGACCGGGTTCAGCGGCTCCAGGAACTCCGGGTTTCCGGACGTGATCTGCGAACGCGCGAGCGCGCTGGTCAGCCCCGCGTAGCTGTCGTGATCGGTCCAGTCATAGGTCCTCAGGAGCTCCCCCGTCTCCGCGTCGACCGCCACGTTCCAGAGGTGGGCCGCCGACACGTCGTCGATGATGAGATCCCAGGCCATCCGGAGCCCGTCCTCGGTCGGCTCCCAGACCAGCGCCGCCGGGATCGGCTCGTGCGAGATCCCGCCGCGGGACACCACCGCATCCCCGAAGACGCCGCCGCGACGGGACAGGATGCGCAGGCCGTTGGGATCGAGCCCGAGGGCTTCGGCGGCAGCCCTGACCGCCGCGAGCGCGTCCAAGGCTACGTCGCCGTCGTCCTCGGAGACCGACTCCAGATTGTGGCCGACGAAGAGCACCGAGCCGTCCCCGGCCACGTTGACGGTGACGTGCGAGTTCCCCACCGGATCGCCCTCGTGGAACTGACGCAGGTTGACGTGGACCACCCGGTTGTGCTGGCTGCGATACGCGCTCGAGACGACGAGCTCCGCCACATCCTCCTCCGTGACGCCGAGAGCCTCCGGGTCGTCCTGCACGTGATCGACGGCGATGTCGATCGCGTCGTCGACGGAGACCTCCTCTTGCGCCACAGAGGTACCGGGTACCGGCACGAACAAGAGCGCGACCATGGCCAGGGTCATGGCCACGACCGTGCTGCGCTTTCGATGGGACATCAGATCCTCCCTCCGCCCCGAGGGGCGACCGGCGGCCACGAGCCTTGTTGCGGGCGATCATCCGGGGCCGCAGAACACGCGACGTTGGGGAGTCGTTCGAGGGGGAGGGCCGCGCGACCGCTCTGCGGGCGCGCGTCGCGGCGTTCGCAGCCGTCGCACGCACCCGTTGCGTCGCATCGTCGCGATCCTCCGGCGATCGGGGTGCGGGCACCGACCGGTGGCCCGGGGGCCACCAGGAACAAACCTACGGAATAGGATGTATCAGAGTCAAATCGGGCGGCGCCCCGCGCGGCCGCGCCTAGAGGTACTGGCCGGGCTGGATCCGCTCGACCTGGCGGCTGCCGGACCCGTCGGCCTCCCCGAGAAGGGTGCGGACGTAGACGATCCTCTCGCCCTTCTTCCCCGAGATCCGCGCCCAGTCGTCGGGGTTCGTCGTGTTGGGGAGGTCCTCGTGCTCCTTGAACTCGGCGCGGATCGCCTCGAGGAGGTGCTCGATCTTGATGCCCTTCTCCCCCACCTGGAGAAACTGCTTGATCGCCGACTTCTTCGCCCGGGCCACGATGTTCTCGATCATGGCCCCCGAGTTGAAGTCCTTGAAGAAGAGGATCTCCTTGTCGCCGTTCTGGTAGGTGACCTCGAGGAACCGGTTCTCGTCGGTCTCGGCATACATTGCTTCGATCGTTCGGTCGATCATGCCGGGGAGCGCCTGCCCCTTGTCCCCGCCGTACGCCTTCAGCTCGTCGCCGTGGATGGGCACGTCGATGGTCAGGTACTTCGACATGATGTTGCGGGCCGAGTCGATGTCGGGCCGCTCGATCTTGATCTTCACGTCCAGGCGGCCGGGCCTCAAGATGGCGGGGTCGATCATGTCCTCGCGGTTCGAGGCGCCGATCACGATGACGTTCTTCAGCGTCTCCACGCCGTCGATCTCGGCGAGCAGCTGGGGCACGATCGTGTTCTCCACGTCCGAGGAGATCCCCGAGCCCCGCGTCCTGAAGATCGAGTCCATCTCGTCGAAGAACACGATCACGGGGAAGCCCTCCTGGGCCTTCTCCTTGGCCCGCTGGAAGATCACCCGGATCTGACGCTCGGTCTCGCCCACGTACTTGTTGAGCAGCTCGGGGCCCTTGACGTTGAGGAAGTACGAGTGCGCCTCTGGGCGACCGGTCTTCTCGGCGACCTGCTTGGCGAGCGAGTTGGCCACGGCCTTGGCGATCAGCGTCTTCCCGCAGCCCGGAGGGCCGTAGAGGAGGACGCCCTTGGGCGGGCGCAGCTCGTGCTCGCGGAACAGCTCGGCGTAGAGGAAGGGCATCTCGACCGCGTCGCGGATGTCCTCGATCTGCATCGCCAAGCCGCCGATGTCCTCGTAGGTGACGTCGGGGACCTCCTCGAGGACGAGCTCCTCGATCTCCTCCTTGGGGAGCCGCTCGAGGACGTGGCCCGAGCGCGGGTCGTAGAGCAGGGCGTCCCCTGCGCGGAAGTGCTCGCCCTGGAGGCGCTTGGAGACGATCGCCACCATCTCCTCGTCGCCGCGACCGAGGACGATCACGCGCCCGTCGTTCAGGATCTCCTTCACGCTGACGACCTCGCCCTGGCGGTCTTGCTGGAGGACCTCGACGACGTTCAGCGCCTCGTTGAGGATGACCTCCGCGCCCCGGTGCAGCAACGCGCGGTCGACCTCCGGGCTGATGTTCACCCGCATCTTGCGGCCCGAGGTGAAGACGTCGGCGGAGGCGTCCTCGTTCTCCTGGACGAACACCCCGAACGACGCGGGAGGCCGGGTGAGCTTGTCAACCTCCTCCTTGAGCGCCTCGATCCGCTCGCGCTCGGTCTTGAGCGCCGAGACGAGCTTCTCGTTCTGGGCGAGGGCCTTGGCGACCTGCGACTTCGACTCGAGGAGGCGCTCCTCGAGGACCTTCACCTGGCGCGGCGTGGAGTGCTGGCGCTGCCGGAGCACGGCCAGCTCGTCCTCCAGGAATCGCACCTGGGTCTGGAACTCGTGGATCTCCTTCTCGAAGTCGCGGTCCGGATGACGGTCCATGGGTGCGGGTCCTCCCGTTCGGGACCAAGTATAGCCGCGGCCCTCGACTGCGTGACCGAAGGGAGGTCAGGTCTCTGCCGCGCGCCGCCCCACCGTGACGAAGCCTGTGTGCGCCACCATCCGATGGTGGGGACGGACGCTCCGAGGCGTGACGTGCCAGCCTCGCTGGAGCACCTCGAACGTCTCGACCTCCAGATAGCCGCGCTCGTGCATCGCCACGACGAGCGACTGGACCTGCGGCGTCGTCGGAAGGTAGCCGCAAAGGATGCCGCCCGGGTGCAGCGAGGCGGAGACCTCGCCCAGCGTCTCCCACGGCTCAGGGAGATCGAGGATCGCGCGGTGGAACCTCTCGCCGGTCTCCGCGATCTCACGCACGTCACCCGCGCGCAGCTCGAGCCACGCCGGCGCCTCCCCGAAGAACGACGCCACGTTTCGCTCCGCGACGTCGCGGTGGTCGTCGCGAACCTCGTACGAGACTACGCGCCCCTCGCCGCCGGTCGCGCGGCACAACGCGATCGTGAGAGCGGCCGAGCCCGTGCCCGCCTCCAGGACGTGCGCCCCGGGGAACACGTCGGCCTGGACGAGGATCGCGCCGATGTCTTTCGGGTAAACGACCTGCGCGCCGCGGGTCATCTTCAGGACGAAGTCGGCGAGACGAGGACGGAACGCGGTCAGGGTGCTTCCGCTCCGCGACTCGATCCTCGACCCCTCGGGCGTCCCGATGACGTCGTCGTGGGCCACGACCCCTCCGTGGAAGTGGAACGCGCCTCCCGTCTCCAGCGTGATGAGGAAGCGACGGCCTCGGGCATCCACCAGCAGGACGCGCTCACCCGCCGCCAGCGGGCCGCTCATCCGCCCGGGAGGGGCCGCACCCCCAGGACGGCCGTGATCGTGCGCGGCGTCCCGTCCCGGATCACCGTGACCGAGATCTCGTCGTCGGGCTCATGCCCGCGGATCGCGTCGCCAAGGTCCTCGCTGCCCTCGATCGGCTCGCCCTCGATCTCCACGATCACGTCCCCCGCCCGGATCCCCGCACCCTCGGCGCCGCTGCCCGGGGCCACCCCTCGAACCAGCGCGCCCGTGTCCACCGAGAGGTCTTGCTGGGCGGCGATGAGGGGCGTCACATCCTGCGTCGAGACGCCCAGGTAAGCGGCCTCGGCCTCGGGGTCGGCGATCGCGTCCTCGATGATGGGCCGGGCCCTGTTGATCGCGATGGCGAACCCGATGTTCTCGGCTTCGGCGGCCTGCACCCCCGCCGTGTTGATCCCCACCACCCGGCCGGCCAGGTCCACGAGCGGCCCTCCCGAGTTCCCGGGGTTGATCGGCGCGTCGGTCTGGAGCAGGTCCTCCAGCGTGTTCGGTCCCTGGGGACCCTCGGCCTCGATCGTGCGTCCCTTGGCCGAGACGATGCCGGAGGTGACGGACGGCCCGCCCTCGAGTGCCAGGGCGAAGCCGAGCGCCACTACGGTCTCGCCCAACCGGAGCGCGTCGGAGTCGCCCAGCTCGACCGTCGGGAGCTCCTCGGCCTCGATCTCGAGGACCGCCAGGTCGGCCGCGGGGTCACCGCCGATCGCCCGGGCCTCGAACTCCCTCCCGTCGGCCACCGTCACCTGGATGCTGAAGGCCCCGTCGACCACGTGGAAGTTCGTGACGATGATCCCGTTCGGCCGGACGATGAAGCCCGTACCCGTGCCCCCGGTACCGCCCGCCTGGTTCGCCCGGACGTTCACGACGGCAGGGCTGACGCGCTCGACCACCGCGGGGATCGGCTGGTCGGGGTCGAGCGGCGGGAGCGGCGACTGCGTGACCGCGGGGCTCGCCGCCGGCGCCGGCGACTCGATGGTGATGCCCGGGCCGCCCCCGCACGCCGAGGTCAGGAGGGCGCCGGCGAGCAGCAGGGCGGCGATCCTCGCCCGTGTGCTCATCGAGCCGAGGATAGCATCGCGTCGAGCGGAGACCCCTACTCGAAGAGGTCGGCGCCCATCGCGTGATAGCCCCCGTCCACGTGCACGATCTCGCCGGTGATCCCCCTAGAGAGGTCGCTCAACATGAAGGCCACCGCCCCCGCGACGGGCGAGGGGTCGGTTACATCCCACCCGAGGGGGGCGCGCTTGTGCCAGACGTCGGTGAACATGTCGAAGCCCGGGATCCCCTTGGCGGCGACGGTCTTGAGCGGACCCGCCGACACGGCGTTCACGCGGACGCCCTCTCGCCCGACGTCCCGCGCGAGATAGCGGGTCACGGCCTCGAGCGCCGCCTTCGCCACGCCCATCCAGTCGTACCCGGGCCAGGCGACGGTGGCGTCGAAGTCCAGCGTCACCGCGCTCCCGCCCCCCCTCAGGAGCGGGAGGAACGCCGTGACCAGCGCCTTGTACGAGTAGGCGCTGGTCTGGAGGGCGGTGGCCACGCTGGGCCACTCGGTCTCGAGGAACCTGCCCCCGAGCGCGTCCTCGGGGGCGAACGCGATCGCGTGGAGAACCCCGTCGAGCCGCTCCCAGCGCTCCCCCACCGCCTCCGCCGCCTCCCGCACCTGAGCGGGGTCGTTGACGTCCATCTCCAGCACGCCGGGGGGCTCGGGGAGACGCCTGGCGCTCTTCTCCGTGATCGACATCCCCCGGCCGAAGCCGGTGAGCAGGACCTCGGCCCCGAGCTCCTGGGCCTGCCGCGCGCAGTGGAAGGCGATGCTCTGGGGCGTGAGGACCCCGGTGATGAGCAGCCGTTTCCCGTCGAGCATCGTGGGCATCCTACGGAGCCCGGGCGACCGTCGCCACCTCGTCCAGCACCCGGTCCACCTCGTCCTCGGTGTGGTAGTGGCAGAACCCGATCCTCACGGCCCCGCCCGAGGCCTCGAGCCCCAGCCGCTCCATCACGGCCAGCGCGTAGTAGTTGCCGTCCCAGACGAACACGCCGCGGCGTCCGAGCTCCTCGGCCGTGCGGCGAGGGTGCTGCCCCCCCACCCTGACGGCGAACGTGGGGGTGCGCTCCGAGGCGCGAGCCGGGTCGGCGATCCCGTGGAGGCGCACCCCGGGGACCTGGGCGATGCCCTCGAGGAACCGGGCCGACAGCGCCGCCTCGTACTCGCGGATCGCCTCCATGGCCCGAACGACCCCCGGGCGGCCCTCGCCGTCCACGAGCCCCCCGAGGTACCCGATCGCCGCCATCAGGCCCGCCAGGGCCTCGTGACTCTGCGTTCCGGTCTCCCAGCGATCGGGCGACTCGTCGGGCGCCGGCCGGACCTTGTACGGCCTGAGACGCTCGAGCAGCTCTCTCTTCGCGACCATGATCCCCAGGTGCGGTCCGAAGAATTTGTACGGCGAGCAGAAGACGACGTCGAGCGGGCCGGCGTCGAGCGGGCGATGGGGCGCGAGGTGCACGGCGTCGCCGACGAGGATCGCCCCGGGGGTCCGCTCGCGCACCATCGACACCACCTCCTCGAGGGGCGTGACGCTCCCGACGGCGTTCGAGGCGAGCGTCACGGCCACGACCCGGGTCCGCGGGCCGAGCGCTCGCTCCAGGCTCTCCAGGTCCAGCGTGCAGTCCTCCTCGCGCAGATCGGCCCAGCGGACCGTGGCCCCCGTGTCCTCGGCGGCCAGGAGCCACGGCGCGATATTCGCGTCGTGGTCGAGCATCGTGACGACGATCTCGTCCTCAGGGCCGAGGTCCCGAGCGATCGCTCGGGAGAAGGCCATGCTCAGGGTGGTCATGTTGGGGCCGAAGACGACCTGGCCGGGGTCGCACCCGAGGAGGTCTGCCGCCGCCCCCCTCGCGGACGCGATCGTCTCGTCGGTCTCGACGCTGGTGGCAAACGCTCCCCCCGAGTTCGCGTTGCTCCGGCGCAGGTACTCGGCCATCGCCTCGATCACGGCGTCGGCGACCTGGGTGCCGGCCGGCGCGTCGGCGAACACGCATGGGAGCCCCTCCATCGTCCGCTCGAGGGCTGGGAACCGCTTCCGGGCGATCTCCGCATCGAACGCCATGGGCGACAGCGTCGCGCATCACCCCTCGCGCCGCCACCCCCTTGACGGGGACACCTGGGCGGCCACAATGGTCCAGATGCGCCTTCGTGCCCCGCGTGCTCGAGCCGCCATGATCGCGCTCGCCGTCCTGGTCGTCCCCCTGGCCGGAGCGCCCGCCTTCGCGGGACCCGGCACGGCCACGCTGGAGGCCTCGGCGACCCGTGTCGGCCACGGCGACACCGTGACCTTCACGGGGACGCTCTCGACGGTCGACGTCTGCCTCGCCGGGCGAGCCACCGCTCTCCAGCGGCTGCTACCGGGTGAGGCCGAATGGGAGGACGTGGGGACGACCACGACCGGCGGCGGGGGCGGCTTCGCCGTCGTAACCCTCCCGGACGAGATCGCCGACTACCGCGCGCTGATCCACGCGGAGACCCGCGAGACCGTGCCCTGCGAGGAGGTCGTCTCGCCGACACTGGGCATCGAGGTGGAGGCGGCCGTCACCGTGACCTTCTCGCGCAGCCCCATGCCCGCCTCCGGGTGCGCGCGGGTCCGTGTGGCGGTGCTGCCCCCGAAGCCCGGGCAGGAGGTCGCGATCCAGCGCCGGCGCGGAGACTCCTGGACCACGGAGGACCGCCCGCTCCTGAGCTCAACCTCCACCGCGTCGCTCCAGGTGTGCATGGCCTGGCGTGAGATCGGGACCCATCTCTTCCGGGCG
>Ga0256867_10001065_pt1 | contig 11368 bp, 15 predicted proteins | sample RVTome_15_FD_185939 | JGI IMG/M metagenome (GOLD analysis project Ga0256867, IMG submission 185939) | Soil microbial communities from uranium-contaminated site in the Upper Colorado River Basin, Wyoming, United States - RVT150D86 (HiSeq) ... | reverse complement strand
CGAGTAGGCACCGCCGTCGCCGTTTCCGAGGACCGGCAGGTGGAACACGTTCGTCCTCGGTCCGTCGACCGACAAGTAGCCGAGGGCGGCGCGCCCGGGCAGCTCGTCGGAGCGTAGGAACGCTGTGTCGGCCATGCCGGCCGGATCGGTGACCCGTCGCCGGACGAGCTCGTGGAAGTCGACCCCGCTCGCACGCTCGGCGATCAGGGCGAGCACGACGTAGCCGCCGTTGTTGTAGGCGAAGCGCTCGCCGGCCGGGAAGTCCGTCTCGTGGCCGCCGAGCACCGCGACGAACTCCTCGGTCGTCGCGAGCTCGTGCACGGAGACCGGCATCAGGTAGTCGTTGATGTCATCGACGGCGTCCTCGTCGAGGTAGTCGCCGATGCCGGAGCGGTGCGCCAGTAGGTGCTCGATCGTGACGTCGTCGGCGATCAGCGGGAGGTCGGCGCCGAGCACCGCACGCGCGGTCGTGCCGAGGTCGAGCGTGCCGTCCTCGATCAGGCTCATGACCGCGAGCGCCGTGAACGTCTTCGAGCCACTGGCGATCGCGAAGATCGTGTCGGCCGTGTTGGAGATGCCGTGGGCGCGATCGGCGAGGCCGTAGGCCTTCGCGAGCTCGGTCGTGCCCGAGCGGTCGACCCGAACGACACCGGAGAACACAGTATCGGCGGCGACCTCGTCGACCGCCTCCTCGAGAGGTCGCATCGGCTGACCGTATCAAGCCACCCGCCGGTCACGTGGCCCGACCTGAGGAGGGCGGTCACTACCGGGACTCGGTGTCCTCACGCCTGGTTCCGCTCGAGATGCGTCGGTTCCCCGATCGGCAACAACCTGAACATGGCTTGGATGTCCTCCGGGGCGGCCGCGATCGCCCGTTCGATGCCCTCCTTGCCCTCCGAGAAGTGCGACCAGCCTCGCGGCGCTCGGGTGGCCTCATGCGGACAGACGACTCGCGCTTCCTGCCGTGCAGTGCTTCCGGCACCATGGCGACATCATGGTGGGCCGCGACTCCCTCGGCCACCCGGCGTTCGATGGAGGCCGCCTGACACGTCGGGACCTTCGACGTATCGTCGGATTCCCGCCGGAGGAGGAGCATGGCCGCACGCACCGATCCAGTGACGCTGGGCAGACGGGCCGCCGCGAGCGGCGAGTGGGCCCAGGCCTACGAGGCGCTGAGCTCCGTCGATCCGGGATCGCTGGAGCCCGACGTACTGGAGACGCTGGCCGACGCGGCCTGGTGGGTCTTCGACGAACACGGGGCGATACAGGCGAGGCAACGCGCGTACGCCGGGTACGCGGCGGCCGGTTACGACGCCCGGGCGGGTGCGGTCGCGGCGCGTCTCGCGATCGATCACTTCAGCAGGGGGAACACTTCGGTCGGGGGCGGTTGGCTCGCGAAGGCGCATCGACACCTCGACGGGGAACCCGAATGCTTCGAGCTCGGCATGCTCTGGACGATGGAAGCCACCGTGCGACGGTACGGCGGCGATCTCGACGGCTCCATCGAGCTCGCCCAGCGAGCTGCCGCCCTCGCGCGCCGGCTCAACGAGGGCGGCGGGCTCGCGATGGCGATCCACACCGAAGGTATGGCGCACATCGCTGCCGGCCGGGTCCCGCAGGGCCTGACGCTGCTCGACGAGGCGATGACCTCCGTGCTCGCCGGCGAGCTGGACCCCTTCCTCACCGGGGTCGTGTACTGCAACGTGATCGGTGCGTGTCTCGAGATCGCGGATCTTCGACGCGCGAGCGAGTGGTCGGCCGCGGCACGCGATTGGTGCGACTCTCTCTCCGCCGATTCCCCGTTCCACGCGCTCTGCAGGGTGAACCGCGCGCATGTCGCGCGCCTCGCCGGGTCGTGGGCCGACGCCGAGGCCGAGGCGTCGCTCGCCGCCGACGAGATGGAACGGACCGATGCCCCGGAGATCGGATCGGCCCTGTCGGAGCTGGCGGAGATCCGCCGTCGACGTGGCGACCTCGAGGGGTCGGCGGCCGCGTTCGAGCGAGCCCGGGCACACGGCGCCGACCTCCAGCCGGGTCGTGCCCTGCTCGCGCTCGCGAGGGGGAAGAACCGAGAGGCGGCCGCCGCGCTCCGTTCAGCCCGCGACGGCCCGTTGACGGCCCCCGAACGGGTCCGCCTGCTGGCGGCGTGCGTCGAGGTCGCGATCGCGAGCGGGGACCCGGCCGAGGCGCGAGCGTGCGCCGCGGAGCTGCGTGAGGCGACAGCCGCGCTGGCCACGCCCGCGCTCCAGGCGATGGCCGATCACGCGGACGGCGCCGTCTTCCTCGCGGATACAGATCCCGAGGCGGCCCTCTCCCCGCTGCGACGCGCCTGCGCCGCGTGGGCGGACCTCCACTTCCCGTACGAGCATGCCCGGTCACGACAGGCGCTGGGCGCAGCCATGCGAGCGACGGGCGACGAGGAAGGAGGCGAGGGCGAGCTGCGCGCCGCGAGGGACGCGTTCGAACGCCTGGGCGCCCGGCTCGATGTGGCGGCGATCGATGCGCTCCTCTCGCCCGACGATGCGCTTCCCGCCGGCCTGTCGGCGAGGGAAGCCGAGGTCCTGCGTCTCGTCGCGTCGGGGAAGACGAATCGCGACATCGCCGTCGAGCTGGTGTTGAGCGAACACACGGTCGGGCGGCACCTGCAGAACATCTACGGGAAGATCGGGGTGGGCTCGCGAGCTGCGGCGACCGCCTTCGTCTTCGAGCACGGGCTGATCTGACCGGGCCGTGGTGCGGATGCACCACGATGGCGGTGACGCTGATTGGTGTGTTCCGTCGATGAATCTCCCGTCTCTGTCTGCCTAGCGTCGTCCCATGGGACGAGGAGGTGCGGTCATGCAGAGCCGGGAACGTTTCGACACGATCGTGGTAGGCGGGGGGAACGCCGGGCTGGCGGCGGGCTACTACCTGCAGGAGCGCGGTGCGGACTTCGTGATCCTCGACGGCGGCGAACGCGTGGGGGACTCGTGGCGAAAGCGATGGGATTCCCTGAAGCTGTTCACGACCGCTCGGTATTCGGCGCTGCCCGGCATGCGCCTGCCGATCCCCTCGTCGGGCCAGGCCACGAAGGACGAGATGGCCGAGTATCTCGAGGCCTACGTCGAGCGGTTCGACCTTCCGGTGCGCACCGGCGTGCGGGTCGATCGGCTCGAGCGCCGCGACGGAACGTTCGTGCTCACCGCGGGTGAGCGCGAGCTCGAGGCAGCGAACGTGATCGTCGCGACGGGTCCCCAACGTGATGCTCTAATCCCGTCGTTCTCGCGGGAGCTCGACCCCTCGATCCTGCAGCTCCACTCGAGCGAATACCGCAACCCGTCCCAGTTGCGAGACGGCAGCGTGCTCGTCGTCGGAGCGGGGAACTCGGGCGCCGACATCGCCATCGAGCTCGTGAAAGAGCGCACGACCTGGCTCTCCGGGCCCGATACCGGGCACATCCCGGTCGACATCGACCGGTGGTTCGCGCGGCACATCGCGTTCCACGCCGTGCGCTTCGTGGGCGTGCACGTGCTGACGATCCGCACGCCGATGGGTCGCCGGGTTCGGGCGCGCCAGAAGAAGGGCGATCCGCTCGTCCGTGTGAAGCCCCGCTGGCTCGAGGCGGCCGGGGTCGAGCGCATTCCTCGAACGGTGGGAGCCGTGGACGGGCGTCCTCAGCTCGAAGACGGCCGGGTCCTCGATGTGCAGAACGTGGTGTGGTGCACCGGGTTCCGAAAGGATCTCTCCTGGATCCGGCTGCCGATCTTCGACGAGCGGGGCGAGGTGCGTCACGAGGTCGGCGTCGTCGTCGACGAACCCGGCCTCGCCTTCGTCGGGCTGCCGTTCCAATACTCGTTCGCCTCGGAAGTGCTCCCGGGCATGAACCGCGACGCCCGCCGGGTCGTGCAACGACTCATGCAGCACGCCGATCGCCGGAAGCCGCGAGCCCCGGTCGCCGCGTGAGGCTCCGCGGGTCGTTCGCGGTCGATCTCACGCGAAACGGTCGAGGTGGCCGAGCTTCTCCGGGTTGCTGACCGCGTGCACGGTCTGCACCTGGTCGTCGACGATGTCGAGCGAGACGGCGGCCACCGGCCTCCCGTCGGCGTCGATGAACACCGCGCCGGGCTGGCCGTTGATCTCGGCCGTCCGCATGCCCACGACCCCCGCGCGCACACCGCCCGCGGCCGCCCCCATGAGCAGCCTCGCCACCTTGTCGCGTCCGTGCACCGGCTTGGGGAACGCCAACCCCTTGCCGCCGCCGTCGGCGTAGGCGACCACGTCGGCGGCGAGCAGGCCGAGCAGACCTTCCTGGTCGCCTGCGCCGGCCGCCTCGAAGAAGCGCCGGGCCAGTTCCTCCCGTCGCTCGCGTGATGCCTCGAATCGGGGTTTGCCCTCCTGGACGTGCCTGCGCGCGCGCACAGCGATCTGACGGCAGTTGTCCTCGCTCTTGCCGACGACCTCGGCGATCTCGTCGTAGCCGTAGCCGAAGACCTCGTGCAGCAGGAAGACAGCCCGCTCCACCGGCGTGAGGTTCTCGAGCAGTACGAGGAATCCCATCGACAGCGAGTCGGCGGTCTCGGCGTGGCGCGAGGCGTCGGGTTCGGTCTCGGTCACGAGGGGCTCGGGCAGCCACGTGCCGACGTAGCGTTCCCTGCGCACGCGGGCCGAGCGAAGGTGATCGATGCTGAGCCGCGTGGTGACGGCCGACAGGTACGCCTTGGGCGCCTCGACCTCGGTTCCCTGCTGCGTCTCTCGGTGGTAACGCAGGAACGCCTCCTGCACGATGTCTTCGGCTTCCGAGGCACTGCCGAGCATGCGGTAGGCGATCGAGAACATCAGCGGTCTCAGCTCGGTGTACGGCTCGTCCACGACGGCTCCCTCGTCGAAGGTCTCATCCTCCCCTCTCGACGAGATAGCCGCACCGTTCGTGACACCACGTCGTGACCGGTCAGCCGACCACGCGACGCGGTTCGAACCGACGTCAGGAGCCAAGGGTGTCACAGGAACTCGGGTGTCTTCGTCTCGTCTGCAGGAGCGCGAAAGGAGGAGCTGATGTCGAAGCGTTCGGATGACATGAAGACGAAGGGATGGGTCGGGCCCGACCTGCCCAGCCTGGGCGGGATCGTGTTCGGTTCCATCCTGTTCATGACGGGAGGGCTGTTGATCTTCACGATCATCGGGATCCCGCTCGGCATCCCCATGTTCGCGGCCGGGCTCGGGTTGATGCTGACGCCGAAGGAGCGCTCGGGATGACACTCGCGGCGCTGCGGGCCGCCACGACCCTGCGCCTTCAGCGGATGCCGTTCGACGAGATCCGGGCGGTGCTCACGGCCGACGATCCGGAGATCGCTCGCAGGTACCTCGAGCTCCATCAGGAGCGGCTGGCCGAGCGCTACGCCGATGAGCGGAGGGCGGTCGCCAGGCTGGCTCGCGCGATCCGGGACCCGCGAAGGATCCCGGGCCGCGAGCCCGGGTAGGGGATCTCTCAAGGGAGCTGCCTATCCTGGGTCATGGGCATCACGCAGTACTACACGGCGACCAGCGTCGACGGGTTCATCGCCGACGAACGCAACTCGCTCGACTGGCTCTTCCAGGTCCCCGCGGACGACGACGACGTGGGGCACGAGGAGCGATTCGCCGAGTTCTTCCGCGAGGTGGGGGCCATGGCGATGGGTTCGACGACCTACGAGTGGGTCCTCGAGCACGACCAGCTCCTCGACCATCCCGAGAAGTGGCGGGACTACTACGGCGACACCCCCTGCTGGGTGTTCACGCACCGAGAACTCCCGGCGATCCCCGGCGTCGACCTGCGTTTCGTGCAGGGCGACGCGGGACCGGCCCACGCGGAGATGGTCGAGGCCGCCGACGGGAAGAACGTCTGGATCGTCGGAGGCGGCGACCTCGCCGGCCAACTCGCCGACCGGAGACTGCTCGACGAGATCCAGCTCACTGTGGCTCCCGTGACGCTCGGCGCCGGCGCGCCGCTGCTGCCGAGGCGTCTGCTCGCCTCCGACCTCACGCTCGTCGGCGTCGAGCGGCAAGGGCAGTTCGTCGCCGCGACCTACCGGCTCGGATCGGTTGCGAGCTGACCCCCCTCACACGGTGAGGACGATCTTCCCTGGGACCTGCTCCGCCTGGAGGGCGTGGATCGCGGCCACGGCTTCCTCGAGCGGGAACGTGCGACCGACGACCGGTGTGATGCTCCCGGCCTGGACGAGCTCGTGAACGGCGGCCATCGGATCCTCGGTCGCTCTCGCGCCGCGGAGGCCGGTGAGCCGGCGGTCGAACGGTGCGAGCAGCAGGAGCCCGGCGAAGCGGCCGAGGTTGCCGAGCAGCGGGCCGGCGGAGCTGCCGAAGTGGTCGTGGCCGATCCGCACGTACGTGCCGTCGGGGCGCAGCGCGCGCTTGACGTCGGCCCACGGGCGTCCGGCGACATCGAAGACGAGATCGTAGCGCTCTCGGTTGCGGGTGAAGTCCTGCTCGGTGTAGTCGATCACGCGGTCCGCTCCGATCTCTCGGAGCATCTCGAGCTTCGCGCGGCCGTCGACGCCGGTGACGTCGGCTCCGATCGCCTTCGCGATCTGTACGGCGAAGGCTCCTACCCCGCCGCCGGCGCCGTTGATCAATACCCGTTGCCCCGCTCGCAGCCGCGCCTCGTCGCGGAGTCCCCGGAGCGCGATCGAGGCCGACGTCGGGGTTGCCGCGGCCTGCTCGAACGAGATGCTCGCGGGCTTGGGCCACAGCCGGTCCTCGCTCACCGCCGCGTATCCGGCGTACGTCCCGGCGTTGCGCCACTGGTTGATGCGGACGACCTCCCCGTAGACTTCGTCGCCGGGGCGGAACTTCTTCGCGTCGACGCCGACCGACTCGACACGTCCCGCGAGGTCGGTCCCCGGCACCCGCACCTTCGGCTTTCGCACCCCTGCTCCCATCAGGCGAAGGACGTAAGGGACGCCGCGCACGACGTGCCAGACGTCCGGGTGCATCGATGCGGCGTGCACCTTCACGAGCACCTCTCCGCCTCCGGCCGCCGGTTCGGCGATCTCACGGAGCTCGAGGACCTGATCGGGAGCGCCGTAGGCGGTCTGCACGATCGCCTTCATGGTCCGTCGACCTGCGATGCCGACCGTCCGGATCCTCTGAGCGAGCGGGTCATATGAAGGTGTCGGGGTCTCCGCCGCTCGACACGACCGTCTGGCCGAACGGCCAGAGCGCGAGCAGGCTCAGCTTGAACGCCTGGATCCCGAACGGGATGCCGATGATCGTGATGCAGAGCAGCACCCCCGCCGCGAGATGCACCAGGAACAGTTCCCAGCCCAGGAACAGAAGCCACAACACGTTGAAGATGATGTCGAGCACGCCGAGCGCCTCGGGCTTGGCGACGACCTTCCGGCCGAACGGCCAGAGCACGAATCCGGCGAGCTTGAACGCCTGGATCCCGAACGGGATGCCGATGATCGTGATGCACATCACGACGCCCGCGATCGTGTAGCCGATCGCCAGCCAGATGCCGGCAAGGATCAGCCACAGGATGTTCCCGATCGTCCTCACGCCACCATCGTGTCAGGCGAGCGATCGGAGGGAACCTCATGTCGAGCCGAAACGCCGCGCGCATCCGGTGGGAATAGCCCACGTGTTGCCGTCGGGGTCGGCGAAGCCGAAGAAATGTGCCGCCGATGTCCTCGCTGAACGTCCCCCTCCTCGCTCGGATTCGATGGTGGCTCGTCCGTGATCGGTGAGTCATCGGGCTCGGAGCGCGGCCTCGATCTCGTCGAGGTGCTCCCCTCGGTGCGACGCCCTCAGGGAGTACAGCGGGCTACCCGGGTCGCGCGGCCAGAGGCGATCGGGCGGCAGGGTCGCGACCCGGGCGTCGGTGTCCTCCGCGATCCGAAGTGCCAGCCGCGCCGTCTCGAGAGGCGCGATCGCGTGGATCAACGGCCGTGATGCATCATTGATCCAGTCCACGTCCTCCGGTTCCGTATCGGAAGCCGAGAACGACACGCCGCGCTCGAGCTTGTCGGCGAGCGACAACATGCGGGCGTCCCAGAACGCGATGTGGCCGAGCACGGCGGCGACCGTCCAGTACTCGTTCACCTGAGCGCCGAGGTCGTCCTCGCTCGAGCCCTCGACGATCGACCGCATGCGCTCACGCTCACGGGTGTTCTCCTCGATGTAGCTGCGGTCGTCCATGGACCGTGACGATACGCCTCATGCTCCGATGGCGTGCGGGTCGGCCCGCGTCCGTCAGCGCGTCTCCATGAGCCCCTTGAGCGTGCGCAGGTCGCTCGCCACCGACCGGCGAACCCGTGCTGCGAGCAGCGGGCCTGCGAGCCTGTACATCGATGCGGGCTCGCCCTGCACCCGAACCGAAGTGGTCGTGCCCGCGGGCGCGTCGCCGAAGGCATAGGTCACCTCCATCGGGAAAGGGGCCTTCACCGAGCGCATCGCCAGTCGGCGGCCGGGCTCGAGCTCGACGATCCGGTTCACGTACTCGATGCGCCGACCCATGAACGACGCCACCCGACGCACGTTGGAGCCGACGTCGAAGGGACCTTCGCCCAGGAGCTCGGACTCCTCGATGCCACCGATCCACTCGGTGTCGTGTCGATGGTCGGTCACGTACGCCGAGACGCGTTCGCGAGGAGCCCGGATCGTCTCGCTGACGGTGATGTCGATCGCCATCGTTCGACGCTACTGAAGGGCCGGGTCGGCCTTCCCGGTCTCCACGACCTGTTTGAGCTTTCCGAGGACCAGGGCCCAGGTCAGCGCCACGCTGCCGAACTCGAAGTCGGGCATGCCTTCCCCGTAGTCGAGATGGCGGAACAGCACCCTGGTCCCCAGTTCGCCGGGCTCGAACGACCACGAGCCGGTCGAGCCCGCCCAGAACGGCCAGTCTCCGCCGAAGGCCCACTCGATCGCCGATGGGGACTCCGCTCTGGCGACGCGCGCCGGCAGTCGCGACGGCGCCTGCGAGAACCCGATGGACAGCTCGTCGTCTTCCCCCTCGACGTCCGGTGTCCAGAACGACGCGATGCCCGACGCCGTCGCCACCCTGTCGAAGACGACCTTCGGCTCGGCCTCGATCTCGATGCCCAACACGATCTCGCGCCCCATCCCGTGCCCCTTCCTCGAACGGCCTCAGTTATTTAAGTGATGTCTAAAGCTCTTGTCAACCTGAAGGATGTGCTTAACTTCAGACCGTGCAGGCGATGCTCGAGGCAGTTGCGAACCCGAGGCGCCGGGAGATCCTGCGTCTCGTGTGGAACCGAGAGCTCACGGCCGGGGAGATCGCGTCGCACTTCGACGTGAGCTGGCCGGCCGTCTCCCAGAACCTCGGCGTGCTGCGCAGCGCAGGCCTCCTCGTCGAACGCAAGGAGGCCACGCGGCGTTACTACCGGGCCGACCGGGACGCTGCGGGGTCGCTCGCGCTCGTGCTCGAGGAGATGTGGAGCCGCGATCTCGGGCGGCTGCGGCGGGCGATCGAGGACGAGACGTGAGCGACGAACACGCCGTCGAGCTGGAGGTCCACCTCGATGCCCGCCCCGACGTCGTGTTCGGCTTCCTCGTCGAGGCGGATCGCTACGTGCGATGGCAAGGTGTGCGAGCTGAGCTCGACCCGCGTCCCGGGGGTGCTTACCGCGTCTGGATGGACGACGACACCGTCGCGGTCGGCGAATACGTCGAGGTGACGCCGCCGACGCGGGTCGCGTTCACATGGGGGTGGGAGGGCAGCGCCGAGCTGCCGCCCGGTTCCTCGACCGTCGAGATCGAACTGGCACCTGATGGCGACGGCACCACGCTCGTCCTGCGACATTCCGGGCTGCCCGACGGTGAGTCTGCTGCGATGCACGAAGAGGGCTGGGTCTTCTTCACCTCCCGCCTCTCGGTTGCGGCGGTCGGTGATGACCCCGGGCCGATGCCCCCCAGGGACTAGGGTCCAACCCCTTGGCGAGGGAAGGCCCCCACGGCTCGCGGGCGAGCCGTGGGGGCCCGGGGGGAGTCAGATCGCCGCCCGGCCGAAACACCGCTCGCGCGTCTCGAGGTTCACGGCCCGGGCACGGATCACGTCGATGCCGCGTGTATTCCTCACCGGCCGGCGCACGCCCACGAAGCCGTCGGGCCCCGACGACCTTCGAACGCCGACGAAGACCTGCCGTCGTCCGTGTCGGAGCTGCAAGCGCCAGGCCTCGCCGACGGTGTCGGAGTCGACGCGGAAGGCGACGGCGATCCGGCGCCTGAGCTCGATCAGACGCAGCGCCCATGTGGAGTCGTCGCTGCAGGTGCCGCGTGCCACGACGACATCGGGCCTGTGTCCGTGCGCCGATGCCGCCGGCATCACGGCGAGCATCGCGATCGTGACCAGCACGCCGACGACGGCGCGCGTGCGGCGGTTCGTCTTCGCGAACATGTGGAACCTCCTCGGCCCGGGTCCGGGCGAGCCGTCGCCATGGTTCCGACGGGCCGGTCGAAGCGGCAATCGGCCGTTGGTCGTGCGACCGCGATCAGATGCGCAGGCGCCCTCGGCAGGTCTCGCCCGTGATGGTGTTGTTCGCCCCGAACCGGAAGCGGTCCACGCCCGTGTGGTTGGGCACGGCACGTCGGACCCTGACGCGGCCCTTGAGGTCGGTGCGGCGGGCACCCGCGAAGATGCCCACCCTGTCGTGTTCGATGAAGACGTTCCAGCGCTGGTTGGACCGCCGGCTGCGCAGGGTCACACCGACGCGGAACAGACGGTCGACGCGGGTCACGCCGAGGCGCCAGCGGCTCGCCTCGCTGCAGGTCCCTCGCGCAACGGTCGCCCGCGCCGAAGGACGCTCGACCGCGTGCCCCACGGCCGCCGGCGTGACGAGGCAGGCGGCGACGATCGCGGCGGCGACGGCGCGGTGTCGGGGTCCACGCACGGCTCGATCGTCGCGCGAGGTACGCCCGTTCGGCAATGCGACCACCGTCCTACAACCCCGTCGAGGCGGGTCGCCCGAGCAGGCCATGGCGCTCGGCCCAGAGCGCCGCCTGGGTCCGATCCACGACCCCGATCCGCTGGAACACTCGGGTCAGGTGCGACTTGACGGTCTTCTCGCTGATGCCGAGACGCTTCGCGATCTGCTTGTTCACGAGTCCCTCTCCCACGAGCACGAGCACCTCGCGTTCGCGGGCCGTGAGACCTGCCTCGGTCCGCTCCGACCGCTCCTGCAGCACGGTGGCCGCCGCCGTGGGATGCAGCGGCGCCCCGCCCGCAACGGCCGCGCGGATGCCGGCTTCGAGCTCGGCAGGATCGGCGTCCTTCAGCAGGTACCCCGTCGCACCCGCGTCGAGGGCCTGCACGATGCGGTCGCGGTCGGAGAAGTAGGTGAACACGACGACCGCCGTGTCGGGGGCGGATTCCTTGATG
>Ga0256867_10001064_pt1 | contig 11371 bp, 8 predicted proteins | sample RVTome_15_FD_185939 | JGI IMG/M metagenome (GOLD analysis project Ga0256867, IMG submission 185939) | Soil microbial communities from uranium-contaminated site in the Upper Colorado River Basin, Wyoming, United States - RVT150D86 (HiSeq) ... | reverse complement strand
CCCGCTAGCCCGCAGTGCATACCCGGCGCCAGCCGGGACTATAATCAGCGCCATGGGTCTCAACACGTTGAAGTCCTGGGGTGACCGCGTGCGCCGCCGGTGGCGCCGAGCTCTCAACCGGGGCAGGCGGGACTCCGAGGGCACCCTCAACAGCGAGCGAAACCTCGAGGGGCGGTTCTGCCGCAATCCCTTCGTTCAACTCGACATCCACGAGGACGGCCGCGCGTACTCGTGCTGCTCGAGTTGGCTGCCCACGCCGCTGGGCAACCTTAAGACCCTGACCGTGGGCGAAGCTTGGAACTCGCAGGCCAGCCAGACGATCCGCGAGAGCATCTTCGATGGCAGTTTTCGTTACTGCTATAAAAAGGTGTGCCCCGCTATCCAGGGTGGCACCCTGCCTACGATGGAGGAGGCGCGGCGTGACCCGCTGCTGCGCGATATCATCGACCGGCGCCAGACCCGGCTGGGCGAGCTTCCCAGCTTCATTAACCTGTGCAACGATGCCTCTTGCAACCTGTATTGCCCGAGTTGCCGGGTAGAGCGCATCAACTACCCGCATGGCAAGCAATTTGAGAAGCGCAAGCACCTGCAGGACAAGGTCACACAGTCGCTGTTTTCGGAGCCCAGCGACCGGCACTTCACCGTTAACGTCACCGGCTCAGGCGACCCCTTCGCTTCCCGGGTGTTCCGGGAATTCCTCTACAACCTCAACGGTGAGGATTTCCCGAACCTGCGCATCAACCTGCAGACCAACGGCGTTTTGCTGACCCCGCGCAATTGGCAGCGCATGAAAAAAATCCACCGCAACATCGCCGCGATCCTTGTGAGTTTCGATGCCGGCACCGAAGAAACTTATGCCCTCACCCGGCGTGGTGGTAACTGGCCATTGCTGTTGGACAATACCGCCCGCCTCGGCGAGCTGCGAAAGTCAGGGAAATTGAACATGCTCCGCCTGGATTTCGTGGTGCAGAGGGCCAACTACAGTGAAATGCCGGCTTTCGTAGCTTTGGCCAGGTCGCTCGGCGCCGACCAGGTGGCATTTTCAATGGTGCTGGACTGGGGCACCTGGCCCATCGCCGAGTACGAAAAGCACTGCATCTGGAAGCAGGATCACCCCGAGTTCGACGACTTCATTACGGTGCTCGAGGACCCGATGTTCGATGATCCGTTCGTCGCCCTGGGCAACCTCACCGAGTATCGCAAATTGGCGAAGGATCGCTCTCTTGCCGGGCAACGCATGGTGTCTTGAGCGGCATTGGATTGCCGGCGGCATGAGTTGCGGATTAAGGGCTGGATTCCCGGCCGGCGCGCTTGCGTTCGTGCTCTTTGAGATGCAGCTTGCGGATGCGGATGTTCTCGGGGGTGACTTCCACCAGCTCGTCGTCCTCGATGAACTCCAACGCCTGCTCCAGCGTCATGTCCCAGGGCGAGTCCAGCTGTACGTTCTCGTCCTTCAATACGGTTCGTATGTTGCTCAGCTGCTTGGCCTTCATCGGGTTGACAGTGAGGTCGTTAGGGCGGTTGTTCACGCCGACCACCTGGCCCTCGTAAACTTCCATGCCGGGATCGATGATCATGCGCCCGCGTTCCTGGAGATTGAATAGCGCGTAGGCCAGCGCCTTGCCGGTGCCGTTCGAGATGAGGACGCCGTTGTGGCGCGGGCTGATGGCACCCTCGCGGCATGGCCCGTAATGGTCGAACACGTGGAACAGCAGGCCGGTGCCGGCCGTCACGGTGCGGAATTCGGACTGGAAGCCGATCAGTCCGCGCGCCGGGATGATGTAATCGAGACGTACTCGTCCCCTGCCATCGGGCACCATGTTCTGCAGTTCGCCACGCCGCCCGCCCAGTTGTTCCATGACTGCGCCCTGGTAGGGGTCTTCGAGGTCGACTACGAGCTGCTCGTATGGCTCCAGCCGCTCGCCGTCCCGCTCGATGACGATGACTTCGGGGCGCGAGATTGCCAGCTCGTAACCTTCGCGGCGCATGGTCTCGATGAGGATGGAAAGGTGCAGCTCGCCGCGGCCTGAGACGCGGAATTTCTCCGGGTCGTCCGTTTCCTGGACGCGCAGGGCGACGTTGTGGCTGGCCTCGCGCAGCAGGCGCTCGCGAAGCTGCCGGCTCATCAGGTACTTGCCCTCGCGCCCGGCAAACGGCGAGTTGTTGACCCGGAAGATCATGCTGATGGTGGGTTCGTCCACGGTCAGGACGGCCATGGGGTCCGGGTGATCGCGGTCGCACAGCGTGTCGGAGATTCGCAGGTCCTCGACGCCGGTCACCGCGATGATGTTGCCCGCTTCGGCGCGCTCGACTTCGATACGCTCCAGACCGTGGAAGCCCAGCACTTGCAAGACCTTCGCATCGCGATGTTCGCCATCCCGGTCGATGACGACGATGCGCTGGTTGGCTTCGACGCTGCCGCGCTGCACCCGGCCGATGCCAATCACGCCGACGTAGGGGCTGTAATCCAGCGAGGAGATGCGCATCTGGAACGGCCCCTCGGCGTCGACGGCGGGCGGAGCGACCCGTGCGAGGATGGTCTCGAACAGCGGCTGCATGTCGCCCGAGCGTGCCTTCGGATCCGTGGAGGCGTATCCATGCAGGGCCGAGGCGTAGATCACCGGGAAATCGAGCTGGCCTTCCGAGGCGCCCAGCTTGTCGAACAGCTCGAAGGTCTGGTCCAGCACCCAGGACGGCCGGGCGCCCTCGCGGTCAATCTTGTTGATCACCACGATCGGGTGGAAACCCATTTGAAAGGCCTTGTGGGTGACGAAGCGGGTCTGCGGCATGGGCCCGTCGACGGCATCGACCAGCAGCAGCACGGAATCCACCATGCTGAGGATGCGCTCGACTTCGCCGCCGAAATCGGCATGGCCGGGCGTGTCGACGATGTTGATGCGCCACGGCTCCCCGTCTTCCTCACCCGGCCCTTTCCAGGTGATCGAGGTGTTCTTGGAGAGAATCGTGATGCCGCGCTCACGCTCGAGCTCGTTGGAGTCCATGATGCGTTCGGGCCGGGCGGCGCGCTCGCCCAGCGTACCGGACTGCTGCAGCAGCCGGTCGACCAGCGTGGTCTTGCCATGATCGACGTGGGCGATGATGGCGATGTTTCTGAGGCGTTCGATCACAGGGGCAGGTCTCGCCTCAGCGGGTAATTGGATCTGAGGGCATCGAACGCAGCGGCTCGCTCCGCGGGCGGGATCGCGAGCAGAGTTCGCATGGCGTCGTCGTCCCGTTCAACCGGGCAGGCTTTTAGTAAATGCTTCATGAATGATGGATCCCGAATGTTCAAATCTGGAGGTACCGGACGCGCCGGCAGCTCTGGCGTGAGCCCCGGCTCCAGGCCCAAACACTCGCAAAAGGCCCTGTAGACCATCGCCGAGGCGCGGTATTTGCCATCGAGGCTGTAGCCGGCGATATGTGGGGTGGCGACCACCGCTTTTTCAAGTATCACCGCATCGATATGGGGTTCGCCGGGCCACACGTCCAGCGCTGCCAGCCCGCCGCGCGCCATCCAGTCCCCGAGGGCAGCACCGTCCACGACATCGCCGCGGCTGGCGTTGACCAGCAGCGTAGGGGTGGAGAGCCGTGCGAATACGTCGAGGTCGAACAGGTGCCAGGTCGGCCAGCGCCCGCTGCGGGTCAGCGGCACGTGGAGGCTGATCGCATCGCAGGAGAGGATCTCGTCGAGGGCGCGAAAACCGGTGGCACCCTGTGCTTCCAGCGGGGGATCGTTGGCGATCACGTCGATACCGAGCGATTGGAGCAGGTGCCTGAGCCGCCCCCCCACATTGCCGCAACCAACGAGGCCGAAGCGCTGCGCCAGGGGGTCGATCCCAAGCCGCCGGCAGGCCAGCCAGTAAGAGGCGAGCGTGTATTGCGCCGTGGCGTCGGCATTGCAGCCGGGCGCGGCGGTCCAGCGAATTCCGGCGCCGTCGAGCCAGGCGGTGTCGAGATGGTCACTTCCGATGCTGGCGGTGCCGACGAAACGCACTTTCGTTCCCTCGAGCAGTTGCCGGTCCACGCGCGTGACCGTTCGCGTGATCAGGGCGTCGGCATCGATGAGATGGTCGTGGCGGATGTCACGCCCGCCGCGCGCGGTAAGTTCACCATGACGGCCGAATGTCGAATCGAGCGCGGCAACGCGCTCGTCGGCGACTATTTTCAAGGCCAAAGTCAATCAAACGCGGCTCAATATCCGGCTGCCTGCCCGTCCTTGCGCGATTCCGAGGCGCCGTAATAGACCCCGCTTCCTGGGTCGCGCATGATGGCCTGATAACCGCCGTAGGGCCCGCGCGCGAACTCCACGTTGTGGCCGCGGCCCTCGAGTTCGCGGATGACCTCGTAATCGAAACCGGTCTCGAGGTTCAACTCGCCGCCATTGACCATCGACTCCCCGGTGGGCTCACTGGAGCCGGTGTGGTAGATGCGTGACGCGTCACCGGCTTCCTGCAGGTTCATGGCGAAATCGATCAGGTTGACCAGGATCTGCACGTGGCCCTGCGGCTGCATGTCGCCGCCCATGACGCCGAAGCTCAGCCAGGGCTCGCCGTCCCTGGTCACGAAGGCCGGGATGATGGTGTGGAAGGGCCGCTTGCCGGGCTCGAAGCGGTTGGGGTGGTTTTCATCCAGGCTGAACAGCTCGCCCCGGTCCTGCAGGATGAAGCCGAGCCCCGGGGGCGCCATGCCTGAACCCATGCCGCGGTAGTTGCTCTGGATCAGCGAGACCATGTTGCCCTCGTCGTCCGCGGTCGTGAGGTAGATGGTATCGCCCTGCGCCAGCGCGGCCGGATCGCCCGGCGGCTGGGTTCGCGCCGCGCGCTTCATGTCGATCAGCTTGCCGCGCTCTGCGGCGTACGGCTTGGATATCAACTGTTCGACGGGCACCTCGACGAAGGCCATGTCGGCGTAAAACCGCGCGCGGTCCTCGTAGGCCAGTTTCTTGGCTTCTGTGAAGAGGTGAATGTAATCAGTAGAACCGAAGCCCATCGAGGTGATGTCGTAGGGCTCCATCAGGTTCAGCATCTGCAGCGCCGCGATACCCTGGCCATTCGGCGGCAATTCCCAGAGATCGTAGCCGCGATAGTTTGTGGACACCGGCTCGACCCACTCGCTGTCGTGCGCGGCGAGATCTTCGTACGACAGAAAACCGCCCTGCGCTTCGATGTAGTCGGCGATGGTGCGCGCAATCTGTCCCTCGTAAAACGCATCGCGGCCGTCCTTCGCGATCAGCTCCAGGGTGTTCGCCAGGTTGGGGTTTTTCCAGATCTCGCCCTTCAGCGGCGCGCGCCCGTCGATCGTGAATTGCTCGGTGAATCCGGGATATGCGTCGAGTCGGGGAACGCTGAGATTCCAGTAAAAGGCGATCAGCTCGGCGACCGGATGGCCATTGCGCGCATAGTCGATGGTGGGCTGCAGGATGGCCGCCATCGGCAGCCCTCCGAACCGTTCGTGCAATTCGAACCAGCCATCCACCGTGCCAGGCACCGAAACGGGTAGGGGGCCGTAAGCCGGGATCGAGTCATGGCCGTTTTCGATGAACCACTCGCGCGTCAGGCCCATGGGTGAGCGCCCGGAACCATTAAGGCCGTAAAGGCGCTTGCTCTCCGCGTCCCACACGATGGCGAACAGGTCGCCGCCGATGCCATTGCCGGTCGGTTCCATCAGGCCAAGCGCCGCGTTGACCGCGATCGCGGCGTCGATGGCGTTGCCCCCGTCCTTGAGGATCTGAAGGCCGATCTGGGTGGCCAGGGGGTGGCTGCTTGCCACCATGCCATGAGGGGCGATTACCTCCGAACGACTGGCGAAGGGTTTGCCGGTGACTCTGTCTGCGGCCATGGCCTGCGCTCCCGTGATCAAGCCCAGCGAAAGAAGAAGGTTGGCGAAGGACCGGCCGATGGCGGCCCTGCCGGCGTGCGGTTCGAATGGATGCATGGTGGCTCCGTGGGGCGTGATATGCCGACGTCCTGAAAGGGGCTGTAGAATTTATCGGGTACAATAATACAGATTTCTCGCCCCCGGGCTCCAACCCGGCGGGTTCAATAGAATTCGGTTGCCGGCATCGCCGGTGACAAAAGTTTCAAGGAGCTGTTTTCATGAATCCACCCGTTCGAGTGGCGATCACCGGCGCGGCCGGGCAGATTGGCTATCAACTGTGCTTTCGAATCGCCGCCGGGGACATGCTCGGCCCCGAGCAGCCCGTTGTCCTGCAGCTTCTCGAAATCACGCCGGCCCTCGATGTCCTCAATGGCGTGGTGATGGAACTCAAGGACGCGGCCCTGCCGCTGCTCGACGACCTGGTGGCCACCGACGATGCCGAACAGGCATTCGAGGGCGCGGACTACGCCCTGCTGGTCGGCGCCAAGCCGCGCGGGCCCGGCATGGAGCGCGGTGACCTGTTGGCCGAGAACGGCAAGATTTTCGGACCTCAGGGCCGTGCCCTGAACGCCGTTGCCAGCCGTTCCGTGAAGGTCCTGGTGGTGGGCAATCCCGCCAACACCAATGCCCTGATCGCGCAGTCGGCGGCCCCCGACCTCGACCCGCGGCAGTTCACCGCCATGACGCGGCTGGACCACAACCGGGCGCTGGCGCAACTGGCGGAGAAGACCGGAACCCACCATTCGAAGATTCGCAAAGCGATCATCTGGGGCAACCATTCCTCGACCCAGTACCCCGATATCCGTTTCGCCGAGGTGGACGATAAACCGGCGACCGAACTCGTCGATCAGGACTGGTATCGCGTGCAGTTCATCCCCGCCGTGCAGCAACGGGGCGCCGCCATCATCAAGGCGCGCGGCGCTTCCAGCGCGGCCTCGGCCGCCTCGGCGGCGATGGACCATATCCGCAACTGGGCCTATGGCACGCCGGAGGGCGACTGGGTGTCGATGGCGGTGCCCGCGGATGGCAGCTACGGCATCGAGCCGGGGGTGGTCTATTCCTTCCCCTGCGTCTGTGCCAACGGCGATTATGGAATTGTCGAAGGGCTGGAAATCGACGATTTCAGCCGGGAGCGCATGGACGCCACCGAAGCCGAGCTGCGTGAGGAGCGTCGGACTGTCGAGAATTTGCTGTAATGTCATAAGGTTATGATAAAAACCTCTCCCGGATTAAAGTTGAGACAGGCAGTCGCCGACCACGCGCCCTTGCAGGTGGTCGGTGCCATCAACGCCTATACCGCGCGCATGGCCCAAGCGATCGGCCACAAGGCCTTGTACCTTTCGGGCGGCGGCGTGGCGGCCAATTCCCTGGGCGTGCCGGACCTCGGGATCAGCACGCTGGCAGACGTCCTCACTGACGCCCGGCGCATCACCGCAGCCAGCGAGTTGCCCCTGCTGGTGGATGCCGACACCGGTTTTGGCGGTGCTTTCAACATCGCCCGCACGGTGCATTCGCTGATGCGCGCTGGTGCGGCGGGCATGCATATCGAGGACCAGGTGGCGGCCAAGCGCTGCGGTCACCGGCCGGGCAAGGCCATCGTTTCCCAGGGCGAGATGGTCGACCGCATCAAGGCGGCGGTAGATGCCCGCGGCGGCGATGATTTCGTCATCATGGCCCGCACGGACGCCCTGGCGGTCGAGGGCCTGGAGGCCGCCATCGAGCGAGCGGCGGCCTGCGTGGAAGCGGGCGCCGACATGATCTTCCCGGAGGCCGTGCGGGAAATCGAACAATACACGCGCTTTAGGCAGGCAGTAGGGGTGCCGATCCTCGCCAACATCACCGAATTCGGCCATACGCCCTTGTTCTCGACCCACGACTTGGGGGAGGCGGGCGTCGACATCGTGCTCTATTGCTGCTCGGCCTATCGCGCCATGAACCGCGCCGCGGAAACGGCCTACAAGGCACTGCTCGCCGACGGCCACCAGCGCAACGTGCTCGACCTGATGCAAACGCGCGAGGAACTCTACGACTACCTCGGCTACCACGACTATGAACGAAAGCTGGACGAACTTTTCGCGGCTTCCGGCGAAAAGGACTGAACGGGGATCTGCAATGAACGACAAGAACGAAGTGACCAAGGAGCAAGTTAAAAAGAATGGCGCTGCGGGCCTTCGCGGACAGTCCGCGGGCGAGACGGCGCTCTGCACGGTCGGCGCTGAGGGCAACAGCCTGCGCTACCGGGGGTACGACGTCGTCGACTTGGCCGAGAATGCGACGTTTTACGAGACGGCCTACATGATCCTCAAGGGCGAGTTGCCGAACCAGGCGGAGCTCGACGCCTGGAAAGCCAAGCTCAACGGCTTGCGCAGCCTGCCTCAGCCGTTGCGGGAAGTGCTCGAAAGGATTCCGGCCAGCGCCCACCCCATGGATGTGATGCGCACCGGCTGCTCCTTCCTGGGCAACCTCGAGCCGGAAGTGGATTTCTCCAAGCAGCAGGACGTGGCCGATCGGTTGTTGTCGTTGTTTCCGGCAATTGTCACTTACTGGTATCGCTACAGCCACGACGGCGAGCGTATCGACACCGATACGGGCGAAGACGGCATCGGCGCCCATTTCCTCCACCTGCTGCAGGGAAAGTCGCCGGACGAGCTGGCCGCGCGCGTGATGGACGTTTCGCTGATCCTGTATGCCGAGCACGAATTCAATGCATCCACCTTCACCGCAAGGGTTTGCGCCTCCACCTTGTCGGACCTTCACTCCTGCATTACCGCGGCCATCGGCTCCCTGCGCGGGCCCCTGCACGGCGGCGCCAACGAGGCGGCCATGGACATGCTCGAACACTATTCCTCGGTGGACGAGGCGGTGGCGGACGTCAAGCGCAAACTGGCGGATAAAGAAAAAATCATGGGCTTCGGCCACGCGGTCTACCGCCTGCGTGACCCGCGTAATGCCATCATCAAGGCCTGGTCGCGCAAGCTCGCCGGGCAGAGTGGCGAGGAGGTGTTGTTCGAGGTCTCCGACGCCGTCGAGCGGACCATGAAGGAAGAGAAAAACATATTCGCCAATGCCGATTTCTTCCACGCCAGCGCCTACCACTTCATGGGCATACCGACCGGGCTGTTCACGCCGATTTTCGTGATGTCACGGATCACCGGCTGGGCCGCTCACTGTTTCGAGCAACGCGCCAGGAACCGCATCATCCGCCCCAGCGCCGATTACACCGGGCCGGAGCCGCGCCAATATATTCCGATTGATGAGCGTTGACTTGGCTTCTCTCGGCACCCGCGCAGCAAACCGCCCCGAGCCCGACCAGGTGCTGGTCGACATCGCGGACTACGTTTGCAATTACGAAATCGACAGCGACGAGGCCTTTTCAACAGCCCGTTATTGCCTGATGGACAGCCTCGCCTGCGCGCTCATGGCGCTGAAATTCAAAGGCTGTACGCGGCTTTTGGGACCGGTCGTCGAGGGCGCGGAGATGAGGAACGGCGCTCGCGTGCCGGGCACGGGCTATGCGCTCGACCCGGTGCAGGCGGCATTCAATCTGGGCGTCATGATCCGTTACCTGGATTTCAACGACACCTGGCTGGCGGCCGAGTGGGGCCACCCCTCCGATAACCTCGGCGCCATCCTGCCGGTGGCGGAATACGTATCGAGTCAGCGGGTCGCGGCCGGCGAAGCGCCGCTCACCATGCGAGATGTGCTTGCGGCCATGATCAAGGCCCACGAGATCCAGGGCTGCCTGGCGCTCGAAAATTCCTTCAATCGCGTCGGCCTGGACCACGTATTGCTGGTGTGCGTCGCCTCGACGGCGTTAGTCACGCGCCTCCTCGGCGGTACGCGCGAGCAGGTGATCGACGCGCTGTCGAACGCCTGGATCGACGGCGGCGCTCTGCGCACCTACCGCCATGCGCCCAATACCGGTTCGCGCAAGAGCTGGGCGGCGGGCGATGCCTGCCGGCGCGCCGTGACGTTGGCGCTGATGGTCCTTCGCGGCGAGATGGGCTATCCCTCGGCGCTGACAGCGAAGACCTGGGGTTTCTACGACGTGCTGTTCAAAGGAAAGCCGTTCGAATTCCAGCGGCCCTACGGCAGCTACGTAATGGAACAGGTGCTGTTCAAGATTTCCTACCCGGCGGAGTTCCATGCGCAAACCGCTGTGGAGTGCGCCCTTGCATTGCATCCTGAGGTTGCGGACCGCCTGGACGACATCGAACACATCGTCATCGAAACCCAGGAGGCCGGAGCGCGCATCATCGACAAGACCGGGCCGCTGGACAACTACGCCGACCGCGACCACTGCATCCAGTACATGGTGGCCGTGCCGCTGATCTTCGGTTCGCTGACCGCCGAAAGTTATGAGGACGAGGTGGCGGCCGATCCGCGCATCGATGCCCTGCGTGAGAAGATGGAAGTGCGCGAGAACGTCGAGTTCACGCGTGATTATTTCGACCCGGAAAAGCGCGGCATCGGCAATGGCGTTCAGGTGTTTTTCAAGGACGGCTCGAGCACCGAGCGCGTCGAGGTCAACTATCCGGTCGGCCACCGCCGCCGGCGCGAGGAAGGCATTCCCTTATTGATCGAGAAGTTCAACGCTGCGCTGGGCAACCACTACGACGCGGAACAAGCCGAGGGCATTCAATCTGCCGTCAGCAAGCAGACCAGGCTGGAACAAATGCCGGTTGGAGAATTCGTCGACCTGTGGGTGGATTAGTGTATGAGCGCCTGAAGCCGTGACTGCTGCAACCGCATTGTAGCGCCCGTCTTCTTGTAGGAGCGGCGCCTCGCCGCGAGTCCGGGCTCAGTCAACTGTTATCTTTCATTCGTAATGGGTCCACATTCGAATGACTTTCACCACGCGTTCTTCGGCCAAGACTTGATAAACCAGTCGATGCTGGATGTTGACGCGACGCGAATAGGCGCCCGAGAGATCGCCGACCAACTTCTCGAATGGCGGAGGTGTTTGAAACGGGTCTTCCTCGAGCAACTTGAGTAGTGCAAGTGCTTTATCCTTCAAGTTGCGGTTGGCGAGTTTTCGTGCGTCTTTTTGGGCATGCTTGGTAAAGACAAGCCGCCACGTCACCAGTCAAGCTCCGGCTCAAGCTCTTCAACCGGAGTCTTCAAACCTTCTCGGATTGATTCCCGCATGCCGGGAACGGACAACAAATACATGGTCTCTTGGACAGCGGACCAGTCCTCTTCTGAAACCAACACCGCGCTGTTTCGCTTGCCAGTGATCCTGATTGGCGTATGAGACTCGGCCGCCTGATCAATCAGACGATAGAGTTTTGCCCGGGCCTCGCTTGCTGTGAGAGTACTCATGGATGAATCGTACGCTATGACGTACGTTGTGTCCAGTGAAAGCGATTGAAGCATCCGACCGTTCTAGCGAACCAAGCCGGCCCTTGGCTTGCCGCACCACAACGGGTCCAGTGGAAATTGAGAGGGGAAGGGCTGGAAGCGGCCGTTACCGCTTCATGAAATTGAAGAACTC
>Ga0256867_10001059_pt1 | contig 11392 bp, 8 predicted proteins | sample RVTome_15_FD_185939 | JGI IMG/M metagenome (GOLD analysis project Ga0256867, IMG submission 185939) | Soil microbial communities from uranium-contaminated site in the Upper Colorado River Basin, Wyoming, United States - RVT150D86 (HiSeq) ... | reverse complement strand
GCGCGGCGAACTACAACGCTCGATCAATGTAGCCGAGTTCTGCGCGGGCGAGTCGCGGCGCATGAACGGCGAAACGATTCCCTCCGAGCTGCCTTTGAACTTTGCCTACACCATCAAAAAGCCGCTTGGTGTCGTTGCTTGCGTGACGCCATGGAACTTTCCTGTGGCTATTCCGATTTGGAAAATCGCGCCTGCTCTGGTTGCAGGTAACACGGTTGTTTTCAAACCCGCATCCATCACTCCGGCTACCGCAGTTCGTATCACAGAGATCTTCGAGGCGGCGGGAACACCGCCGGGTGTGCTGAACCTGGTTATCGGATCAGGCTCAGAAGCAGGCGATGAGATAGTGAACCATCCAGCGGTCAAGGCCATCTCCTTCACCGGGTCGAACGGCGTCGGCATTCGACTTTACGAACAAGCATCAAAGCGCGGCGCAAAGGTCCAGTGCGAGATGGGTGGCAAGAATCCGGTCGTGATTCTTGAAGATGCAGACATGGACCTTGCAGTGGAATCGACGGCGCAAGGAGCGTTTGGATCGTCGGGCCAAAGATGCACGGCTACGAGTCGTGCTGTGGTGTTGGACCAGATAGCCGACGAGTTTGTCGAGCGTATTGCAAAACGAGCCGAGTCGATGCGGATCGGTCCTGGATCAGATCCGGCAACGGAGATGGGTCCGAGTGTTGATGAGAGTCAGTTCAATACGGTGCTCAGCTACATCGAGATCGGACGCGAAGACGGCGCAACGCTCGTGTGCGGAGGATCGCGCGCAACGGGCGAAGGACTCGGGAAGGGTTATTTCGTGCATCCTACTGTTTTCGATCATGTGACACCTGACATGCGAATCGCACGCGAGGAGATCTTTGGTCCAGTGTTGTCAGTATTGCGTGTGAAGGACTTTGAATCGGCCATGGTAGTTGCAAACGATTGCGAATACGGCTTGTCGTCGTCGATCTTCAGCAACGACGCTGCGCGAATCTTTCGTTTTGTGGACGACATTGAAACCGGCATGACCCACATCAACTCACCGACGACCGGCGGTGAAGCGCACATTCCGTTTGGAGGAACCAAAGGCACCGGTATCGGTGATCGAGAACAAGGTTCCACGGCGCTCGATTTCTACACAGAGCTGAAGGTGGTCTATGTCGATTACACAGGCCGGAAGCGCGAAGGAAATCTTTACTGACGGAGGTTCGTCCTGAAATACACGCCTGTAGTCATAGTACTTCTGTTGTTGGCCGGGGTAGCAACGGCGGCAGGACAGTCTAATCGCAGTGTGTACACGTCTCTTGAGGAAAAGCAGTGTCGCACGATCAAATTGGCCAGTTCTGAGACCGGGGATTACGAGGCACGATGCCGCGGTGTTGCCGGCTATACACTGTTGGTGAGTGAAGGTGACTTGCGACAGAACGTAACTGTCGTAACAGCGCAAGGCACGAAGTATTCGCTGGATCTTTGGGAAGTAGTCAGCGGCGGCTTTTCGAGCGTCGGCCCGAAAGCTGAATGGCGCATGGCGAGGCAGAGCGGCAAACTCTTGCCGGTGGCGTTGATTATCCGCTACAACGCGAACGAAGATCCTGAGCACCCCGACAAAGTGACATCTTATTTGGTCGTCACAAAGATCACGCCTACTGAGATTTGTGTCACCGACAAAATTTTGCCCGGTCCAAAAGCAAACGAGGACGCCCGTCGCGCCGCCGACGCCGCCTCAACAAAACCATGTCTTAGAGGCCGCAATTAATCTGTGTAATCTGTGGATAAACAATGAAAACCCTTATCAAGAACGGTCGCGTCGTGACTGCCGTCGATGACTACAAGGCCGACATTCTGATTGAAAACGAACGTGTCTCCGTGATCGGGAGCAGCCTCGAGATGGAGACGGACGACGTAATTGATGCCGCCGGAAAGCTCGTGATTCCCGGTGGCATCGATCCACACACACACATGGAACTGCCGTTTGGCGGTACTGAATCCTCCGACGACTTTCGCACCGGAACAATTGCTGCCGCGCACGGCGGCACGACGAGCATCATCGACTTCGCCGTGCAGTACAAAGGCCAATCGCTGATTGAAGGTATCGACAACTGGCACAAGAAAGCCGAAGGCAAAACCGCTATCGATTACGGGTTTCACCTGATCACCACCGAACTCGAAGACAAACAGATCGAAGAACTCTACACCGCAATGGACGAAGGCGTGACGAGTTTCAAGATGTTCATGGCTTACCCGGGCGTGTTTCTTGTTGACGATGCTACGATTTTTCGCGCGATGTCGGCAGCGGGCCAGCGCGGTGGTCTAATATGCATGCACGCCGAAAACGGAATCGTCATCAATGAGATCATCAAGCGCGCCCTCGAGAAAGGTAGAACCGCGCCGAAATATCACGCCCTCACCCGGCCCACCATCGCCGAAGCCGAAGGTGTTCATCGCGCAATTGCCATTGCTGAAATGGCGGAGTCGCCTGTCTACATCGTCCACCTCTCCTGCGCCGACGCTCTGAACCAGGTCCGGCAGGCGCGCGATCGCGGCATACCAGCGTTCGCCGAAACGTGTCCGCAGTATCTCTTCCTGTCGATCGACAACTACGGCGAACCTGGATTCGACGGCGCCAAGTACGTCATGACCCCGCCGCTGCGCGAGAAGTCGAACCAGACCGAGCTGTGGAAAGGTTTGAAAATGGACGACCTTCAGGTTATCTCCACCGACCACTGCCCGTTCTGTATGAAGGAACAGAAAGAACTCGGCCGCGAGGACTTCACCAAGATCCCTAACGGCGCGCCAGGTGTCGAGAATCGCGTGCCGCTCATTTACAACGGCGGCGTCGTGGAAAATCGAATCAGCTTGAATCGTTTTGTTGAGTTGACATCAACTGCGGCTGCCAAAATGTTCGGCTTGTTCCCGAAGAAAGGGACGATCGCGGTTGGATCAGATGCCGATATCGTAATCTTCGATCCCGAAAAAGAGCAGACCTTAAGCGTGAAGACGAGTCACATGAACTGCGACTACAACGCCTACGAAGGTAAGAAGATCAAGGGCGTCGTTGAGACCGTGCTTTCACGCGGGAAGGTTGTCATTGACAAAGGAGAGTTCAAGGGTAAAGCCGGTAATGGTCAATTCTTGAAACGCGGCACCTGCGTGGCAATCTGAGACCAGCCACGGATAAAACGAATGCACACGAATCAGACTTCCCCCGCCACGCAACGCGATTTCGTGGAACTACAAACTGACGTCTCACATAGTCCACTCTGGAATCGCGATCTTGCACCCACGACAATCAAGGAACGAACCTGGTCCACCTGGAACATCGCCGCGCTCTGGATCGGCATGAGCGTGGTCATCACCACCTATACGCTGGCGGGAGGTTTTATCGAAGCCGGCATGAACTGGTGGCAGGCGATGATCACAATTCTTTTGGGCAACACGATTGTGCTCGTCCCGATGATTCTCAACGCGCATGCTGGAACCAAGTACGGCGTCTCATTTCCTGTCCTCAGCCGTGCTGCATTTGGAACGAAGGGAGCCAACATACCGGCGATGCTGCGCGCTATTGTTGCGTGCGGTTGGTTCGGTATTCAGACATGGATTGGCGGCACTGCCATCGATGCTCTGTTCGGCGTAATGTTTACGTCATGGAATACACTCGCTGCGACGATCCTCGGAGTCGCCCTTCACACGTGGATTGCTTTCTTTCTGTTTTGGGGCATACAGGTCCTCATCATTTTGAAGGGGGTCGAAGGAATCAAATACCTTGAAACCTGGGCAGCGCCTCTTTTGCTTGTCGGTGGATTGATTCTGCTTGTTTGGGCTTCGTCGCGGGCCGGAGGCCTGGGCCGGGTATTGACGCAGTCGTCAGCGTTGCAAAAACAGCAGGGTGAGTTCTGGAAAATATTTCCCGGCGCGTTGACTGCTTCAGTTGGTTATTGGGCCACGTTGAGTCTCAACATTCCCGACTTCACGCGTTACGCACGTTCGCAGAAATCCCAGATGCTGGGTCAGGCTCTGGGTCTGCCATTGACGATGACGGCATTTGCCTTTATCGGAGTTGTCGTAACCAGTGCGACGCTTTTGATCTATGGTGTGGCAATCCCAAACCCAGTGGACCTGATCGCCCGTTTTGACAGTGTGGTGATCATTCTATTCGCGACTGCAATTATATTCGCGGCTCAACTGACGACAAACATGGCCGCAAATGTGGTCTCCCCGTCAAACGACTTTTCGAATCTGAACCCGCGGCTGATCTCCTATGTGACCGGCGGTCTTATTACTGCCGTTATCGGCATTCTTATGATGCCCTGGAAGATCATGGCTTCGATGGGCGCTTACATATTCACCTGGTTAATCGGCTATTCAGGTTTGATGGGAGCAATCGCGGGGATTCTGATCTGCGACTATTGGGTAATAAGAAAGCAACGTTTAGAACTTGCAGGTCTGTTTGAAACCAACGGTCCTTATTCCTATAGCAACGGTTTCAACTGGAGGGCGATCGTTGCTCTTTGCGTGGCTGTCGCTCCCGTGGTCCCTGGTTTCCTGAGAGCAGCATCGACGCCCGGCGGCCAGGTCAGTAATCCGGACTTCTTCGACAGCCTTTACACGTATGCATGGTTTGTTACTTTTGCTCTTGGATTCGGCATATACTACGTCTTGATGAAAGCGTCGAAGGGAGAGTCATTTAATGCCACGGACGGTTAAATGCGCACTAATACAGTGTTCGAATGCAGGCTCCACGGATCTGCCGATTGAAGAAATAAAGCGTCTGAATATCGAAAAACATCTGACCTTCATCGAGCAGGCTGCGGAGCAGGGTGTGCAAATAGTTTGTATGCAGGAGGTTTTTACTACACCTTATTTCTGTGCCGAACAACAGACGCGCTGGTACGAAGCCGTCGAACGTATTCCCGATGGTCCAACTGTGAGATTGATGCAGGACGTCGCCAAAGAGCATGGCATGGTGATCATCGCGCCGATCTATGAAGAAGAACTCACAGGCATCTATTACAACACCGCAGCGGTAATCGATGCGGGCGGGAAGTACCTAGGCAAATATCGCAAGAACCACATCCCACACGTTAATCCTGGATTCTGGGAGAAGTTTTATTTCAGACCCGGTAATCTTGGTTATCCGTGTTTCGACACGGCTTTCGCTCGCATCGGCGTGTACATCTGTTACGACCGCCATTTTCCCGAGGGCGCGCGGGCACTCGGCCTGAATGGCGCTGAAATCGTTTTCAATCCATCAGCGACCGTTGCAGGACTTTCCGAGTATCTCTGGCGTTTGGAGCAACCGGCGCATGCAGTTGCAAATGGTTATTTCATCGGCGCGATCAACCGGATCGGCCATGAGCAACCGTGGGACATCGGCGAGTTTTACGGGCAAAGTTACTTCTGCGATCCGCGCGGACAGTTTATTGCCGAGGCGCCTCGCGATAAGGATGCACTGCTCGTGGCGGATCTGGACCTCGACAAGATTCGCGAGGTACGTAACACGTGGCAATTTTTCCGCGACCGTCGACCGGATACGTATGGGGCACTCGTTGCAGACTGAGATCATTGCCGATTGCCAATTGGCAATCGGCAATTTAAGGAGTTTCGATCAATGGACCTATCCATCACTGTCAACGGAATGAAGTTTCCCAACCCGTTCGTTCTGGGTTCGGGACCGCCAGGAACTAATGCTCGCGTACTCGCCAAGTCATACGAAGCGGGCTGGGGTGGCGCTGTTGCTAAGACTGTCAGCCTCGAGTCGGCAAAGGTCGTGAATGTTGTTCCCCGTTACGGGAAACTTCGTTCGCGAACTACGGGCGAAGTTATAGGTTTCGAGAATATCGAGTTGATATCTGATCGACCGATAGACGTTTGGCTTGATGAGTTTCGCCAGATCAAAAAAGAGTATCCCAACAACATTCTGATCGCTTCGATCATGGAGGAGTACGAAAAAAGTCGCTGGCAGGAACTGACTCGCATGGTCCAGGACACCGGCGTTGATGGATTCGAACTCAACTTCTCCTGTCCACACGGCATGACCGAACGCAAGATGGGTTCGGAGATGGGTGAACATCCAGATCTCACTGAAGAAGTGACGAGTTGGGTAACCGAAGTATCGAAGATCCCGGTCTGGGCCAAGATGACGCCCAACATAACAAACATCCGTGAGCCTGCCATGGCTGCGATACGCGGTGGCGCCGTCGGCATTTCAGCAATCAATACGATACTGTCTGTGATCGGAGTCGATCTGGATACCTTGAGACCGATGCCCACGGTTGAAGGTCACGCTGTTCCCGGTGGTTACTCGGCCCAGGCCGTCAGGCCGATTGCTTTACGAATGGTCAGCCAGCTCGCACTCGCGATTCCAAAGGAGACCTCCATCAGCGGTATCGGCGGCATTGAGAACTCTCACGACGCGCTCGAATTCATGTTGCTTGGATCTTCGACAGTTCAAATATGCACAGGCGTGATGCTTCAAGGCGTCAAGATGATTGACGAGTTGAAGGAAGGCTTTGAGAAGTTTATGGTCGACAAAGGCTTCGCCTCGATTCAGGAGATTGTCGGAAAGAGCCTTCCCTACTTCTCGACGCACATGGATCTCGTGCAGAAGATGAAAGCAGCGAAGCGCTCGAAGGCCGGCGAGGCTAGCCGCGATAACGAATGGGCGCAGAAGGATATTACTGAGAAGACTGCGGAACTCACGTCCAACTAAGAAGAGATCATTGGTCGTATATCATTATGACTAATGATTCTTCTAATCAAGCAAATTCCGCTACTACAGGCGCGTGATCCGAAGGCTTTTCCCAGGTACGCGGCTCCATGTCGATCCAGGTGCGCACGTTTCTCGTCACCAAAGGTTCGCTGATCCAGATGTGATCGATGCGCAGTCCCATGTTGCGTCGAAACGCGCCGGCGCGATAGTCCCACCAGGAGTAATTTCCACCCGCTTCAGTGTGCAATCGAAATGCGTCTATGAAGCCCCACTCCTTTATGTGTTGCAGTGCTGCGCGCTCCTGTTCACTGAAAAGGATCCTCCCTTGCCATAACCGCACGTCGTGCACGTCGCGCTCTTCCGGAGCAACATTGAAGTCGCCACACAGCAACACCGGTGTGGTCCGATCGTAGCAAGCGTCAAAGAACTCGCGTAGTCGCTTCATCCATGCGAGCTTAAAGGCGTACTTCTCCGACCCGACCATCTGTCCGTTCGGAACGTAGACGTTGACCAAACTGATGCCACCGACAGTAGTAGTCAGTAGACGCGACTGTGCGGTCTCGTCATCATCGGGATAACCACGACGCCCGGTTTCACACGCATCGCGCGTTAGAATTGCAACTCCGTTGTACGACTGCTGGCCAAATAGCTGGCATTGATAGCCGCGCTCCACGAACACTTCTGTTGGAAACTTGTCGTCCGTGCATTTTGTTTCCTGCATGCAGAGGACGTCCGGCCTAACCAAGTCAAGCCAGCGCGTCACGCTCGCCATACGAGCGAGGATCGAGTTCACGTTCCAGGTTGCTAGAAGCATTTTTAATAAGCCACAGATCACACGGATAACGCGGACCTGATCTGATCGGTTTAATCCGTGTTATCCGTGGCCGACATCAAGAGTCCGCCGATGAGGGCGCCGCGACGCGCAATATCACCAGCCTCAATATGTTCATGCGCCGCATGCGCACCATCGCCGCTGATTCCCAATCCATCGAGGACCGGGATTCCCATCGCCGCCAAAAAGTTTCCATCAGAGGCGCCGCCAACCTGCGCTTCACCAAGCTCGAAGTCGAGTTGGGCAGCTACTGCGCGGGCCTTTTCAAACAATTCGATGACCGCGGCGGTTCGTTCCAACGGCGGCCTGTTTATGCCACCGGACACAAAGACCTTTGTTCGGTCGTCCACCGGCTTCAGATTGGAAAGAATGCGCTCGATCTCTAACGACTCGGCTTCAGTCGAAAAGCGAACATCAATCTCGCCTTCAGCCTCAGCGGCAACAACATTCGATCGCGTGCCACCATGGACCACACCGACATTCAGCGTGATTCCCGATCCCGACGTATTGATCGCGTGCAGTTGTGCCGTCTGCCGCGCCAACTCGAGTATTGCACTCGCCCCTTTTTCAGGTTCGAGTCCGGCGTGGGCAGCTTTTCCCTCAACTTTGATCGTGAAAATTCCAGTTCCCTTCCGGCCGGTTTTTACGCGTGCACCTGATGCTGGAGGTTCCAAAACAAGAGCGCAACGAGTGTGCTGCGGGTCTGCCAACTGCTGCAGCAACGGCCATCCCGATAAACTCCCAACCTCTTCATCACAAGTTAGAACTACCGTCACACCGAACGCTGGTGTCGCCTTCAACTCTGACAACACACGCAACACTTCGATTGCGAGTGCGCAGTTTGCTTTCATGTCAAAGATGCCCGGGCCATAAATCCTGCCGCCTTCACGACGCCAGGGACGTTCGCTTAACGAACCGCGCGCATGCACCGTATCAGTATGGCCCACCAGCAGGATTTGTTTCGTATCGCTTTGTTTTTTGAACGCCCTGATTACGAGGTGCTGTCCGAAGCCGGGAACGTTTGCACGATCAATTCCATTTACGCACTCGAGTTGGCCCGCAGCCTGGACCAGCAAATCCACAACCGCCCGGCTGCCTTCCTCATCACCTGAAGGTGACTCAGTTTCAACCAGAGCCTGGATAAACTTCTCAATCTCAGGCTGCATTGCTTGCAAAGCGGTAAGAATTTGACGTGGAAGTTGTCCAGTCATTTGATCGTCTCTTTACGTACGGTCAGCGTCTCGATGCGCGGCAAGTTAACAGAGAAACCGATGCCTGGTGACTCAGGTGCTTTTATGCCGCCGCGTTCGCTGACTATAACCGGCGGTTCGATAATGTCTTCTTCCCAATACCGGGTGCTGGCTGACACATCGCCAGGTAGTGTGAAACCGGCGAGCGTCGACATCGCGATGTTGTGCGCGCGCCCAATTCCCGACTCGAGCATGCCACCGCACCAGATCGGAATCTCGTTGTCACGGGCTACACGCTCGATTCTTTTTGCTTCTGCATGCCCGCCGACGCGGCCCAGTTTGACGTTGATGATCTTGCACGATCCGAGCGAGATCGCATGGGTTGCGTCTTCTGCCGAGTGAATCGATTCATCCAGGCATACAGGAGTTTGGATCTGCCTTTGAAGCGTTGCGTGGTCGAAAATGTCGTTGTGAGCAAGAGGTTGCTCCAGCATCATGAGGTTGAACTGGTCCAGTTGCTGAAACAACGGAACATCGGAGAGTCTGTAAGCTGAATTTGCATCACCCATTAAACGTATATCGGGAAACTCTTTGCGCACCCGCTCGACGATCGAAAGATCCCAACCTGGTTTTATTTTGATCTTGATCCGCTGGTATCCCGCTTCAACTTCGCGTCGAATCTTTTCCAACAGAATTTCGGGAGTACCCTGAATGCCAATCGAAACGCCGGACGAAATCTCGGTGCGAGTTCCGCCGAGATGTCTCCACAAAGGAACGCCTGCGCTCTTCGCTTCCAGATCCCAACACGTAGTTTCAATTGTGGCCTTGGCCATGCGATGTCCGCGCACAGCCTTCATCAGTGAGAACGCATCGGCAGCGCTTTCGATGTGCTTCCCCAACACCATCGGACCGAGAAATTCACGCAATGTGGTCCAGGCAGTTTCGGTCCATTCATCGCTGTAAAACGGGCCTTCGCCGGCGGTGCATTCTCCCCAGCCTTCGACGCCGCTGGCGTCCGTCAAACGCACTAACAGGATGCGTCGCTCAGTTGTGCGGCCGAAGCTTGTTTCGAAGAAGTGAATGAGAGGCAGGCGGATTTCGCGCAGTTCGATCGACTGAATAATCAAAGTAAGAAGCTGTTCCTCCGTAAGAGGCATTATGCCTGTGCGTGCGCCGGATGTCAGCTAGCACAGAACCGAGCGCGGTAGCGCCGGGTTCACCTCCGAATGAGAGCCTGTAAGACTGAGATCGACCCGGCGCTACCGCGCCCGGTTCTGTATGCTGTGTTAACAGTTTGAGAAATCTTTCGGCTGATACGACAGAGACGCCTCGTGCAGCTTGACCCGCCATTATAGAACTGATAAAAGGCTGACACATTTCCCTACCGGCCTCAGTGTTTCCTCCGGTATTCCTCTCAAATAACGTGCGGAGTTTTGTCTGAATTTTGGATTGCCGAGAGGATTTTTTTATGCGTATTGCCCCCGTGAGATCTTATGCGAGAAGACTGCTGGTCGTTGTCGCCGTATTTGCAGTTGCTTTTTTGCTCTTCAACGTCGCGTCACGAAGGAATGTGGCGTCGATGGCTCCGGCTCCCATACCGGGTTCAAGCTCAACTGTCTTTATAAATGAAATCCATTACGACAACACCGGCACCGATGCCGGGGAGTTTATTGAGGTGGCAGGCCCGGCCGGCACCAATTTGACTGGGTGGAGAATTGAACTCTACAACGGAGCCGGAGGAGCACGCTACGATAACGATCCGTTGTCCGGGGTAATCCCATCGCAGCAGGGTGGATACGGCACCGTTTCTATTTCCTATCCAGTTAACGGCATACAAAATGGCAATCCGGATGGAATCGCGTTAATCGACCCTTCAGGCACGGTGGTGCAGTTCCTGTGCTACGGAGGGACCTTCGCAGCAACGTCCAGCACCGCTCTCGGTCTGACCTGTACCGACATCGGAGTTGCAGAGGGTAGCGGAACGCCGGTCGGCCACTCGCTTCAGCTTCAGGGCAGCGGTACGACCTACGGTGACTTCACTTGGGCCGGACCAATCGCAAATACCCAAAACAGTCCTAACACCGGACAAAACTTTGGCGGCGGTGTGTCACTCTTCATCAACAACGTCACCGTGACTGAAGGTGATAGCGGAACTGTCACCGCTTCCTTCCTGGTGAGTTTGTCATCAAGTTCTCATTCAGGGGTGACGTTTGACATCTCCACGCAAGACGATTCTGCAACTACGGCCGACAACGATTATGTGGCGAAGACCTTGATTGCTCAGTCAATCCCGAACGGCCAGCAAACTTACAACTTTGACGTCACGGTCAATGGCGATACTAACTTCGAGCCTAACGAGACTTTCTTCGTCAACGTCACAAATGTGTCCGGAGCGAACGTTTCAGACGGTCAGGGAATTGGGACCATCACGAACGACGATTGTCCGGCCGCATCCGGTGATGTCGTCATCAGTCAGGTTTACGGTGGCGGCGGCAACGCCGGAGCGACCTTCACACACGATTTCATAGAACTCTTCAACCAGGGACCCACCACCGTAAATCTCTCGGGTTGGTCGGTGCAGTACATCTCGGCCAACGGTACTGGAACGTGGGCCGTGACTCCACTGTCAGGATCAATCGCTCCTGGTGGTTACTACCTGGTCCAGGAGGCGGCGGGCGC